>Ga0157374_10000288_pt1 | contig 46485 bp, 34 predicted proteins | sample M25metaG_FD_115308 | JGI IMG/M metagenome (GOLD analysis project Ga0157374, IMG submission 115308) | Miscanthus rhizosphere microbial communities from Kellogg Biological Station, Michigan, USA - M2-5 metaG | ecosystem: Host-associated > Plants > Roots > Rhizosphere > Soil | place: USA: Michigan...
TTAACCAAAGGATTGTCGGCTTCCTCTTTGGAGGCTTAGGAAAGGCTTGAGCCGGATGCGGGGAAACTCGCAAGTCCGGTTCTTAGGGGGCGGGGGTGCAGCAATGCACCCTTGCTACCCGACGTTATATAAATGTTAAATACACCAACAGCCGCTAAAAAGCCTGGTTAGGCTTCCTCATCTTCCGGGGAAGATTTTCACCGGCTTAAGCCGCTCACTAACGACTTGCACCACGCCTAACGGTTGTTCCTCAAATATCGCCATATACAGCGCGTTCGGCTTTAACTTCAAAGCAACCCCACCATTCTGCTCACCAACAGGCAATTCAATCTTTATGCCATTGGTCAGCCGGTTGGCATCGCTCGAATCCGTAAGCCTCAACATGGGCATATCCAAAAAAGGTAACGGATTCAGCAAAAACTGGTGGGGATTTTCTATTTCCTGTAAATGCTCCAGAGAAACAGCGCTCTCCAATGTAAAAAGTCCGTGTTCCGTTCGAATCAAGCCAGACAGGAATGCACCGCAGCCCAGTGCTTCTCCAATATCCCTGGCCAAGGAACGAATGTAGGTTCCAGCACCGCATTTTACATCCAACGTTAACACGGGATGAGCCGGCTCACTATCATTAATATCTAAAAGTTTAATATGCTCTATCCGGGTTTCACGAACCGGTAAATCTGCTGTTTTACCCTGTCTGGCCAATTCATATAACTTTTTACCCGCAACATGCACGGCGGAGTATAAAGGGACCTGTTGCATAATCAAGCCGGTAAATTGAGCCAATACGGCGTTCAATCGCTCGGATGACAGATCCAGATTACGGCAATCCACCCGGGACAACTCCTGACCCTCACTATCCAAAGTGCTGGTGGTTCGCCCCAATGTCACTTTTGCAGTGTAACGTTTGCCCGTATGAAAATACTCAATGAGTCGGGTCGCCTGCCCTAAACAAACCGGCAATACCCCTTCAGCCAGAGGATCAAGGGTTCCTAAGTGTCCAATCTTCTTAAGCCCAAAAATGCGGCGAAGACGGGAAACGACATCATGACTCGTAATTCCCAAAGGTTTATGAATATTTAAAGCGGCGAACATATTAACTTTCCAGAACATTGCAAGGTAAATCGTGGGGTTTAAAGCAAAGTACGAGTATAAACAATGAAGCGTTCAATCAGGAAGCATCCGATGTTTTTATTGTAGTACTAAAAAAAACTGAAACAACGGCCCTTCCTGAAAAGTCGTCTACCTCTCAATTTCGACAAAGGTCTAATACGGATTTCAACCAGATGGATGGAATCATTAATCGGTGGTGGATTGCACCCCTATCCCCCACATTGCCCAAGAGTATAATTTTCCACTGCTGAGTTTGTCCTGAAAAACTAAGACTGATAAGATGACTGCACTCAACCAAAATCCTGTTTGGTTTTGCCTCATTAATCCCGGTCTAACCCGATTACGTATCACTCGTTTAAAGAGTTCCAAGGGGTAAAAAACTGAGAAAAACAGCAAGCTCATCAGGCAGTATGGTATGAAATAAAAATTTCTGAATACACAGGCTCCCAATTGCATCACACTCATCACTTTTCTGCGGAACCGTGAGTGGCGTAAGCATGTTCATTAATTAAGGTGCTCTTCTTTTCTTCCCTGAATAGGAGGTATATTTCCATGACGTTTAAAAAAATGGCAATAAAGTTCAGTTTACTTATTGCCACATTAGGTTGCATGCAGCTCAATGCCCTACATGCGCCTGTTGCCGAAGCATTTACGACAGACAATGTGAACCATATCCTCACCGTCTCTCCAACCGGGGATTATAACCAGGATGCCCGAAATGCCTTAGCCCAACTAGCATCTCGCTCTGATACGAATGTCAAATGGATCTTAAAATTCAATCCTGGCAAGTATTATTTATCACTTCCCCTCTATACGGTGGGTCTCAAAAATGTCCAGATCGTTTCAGACCCGGCAGCACCCGCAATGCTGATTAAAGGCCCCAAATTCAATCCCTCATACGAATACCTTTTTTACGCCAGAATGGGTCAGGGAATTCTACTGCAAGGGTTTGAGTTCTATGGAACGACAACTTTCCAAAATGGCCCAACTCCCGTATGGCCAGATCAAGGGGTTTATTTCGGTTCCTGCCGCAATGTCATTGTGAACAATAACAAATTTTTCAACTTTGGAGATGCTGCGTTACGAATCACCACCAGTGAAGCAGACCCTGTGACCGGTGTCGACAGCATCAACTCTACAGTCACTAATAACTATTTTAATAATATTTATCAGGTAACAACAACGTCCAACGACAAGATTCACGGTGGTTCCCGTTCCTATATCATGGAAAAAAACACCTTTGTTAATCTTCGAGGTTCGGTGAAGTTCGCAACCCGTACCCCAGGCGCAAGCGATATTCACATTTTAAACAATGTGATTAATGGGGGAGACCATTTTGGCTTGGAAGTCAATAACTACAGCAATATGGAAATTCGAGGAAACAATTTTGAAAATATAAAAGGTGTGGCTATCAACATCTATACAGCGGGAGATAAAGGGACCTTAAGTAAAGGCTTCCAATGGTGTGATAACTTTACATTGGTCAGCAATGTCATTAAGAGTTCCGGTCGCGCCATCCGGGTCTGCCCCTCTCCGTTTTTTGATGGGACAACCGTAACGCCTCACCAGTTAACCATTGCGAATAATACGATTAATACCATTAGTGAACCTAACCGAGAAGTTGCCGCAATTGAAATCATTAATGGCAAAGTAGACGGATTGAAAATTACCGGCAACCAGATGTTTAATATTGCCAGCAAAAAATACATCCATATCGCGCCTGGCAGCACATTGGTCACCCAAGCCAGCAATAAAGCGGATGGTTCGCTGTTAAATAACGATGCATCCAATTTAACCGTTAATGATACCAAACCGCCGATCGCCCCTACTAATTTAGGCGGTAAATACGAAGGAAACCTAACCGTGATGCTCAACTGGACTGACAACGCACCGGATGAAAGTGCGGAAGAGGTCTGGGCAAGCCTGGACGGCAAAAAGTACAACTTTATCGCAAAGTTAAGTCCGCAAAGCACCAAGTTTAAACATATACTAAAACGCTTACCGCCTACCGCCAGCCTGTACTATGCTGTTAAAGCGGTCAATAAAAACGGCGCTTCTCCACTTAGCCCGGCTTGTAAAGTTGCTTTCCCCAGCTCTAACGTTGCAAGCAGCATGTAAGTTCACTTCAACGATCATTAAAGCCACTTATATTTTTTCCGAAAGCCCGGCAATCATTTCTTGTCCGGGCTTTTTAACGTCCTGATACCAGCTAGTATCCGGGTGGCCTGAAAAATACAAAAGGAGGTTGCTGCGGATGCCTGAACTGTTGCTGCCACAAGTCATAATTCCAATAGCTCGAATTTGAAGGATTCATCGCACTGGGTTTTACCAAATTCGGCTGCTGTCCCTGGATCGACTTCTGCTTTGGTGTCGGCGCAAGCAAATGCCGGGAGTCGGGTATAACCGACGAAGAAGTTGGTGGCTGACTCGGTGCTGCCTGGGTTGCTTTTGCTTCATCTGGGTTCGGCTTATTAGGCGTTTGTCCTGTTTTATGATCCGGCTTAACTTTCGTTTCAGTAGAAGCCGGTGTTTTCTTTTCCTCTGCCGTGGATTGCTGATTTGACAATTTTTCTTTCGATGCGGCCTGACTCTGTTTATCCGATTTGATGTCCGGCTTTTGGGTTAATTTTTCATCTTTTTTGACCGCGCTCTTATTGGATTGAGTCTGATCGGTTTTATCAGCAACATTGGTATCAGCGGTATCCGCAATATTGACTGACTGCGCTTGAGGCGCCTGATTCGCATCCGTTCGTTCCGATTGTTGCGCTTTGCCTGCATGCGCTTTATGTTTATCCTTCGCTGCCTGTTTGGCGTCGAGTCTTTCTTGAATTTTAGCAAATATGCCGGACTGAACAAGCGCTCCGATACAAGGAATTAGAGCACCTAAAAAATAGGCCATGCCCACATTTCCGTGTACGTCGTTTTCCATTTTCACAATCAGCCACTTCGGCATTCGACTCACGGATCGAGGAAAATACTTTGATTTCGGAAGTTCATCTTTCAACCAATTTTTTGCATCCAGCATGGTCTCAAGACATGTCGATCGAAACCCATAAAACGTCCCGACCAGCCCTTTTTTATTGGCTAGCTCCGACTTATCCATCAGGTTTTTGACCGGTGGACTGGGAAATTTTTTGGAATAGGCATGATTGAGCATCGCTTCCAATAAACCGGCAAAACCGCAAACAAAGCCCCACAAAGGCACCATGGACCATTCTTTTCCGGCTCGGCCACGATCATGTTGTTGTCCCTTGCCAAACAATCCCATGAGTTTCCCAGACCAGTTAACCAGCCCCTTGGAAAGCGCCCCGTCTTCCTTATGAATTTTATTGACCACGAGAACGGATAAACTGGAGGCCAGCAAGGACATCAGAACGGCAAAAAGCACCGATCCCCCCTTGAAGATTAACCCATAACCAATGCCCGCCACCGCCGGTCCCGTACATTTATATATACTCATCAACTCGGATGCCCCGACGTGCCGACCTCCGCCCTTTTCCTGAGCGTCAGCGTCTTTTTGCTGCTTCTGGGCCGATTTCACCTCATTGATATCGACAGTACCGGATAGCGGTAAAGCCTGATTATTCAGGAGCTGAGATTTTGCAACAGCCAGTGAGTCAGGATAAACAGCAGAAGCCGACTGCACGTTATTAAAACGTGGTCCCGTACGTTCAAATTGAGGTTGCATTTGCATAGGACAGGGCTAAATCGGCTAGTTAGGCATAAAGTATAGACTTCTTGTACTGGATATAAAAACCCAGCAAAAAAATTTAACCTAGCCGTTGTTAAGAAACTTTACATTTTTATATCGGCTTAATGGGCTGCATTTTTGACCGTATCAGTGATGAACAATACTAACCGGATTAACTTAAACGGATATAACTGACTTGCGCCAAAGCCACATGGCGCTCGTTGCTATCGTACAAATCGACCTGAACCGGGCAGATGGTTCGCCCCAGCTTCAGCACTCGGGCAACGGCCCGCACATCCGTAAAGCAGGGCGCCAGAAACCGAACGTTCAAATCCGTGGTGGCCAGTTTTAAATCCGGGCCGGTCTGGGTCATGATGGCAAAGCAGGCCACTGTATCGGCTACCGTGGTGAGCATTCCCCCATGAAACGATTCGAAAATACCGTCAAATGCTTTGTCATGCTTCGCCTCGGCAACGCAGAGCCCTGGAGAAAGCTCCAACACACGCAAACCAATCCGTTCAAATACGGGAATCCGCTGCACCCGTTCCAGAATACGTTGCTCCAGATCGCCTTCAAGCCTTTCTATGCCGCTTTACTCTTCCTTATTTACCGCTCATAAATTACCGCAAACCGACCAAAAAATCTCGGTGAATATACGCAAAAAAAAAGACCCAAGCCTAGCAGAAAAGCCTTGGGTCGTTGTCATATCAGACTTCGGCCGCCACACCTAGCTTGGCTGCCAAAGCCCCATAGACCGCAATAATCCCCTAATGGTGCTGTAGTATAACTTTTAAACCGCCCGTCCCTGGATAACCCGCAACAGAACGGACACAATCGCCAAGGCAAGCAGGATGTGAATCAATCCACCCATAGTGTAGCCGCCGACTAAGCCCACTAGCCAAGCAATGACGAATAAAACCGCAATTGTATATAGCATAGTGCTTCTCCTTTGCTTCACTAGAGATTACTTGAGCATCATAGCGAACGTGACCCTAGCCTGGCATCCGCCAAGGGTGTAAAAACGATGGAATGATCTTTGCTTGACCAAATGCTGACAGCAGCAGTACCACGGTTAGTGCCCTAGCAATTCTCCCGCCTTCTCAAATGGCTCAGTTCTTCCCTCAACTGCCTGAGCTGCCGCATAATTTCATCATGGCGCATCGTCTCCTCCGTCGGGGTTTTTCCAATAAAGCTGATAGCGCCTCCAGCCTCCAAGGTTGCGGTTTCAACGGCGGACAGAGAAGCAAAACCCTGACGATGGGCCGCCGCCTCCAGCTCATACAAGGAAATCCCCTCTTTCCGCAACCGATCATCATAAATCTGACCGCCCTCAATCAGCTTGTCCGGATCTCCCTCTAATACCTTGGAAAGCAACGGATGATCGTACAAGAAACGCACCACAATGGCATTGACCACAATGAGGGTGGTTGCGCCGATGACCCCACCCAAAAAGGAATTATCGTTGCCGATAATCGCGTTCTGTACCGTATTGGACAAGGTCAGCAACACCACCAGATCAAACGTATTGATCTGCGCCAACTCTCGCTTCCCGGCAAGGCGTAAAACCGCCACCAGGAAAACATAGACCAGAATCGGCCGGATAATTTTCTCCAGTACCGGAACGCCGATTTGCATTAAATCCGAGGTAATGACTGCCAGTTCTTTCACAGCGGACTCTTCCTCACCTGAACACAACTAGAGGTATTATATCCCTCTGTGCCCATAACCCTCAGCCTTTGTCCTCCCCTCACCATTATCTTCCCAAAACCCAAGGCGGCTGCCTGAGAAGCAGCCGCCTTGGGGAAGGGACTATGACCGAGAGATTTTATTAAAAACTATGCAGAATGGCGTTTTCCGAGGAAAGCACCATGTCCGCCTGCTTTTTTTCCTGGATAACCGCCTGTGCTGCCGCTAACCTCGCTACCGGCACCCGGTACGGCGAGCAACTCACATAATCCAGCCCAATCTGATGGCAGAATTGCACGCTCTTTGCCTCACCGCCATGCTCCCCGCAAAGCCCCAGTTTGATTTGAGGGCGCGTGAGCCGGGCCTTATCCCTGCTCAGCTCCATTAAATGGCCCACCCCGGTTACATCCAGCACCTCAAAGGGATTATCCTTCAAAATGCCCTGCTCCAGATATTTGGTCAAGAAGCGGCCTTCGGCGTCATCCCGGCTGTAACCCAAAGTGAGCTGGGTTAAATCGTTGGTGCCGAAGCTGAAGAATTCCGCAAATTGGGCAATCTCATCCGCCGTTAAGGCGGCCCGAGGCACTTCAATCATGGTGCCAAAGAGGTAAGGCAACCAGGTTTCACGGCTGAACATCACTTCTTGCGCCACCGTTTCCAGTTGTTCCCGCAACCGTTTCAACTCCTGAACATGTCCCACCAACGGCACCATGATTTCAGGCAGGACACTACAACGTTCTGCTATCACGCTACAAGCCGCCTCAAAAATCGCGCGCACCTGCATGTCATAAATTTCCGGATAAACCAGACCCAGGCGACAGCCACGGAAGCCCATCATGGGGTTCATTTCCCGCAATTCGTCAATCTTCTTCAACATCCTGCGGAGCGTTTTGGTCTTATCCCCATAGGGATCCGCTTTGATGCTCGCCCGAAGCGCCTCGCTGATTTCATCCCGGTTGGGCAGAAACTCATGGAGCGGTGGATCCAGCAATCGAATAGTCACCGGATGCCCCGCCATGGCCCTGAAAATGCCCTTAAAATCTTCCCGTTGCATGGGAAGGAGTTTATCCAGAGCGGCCTGCCGCGCTTCCTCATTTTCCGCCAGAATCATTTCGCGAACGACGGGGAGGCGTTCAGGCGCCATGAACATATGTTCGGTACGGCACAAGCCAATCCCTTTAGCACCCATTAACAGGGCTTTTCTGGCATCCGCCGGCGTATCGGCATTGGCCCTTACCCCTAACCGGCGTGTTTCATCCGCCCAGGTCAGCAAAATTTCCAGTTCCGATCCCAGATCAGGCTGAACCGTGGGAATGTTACCCTCAAAAATTTCACCGGTACTACCATCCAAGGAGACCACGGCACCCTGCTTCAGCGTTTTCTCTCCCACCGTCAAAGTACCGGCGGACAGATCAATCCGGCAGCTCTCACAGCCGGTCACACAAGGTTTACCCATCCCTCGCGCCACCACCGCGGCATGACTGGTATTGCCACCCCTGGCGGTCAGAATGCCCTGGGCCGCTATCATGCCATGCACGTCATCCGGACAGGTCTCAGGGCGGGCCAGAATCACTTTTCTCCCAGTCGCAGCCAGTTTAACAGCATCCTCCGGCTCAAATACCAGTTCTCCCGTTGCGGCCCCAGGCGATGCGTTTAAACCAGTGACCAGCAGCCGCCCTTGTTTTCGCGCCTGTCGCTGGGCGGCAAGCTCAAAGGTTGGCAGCAAAAGGTGCGGCAACTGATTGGCATCCACCCTCAGCAGCGCATCCTCGTGCGTGAGAATACCTTCATGCACGAAATCCACCGCGGTCTTTACAGCCGCCTGGATAGTACGCTTGGCTTCCCGGGTTTGCAGAACGAACAATTTTCCCCGTTCAATGGTAAATTCCACGTCCTGCACATCCATATAATGATGCTCTAAACGATAGACAATTTCCGAGAATTGCTGATACAGGGCCGGCATTTCCTGCGCCATCCGAGATAACGGTTTGGGGGTTCGAATGCCGGCAACCACATCCTCGCCCTGGGCATTGGTCAGATACTCCCCGTACAGTTCCTTTCCGCCAGTGGCGGGATTACGGGTAAACGCCACCCCAGTGGCCGAATCATCGCCCATATTCCCGAAGACCATCGCCTGTACGGTCACGGCAGTCCCCAAATCGTGATCAATTTTCATATAATCCCGGTAAGCCACAGCCCTGGGCAAATTCCAGGATTGGAAAACCGCCTCGATAGCCATTTTCAGCTGCGTCATTGGATCTTCCGGGAAAGGTTGGCCGGTTTTATCCTGGATAATTTCCTTAAACGCGGCCACAATGGCGCGTAAAGCGTCAGCACTGAGCTGAGCATCTTCCTGCACCCCCATAAGGTACTTTTTGTGCGACAGAATATCCTCGAAGTAATCCTTATGAATGCCCAGCACCACCGAACCGAACATCTGCACAAAACGCCGATAGGTATCGTAGGCAAAGCGCTGGCCTTCTTCTGATGGATGGGCCTGGCTGGCCAATCCCTGCACCGTTTCATCATTCAGTCCCAAATTGAGCACCGTTTCCATCATGCCGGGCATTGAAATCGGAGCGCCGGAGCGGACAGAAACCAACAGCGGTTTTTTAGGATGGCCAAATTTACGACGCATAGCAGTTTCCACGGACTTCAGCGCCTCCCGGACGGAAGGCATCAGCTCGACCAACTGTTGCTCGCCATTGGCCAGAAAATCACAGCAGACATCCGTGGTAATCGTAAACCCGGGCGGCACCGGCAATCCGGCCCGCACCATCTCCGCCAGGTTTGCCCCCTTTCCACCCAGCAGATCGGTCATGTAAGCATTGCCTTCATTAAACAAATACAATAGTTTCTGATTTGTTCTCATCATTTCCCCCATTCCATTCAGTGATCACCAGTCACATCAAAAATTAGAGCCCGAAGCCCTTTATGTGTTTAACATCCCAATAATGACATTATCAAAAACAAACAATCTAACAAGCAGATTTTTTTAATTTTGAGTAAAAGCGCATTTTTTTATTTTTTAATGGGCATTTGAGGCACATACACCACGGGCAAGCCAGGTCGCATCCGATATGTGTCCGGCAACAGATCGGTACGAATCCCGAAATGAACCCGCGCCGTCGGTTGGTGATGCAGGGGTTCCACACTATTACGATTTTCCAAACCGAAGCCGAAATCGACAAAGCCCTGCATCAGGCGAGTCAATTGCATCCGGAAACCAAAACCAACGCCCTGCAATAAAGTGCGCTGCGGTAATGTGGAAACCCCTTTCACATAATTCGGGTTGCTGTGATCCAGCCAAACCCGGCCATAATCGTAAAACCAGGCCATCTGTAAGCGGGAGCCTATCCAAGGGTTTAACTTACGCAAGCCAGGAATGGGGAAACGATGCTCTATGCCAAAATTGACACCCCGATCCCCGATCAGCAAACCTTCCGTGAAGCCACGGACCGTATTGGCGCCACCAATCTGAAACTGCTGGGAGGAGGGTAACGCATCCGGCGTCAGTTGAGCGCTTCCCCGCAAGATTAACAAGTTGTTTTTGGGTAGATAAATCAGGCGGTTAAAATAATTTTCCACTTTCCAGAACTGGGTGGTGCTACCAATGCCACCAGCCGCAACGGTGCTTTGGAGTCGGTTAAACGTTCGCCCCCACCGATCGTAATGGTTAAAGCTCAAACCGGTTTGCAACGCCCGCACATCCGTAAAACTGGTCTGATCCCCGTCAAATAAACTGTGCACCCGGCTCCACATCAGGCTGCTGTCCAGCACCAGCCGACGTTCCCGATCCAGCGGCTGAGAAAGCGTCACGCTGGTGGTTAACGATTTACCGACAATATTCGGCGGATCCTTAACCGGCAGGACCACGTTCACATGACTGAAAGCCCCGTTCAGGGATAGTTCGGTACCGAAGCGGTTTAACGGAATCGTATACGTTCCCATCGCCACTTGCATATTGGAGTTTGCCCGCCAACTGGTAGAAAGCCTATCGCCGTTACCCGTCAGGCTATCGCTTTTTAAGTCCACTCCACCCCGGTAAATACCGATGAAGGGCCTCCCCTGGTTATCGGCCACACCGGAAATTTGCAACGGCTGTTTTTCCGCCATGCGAACATGCAGATCCGTTCGACCAGGCCCGTCGCCCGCCGTGAGAAAAGCCTTTACCTTATAGCCGTCATTCAGGCGATTGATACTGTTCAGGTCCCCCTCCAGCGCCTTGAAATTCAGCAATTGGTTCGGTTTTTGGCTGAGCGCGTTCTTCACTAACCTGGCCCGGTAAAAGTGCGCCCCTTCGATACTGATCTTGCCAACCCGACCTTCCTGAACCCGGATGGTCACCACCCCATTCACGATATCCTGGGGAGGAATATACGCCTCAGCCGTATAAAACCCTTTGCGATGATACAAATCGGTTAATCCATTCGCCAAAGCATTCAATTGGCCTAGAGTCTGCTCCTTGCCGACATAGGGCTCCAGCAGCGCTTGAATCTCTTTAGGTTTAAAAAGAGTCACACCCTCGATTCGTATTTGATTGACCGGAATGATCAGTGAAGACGCCTCGGTTTCCTTCTTCTGTTTGGGCAGTTCCAGTTTGATCTCGTCATCCAACGGTTTTGCGCGAAATTGAGTTCGATCCCGCAAATCATTCGGAATCTGGGACGGGTTGGTTAATAAGCCCGGATTCTGTTGCCCCGATAAAGTATTAACCCCATTAAAGGATTCCGCCTGAACAGTGAGAGCCAAGCCACAGCTCAAGCAAACACTCAAAATTGCAATTTTTTTTAAACTAAACCACAAAACAAAAATAACCTCAGTTTTAAACTTGCACTAAATGAAAAATGCAAAGAAAACGCTATGAAAGGTAAACGAGCTCGGATTTTAGTCTCAACTTTATAGATCTTAAAAGGCAAGGAAGATATTGCTGACTTGGTTATAAATTTCCAGGTCTAATACACACCTGGCTAACGGACACATGGATAATAGCAATTACACCATCTTCCTGGCACAGTCTAATTTTAAAGGGGTCACTTTAAACAGGTAATTATTCATAAAACAATTCATTATAGTGGGGTTTACATTTTCCATTTAAATTACTCAATTACTGGATAGCAAATAGTAGAAGGTTAAGGAGAAAAAGAGATGAGAGCTGTCATTGGACGGGGCTTTGGTTTTCGTGCGCTTTTTACGGCAAGTATCAGTATTACTGCACTATCGTTTCCACTGTTAGGACATGCCGCACCAGGAGATATCAACTCCATCAATACCGGACAAAATATTTCGGCGGGGACTTATTTTAATACGCCCGGCTCCCGAACCACTTTTATCAACCCCAACGGGGGACTATGGTTACACTCCGGAGATTTAGTCCGTGGGCTGGAATCCAACATTAATAAAGTGCCGGACGGCAATGGCGGGACCTTATACTTCCGCGCGCCAGGCAACGTTGTGAGGCTTGATGGAAACATCGATGTCAGCGCGGTGCGTAACGGCGCGTTATATACCGGCAACGGGGGTAAGGTTTTTGTTGATTCCGGCTACTTGTTCCAAAACGGCAATATCTTCGCCAACGGCGCCAATGGGGGCTTAGTGCAATTCAATGTGGGCGGACTAACCGTGGGAGCCAACGCGCAAATTACCGCACAAGGCTTTGGCGGTAACGGAGGCGCTATTAACATAAGCTCGCCCGGAAGTATCGATATCCGTTCCGGCGCGATCATCGATGCCTCCGGCAAGGTATCCGGCAGCATCGACACCAACATTATTAATATTGAAGGCGGATTGGTGAACAATGGGGCGATTATCAGAGCCAATGGCGCCGTTGGACAAGACCTTAAGCCCAACGATGGCGATTCCCTCGTCATGGCCCAAAATCCGCAGTTGGCGAATAATCCTTTTCCACCACCCATTAGCGCAGGTAACGGAACCAACGACACTGCCACAATGGCCAACATTTTGTGGGATACACCTGGAAACGCCATGTTCCGGGGTGGCGTGATTCGTTTGGTCGCCTCTGGGCAAACGCCCTCCAGCAATAGTATTATCAACGGCAGCCAGCTGCTCAGTAGTTCAGAGAAAAGCTCTTTGATTGGCCGAAATAATTTTCTGGTTCAATCGCATAATGGCGATGTCTGGAACCAGAATGCCATTGTGGCAGATGGCGCACTGGCAAAGAATGGCGGCACGATCATTTTATCAGCGGCGCGAGATGTGGATAACAACCTCACGGTACGCGCCTTAGGCGGAAACTCGGTCAACGGAATTTTTAATAGTAGCGGCAGCGGGGTTGCCGGAGGAAACGGAGGAACCATTGTAGTCACCGCGCTGCGGAATGTGAACAACCTGGGCAGTATCCAAGTGAACGGCGGACAGGGTTCCAATTCCCGCAATGTTTCCCTAACCACCGGCAACGGGCGTGACGCCAATGCCAGCGTAACCGGAATAGCCGGCGCCGGCGGCCAAGGCGGCGTACTGGCCTTCAATTACACTGGCTCCCTGCGCAACACTGGCGCATTGCAGGCCATCGGCGGCAAAGGTGGAACCGGTGGCCATGTTAACAGCGTAGACTTTGAAAGCTCAACGCTGAGTAATCCCAATCCGGTTTCGCGAACTAGGGGCACTGGTGGCACCGGCGGTACAGGAGGACTGGGCGGGTTAATCCTGTTTAGCGGCAACGGCAACCCAACCGGAGGAGGAGCCACAACAGCCAACGGCGGTCAGGGTGGCCAGGGCGGCAATGCCTGGACTGAGGCGCACGTCAACTCCAACCTGGGCGTACCTTCAGCCATTTCCATTGCCATTCGAGGAGCAGGCGGTAAAGGCGGCGGGGCTGGAACGGTAATTTCACCCACTGCAGGCAGTTTCACTTCCGGTCAGAGCTTCTCCGCAAAAGCGGGCGGCATCGGCAATACCGGCAACGCGACTGCCTATAAAATTGTCAGATTCCACGGCATAACCACCACTAGCCATACCACCTCTCCGATTATGCTCGGCAGTTTGACCAGCGGGCCCAATCAGACGATATTGAACACTCGACGCAATGAATACATTCGTCATCAGGACGCGGCAATCCTGTTTAGCCAGAATAGCGGGCTAGGCGCTAATAGCACGACATTGACCGGCAGGCTGGCTGACGCGTTGCTGCGTACCGTGGGTAATCCGGCAGGCATTACCGGCGGAACTTTAAGCAATGCCGAACAGGTTAGTAACTTCGTTATTGGAGGCGCTACCCCCCAATCACTGACGGCGGATCTGGTCAATAGCAATATCAATCCCTTATTCTTCGACCTGAACTCACTCACCATATCGAATAATGGAAGCTACACCAACAATACGCTGTGGACACCCGGTGTGCATCTGGTTGGTCCCGGATTCCATGACATTGAATTCGCACCTGGCGGAGGACATATTTCCTGGCTGGTCAATGGCTCGGTCACCAATAATCAAATTGTAATGACCCGAGGATTGTGGAGCGGCGGTTCCACGAACGTGGCCGCTACTCAAGATGTCGTGAACAATAAGGACTTTATCAATATCACTTCATTTAAGGACCTATTATCCGGTTTTACTGTCAGTGGCCCCGAGTATGAATCCACCCATGCCGGTAGCCTGACCTTAAAAGCCGGACATGATGTGGTGAACAATGCGACCGGGAAAATGGAAAGCAACCTGATCTTCTTTGATATCCACCCGCAATTAGCCCAAAATCCTCCCATCGATTGGCCGAAATTCCTGAATGGCGCGCAGATTGGCGCAACAGTCAATTTGTTTGCGGGACATAGCTTAATCAACAGGGGTCTCATCGGTGCGGATGCCTTAACTTACCGGAATGGTGCAGTCGGGGGGCAAAACCCGGCCTTGACCATCGGGGGAATTGTCACCGGCAGACATGGTTCCGGCAGCGTGGTGAATACAGGCACCATCACGGCCAATGGAAACGCATTCTTCAGTCCTAACGAGGCAGACGGGCCAAGATTTGCCAAGAACATCTTCCCGGCTACGACCAGCTTTAACGGGACGGTCGATATTAAATAAAACAGCCACTCCAAGCCGGATTGGAAAAGCCACCCTTAAACAGGGTGGCTTTTTACTTGAGATTTACAAATTTAACTTTAAATTTAAACCGTTCAGCTTCATCTAAATGTATCAAAATGAAAAGTTGAGAAAAAGCAATTGAAGCTCTTCCATTCAGCCGCCAAAAATCTTATCATAGTTGGAAAATTCAGTGCTGAATTAAGCTTCGTAAAGCATCTCTATCTCGCTTTTTTTATTCAACTCATCTGTTTAAGTCAGACTGAAATAGCACATATCCATAGCATAGATAAAAACCATGTGGCAACAATCACCATTTCCGAGCAGAAAGACTGTAAAGCAAAGTTGCATATTGGGCTGAGTGTGAGTCGAGACAAAATGGAGTGAAACATGCGAAAAGCATTATTAAAGTGTGTGTTTTTTAAGCATGGCTTGCTATTGGCGCTTCTTTCCGGCTTTTGTTGGAACAGTATCGCTGCAACGCCAACCTATAGTCTGGATACTCAAAAACACACCATCACCATTCACAATACCGGCGATGCCACCACGGAAATCAACAGCGCCTTATCCTACCTGGTGAATAGGAAAGATACAAACATACCTTGGAACATGAAATTTGATGGCGGCAAGTACAGCATCAGCAATATCCTTTTTTCCGAAAGGCTACAAAACGTCAATTTCATCTCAGATCCAAAAAAGCCTGCCATTTTAGCCAAAATTGACAACTTCCCGACCGAATACCTGTTCTATACCCGTTACTCAAAAAATATTTCACTAACCGGCTTTACCTTCATTGGCAATACAGCCACTTACATGCCGCAGAATTATGTAACCGGCACCAGCATTGGCTGGAAAGATCAGGGCGTCTATTTTGGTTCTTCCAATGGCGTCATCATATCCAATAACCGGTTCTATAATATCGGTGACGCCGCGATTCGCATCACCACCACGGAACGGGATCCTGTCCGTGGCGTAGACAGCTTCAATACCAAAATCATCGGCAACTACTTCAACAATATTTTCCAGGTCACCACCACCTCCAACGATTTAGTGCATGGCGGAAGCGCTTCGTTACTGGTTCAGGATAATATCTTTGACCACATCTGGGGTTCGATCAAATTCGCCTCCCGAACCGATGGCGCCACCAATGTCGTTTTCCACCACAACGCCATCAATAATAGCGCAACGGATGGCTTGGAAATTGTCGGTTACAACAATATCGAGATCTCCAACAATACCTTGCAAAATATCGCCAGAAACGCCGCCAACTGTTACACCAATAATGTCTCTGCCAGTGGGTTTGAATGGGGTGATAATCTGAGTTTCAAAAATAACATTATCAATAATACCGGCGGCGGAATCCGAATCAGCGCGGATACCTATATCGACGGTTTTCAGCCGCAACCAAAAAATGTAACCATATCCGGCAATAGTATTACCAACTTAAAGGGTACGGCTCCAGCTTTAACGCTTTTAAAAAGCTCCTTTCCAGGCTTAACGGTTACAGCGAACCAATTTAGTAATATACCCAGCAAAATCTATTTCTATATGCCCATAAAAAATGCACAAGCTTTATTGACGGGAAACAAACTGAATAATACGCCGTTAACCTTCAATTAATACTTTCCATTTCATAGTCTGACACGGATTCTCAAGCGCCAGTTTATACAACTGGCGCTTACGTTTTCCGACTGCATGCGTTTCGTAGTAACTTGCTAGAAAAACCAAAAAAAGATGCAGTCAAACTACAAAACTACTTTCAGATTAGCTTAACCAAAGGAGAACCATGAGTTAGGGATTTCATATTCAGTTTTTTTACCTATCCTCATGACCCTATGCTCGTTAATAAAACCGACACTATAACAGTAGATGCTTTTAAATTGAACTCAAGCATCTTATGCCAGAGCAGGGGCCATTCCTGAGAGAGAAAGCACATATCCGCAGCGGTTACACTCCAATTCCCGCACATTTTCTTTAGAGCAAAGCGCCATTGTTCTGGAATTAATTTGTCTGATTTCTATATTTCTCACCCGCACATCCTGACTTCCACAGTAACGGCATTTCTCATCCTGCATACAACTTACTCCGTGAAACCAACAAAACCCAGCAAAAAGGATCAGGCTTTTCCTGTTCAATCTGCAATTTAGTGAAAAAATCATACTCAGCTTAATGCTATTGTTAATTAAGCAGCCTATTACAATAAATTACCCACCAGTCTAGTTCTTGTAGAGTTCAAATTATCTTTTTGGATAAATCCCAAATCGAGCATTAAACCTTGGCGACCGCTTTAGCTAGCAATTACAGTTTTTCAAAATAAAAAAACCCCGGCAGCAATTGCGCCAGGGTTTTCTCTTTATTTTTAAAGCTAAATTATGGCGTGGCGACCGGTGGAGGGGGCGCAGGAGCCGGTTCAGTCGCGGATGCTGAATGGCTTGCGGCCCAAAACTCAGAGCCGGCAGTACCGCCAACATTGGAACTGCTAATCGGAGAATTGCTCATTGGCTCTTCAGGAGACGCGAATTGGTTAGTCGCACTTGAAGAGGTACTAGCACTACCACTGCTGTTAAAGAATTCATCCATTCCCGCCGTGGTCGTTCCTGCCGAAGTTGCACCAGTGGTGCTACCGTTTGAAGTTTTGGCCAGTTCAGGATGCAGCCGTTGCTCACGCTGAATCAGCTTTTTCATGCCCATCGAAGCACCGGGAACTATTACATCCCGGACCAAGGGTTTTAACATATCCGTCCAGTCATTGGCAAAGCTGACTTGAGGAACACTTGACATCAGACCGGTTACCAACAATGCGGCTAAACCCAGTGAAGTCCATTTTTGGCGAAAGTAATTTAAACGAATCATCATACGAATCCTATGGTTCAAACTCTGTTTCTAATCACACAATCAACCGTTAATCGAATTGGGTATACAAACTACTCAAATGACTTGCGAATCAATTCCCCGCTTGGGGGTACCCATATGGGTAAGTCCTACTGAGGTTAAATCATAAAAACTTTTCTCGCATTTAGCAAGCTGAACAATAGTCCAAAGGTCGGCCTCATGAGTTCCGTTCCATGTTAGAAAGCGAATTTTGACCTTTTTATAAATTTTAAAAACACAACCCAAAGACTTAACAATGCGTTACAAAGCTCAAACTCAAGAAAGGATGCTCAAAAAGGCCCCTTAATTACTACAAAAATAGCAATAAAGACTGACTTACCACAAATGTAGTGATACACTTTTTGGATTTGATTACTAATCCCCCAAGGATTCGTAACAATTACAGCGATTTATAGAATTTAGAAAAAGCTCAGCAGAAATTTTCTTTTCCCCTTGCCAGAGATCCGCTTCACCCTATCCCCCAACTGGCAGCTCATCAAAAAGCGTGGAACTCTGAGCTCAGGGATACCTGCCTCGCTCAAAAGCAAGCTCAACCTAGCTGATTGACTCAGCAATACCTAGTCAATTGGAGAGTGTGCACTAAACACATAGGTTATTTTAACTTGCATTGGTTTTGAATAGGCTTCATGGACACAGATGTTCTATTGCACTGTGACATAAAACGAAATCGGGATTGAACTGCCAAGCATCCACTTAGGCAGATTCATTGTTTTTGCCTAGTTTCGTATCCATGACCAGGCGATCAGCAAATTCAGATCGGGCCAATTGATATCGCATTGCTAAAAAAGAGGCATATTGGAGCAAAGGAGACCGCGCGTGTCTATACAAAGCTTGGAAAAAACCTCAATCACTACTCTGGAACAAACACTGAACAATGTTATTCTTGAGGCGGAGCAACGCCAGCTTCCTTTTCCGGAAACAGTGCCAAACTGTCAACCATTCGTGGAAAGCTATGCTCTTCCGGAAACCAAGCCCATCCAATGGCTTTTAAAAAGAACGCTGGATATTGGTTGCAGTATTACCGGCATTCTTGCCTTATCCCCGCTGCTCGCTCTTGTCGCCCTGGCAATTCGACTGGAAAGCAAGGGGCCCGTCATTTATAAACAGCGCCGGGTAGGTTACAAAGGCCAGATGTTCGATATGTATAAATTCCGCAGCATGAGGAAAGATGCCGATGCCTTGCTAGAGCAACTGCTTGAAAAGAATGAAACCAACGGCGGCATGTTCAAACTCTTCAATGACCCCAGAGTCACCAAGGTGGGTCGTTTTATCCGCAAATACAGCATTGATGAACTGCCACAACTATTCAACGTGCTCAAGGGCGATATGTGCCTGGTAAGGCCGAGACCTCCCATTGATCGTGAACTGCAACACTATGAAGACTGGCATTATTTACGGTTTAACACCTTCCCTGGTTTAACCGGACTGTGGCAGGTCAGTGGCCGCTCCCGGATTAAAGAGTTCGATACGGTCGTAAAAATGGATTTCCACTACATCAAGGAATGGAATATCCTGCTGGACATCAAACTGATTCTTAAAACGCTGCCCGTTGTCTTCGGGGGCATGGACACCGCCTAGAACTAAGTAATATTACCCAATCCAAAACTACGAGGGGTTTGCCTACCCGAACCATAGATTCGGGTGGGCTATTTTTAAGCTCTAACCCTTAATTCACTAATCATTCTATGAATCTCTATATAGAAGTAGGTAAAATTTCGCCTAACCTCTTTTAAGCCAGTTTGGACAGATGTATGAAGGACTGCTAAATCAGACTCTACAACAATTTACCTTGCACTATAGCCCGGCTGATAAGGCATAAAACATCCAGGCTTGCCCCCATCTTATATAAGGAATACGATTCCACCCCCGTGAGGTGCGTTGATAGTAAAAGTATCCTTTGGGATCCTGAAAACGTTCCACCAGATCCAACATCGTCCGCTCGATTTTTTTCATTAAGTCCGGTAGCCAAGCCATATTGGACTTGCGCAATAACTGGAACAACACCATTACTTCAGCCAAAACATGGACATCAATGGGAAAGAGCTTATTATTATAGTATTTGGGAAGCCCTTCCTCGGTAAACAGGTGAGTCAGGTAATAATCCAGCACTTTCCTGAGTACCGGCATCAACTCATCGGTCTCCAACATTTTGGAAATAATAACCAAGCTTTCAATATTAAAGGCGGTATGAAAATTATCTACCCACCGATGAAAGGGCTTGGTGCCATAGGGCCAAGAGCCGTCCGCCTGGATGTCGCCTACCGAAAAATAGGTGGCCTTTAAAACTTTCTGCCGTACCTCCGACTGCTGCGATTCAGGCATAAAATGCATGGTTTGAGCCAGATAAGAGGCCGCCAGCAGACTCGCGTTATGCACTTCCGCATCCTTGCCGGGAATGTAGTTGAAGCAAAGCGTGTTATCATCCTCATGCTGAATCATTTCATCCAGGATGAACTCACTGACCTGCAACACCATTTCCAGCGCTTCCGGCTCGTTAAACTGGCGGTAATACTCCAACAAGGCGCGCCCCACATAAACCGAAGTCACCACGTTGGGCGTTCCTTGGGGAACATAGAACGCGCGGGCCTGCCAATCAAAGTTATATCCCCAGGCCATCCCTATCCGGCGGGAGATAGCGGTATGTTTCAGGCGCTGATATAGAATATAGGCTTCATTCGCATAAAGCTCCTGCCCGGTATGACGTAGCAGATTAATATTGCCCAGCAGAAACAAGGCGCCACCCTTGGGGTTAAAGCCGCGCGGAACCATGAGCAATGGCCTGAAATTAATCGGAGAGTTTTTACAAAACTGAATCACGGCTAGGCGGAGCAGCTTGCTCTTATAGAGCGGTGTGGCTCGAAACAGAGCGCTGTTCAAACCATCAAACAAGTCCGAACCTTCATAGTTTCGCTCGCGCACATAGCTCATCAAGGGTTCCAGACTTGCCATCACCTTGCTTTCGGTAAAACAGGAGGAAAAAGTGGATGGCTCAATCACCGGGGTTGAGACCAGCTCCGATGTCGAGTTTAACAAGTCCGGCGTTTTATCTTCCAATAACTTCTGCATAGAGTCCCTCCAACTTCCGCATAATCACGGATAGGTCAAACTTGTCGGCCGCCATACGGTAGCCTAATTTTCCCATCTCCAGACGCAATTCTGAAGAGGCAGCCAATTGATCCATTCGATTTGCCAAAACGTCACAATCGCCCGGCGAAATTAAATAACCGTTTACACCATTCTCCACCGCTTCCGCGATCCCGCCCACATCCGTGGCAAGTACCGGCAGCCCATAAGCCAGAGCCTCCAACACGGAAATCGGGAGACCTTCATGATAAGAAGGCAGCAGCAATACATTGGCTTCACGGAACGTCTCATCCTTACGCGAACCGTCAATCCATCCATGAACGGCAACCTTATCGGCAACACCGGCTGCCTTGACCTGTTGCCGGACTTCTTCCAGTTCTCCATCACCATACAGATGAATTTTAATATTATCCGACTTCAGGCATTTCGCGGATTTAATAATGTCATATACCCCTTTACGCTGCCCCAAACGCCCCATAAACAGAAAATGCACCAAATCCTCGTTTCGCCTTTGACTACCAATGGGTTTTTCCAGTGAAGAGTCCTGAAAAACCGGTGTTTGCAATACCGTGGGATTATATAAAACCCGGATGTCAGGATGCTGGCATATTTGATAGAGATCCTGTTTCCATTGAGTGGATAGCGCAATCAACACGTCCGAGCAGCGCAAGATGAAACGCGTGAACCATTTGAAAGGCAAAGGCATTTTCTGGTAAAACACGGCAAATCCCGCGCCATGCATATGAATAATTACTTTTTTCCCGAACAACCGTGCCAGGAGAATGACCAGCGCCTTTCTCGCAAAACTACCCTTGGAAGCCGTATGAATATGGACCAGTTTCAGTTGAGGATGAGTCAGCAAGGTATGGGTATACGCCACTAAAAACCGCAGGTAATACAGGCACTTTTCCAGGGTGCTTCCATCTCGATACGAAGACATAAATTTCACGGATTTGAACAAGCCGGCCTGATCATAGAGCCGTATCACCGAGGAAACGCCTCCTTTGGATTGCATATCCGTCCCCACCATCAATACCTGGGGTTGATTAACCATTGAAACGTCCTTGCCTCCGTTATCCTTTACCTGCTTAGTTCAATGAAACCGGTACTTTATTAATGATGTTGATAAACTTGCCATTGGGACCACGCGGAATCTCATCCACTTCCTCCACAATCACTTTCATGTGCGGGGAGGTATGCTTGAGCGTATTATGAATCAATTGCTCACGATCCACAGCCGAAAATTTCCCATTGCTCAGCACTTTTAAGATCACTTCACCTTGCCGCTCCTGATAAAATTGCGTTTCGATGATATTCTCCACACCAATCGGAATATGCGCAGTAATAGCGATATGGTATCCCTCCGGCGTCAACAGGTATCCATACGATCTGCCAAGAATCCGATCCAGGCTTCGGAATGCACTGCCGCAAGTACACGTCGAGTGAGCATCCGTCTCCGGTTTCAGATAAACATAATCCTTCGTTCTATAGCGCAACAAAGGCATGGCGTAATTATAAAGTTGGGTGCCAACCAGCTCATAATTATCCGGCTCTGGTCCAGGCAGTAATTCCACAATGGAATAGTCTTCCTGAATATGGTAACTTCCGGCTTTGCACTGACCAATCGCCGCGACGCGCTCAGCCTGCCCATACCAGTCGTAAATCTTGCACTGAAACACATCCTCAATATAACTTCTTACATCCGGTTCCAAACATTCTGAAGAAGTCAGAATTGCATCAAACTGATACGAAATGTTATGCAAACGGAAAAACTTCGCCAAAACATGCGCCACGGAAGGACCCGCATAAAATACCTGGGGCTGGAATTCCAGAATCTTCTGGATGTAGTGAATGCTATTCCGGCGAGACAGATGATAACTGGACATCTGAAGTTCGCGATTCGCCGGATTATAACGCCAAAATGGCGGATGCTCCTGTGCAGAGGGAACAATCACATCCCCCCGCAAGGAAAGGCGTCGCTTGCCATGATCGCCTGCCTGTTGCCAATGCCGCCAAACACAGGCATGCTCAAAATTGATCGCGTCGAAATCCCTGATAAATTTTCCTGGGGTTCCCGTACTACCACTGGTTTTACCCATATTACACAACATATTGTGATGCTTTTTGGAAATAAACCGTTGAATATCCGCCTGAACCACCCGTTTATCGAGAATGGGCAACTTCTGAAGATCTTCACGGGTTTGGATATCGTCCGGCTTGAGTCCCATGCCATCAAAAGTGTCCCGATAATAAGGCACATGATTGTAGCAGTGATGAATCATCTTTTTGAGCAACGTTTCCTGATAGGCTTTCAACTCATCCGATGAGAACAGATAGGAACGGGATAAAGCCTTGGAATATTGCTGAAACCGGGCGCCATTGCGATAGAACTTCTTCAGCCAGCATTGAAGACTAAAAAATTTACTCATACTCTACTAGCCTGCCTTTCTTCGCCCAGGGTACTCACAATACTGATAAATTTGCCATTGGGACCCCGCGGAATCTCATCCACTTTCCGGACTTCAACTTTCATGGCCGGAGAGGTATATTGCAAGGTATTGCGAATCAACTGCTCTTTATCCTGCTCACTGAATTTTTCATTAGTCACCACTTTAAGTACCACTTCCCCGGGTTTCTCCTGATTAAACTGTGTTTCCAAAAGGTTTTCCACGCCACAGGTAATATGCGCGGTAATGGTAATGTGGCAGCCCTCCGGCGTAATCAGGGGAGTTTTACCGCTACGGCCCAAGATTTGATCCACTGTCCGGAACACGGATCCGCATGAACACGGCATCTCATTCACCACTACAGCATCTTTCGTCCGGTATCTCAACAGAGGCATCACAAAGTTATGCATGTGCGTACCCACCAGTTCGGAGGTTCCTTCCTCATAACCTGGTAACAATTCAACGATCGAGTAATCTTCCTGAATGTGGTACTGGCCCATTTCGCACTGGCCAATGGCGGCAACACGCTCGGTTTGACCATACCAATCCACGACCTTGGTATGAAAAACTTCTTCGATAAAAGCCCGTGTATCAGGCTCCAGGACTTCGGAAGAAGTAAAAACATGGTCAAATTGATAATCTACGCCATGATGGCGGAAGAATTTCCCCAAAAGCGCGCCCAAAGAAGGAAGACAAAACAGCACTTTCGGTTGAAAATTCAAGATTTGATCCACATAGGCGCGACTATTTTTGAAGGACAAATGAAAGCTGGACATTTGCATTTCCTGATTGGCGGGATTATAACGCCAAAAGGGAGGCTCTGTCTGGGCAACTGGAACAATAATGCCGCCTCTCAAGCTCACCCGCTTTTTACCAAAATCCCCAGCCTGACGCCATTGACGCCAAACAGCGGCATTTTCTAAATTGATCGAATTAAAATCACGAATAAATTGAGCCGGACTGCCGGTTGTGCCACTGGTCTTGGAAATCTGGCAGAGCCAATTCCGACGATTTTTAGCAATCAGACGATCAAAGTTCTGATTCACGGTCTGCTTATCCAGGATGGGCAAAAGGCTCAAGTCGGCAGGCGTTTGAATATTCTCCGGCTTCAATTTCAACTGACAGAATAGGTCCTGATAATACGGCACGTTTTGCACACAATGCCGAATCATACGTTGAAGCCGATGATTCTGTGTTTTTTGTAACGCTTCCACAGATAAGTGTGTATTGGTTTCCAACTCCCGAAGCTGACTCCGAAAGCGGCTACCTTGTCGGTAAAACTTTTTTACCCAGCATTGAAGTTCAAATACCCGTGTCATGAGTTAATCTCCCTGCGTGCATTTGCTTGATCTCAAAAAGAATCGGTGCGTGAACCAAGTCTTGATAAAGTTGGTAATAGCGATGCTTCATCGCATGCACATCAAACTGTAAAACCCATTGTCCCGCCGCTTCCCGGAAGTGATCCGCCAGCGCGGGATTGTAATAAACTTGCTGAATTTTCTCGAATAAATCCTCCGGTTGCTCGGAAGAGAATAGTAAACCGGTTACGCCATCCTGTACGAGTTCTTTCGGACCTTCGGTATCACTGGCAATCACCGGCATCCCGGCAGCCATGGCTTCCAATATGACCAAGCCCAAACCTTCGGCGCGAGACGGCAATACGAACAGATCCGTTTGAGCCATTTGAACCGCTACATCCAACTGATTGAGATGGAAATGAATCTCTTCGGTCAAACCCAGGTCCTGCACCAATTGCTGGAGATCTTTAAAAGATTCCCGGTTATAGGAATAAACGCCGCCCATTAAAGTGCAACGCACCTTTAACCCCGCCTGTTTACATAACGCCACAGCCCGGATCAATATATCCTGCCCTTTCACGGGATAATCCATGCGGCCCACATGCAGAATATGCAAAGGTCGGCTGGAAAATGGCTCTATAGCAAACCGGCCCTGCAAGCTGATTCGCTCCGGTTGATGCCAGTGGGATAGATCAATGCCGTTATAAATCTGGCAATAGTTTTTCAAACCGCGTTGCTCGCACAAGCCTGCCACCGTTTTGGAAATGGCGATGTGCGTGTCGATTAGCTGACGATGTAATCGCAATTGCAAGCCGGATAAACGCGGCAACATTTGCGTATCATGAATCGTAAATACCAGTTTCAGGTTTGGCACCATCAACTTACACAGCATTGCCCACAATTTGCTGCCTCGGTTATGGGCATGTAAAAGCTGAATCCGGTGCCGCCTGATAATTTGTAATAATTGCCAAAGATATTTGGGATGCTGATGACTCTCCGGCCGATCCAGGTAATACACATTCAGGCCCAAGCGGTCCAGACGCTCCCGCATTTCCGGGTCAACGCCCTGATTCATCACCACCACAGTAAAGTTGACTTGATCATCATCGCGACAGGCCGTTAAAAATTCCAGCAGCAGCTTTTCCGATCCACCGACCTGCAAGGAGGAAATAATCTGCATAACATTCATTATCCGGTTTGCCATTAAACTTGCTCCATAACCAGACTTTGACTCAACCTGGCTTCTACGCGCCGTTCATACTGCAGATAAAAAGCCCTGGCGTAAAACAGATACATAATCCGACCTCCCAGACCGGTCAGGGCCACCACATAAGCCCCATAGCTCAAACCAGCGCCAGGCATGATGCAGAGGTTCAGCACCACAATCAGCAAGAGCTGAAGATATCTGCCGATACTAAGCACTTTGGGACGACCCAGAGAATATAAGGATTGCTCATAGGGCATGCTGAGCAGGCTCAAAATAAAAGCCAGAAGCAGAATTTGCAAGATAGGCACAGCAGAGGCGTAAGCCTTACCCAAAAGCAGGGGAACGAACCAGTTGGTTAGTGGGATCAATGCGCTTGCCGCCAGACAAATCAGGAACGTCATCCGGATCAATTTGCGTGTCTTCTGAAAGACCTCCTGCTCCGGCAATTCGGATAAGGCAGGCAGCAAAACCTTACCCAGGCACATCGGCAAAAACGAAACGATAGAACACAACTGATACGCGGCATTATAAATTCCTAACTGCTGAAAGTGAACCCAAAAGCCCAGCATGAAAAAATCAACGCGACCCAGCAAGTTGTATGCAGCGGAATATATCAACATCCAGCGTTCGTAACCGCCAATCTCCTTGAATAAATCGGAAGGCAGCCCTTCTTTCAGAAAGGTTCGGATAAAGCCCCAATATTTACCGAGAAACACCATAGAGAACAACAAGGGCACCATATAGATCAGAAAAACCGCCTGCAAAATCATCCAATGCCCCGTCAGCAAAGCGGCTATGTATAACAATGCCGCCGAGTAACGCGCAATATTCAATGTGGCGCGAAATTGGAAGCGCTGTTTCGCTTGCAAATAGGTATCATTCACAAAAAACAGGGACTCTCCGATCAGCCCCGCAATCAGGTAAGGAATAAACTGGCTCACCTCGGTCTTATTCATTAAGCCGAACAGCCAGTTTCCGCAAAAGGCAAAAAACAAGACCAGGCTGAGCAGGGTCCCCAATTTCACCAGCAGGTAAAGCCCGAAGATGGACTGTGTTTTTTCCTTCTCTCGCGCCGCAAAACGAACCGCCGTATTTTCCATGCCGAAGTCAAACAATGCGCTGCACATCGCTACCGTGACAAACACGAACGAGTACTTGCCATACTCTTCCGGGCCCAGGGTTCGGGTCAGCATGAGAATGGTCAGAAAGCTCAGGCCTTTGGTGATGATATTCTCGGTGAACGTAATACTCAGGTTCTTGAGCAAAGGAGGAACGTTAAATCGTCCTTTGACTTGCTGTACCAGAGGAATCGCGCTTGACATAGAGTAGCCCCAATAGCAAAAAGATGAATACTTTGAAGTGAGGAGAGCCAAACGTATGATCGAAGATACTCACAAAGAAAACCGCAACCATACCGGCACTGATGGATAAGCCGTATACCTTTTCAAAACCATGACAAGTCTTGTACTTACGGAGTCCGTCAATACACAGGTAGAGCAGAAAACTGAAGAGAATCCCTGCGCCTACGATGCCCACCTCTTCGACCGTCAGCAGGTAAAAGTTATGCGCAAACCAGTTCCGATACTGATCCAGTGGAACCCAGGCGGGGATAAACGGCCAGGCCACATCCGCATAGGAGTTGATACCGGAGCCCAGCCACAGCGACTTTGCGGTGCGCGTAATGGCGGCCAGAGGCACCTGCCAGATAATCAAACGATCGTTGTAACTGACGGTTTCCACATACGGAGAGTTACTAAAGAACGAGATAATCGGCCAAAGCACCATGCCCACGAAGGCACTGACAAAAATTATCGAACGCTTGACGCTTTTTTGACTGACAGCCAGGTAAAAGATCACGGCGGCGGTTAAGCCCAGCAAACTACCCCGTGAATAGGTCGTAATAATCCCAAAAATGAGAATAGCGGCAAAAATTAAAGCTTTCTTTTTTTGTTTCACCCAAGCGAAATACATGGGCAGGAATATGGCCACGTTGGTCGTCAGATAGTTGCCCAGCGTATTAAAATGCCAAGTCGTGCCACGACCATGCCATACCATGTTAGAGCCTAAGCCCAAGTAACCGAGGTAGCCCCGAGAGGATTGGAAATCGGAGCCAATCCCGGTTAAGGATTGGAAAATACCCATTGCTGCCTGAGAAACCGCCGTTATAAGGACGACTCTTAGCACCTGGGCTCGTGTCACCTGCTTGGTTTTCAAGAAATAGATCGTCACATAATAAAAAATGAAGGCTTCAAATATCTTGGAAAAACCCAACAAGCCTGTATCCGATTCCGAGAAAAAGCCACCCAGGAAAAACATCACGGTCAGAACAATAATCCAACCTTCCATGCCGGTTCTAAAATTCACCTTCCGTCTTTGCAGAACCATTTGTATCGCGCTTAGCGCCACGCAATACAGAATCACCAGTTCATTCAAGGAAAAGCTGATGGGCAGCACTCGCACCCGATCGGTAAACGGAATGGTAAAGATCGCCAGATAAAACACTTGACTAGGATGCAGGGAAAGATAAGCCAGCGTGACTAGCCCTACAATCCCGGCGATCAGCCAATAAACCGGCACCACAAACTGTAGGAGCCCCAAGACACCAGCTACCAGAACAAAGATGATCGCCCATTTCCAATAGCTGGATCGGTTACTCCACCGTGAATCCTCGATTCCATGATTTCCGAGGTGTGGCGTTCCCGCTCTAGCCATTTGCGTTGCGAAGCCTCATGCTTACTGCCTGATTGGCCAACGCCCAACCAAATTCAATATTCGTCACAAGGTAACGTTTCCACATGCGGCCCGGCTCTTGCGCCAAACGGTAGAACCATTCCAGACCGGCGCTTTGCATCCATAACGGGGCGCGTTTGACTTTCCCCGCAACCACGTCAAAACTGCCGCCTACGCCCATCACAAAAGGAACATCCATAATCTCTTTATATTTGCTGATAAACTTTTCCTTTTTGGGCGAGCTCATCGCAACGAATAAAATATCCGGTTTGGCGTTACGAATCTTTTCAGCCACCTTCTCTTCTTCATGCGATTTGAAATAGCCATTTTGGTAGCCACAGATCTGAAGCGTCGGATACAGATTCCGGTAGTAAGAGAGCACATCACGGACAATGCCTTCTTCCGCGCCTAAAAAGTAAATGCGGTAATCCTGGCGGCTGGACAATTCAACCAGCCGTTGCATCAGGTCGATACCCGCCACACGCTCGGGAATTGGTACGCCTAACATACGGGCGCCAATGACCACACCCGCGCCATCCGCGTTAATCAGATCGCAACTGTTGACAATTTCACGCAGCTTTTTGTCGCGACGCATGTTCATCAATTTGGCCACATTGACCACCACATGCTGCACTTTTTGGCGCTTTTTAATGATTTCCGAGATGTAATCCAGGGTTTCCTGCATGGTCATCGCGTCAATTTTAGCGCCCATGAATTCCACCCGTTTTTTGGTCGAACGGCGGCTTGGGCCTGACATTGCAGGCAGTCCACCACCGCCGTTACCTGGCCCGCGCCAGTTGTTGTACATTTCGTGCTCCCATTCGATACGGCCGTTTTGCTCCCGCACGATAGTACCCAGCAAGGGCACGCCAGCTTCCTGAACCTTGTAAGCAATCGTTTTCAGAGAACCGTAAGTCGCACGTTTATCAACAAACAGCACCACGCCATCGGAAATGTTGGCGATTGGCAAAAATTCCGGAGCGATAGCCGCAGGCGGTGTGTTAATGAACACCCATTCAAACTGTTCTTTCAAGACATTGATAATGTGCCGGAAACCTTTGCTGGAAAAGTAATCAAAAGAATTCGACATCGGATTGCGGCTAACCGACGTGTAAATCCCATGCTCATCTCGGACCAGACCCGCCAAAACTTCCTCTGGAAATACGGGTTGACCACTGCGTAATTTCAAATCCACATCCAGGATCAAATCGCTGAGTTCCACTCCGGAAGCAACATCAATCCGGCCATCCAACTGACGGGAAACTCTTAGATCGGCATCAATATATACCACCGTTTGGCCAACCGCCGCCAAGGCTTGCGCCAAGTGAGCCACACCACCGGCAACCGGTTTGCACATAGCGGTGGATGTGAAAGCCACAACCTGAACGTCTCGCCTTGACGCTTCCAAGCGCAGATTGGAAATCACATGCTTGGAAGCCACATCATTATGGGCAAACAGGGAGTCTTCCTCATTGCGAGAAAAGCTCTGATCGGCCACCCAGGGAACCACACCCAGAACTCTGGCATGGGTCGCTTCGCTGATGTCATCCGCACCTTCGCAGATATCTTCCGACAAGGTTTTCAGGACGGAAAGCCCCATGCTAACACCTAATCCCAGGACTAGAGATAAAGCCAAGAGATGGGTGCCCGTTGGGAAAGAAGCCCGACGAGGGAGCGTCGGAGAATCAACCACAAATACGTTGCTTGGCGTTTCCGCCTCTTTAATGCTGGTTTCAATGTCCCGTTTGCGCATCTCGTCATAAGCCAGCGCCAATGCACGTTCTTCCTCTTGCAATGCGCTTAACGTGTACTTGTTTTTCGGAATCAAGCGCAGGGCCTGATCCACGCGGGAAATAGCCGACGTCAAGCTGGATACTTCGGCGCCCAAGGCAACGGATTTGGCTTGAGAGGAGGCCATATCCTGAACTAATTCGCCTCGAACGGTATCAAAGATCATCGGTCCTTTTTTCACGCTTGGACCTGCGGTTTGTTGAGTTTCTTCCTCAATTTGTTTCTCTAACGTATCAATCTGATCTTTCATTGCCACCAGGTGGGGATTGGTATCCGCTTCTTTTACGCTGTCATGAGCGTACTGCTGCTTCAACACCGCCAAATCGGTGCGCATTTTAACCAGGTTGGTATTGCCGGAACCTAAAGCAACCGCAGCCAAAGCATCCTTGGCGTTCATCGATAATTGATTTTGCAAAGCGCGCGCATTGCCGGCCACGTTGTTTTTAGACGCCATGGCGGATTCCAATTGCTGCACCAATTGCGCCCGCAACTTCACCAACTCGGAAGTCTGGGAATCCATATCAACCGCCAAGTGACCGGATTGGAAATTTTTGATCCGCTCACGAACGGTCTGCAGTTTTTCAGCAATATCTTTCAGTTGTTTTTCAATGTACTCACGCTTTTTGGTATAAATCTGCCGGTTAATGGTCAGGTTGGTTTCATCCAGCTTGGATAACGCCTGGCTCAGTAAATCCTGGCTCAGCCTGGGATCTTCCCATTTCAGCTTAACCTGCAAAATATCCGTATTCGGCTCGCTTTTCACTTTCAGGATTTCAGCAGTATCCGGGTTGCCGTCTTTATCCAGGCTCCCCCATTTATCCTTGGGCTGGGTCCGCTTAATGTAATCCGATAAATAGTTTTCCATCTCTTTGGAAGTCAGAATTTCGGACTGGGTCATGGCCGGATTGCTGGACGCCGTGAGCGAACTTAAAAAGCCCTGCTCATCATGATCCTGGGATAAGTAGCTTCTGGTGGAAGTGTCTTTAATCCACACTTTAGCCTCAGACAGCCAAGGGGCTTTATAAAAGAACGCCACATACACGATAGCGAATGCCATTAAAACGGCAGTTGAACCAAAGATGAGCCATTTGTCTCGGATAAAGTTTCGTATAAAGCGGTTTGCCCGAAATTCTTCCATATTCATGATCGATACTGATCCTCTCAATTTAAAGTTGGAAAGCTGTACAAATACTGATAACTAAGGGCGAGGCTGACTATTGGAATTAGATTGAACAGTATATCGGGTTGGATTGAATAGCAAAGCCCAGCTGTTCGCTCCTGTGGCAATGGCGCCGAGAGGAATCACGACACGAGCCAGGTAGTCGAACGCATGACCAATCCGAGGTGTAATTTTGTTCGGTACATACACCACGTCATTGGGCCGTAAGATCATGTCCTCATGCCGGGGATCCACTTCACGCGTGGCGAGATGCCCATTGCCGTCCACCCGGCTGACAAAGACCCGGGTTGGGGAGTAGGAGGCTTCCGAAGCCAAATAACCACCCGCATTCATAATGGCTGAATTGAGGTTAGCCGACTGAGCGCCATCCAGCATAATCACGCCAGGCTTGTTGACATAGCCAAACACCCGAACTGGAATTTCTTTCTGGAAGACGGAGGAACCCAGCATGGCCTTATATTTATCTTCGCTCAAAGCGTAAGGCGTGGGTAATTTTGGAACCTCGATGGAATCTCCGGCAATCATAAACATATCTTGCGTCGTGTTATTGCCCTGGAGTAAATCCAGCAGGTTAACCACATAAGTGCTGTCATCAAAGCGGTTATGTACTTTAACGTGTTCCACGTCCGCATCATATTTCAATCCACCGGAAGCAACCAGGATGTTGGTAAGCAAGGGTAACTTCCGTTCAATCAACACGCCGTCAGCAATGTTGGTGACCATCTGCATCCGCAACATGTCCGTTACCATCTCGTAAGAGCCAGGATGCATTACCTCTCCGGTCACGTAAACCTGGAAAGGTTTGGTATGCTGAACTTTAACGGTAACCAAAGGATTTTTCAGATAGTACTTCAACCGTTCGGTCAAATCGCTTTGCAAGTCCTCAATCGTCATACCAGCCACGGGCACAGCGCCAAACGGGGCCAAAGTCATGTTGCCGTCAGGTTGCACCAACAAGTCTTGCTGAGAGAACTCGGGCGAATCGTAAACCGAAACCGCCAGCACGTCATTCGGACCTAAACGATATTTACGTCCGGTATAGTTGGCCATGATTCTGGCAGTCAGTTGAGCGCCATCCACTTTTTGTACAGCAGGCTCACCTATGGCAATCATCTGAGAGTTCGATGATTTCGGGGTCGTGGGTACGGTCGCGGTAGTAATCATTTTTTCGGTAGCACAAGCCAGCCCGAACAGGGAAACAGAAGCGGCGAGTAGGGTAGTTGTCAAAACTTTTTTATACATATGAGATAGCGAACCCTCATCCTATTTTTTGAGCGCAGTAACCCCAACATTAACCGTCCAACACAAAGGCTGCTCAATTACACAAGGTTCTATATCCAACCCTGCCCAACTGACTAGTAGGCCCTGTCCATTCGACTAGGCTTGATTACAACTATTCACCTAAAAATTTGATCTTGACTATGCCATTACACAACACTTATTACCCCGAACACATCCGAAAAAAAAGCTCAGCCTTGAAAAAAGAGCAAAGTGCATGCCAGAAGAGCTACATATGGTTGAGTTTAAGAAGGTCATCCTTACCCTAGCCAGTCGGGTAAGCTCAACAATGAAAGATATATGCCCGCCATACAAAAAAGACCCATGAGTCATCATCTCATGGGTCTTTCAAAGTTATAGCGGTCTATATGGTCGCTATACCGCTGTCAAAACAGGCTCCGGGTGCATTTCTATTTTCTCATCCTTGACCAATACGCCATCACGGCCCAACAGCAAGTAGTTAAAACCGGCAGCTTGCCACTCTTGCGCATTCAAGGCATTTTTAGTATCGATCACCTGACGTGTTCTCATAATGGTCGCCACCTGACGCGGATGGATAAACTTGAACTCCGAATGATCCACCGTCAGCAGAATGCAATCGGAATCCCTTAAGGCCGCTTCCATCCCAGACAGTTCACAGTCCGCATGTTTGACATGAGGATCGTAGACAGCCACGGTTAACTCCGGATTTTGCTCCATCAATTCCAGGATTTTCAGGGCCGGGGCTTCCCGAATGTCATCCACATCGGGCTTATAGGTCAGCCCGAACATGGTAATCTTGGGATTTTTAACGTCCTTAACCGCATCCAGCACCATTTTATAGGTATGCTCCGGCATGTGATCGTTAATCTGGCGCGCACGATGGATCAGTTTCGCCGTTTCGGGGAATTTTTCCACGATAAACCACGGATCGACCGAGATGCAATGTCCCCCAACGCCTGGACCGGGCGTATGGATATTCACCCGCGGATGCAAATTGGAAAAGCGAATCACGTCCCATGCGTTGATTTTAAGAGAAGGGGCCAATTGAGCCAGCTCGTTCGCCAAGGCGATGTTCACATCACGGTAGGTGTTCTCCATGATTTTCACCATTTCCGCCGTAGTAGCATCGGTCAGGTGAATGTCCCCTTCCACGAAATGCGCGTAAATCTCCTTAGCCAGACGGGCTGATTCCTCATTCACGCCACCAATGACCCGGATGTTCTGGATCAACTCTTTAATGATCTTTCCTGGCAAGACACGTTCCGGACAGTGCGCCACAAAGAGATCCGTACCAATGCTCAGGCCCGATTCCTCCAGGATGGGGCAGAGGAAATCCATCGTGGTGCCTGGGGGTGAAGTGGATTCCAGAATCACCAGATCGCCACGCTTCAGCAAATTCAAAATGGAACGGGCAGCCGCCTGCACATAACTTAGATCGGCGCTTTTATTCTCGGTAATCGGGGTCGGAACGGCGATAATGTAAACATCGGCCATTTGCGGCTGAGTGTATGCCTTCAGGTTGCCGGAATTGACCGCAGCCTGCACCAAGGTCTTCAGACCAGGCTCCTCGATGTGGATACCCCCTTTATTGATAATCTCAACCACGGTGGGGGAAATATCCACCCCATGTACGGCAAAACCGTGGGTTGCCAAAATGCTTGCAGTTGGCAGGCCAATATAGCCCAACCCGAGAACGGCAATTTCTTTCATGGACCTCTATACCTCTTTATATGATCTCGACGATGGCAATCTAGTTTTTACTTTTTAACGAACACCAGTGTTTAGGACGAACATGTTCAAATTGAAGCTCATTATTAAATCATCAGAAGTACGTGTAAACTCATCGATCGGGTAGATTCAACGCAAGCTCGACTAATCAAACCGTACTCGCTTCTTGAGCCATGCAGCGCTAAAGCCAAGTATCTGTCCCTTCCTGAAACATCCTATCCAACTGGGTAATATGTTGAGCGTATAGCAATATGTCTCTTGTTCTTTAACATCTCGCTGAACTTTCAAAAAATCGCAAGACTCAGAAAATCAATCACCTTTCAATAATAGGACTGGCCAAAAAATTTGCCTGTTCTTTCCCAAAGATAAAGAACAGGCCAAATCAACTGAAAGATCTCAGGCAAGCCATTGCCGTGTCCAAGAGCGCCGTTCTGCTCTCATAATCATTTCCCGGAAAGAGTTTTTACTGATAATTGACCCGCAAGCCAATCTGTATGAGAATGTAAGAAGCCTGGACGCTGACTAAGGAAGGGGTCCGGATGGTGAGGAAGCCGCCTTGAAAGCGGTCGCCCGCAAGGGTTGCAGGTTCGAATCCTGTCCCTTCCGATTCCCGTCCAGGTGACATACAATTAATTAATGCATTTCGGAATGGAGAGCGAGCGTTCATGATGGAAGATCGAGTATCCAAAGAGCAAAAATTAATGGCCGCCAAGGACATTGTGGCCAGCTTCCTCAAAGGAGAAGGCGCCAAAAATATTTCTCCCGATCAAATCGGCAAGATTTTTACCGACGTGTACAATACCATTGACAACGTCATTCCTGATCCAGAAAAGCGTCGGGTCGGACTGGGCTTATAGACTCTCTTTTTCCTAACTTGCCCAGAACAAGTTTAGAAAGATATAAAAAAGCCTGGCAATCGGTTCTTCCAGGCTTTTTTACTACACCAGCACAGGATCGTGACCTTGACCTCCGATAGCTCTCTCCCATCCGATATTAATCAAACGCTAGATGACCGGCCGGTTTCCAAGGCTTCGTCCAAAAATCTAAGCCGAGAAACCTTGTACGGTGTGTTGGTCGTTGTGGTTTTGGGTCTGATCGGGTGGCTTTACTATCGGGTCATTGATACTCAAATCCTGGGCTTTACCCACGATGACGGCGTCTATGCGGTCACGGGCAAAGCGTTGGCGGAAGGCAAGGGATTCACCCTGCTGCATGTCGTGGGTCAACCGCCCGAAATTAAGTACCCCTTCATCTATCCCGCCATTTTAGCCCTGGTCTGGTTGGTCAACCCTCACTTTCCTCAGAATTTGCCAGCCCTGAACGAAATTACCATCGCCTTTACCCTGGCCGCCTGTGGGCTTACCTATCTGTATCTCCGTCAGGCTCATAAATTTCCCGGCTGGCTGGCCTTGATCATTCTGCTACTCACCACCTGCCACTTCTTTTTTATCTACTTTTTCAGTTCAGTCATGTCGGAAGGCCCGTTTCTGTTTTTCAGCCTGCTCACGCTGTGGGTAGCCTACCAAACCGCCCGAACCGACGCCGAGGGTAAACTCCAGGAAATCAGCCGACCTGCCCTATGGACGTTGGTTGCCCTGTCCTGCGTTACATTTTTAACCCGCATCCCGGGGATTGCCTTGATGGCGGCAATAGGAACCTGGCTTTTAATCAACGGCCAGTGGAAAAACGCCATCCGGTACGGCATGGGCTGTTTCGCCTTCGGTGTAATGCCTTGGCTGCTTTGGGTCAAATTTCAAACCCCAACGGTCACCACGATGAACTATCCGTTGCTCAACGCCTACAGTAATTACGGGCTGGAATTTTTCCACAACTTTACCGGAACCAACTATCTCTCCAGTTTGCCGGGCGATTTTCGAACATTATTCTCCGCGCTCCTGGAGCAACTGTTTCCGATCATTCCCAACTTCCTGAAACGCTACCCCAACTACAGTCATTATCCTCACGCTCCAGAAATTAGCATCCTGATCATTTTAATCGGCCAGTATCTCGCTTTTGGCTACTTCGTGCTGCAAATGGTGCATACGGTTTTGCAAAGCTTGAAGAAAACCGCTTCCTCTAAACGAGGACGTTTCAGTCTCAGTTTTAATCCTGGCGCGTTTTCGATCCCGGGCTTATACCTGTTCTTTTACCTGGTAATGATCACATTGTGGAACTATGAGGACCAGTTATCCCGTTTTCTGACCGCCGTTTCCCCGCTGTTATGGTTGTACTTCTTCAAGCCCTGGGTCTCATTCCTGCCGGAATTCGGATGCCGTTGGCCCATTCGAAAAATCAAAGCCAGCTTGGCCCTCATTGGCGTTTTGATTTCCGCCACGTTGAGCCTGTGGATTTTTCCCAGCTCCTACGGAACCATTTTTACATCCCGAAACCAGCATTGGGTTGACTCCGGTCGATATCGCTGGATGTGGGGCGAGTATCAGCAGACGTTTGATTGGATCAACCACAACCTTCCTCCAAAAGCCCCATTGGCAGCCAGCTCGGATGTGGTGTTCTATCTGTATACCAATCACCCCGCTTATTATACGTTCTTTGCCAGTCTGCGCCGTAAAAACGGCAAGTTCACCGCCGAATCCATTCCCCTGCTCATGGAAAGCCTGGATTATTACCATATCCAATATCTGGTCGCGGAGCCACATATGACGGCCCGCGTCATCCGCAGGCCCATGAATCAGATCGCGGAGCAACTCATCACGGTCTTCCCGCAACGCTTCCAGAAGATCTATGCCTCTCCCCGTTCAGCCATTGTAATCTTTAAAATCCTTCCGGCTAAACCGCAGCCCCAATAACCCGAACTGATTCGATCAAATCGATTCGCCCCGATATTCCACAAAATTGTTGCGCGTTTCCACCAAACGCAGGCGGGCCAACTGTGCAGGCTGGGGAATATGAGGAGACAGCTCCTTCCAAAAGGCGCAAACCATGTTTTCCGCGGTAGGAATCACCCCATGCAGGAATTCGACATCCAGGTTCAGGTTTTTATGATCCACCTGTTGTAGCAATACTCGCTGGACAATCTGATCCAGCTCATAAATATCCACCACCATACCCAGGCGGGGATCCGGAATGCCTTTCACCGTCACTTCCAGCTCGTAGTTGTGTCCGTGACCATTCACGTTGTTGCATTGCCGAAAAACACGCGCATTCTCTTCTTCGCTGAAGTCAGGATTAAAAAGCCGATGGCTGGCGGGAAAATCGTATTTGCGCGTTAAAAATACCCAATTGGGAGATTGTGTCATTGCGGAAGCTCCTTACCGCCATAGTATTCCACATACAAGTCATCGCTCTCGGCGATTCGCAAGCCCACCAATTCCAAGGAGAGCGAGTCAATCCTGGGTTTCAGGCAGTCCCAAAGGAGTTGAGCCAGATTTTCCAGCGTGGTCAAACGGTTTTGGAAGTAGTCCACCTGAAGATTGAGATTCTTAAAATCCAGAGGCTCCACGACAGCTTCATGCAGAATCTGCTTCAGATCCTTGAGATTGACCACCATACCGGTTTCCGGAACCACAGGACCAGCAACATGCACGTCCAACTCATAGTTATGTCCGTGGGCCAAGGCATTACTACTGGGGCCGAACCGTTTGAAATTCTCCTCATCCGAGAGTTCCGGCAGCCGCAAAAAATGGGCGGCTGCAAAGCGAGCTTTCCGAATCATGGTAATTCGAGGTGTGGATCGTTCCATCAATCAAACCGTTTCAGCAAGTTAAGGTGCAAGCGCGTAGGAACCTTAAACACTCTGGGTCAGATAGTTTTCGGCATGCACGGCCCAGGCGTTGTGGGCATGAATACTCTCCAAAGCCTCAACTTCCAGGCTGAAGCCCAGAATGCCTTTGGCATCCCGCAGGAAGAGCGTAGCCTCCCGAATGACATCCTCAACAAACTTGGGGTTGTCATAGGCTTTTTCGGTGATAAATTTCTCGTCCACACGCTTTATTAGCGGATAAACCGGGCAAGAGGAGGCGTTCTCCAAGCCAGCGACCATGTCTTCAATCCAAACCACCCGATTTTCCGGGGCCGGATCGATAATCACCTTGGCATGGATCAATGCCCGCTGGTTGTGCGCGCCATAGTCGGAAATGGCTTTACTGCAAGGGCAGAGGGTCGCACAAGGAACAGTAACGCACAATACCAGACGATACTGGTCCTGCTCGTCCAAACTGCCCTTAAATTCGCATTCATAGGCCATCGGAGCCGACAAGCCACTCACTGGCGCAGGCTTATCCATAAAGTAACGGAATTTCAGATCCACGAATGCGGAAGGCGCCTCTAAGCGTACCTTTGCCTCTTCCAGAAACTCCTGGAGATCCAGACATAAGGTCTTGTTCTGGCTCCATTCGCTTAACTGGATGACAAACCGGGACATATGCGTGCCTTTGCATTCGGCGGGTAAGCCCACGCTCATGGTGGCCACAGCCTGAACCGTCTGCAACTTGCCATCCTTCTGGATCACCTGCATCGGAATTTCAACGTTTTTAACCCCAACCTGGTTCAGGGTCACACCACGCTGGTCAGCCAGCCCTTGCACATCAAGTAAAGTGGAAAAGCCCTGCTGGCTATTCGTATTATTTGTCATCGCACTGGTTTCCATCGCTAGGTTGGGTAAATGACCATTTTAGCAACTCGCGGTATCAATGAGTCCAATAGAGGACACTAAAATAGAGAGGCCAAAATGAACAAAAGCAAGTATTAACAAACACTCTGCCTTGCCATACTACCTTAAAATTCTATCTGCGTCCAGATTCGGCATGCCAGGATTTCCAATGGCCGTACCCGGTTTACGCACCCCAGACTGGTTTGCTTCTGATAAAGCACAGCCTTAAGATTGGATAGCCAAGTACCGACCAATAATAAGGAGGGATATCTGGATTTCATGGTTCAGGTTTTTCCCGCTAAAATAGGCGTATGATGCCCAGCTTAACCCCTGAAGATCAACAAGCTTACCAAGCCATGCAAGCCTGTTTGGATGGCTCGCCGGACATTTACGTCCAACTAAACGCTTTGCGGGATTGGGTAAACGCCCACTACCCGGACTTCGAACTCTATCTGGAAGACGTTTGGAACGAAAAAACAGAGGGCGAGACGCACTTCGAATATATCTTGCGCTCCCGCAGAACGTTGAACGAAACCGATGTACTCGGGTATGACATTTACCAAAATCATCAGGACAACAAGGGGGTCTGGCATCTGGACGACTATGTGTCCAGCGTGCGCTTAATCGATTCCCCGGAACCACTCCTCACATTCATTTCCCAGAACAAAGGCTAAGTTTTTTCAATAAACAGGCCATTTTGTGGCTTTCCTTAACCGTATTACCAGGAATGAATGGCTATGACTGTTTATCGAGTCGGCGAAACAGAGGATTTTCAGCCAATTCCGTTGCCCCCTCTGGAAACCGGCTCTTGAATCGGTTATTCTATCTATAAGGAAGTAACGAGTATCTTGCAATGATTTTTAAGCAAATTCCTATATCGCCACGATAACTGCTGACCCTGCGACGGCTCGGCTATAATGGCCTGTCTATTTTGCCGCGCACAGCCCGGACGCTTTAGAGCGCCTCATTGCTTCCGTACATTTTTAACAGCAATGATCAAGGACGATTTGTCATGATTGACTTACATATGCATACCGTATTCTCAGACGGTTCCGTAATGCCGGAAGATTTGGTTCAACTGGCGCTGGATAACAAGCTGGAAGCCATCGCCATCACGGATCACGATACCACCCAGTCCTTATGCCATGCCCAAAAGGCTGCCGAAGGGCAACCGCTGGAAATTATTCCGGGCATTGAGGTGAATACGGTCTGGAAAGATAAAGAAGTCCACATCCTGGGTTACTACATTGACCCCGAGGATGCATGCCTGCAGAGCGTGATTCAGGCCCACCGGGACTCCCGGGTCATCCAGATGCAGGAAATGGCCCATAAACTCAAGACCAAGGCCAAACTCAACATTTCCTACGAGGATATTATCCGGCAAGCCAGCGATACGGGCACTATTGGGCGTCCGCATGTCGCCAAGGCCATTGTTGAAAAAGGCGGCGCGGCCAACATTTCCCAGGCGTTCAGCAAATACCTGAACCCCAAGTCGGAAACTTATGTGCGCCGAAAAACGGTCTCTCCCCATGAGGCCGTGGAGGCCATTTACGAAAGCGGCGGCATTGCGGTCATCGCTCACCCCGGCGATATGGAAATCGTGGAAGAATTGGCCGAAGACCTGATGAATTACGGTCTCCGTGGGTTGGAAGCCTACCATCGGAGTCATTCCCCGGCATTAATCGAATTTCATTGCACCCTGGCAGAAAAATTAGGTTTGATTGTCACGGGCGGTACGGATTTTCACGGTACGGTGGATGCCTATGGAAAAGCGCTGGAGCGAGTCCATATGCCCCCCACGGTATACCGGGAACTGCATGCGGAACGGAAACGCCTGCAAATGTCGGCATTTAAAGCTTCATAAAAAGACCATTCAGCAACAAGAAATATCCATATTACTTCCAATTTAAATCCAAATTAAATTCATTGCTGAAAATCCAACTGCCCAGATCGGGTATGGTGTTTCGTTGATTTTATGCTTATTTCCGCCGAATGGGGTTTCTGAAAATTTTATGTTGTTTTTTCACTTAAAGTGCTTGCAACTCCATACCGTTTTTCTTACACTTACTTGGTGTTTTTAATTGAATCAGGTTCCACCTTGAGTAAGCAACTTGGGTTAAATGACCCAGAGTGTTATTAATCCCGATTTTAATTGTGAAACAAGAGAAAGTAAGCACTAGCCGTATGTTGATAACAAGAAAGCGAATCGTAGAATTTTGTAACACTTTTTTTGATCAAATTCGGCACTGCTAACAACAAATGATTTCTTGCTGTTTTACTATAAACAAGAATTGATATGGGACCAAGTGGATATCTCTAAGACAAGTTTCTAATCTATCTCAATGTATGACACCTAGGGGAGGACACAAACGCTTATGGTCGTATCGAAAACTGGCGTAAGCACTAAATCCGTGAAAGACAATGCAATTATCCAGGGCGGAGACGTTCTCATCCCCAGTGATTTTGGCATGACCGTTGAAGAAGCGCTCGGCTATGCGGATTTGGAAAATGTCAGCAAGGCTGGCTTATTACGGGTGGAAATCAGCCAACTCCCACGGGAAATACCGGATTTCCAAGCGCCTGGCGCAACCAAGGATACCTTGATTGCCGAATGGCTCCGCAATTGGATCATGGCGTCCTTAAAGGCTGGCACGGTCACTGAAAAACACTTACTGCCCAAGAAAAGCGAAATCGCCACTTATCTGGGCGTGAGCGTCGGCACCGTCCAAAACGCCATTCGCTATATCGAGGATGAAGGTCACGTCGAATCCAAGCAACGAATTGGAACCTTGATTCGCAATGCGGATAGTTCTGGTCAACGGATGCGGAAACAGACCTCCAAACGCGATCAGGCCGTATTGGCGATTAAAAGTTATATTGTGGAAAATGGTTTCCAACCGGGACAAACCTTGCCATCCGCCCGCGAGATCGCCAAAACCATCAATTCCGCGCCGAATACCACGCGTCTGGCACTGGAGTATCTCTCCGGCGTTGGCATTCTGAAAAGCTTGGGTAACCGCGGCAACAAGGCCAACTGGGCGCTCAGAATCGTTCCGGAAGTGGAAACCGGCAACGTGTGCGCCATCGAATCCGAAACGTTGATTGATCAACTGGAACGTGATTTGAAAAAGCTGATTGCCGAAAACTTCGACATCAACGATAAATTGCCTTCGCACCTGGAGCTGTCCGAGATCTTCAAGGTCAGCATCAAAACGGTGCATGACGCGATGCGCCGATTGGCCGAACAAGGCATCCTGCGCTCCAAGCGTGGACGTTACGGGACCTACGTTGTCCGTAAGCCGGACGCTGCCAAGCTGCTGCCGATGGATACCAGCATCTTCGTCCCTGCCGAGGAAGTGACCTTCTACAACTACGAAAAAGTGGAGCGTCACCTGAAAGCCATGATCCGCGAGAAGCACAAGGTTGGCGACAAACTCCCCGCAATGGGCATGCTCTCCAAGGAGCTGGACGTGAGCAGCAATACCATCCGCAAGGCGCTGCAAAACCTGGCCAAGGAAAAAATGGTCAGCTTCTCCCGTGGCCGTTACGGTGGAACTTATGTTACCCGCGTACCGGAAGCACAGGAAGGCGAAAATTCTGAAAACAAAGCCTTCACATGGGTTTCCATCAACCCGGAAACGGTGAAAACATACCGCACCAACAAAGTAACCACTTAAACACTCCATATTCTTCAATGTATAAAAGAGGCTTCCCCAGGGAAGCCTCTTTGCTTTGATAGACTAAAAAATTCTAAATCAATATGGGAAACACGATAAAGCCCCGTAGTTCTCTATTAAATCAAGGCTTTATGCTGGAATGGTTTAGCGTTGGCACCGGCATAATCCGCTACCACCTGCCCGCTGCCCCTCAATTTATACTTATAGATGACCAGCCCTTCCAAACCAACCGGGCCACGAGCATGGGTTTTGGCCGTACTGATACCGATCTCCGCACCCAGGCCAAAACGAAAGCCATCCGCAAAACGGCTGGAAGCATTCGCAAAAACGCAGGCCGAATCCACGGCGTTGAGGAAACGCTCCAAGGCAGCCGAATCGCTCGTCAGAATCACGTCGGTATGATGGGAACCATAATGGTTGATATGCTCAATCGCTTTATCCAGCGAAGGCACGACTTTGACCGACAGGGTCAAATCACCGTACTCGGTTCGCCAATCGGCCTCAGTCGCCGACTCTACTTTAGAAGAGGAAGACGTCATGGAACGGGGTGACTCAGACAGAATTTTCATGGTCTGATCACAAACCCGCAGTACGATACCCGCCCCCTGGGCTTTTTCCACAAAGCGAGGCAGAAACGCCGGAGCAATGACCTCATCCACCAACAGGGTTTCCATCGCGTTACAAGCGGCCGGATATTGAATTTTGGCATCTACAGCCACTTTAATCGCCTGGTCAATATCCGCGCTGGAATGGACATACAAGTGACAAACCCCATCCGCATGCCCCAGGACAGGAATCTTCGTGTTGGCCATGATGGACTGCACGAGCTGATTGGAGCCACGGGGAATAATCAAATCCACGTACTGGGGATAGTTTAGCATCTGCTGAACAGCCTCTCGACCATCCAGCAATGTCGCCCAATGGGCCGGCAACCAGGAACAAGTCGCGTTCAACTGTTCCACCAGTTTCATAAACGCCTGATTCGAGTGGGTGGCTTCGCGTCCGCCTTTCAACACCACCGCATTCCCGCTTTTTAAGATCAGGGATAAGATTTGCGGAATCACATCCGGGCGGGACTCAAAAATAATGCCAATCACACCCAGAGGAACGGTCACTTTTTCCAGGATCAAACCATCATCCAACTGGGTGGAAGAAAGCACCCGCCCTGCCGGGTCAGGCAATCGAACCAGATCGCGAATCCCTTGCACCAACTGGCTGATTTTACTGGCATCCAGCTTCAATCTTTGATACAGGCTGGGCGTTAACTCATCCTGCTGGGCCTGCACAATGTCCTTCTGGTTTTCAGCCAGCAGATAGTCCGCATTTTGCTCAATAATTTCCACAAATTGGTTTAACGCCTGATTCTTCTGTTCGGTAGTCAGTGTGGAAACTTCCAAAAAAGCAGATTTCACCGCTTGCAACGTGCTTTCCAAATCGAGTGAGGTGGGGGTAGGCATTGTTTAAACTCCATATTCCTCAAATATGACCAGGTTATCCCGATGAATAATCTCCTGCCGATCTTGGGCAGCGGATTGTAACTGTTCGGCAATCCGCTCGCTTCGCAGGCCCTTAATTTTATCAATTTCCTCGGCTGAAAAGTGGGTCAATCCACGACCCAGTTCAGCACCCTGCTCATCTTGGACGCTGACGACCTGGTGGGCGGAAAATTGTCCCTGCACGGAAACAATACCGATGGGTAACAAGCTGGCATGTTTCTCCACCAAGGCTTTTCTGGCGCCGTCATTGATCACGACCACGCCGTGATAGCCTGAAGCCATGCCGATCCAGCGTTTCTTTCCCCGCAGGGAAGCCTGAGGCAATACCAAAGTACCCGGCATTTCCTCTTTCAGAGGTTGCAGCAATGGGGTCAGCGGATCCACGTTCACCCCAGATGTAATATAGGTATGGACGCCACTGATGGCGGCAATTCGAGCCGCCTCCAGTTTAGAGGACATGCCGCCGCGACCCAGTTGAGACTGGCCACTGGCGTCAATCTGTTGAAGATCCTGAAAATTTTCAATTTTGGAAACCCGCTTCGCATCCGGGTTCGTAATGGGGTTGTCGGTATAAATGCCATCCACATTGGTTAAAATAACCAGAAGATCGGCATCCAGCTTGGCCGCCACCAGAGCCGACAGCACGTCATTATCGCCAAACCCTTTGATGTAATGCTCTTCCTGTATCTCCATCGTGGAAGTGGTGTCGTTCTCATTGATAATAGGCACTACATGCAGCTTTAGCAAGGTTTCCAGGGCTTGCCGCAAATTCAGGTAATGCTTGCGATCCGAGAAGTCAGCGGCAGTTAACAACACTTGGGCCGTTAACAAACCGGACTGAGCGAAGAGTTCACGGTAAGCGTTCATCAGCAGCCCCTGGCCCACCGCCGCGCAGGCCTGTTTCTCATTCAGACTCAAGGCACCACCGAGCTTAAGCGCTTGCCGCCCCAAGCCTACCGCGCCGGAAGAAACCAGCAGAACTTCCTTACCAGCTTGCACCAGTTCAGCACACTGGCGGGTTAAACGCCCTAGCCGCTCCGAAGCGAATTGATCCACCGCATTCCCAGCCAAATCAATCACCACCTGGGTTCCCAGCTTGATGACAATTCTTTTGGCGGAAAGAAGGGGCTTATTGAGGCTCATGGTATCGTCCATTTTAAGTGAGGCCAATGCTCGGGTAAAGCAACTCTTTCTATGCAACCTCAATAAACGCAAAATCCGACGAAATATTCAGCTCCTCGCTCCCGATTTCCAACCCTGCTCCATTTTTCTGGCAATTCCTCTTTTGGCGTGGTTTGATTCCATTGTCATCCACCTTCCAAAATGAGTATGGCCATGCGGATCCCTCGATATTCATCTGCTCAGAATCCTTACCCTTCCTTGCACAGCACTCAGAAGTCTCTACCTCCTTCAAATTTTCAGAAGGAACAAGGCGATAAACTCTCTTTAAATCTCCATCAGGTTAAGCATCAAAATTCCCTTAAGTTTTCCGGGAATGAACATTACGAGGAAAATGGTTTAACCAAAGCCACTGCCATGTTCCGAGAAGCACCGTATCTAGAGTGGGTATCAGATATATTGGGATATCTAGTCAGCCACTCTGGCGTAAACAACTTCAGCATTGCCGATTACGGCTGCTCCTCCGGGGAAGAGGCTTATTCTCTGGCAATGCTACTAAAAGACCAGGGAGTAAAGTATGAGCTGACAGGCTATGACTTCGCAGGACCAGCACTACATCATGCACAGCAAGGCAAAATCGGCATTAATAATAAAGCCGAATTTTTAAGAACCCACCCAAACACTTTGGTAAATACCAATTCAGATCCTATCGCTATCGCTCTCAGCACTATTTTCAGACATCAGCATGCACAGTTTGAGGATGAATTTCTGAATGCCGATTCGGCCTCAAAAGTAAGGAGCGAACCACAAAGAAAGCATTACAGACTATTCCACAAATATTTTAAAAAACAACCCAATGAATCCTCACCGGATCGCACCATCTATGTTTTAAGACCTGATCAAAAACTAAATTGCAATTTTGAAGCAGGCGATATCCGGAATATTTTAAGCACCAGGGGTCAAAACAGCACAGACGTGCTGCTATTCCGGAATGCGTTGTATCACTTAATCACCGAATCCAGAACAACCCAGGACGAAGACGGTAAAGTAGTCGCCAAACGTTATCCCTTAAACACTACACAAACAAAGCTTATACTGGATAATCTTTTCCGGCAGTTCAATAAGGTACTTAAGCCTGGTGCGCTTCTTGTTCTAGGCCCAAAGGAACATAGACAGCATTATCAGCAAGGATTGGTCGATCAGGCACTAAAGGATGCAGGTTTCGAACAAATAGAAAAAGGCCAGCCTCTTTATAAAAAATTACGCTCTATTTAACCCTTTTCTTAGGATAAGGCGTAAACATTTTAGCTGATCAAGCTCAGGGACCTCTGCATAAGTAGGATTCAATTTCCGGGATGTCGAGGTATATTTCCTGTAAAATATGATGAGAGAAGAGATTACAGGAGCAGTACGGTATGCGGACCAAGCCTCACGGCCAGAAAA
>Ga0157374_10000289_pt1 | contig 46361 bp, 42 predicted proteins | sample M25metaG_FD_115308 | JGI IMG/M metagenome (GOLD analysis project Ga0157374, IMG submission 115308) | Miscanthus rhizosphere microbial communities from Kellogg Biological Station, Michigan, USA - M2-5 metaG | ecosystem: Host-associated > Plants > Roots > Rhizosphere > Soil | place: USA: Michigan...
CTCGCCTGAACCATATACACCACCTCCGACTTCTCTTACCCAACCATAGATAGCTTATCATCCACTGCTACAGAAGAAAAGAGGGTGACATTATCCGGCTTTAAATGGAGTAAATGGTATTAATGGCGAGTCTCAACCCTGCTATGATGGCTCTTACTTTTTTGATACCACTCATAGCGAGGGGAAAAGTGGTACTCAGTCTAATAAATTGGCTCTTTCTATCGCGGCACTTCCTTCTGTGGTTCATGGAACAACTACGAACCCCAGTGCCGAAGATATGATGAATGCAATTCTGCAGGTCATTCAGAATATTCTATCCATTAAGGATAATGAAGGCGAGCCAATGAACTCTAATGCTAAGAGTTTCACGGTGATGGTGCCGGTTAACTTAATGGGGCCAACAATTGCTGCTGTAAATAATGCCACTTTAGGTAATAACGTAACCAACACCTTGGTTACACTAGCCAATCAACAGGATGGCGGATTCAAAATCAATGTGGAAGTAAACCCTAGATTGACCTGGAATAACAAATTTGTTGTATTCCGTAATGATGCCAGGGTAAAAGCCTTGATTCGCCAAGAGGAAGTTGGCGTTGAGATGAAGGCTATTGCCGAAGGTTCCGAGCTTGAATTTGAAAACAATGTTCACCATTACGGGGTTCATGCTATCCGAAATGTAGGTTTTGGGTATTGGCAATACGGCTGTATGGGTCTTCTAGGGTCGTAGAAATAGGGCGTTTATTCGCCCTTTTTAAAATGAGGTAATTTTCATGAAACTTTATGAAGTGTCCGCTGGGCATGTTTTCCTTCCGCCGGGCGGTACTATTGAGTTAACGGATGCTCAGGCTGATGCCCGCGCTCATCAGTTACAGCCTACCGAAGTCAAAGGCCAGTATCTAATTACTGCTGCTACCGGCTTCAAAAAAGGTGAAGTGTTCAGCTATGACGGACACCTAGACAAAACAACCGCGATGGCTTTGTTTGATGAAAGCGGGAAAGTTGCTGAACCTATTCTTCCCGAGCCTGAACAACCAGAAGCTGAAGTTACGGAAACTCCACAAGGGCAGTCTTTCAGTAAAACCGTGGCAGAACTGGCTACTCAGTTAAAAACGGAAGTGCCTGACACGCTGGAACTGCTTAAAGAGTATGGGGTAGAAGCTCAGGATGAAAATGCGGTTGTTCCTCAACACGTTTTCATCCAAGTGGTGGCTGATAAAGCTGCTGAGGTGGACTAAGCGATGAAAATTGAAATTACCACTGGCTTAATTTTCAAAAATCGCGTACTCGATCCCGGCAATGAAATTGATACGGATGTTATGCCCTTTTACAGTGAGCAGGACGCCAACGATTTGATTGCTAGCGGCCATGCTCAATTGAGTCAGCAAGAAACCGTTCAGAATTCGGAGCCCACCAGCCATGATGAACGAGGATCTGACTGATTTTTTTGATACTGACGAACTGGCAGACCTCGTTTTGTGGGGTCCTGTCGGTTCTGAAGTTCAAATTGCCGCTTATTTTGACGCTCCACACCTTGCCGAACGTGATATGTCAACCGGAGCAAATCGCTCCTATTCTTTCAATTTATCATCATCAACCCCTTATTTGACTTGCATTGAGGCTAATGTTCTGACAATGCAAGGCGGGGATCGGGTGGTGGTCAATGGCGTGGAATATACGGTTGCAGACTTTCAGCCCAACGGTACCGGCATTGCCAAAATCCCACTGTATAAAAAATAACTGAGGGTTAAAAGGTGACACTCCCACGCACTTCGATCAGAACTTACGTTAAGAGTCAACTATTGGGCAATACTATTGCTAACCAAAATGTTTTTGATACTCGGGTTACAACATTTTTTGAAAAAGAATTGCCTCTCATTAATATAATGACACTGAAAGAAAACGATGATGTGTCAAATGAGGGATATTCTCATAATAGGCCATTATATCTAGGCCCTCTGTGGATTTTAGCCGTAATAAGTGCAAATGTTGAAGATTCTCCCGGCGTAGTGATTGATAATTTTTGCGAACAAATCATGTCCAAGCTTGATAGGCATCTTGGGGGAAATGCTACACGTTGCGAATACACGGGTACTGAAATTCAGATACATGCGGATGGGACCGTTCCCCATTTAATGGCGATTCTTACCTACGATTTGGAATATTAACAACAGGAGACGATACAATGACCCTTTCTAACCCTATTGGTATTTACGGGATTCAGCAGGCTACCATTATCGACCGGGTAACGAACGCCATGTGTGGCCTGGTGGTTCTGGGTGATTTTGATAACCAAAATACCGAGCCCTTGGTTCCTTTGTACGGTGGTGGTAGCGTGTTCCCCTATGAAGTGGCTTCCGGCCATGCTGACGCCAAATTAAAGATGACCGTTAAGCAGTACGATTTGAATGCTTTGAAATACTTGGGCGGCTCAATCTCCACTTCTTTCACAGAAAACTTGAGCGGTGAAGCATCCGGATTCGTTTCCACTTTGGCTAACCTGGCTGGTTCCAGTGTGATGAGCGCTACCACCGGGATTGCTTCGGTCGGCATTCAAACCAGCGCTAACCCTTCTTTCGGCACATATATTGTCAAGGCTGTTAGCGCTACCACCGTGGATGTTTACTTGGATAACAACCTGGATGGCGTGACCTATATTGATGACAGCTTGAAGATTACCGCATCCCCGCTGACAATCACTGCAACCAGTGTCACCAACATTCCTGGGACTGGCTTAAAGCTTACCGGCGGATCTGGCACCATTGGGATGACCACAGGGGATATGGCCAGTTTCAGTGCTCGACCTGAAAACACCTATAACTTTGAATATCATGGCGGTGCGCCTGGGGTATCCAAGCCTGAATTTACGCTACGGGTATTCACTGAAAAATTGAGTGGCAATAAATACCGTTATATCGAATATCCCAGGGTAAAGGGAAACGGTATTTCGTTCAAAAACAAAGAAAAGAACTGGTCCGATTTTGATAGCGAATTGATGGTGCTTTTTGACGCAACTGTTGGTTACGCTTACAGAATTGGTGTTATCGGTCGTTAATCTCCAATAGCTGGTTAATTGGTGAAAAACAGGAAGGTTGAAATATACCTTCCTGTTTTTGTGTAAAAGAGAGAGAAAAGAGGCAAGTTATGGTTGATAAAACCTTTGAAATCGTGGTGGGAAATAAAACCTATACCACTTTGAAAGTTACACCAATTTTACGCGGTAAACTGATGCAGCTTTTGGCCGAAGTCCGGAAAGCCGCCTTTGGGTACACCCAGGAAGAAGTTGAGCAATATGATTGGCTTCAGCTTAGAATTGCTGGCGCTCTTTATGAAAGCGCTCCGCCCGTCATGTGGGACTTCATCAGGCCAGAAGACAAAACCAGCATTGGCACGAAAGAAGGCTTTTTCGAGAATCTGGATCCGAAGGTTATCAGTGCCTTTTTCCAATGGACGAATCAGATCCTGACTGAGACGAACGATTTTTTAGAAAAATCGCAGGTGGAGACGAACCCGGCTCAACCCTCCCTCTCCACACCGTCCTCAACATCCTTGCCCGAGGATATGGCTGGAGTCCAGACGACTGCGAACGGTTAAGCGAGCTGGAAATATATCAAAACCTGCAAGACCTGTATAAATTCCAAAAACAGGAAATGGTGCAGGACTTGAATACAACTTATTGGGGCACTGCCGCTGGCTTTGGAAATGACAAGGCCAGGGAAGGAATTCAGGAACTGAGCAAACAGCAGGCTCATGAAACCCAAAGGCAACCTCCCAAGGCGAGTATTTCCCTATTGGAATTGAAGGACTTACCTTTAGAATGACCACTTCCAATGCTTTAGAAGTCATCATAACGCTGAAAGATGATCTGTTTAAACAGGGCATTTCCGGCGTAGAGAAAAACATGCGCTCTTTGGGCCAGAACCTGACGGCTATCGGGCAACAGGCGGCTACTGCATTTTTAGGCATGGGCACTGCCATGTTTGTGGCCGCCAAAGCGTTTGGTGACTTTCAACAAGGCATGTCCAATGTCTCAACACTGGTGGATACCAGCAAGGAAAGCATGGCGCAGATGGGGCAGGAAGTGCTTCATATTGCCCAGACAACCCCTGTGGCGATTCACGATCTTACGGATGCTCTCTATCAGATCCGGTCTGCTGGGATTTCTGCAGCTGATGCCCTAGGTGTATTGGATGCTTCCGCCCGCCTGGGTGTTGCTGGTTTGGGTAGCACTCAGGAAGCGGCGGATTTGCTGACTTCTGCGATCAATGTATTCAGCAATGAAGGACTGAGCGCCAACCAGATCGCCAACATTCTGTTTAAAACCGTCAAAGAGGGTAAAGTCAAGATCTCTGAACTCTCTCAAGCGTTTGGTTCCACGGCTCCAATCATTCATCATGCTGGGGTCAGCTTGGAAGATTTTCAAGCCGCAACAGCCGCCTTGACTGTTGTAGGTACACCAGCAGCCCAGGCCCAAAATGAAATCCGCGCGGCAGTCGTAGCGTTACTCAAACCAACCAAGGATATGACCACTGTCCTTGAACATTTGGGCGCAAAATCTGGACCTGATTTGATCCGGACTTCCGGCGGCCTGGGGAATGCTTTCAAAAAGGTCTATGATGAAGCAGACCGCATGGGTGTTTCTATTGAAAAGGTAACAGGCCGTTTTCAAGGTTCTGCCGCCATTACCGCCATTGCAACAGCAGGTAACATCAAATATCACGAAGCCTTGCAGGAAATGACCAATGGCGTGGATGAAATGGGCGCTGCTTTTGAAAAACAAAAAGCAACCTTTGAATCTACGATTAAGATTCTGTTGAACAATCTGCAGATTTTGGGCATCACCATTGGCGAATCTTTATCACCTGCATTAACCAGACTTGCTGACATGGCCACTAAAGCAACTCAGATGTTGAATCAGATGTCCAAGCCATTAAAGGATATTTTGGCAACTGGACTTCTGGTAACAACTGCGGTTACAGGCATTATTGCTGTTTTTGGTCTATTGAGTGGAGCCTTATTAACGGGAACCGCAAATATCATTAAATTGACATTACAATTGAAAGATCTACCCAAGGTTATCACTGCTGTTCAAGGTGCAGTAGCCGTTTTAGGTGCTGAATTAGGTATTTCAACAGGTGGCCTAACTTTAATCATTGGCGGCTTAGTAACTGCTGTGGCTGCTCTTGCTGTTGCCTGGGCTACGAATTTTGGTGGTATCCAGCAGAAAACCTACCAGGTTGTTGAATTCATCCGACTGGAATTCCAAAATTTAGCAGGCCCGGTTTCCAAGGTGTTTAACACGATCGTCACTGTGGTTAAAAATGCTTTTGACTTCGTGGTAGGCACTACTCAGAAAGCTTTTTCAGGCATATTCAATTATGTAAAAACCATTTTGTCAGGAGTTGCCACAAGTGCAGGCACCACTTTTGACACGATGGTTCAATTTGCCATGAGTATGCTTAATGATTTCAAGTCAATTTTTAATACTCTGTTTTTTGTAATGACCCTACCATTTCAAAACGCCATGAACGTGATCAATATTGGCCTGGTAGCACTTGGGCAAAAGCCTATTGTTTTGCAGACCATGTTCAAAGATCTGGGTAGCACAATGCAGGCTGCAGCCTTGCAAGCTACTGTTACCTGGAAGCAGGCGGGACAAAATATCGAAGCCGCCATGCAGAAAGCTAAAACAGCCGCCGATAATGTTGTGAAAGGTATTCCTCAAGATGTAAAACTTCCTAACGTCAATCTAAAGACTGGCAATAGCGCCGCCGCCAAAAAAGCAGCCAGGGCAGAGCAAAAAAGAGAGAAAGAAGAACTCAAAGCTGCTGAGGAAGCATTAACCCAAGCCATTACCGCTAATAAACAGGCGGCAGATGCTAACATTGCCAGCATGGGCGCTTATGCTACGGAAGGAATGAAACTTTCCGCTGAGCTGGTGAAATTGGCAGCAGATGAGAAAGCTCTGCTTGCTGCTCGGCAAAAGGTAGCTTCCATGAAGTTTACCGGGGATGCTGAAAAGGATCGCCTGAAAGAGCTGGTAAAAATCAACCAGCAAATCAAGCAAAATGCCATTGATGAGCAGGTTGCACGTAACAACTTGGCTAAATTTAAAATTGAAGACAGTCTGAAAACCTCCCTTGAACAGGATCAAAACCTGTTGGATTCAGCCATTGCCAAAATGGGCGCATACGCCAATGAGGGCACTAAGCTTTCTGCTGAATTAACCAAACTCAAACTGGATGAAATGGCACTGGCCACCGCTCGGCAAAAGGTCATGGATTTGGAATCAGGACGTCCGGAAGCTGAGCGTGTAGCCGCATTGCAAAAGGTTGATGAGCAGTTAAAGAAAAACCACAATGATCAGCTCAAGCTTGAGAATGAAATTTATAAATTCACCATTGAGAATAACCGCAAGATCGCTGATGCCAATGAAGCTATGCGGCAAGCAGAATTCAAGCTTAATAATGAGCACCTAAAAAACCAGGAAGCTCTTGAGATTCAGCGTTTGGATGACCTGAATAGCAAAAAGGAAATCAAGGTTAAGGATTATTACACCAGGATCGATGCGATTGAAAAGGCCCAGGCGGATCGGGAAAAGGAAGAAATCCAGAAACAGATAACCTACCTGACTGAAAAGCAAAGTGCTATGGAGAAAATCAATCATGGCCCTACTGCTGAAAGTATTGCCTTGGCCCAACAAATCAAAGAACTTACCGGTCAACAGATCATAATTGAAGATCAATTGGCTCAAAAGCGCCAACAGCATGCCATTGAAGAGAAAAATTATACCCTTGGCATTATCCAATCCTTTGGGACTGTGGCAGCCTCTTATACCAATCAGGTGGTAAACGGCATCTTTGCTGGCAACCTGAAAATAAAAAGCTTGTTTGCGCAATTGGGGCAGGATATTGTCCGAACTCTGGTTGATGGCGCTTTTAAGAAAATTGTTGCAGGCTTTGGAAATATACTGAAAAGCTCACAACAAGCCAATGCAGGCATGACACAATCCACGGCCACCGCATCAAACGCTATAACTCAGATACACGCCCAAACCAGTGCCGCTGGTATTTCATCCTGGGCTGATTTGGCTGTTGGAGCTTTCAATAGTGTTAAGGCTATTTTCAACGCTGTTAAAAAGGGCAAGATGGCTGAAGCTCTAATTCTTGCGCCATCTTCTGGACAGAAAGCATATGATGCCACTGTCGGCATACCTTACATTGGTCCTTTTATCGCTCCTGCCGCCTATGCTGCCGCTTTTGCATTTCAGGTGGGAAAGGCAGCTCTGATTGCTGCCACCAGTTTTGATGTTGGAACACCCGAAGTCCCGCAAGATATGCTTGCCCAAATTCATGAGGGCGAAATTATCGTTCCTAAAAACTTTGCGGATGGCATTCGTGGTGGCGACTTAGCATTGACTGGCGGATCTTCTACCCAAGGAACAACTGCCACAAGTAATGAAATCCACATTCATATTAGCGGCAATAGTTTTTACGGCACACCGCAAGATATCGTGAATCAGATTGAGAAGTTGCTAATTACCAAGAAAAACTTGATTGGCACAGCATTAGGAATTTAGATATGGCCGGATTTCGCTTTTTCAAAATGTCTTACGCTGACGCTAACCGGAAAACGGCTAACCTAACCATTACCAGCAATGACGCTATGAAGATCGGACTGGTCAATAGGGATCCACTTTTCATCTGGCAAAGTATCGGTTCAGATGACAGCACCCCGGTTGTCTTCACTGTTGATTTTGGCACCTCTCGAACCATCGATAGCTTTATTTTGACCAATACCAATTTGAAGGGCTTCCTCCTGGAATACCTGAATGGCTCCAACGTTTGGACAACTCTATTGAGTGAAACGGCAAATGTCGCCACAACTTATTTCAAGCAGTTCGCACCTGTGACCTGTCAACAAATCCGGCTCACCATGAACACCACAATGACGGCAAATGCTGAAAAGACGATTCAGGATTTCATTATTACTCAGCAGATTGGACAGCTCACTGGATACCCAGGCCCGAATTTTACCAACAACAACGGCAATTCCACCAAAAAGAAAATGATCAACGGCAAGGAAAAGTTTATACTTTCCGGCTTTGCGCGTTCTTTCAAGCTGAATTTTCAGGATCATGTTGGGAATCCAGATCGAGATCTGTTTACCACGTTAGTGGAAATGGTTGAGCCGGTTTTAGTATGGGCATCCGGTGGGAATGAAACTCAATTTTTACATGCGGATCCTGGTTATCGGCTTCAGGATATCTACTTGATGAACGTGGATAACGGCTATAGCCATAAGTTTACAGGAGATCTGTATTGCAGTGGCTTTACCGCACCCCTGACTTTCACTGAGACAACATAATGGCACTTTCAGATCACGCACGGCTTCCCTATCAGATTCGGTACATTCGCGCCTATCTGGCCAGCCGGAATGCCAATAACACCTATAATGCCTGGCAGGACGTTTCCCGGTATGTGGTAGATGCCAACTTGGGGCAGTCCACAAAGTCCATTGATACCAATGATTTCGATATTGGCTTTTACGAGGAATCTAACCAGCAGATTGCCTTTGATAATTCGTATGGCGATTTTATGGAAGGTCAGGGCTTTTTCCAGAATGCCATTGTAGACCGCTCCAAGGTCAAGATTGTAGCCGGATACCAGGATATTGAAAGCCTGCAGCCGGAATATCAGGTTACCTTTGAAGGTATCATTGACGACCGTGGAACTTCCATTGACACAACCCAGGAAAACTGCGTTTTTACAGTCCTGGCTTATTCATCCATTTTCAAAAGGTTATTGGCCGATCCTGGCGCTGTAACCAACGGGCAAACCTTCCAACAGGCTCTATTCAACCTGATGAATCGCGGGGATGTGAGCAACCTGTTGACCATTGATATCAACAATATCAATCCCCAAGTCAACCTGACCATTGATAACTCGGACTGGTTTGCAGGCCAGCAATTAGACAGCGCCATTAATGGCCTGCTCTTGGCAGGCAACAGCGTACTGAAGATTACCGACAACACGGTTTATATCAGTGGCCGCACTGAAAGCTCCACGGTCCGGTTTCAATTTTTCGGTAAAGGATCAGCCAAACCGGCAAACATTGTTTCCATTCAGGATTATAACAATGGGTTGCGGCGCCAATTCAGCCAGGTGCAAGTCAACAACATCACTTTTGATGCCGCTGACGACATCATGAATTTGTATGGCGCCGACCTGAAGCAGATTGATGTCAGCTTCATTAATGATCCGGATGCCATTTCCGCCATCGTTAAAAACATCCTGAATGAATTCCAGTACCCCAAAGCAGAGTTGATGCTGACCACGGACTTCCTGGGTTCAGAGATCGACATTCTGGACATGGTGACCATCGACAATGAAGGGTTTATTGAGGACGCACAACCCGCATTTTACGGAATGGCTGTATATGGACAGTCGCAATATGTCACTCGGCAGGGCGGCGTAAAAATCAGGGGTATAGAAGGCTTTAAGGTTTTATCTGTTACCCACGATTACAAGGCGTATACCAGCACCTATAAACTTCGCCTGGTGGGTAATCAGCCGTATGACAGTAATGCAGGCTACAGCAATCCGATTTACGGTCAAGCCGTTTATGGCTTAAGCCGTTATTCACGTTCCGGCGTGAGTGGCGGTGGAGGCGGTGGCGGTGGCGCAGGAGGTGGTACTGTTACGCCGGTTATTCTTCCTGAACCGGGTGCGCCTATAGGGCTATTCTTAACGCTGACTGTTCCCACACCTGTCATTCCGCCGGTGCATGGTTCACCAATCGGTCTATTCTTAACAATTACCAATCCTTAAAGAGGCCAATCATGGGATCGAATAATTTAGCTGCTCGCTCAGATGGGCAAACCGTTCAGTCGGATGATGTCAATCAGTATCGAAATGCACTGATGGGGGATTCTGTCCCGAGAAACGCTTCAGGTTCACCCGAGGCCAGCCAAGGCAGCTTGGGAACGATTTCTTTGCCCTGGAACAACTTATATCTGACCGGTACTGTGATTCAAAACGGGAATGTTTTGGATTTCTCGTCATTGGGTGGCGAGTCTCACCAGATTGTCAGCGGAACGGCCTTAGCCAGCGGATACCCCAACTTTTTGACTTTCGTCTCTTCCACCACCACAGGTAGAATTTTGGGCGCTGCCACGAATTTAGTTTTGGTGGTCAATAACACCAGTGTGACTGTGACCTCCAACATTGACGTTACCTCGCTCACTTTAGGCCCAAGCGCAAGCAACACTTGCCTTGTAAATGACGCTACGCTCACTGGACAGGAAAGCAGCCGGTTATTAGGAGAAGATGGAAATCCATTGACCATTGGCACTGTAGGATCTGCCATCACCGCATTGGATAAAACCGTTCAGGTGTTTCAGAAAGGCAGTGAATATTTCTTTGCTTATATTGACGCCAGCAACAACAAACTCTGGCCATTCAAGCGAGGCATTGCTCAAACGGATCGGCAAACTTTAAGCAATGGCGATACCATCACCATGCGCCAGGGTAACTATATTTTCCTAGACGTAGATGGTGTTACCGCCTACAAGACAACCATTTACCCCACCTTTGCCACTACTGAGCCAACCAGCCCGTCAAACAATCAATGGAATTTCAATACCACTTCCAAGCACTGGGAGCGGTACTCTGGATCATGGTCAAATATGTCTGCGCATTGGCTGGGAACTGTAATTTGTGATAGCTCCGCTGCCGTTGCCTCAGATTCCAATGATTTCAACCTGAATTGGAAATCCGCCTTGGCTGGTTCGTTTGAAATCATGGATGCCGATACCCTGCGGGTAATCCTGAAGCGCATCAATGTAGCTGGCCGGGATTTCTATACTAACGATTTTGGGCAAACCATTCAGCTATCAGCATCAGGTGATCGAGAAACTGGTGTGGCGGAAAATCCCAACACGGATTATTACGTTTACGCGGATAACAATCTGAAACTGAGATTCTCCACCATTGCCCCGCGTTTCATTGATTACCGGCAGGGCTTGTACCACCCCAAACAATACTGGCGTTATTTAGGCATTGTACATAATGACAGCGGCTCAAACTTGGCAACCGCTTCCTTTGACGGGAATAGCCGCTCCGCCACAAAAACAGTTACAGCTTATCCAACTGGCCATCATGGAAGTACGGTTCCAGTTTACGCCAGTTCTTCCACTATCACCGTGGCAAAAATCAGAGAACGTGATTCCAGTGATACCAGCAATATCACCAAAGATACTTCAACAACGGTTGATATCTCTACTGTTGGTTTGAACGGTATTGCACAATCCGGAAACCTGGGTGGAACAATTACTGTTTCCGCTTCCGGCACTTCTGTTGGCGGATCAGGAACTTCATTTCTGACAGATTTTACAGTTGGTGGAGTTATCACTACTGCAGGCGGCCAATCCCGTTTAATTACCAATATTGCAACAAACACTTCCATGACCGTGGCAACCGCTTGGTCCAGTTCGGAAAGCAGTGTGACCTATAAACGCGGGGGACGGGCCCCAAGCAGTTCTTCAAGTTCTGTTGATTTATTTTTGTATGCAATTACAGATGGCGTAACTCCAGGGTTTACATTATCTACTCGAAGCGTAGCCAATGGGGATGTTTTAGTTGATCTGCCTGCTGGATATACATTAAGCAGTCAGCTTGCATTTTTCATTCGTTTAGATACGGCATCTTCTCCCAATATTATACCGTTCAGAGTAGGGGCAGGCTGGCCGAAAAGCCCAAGGATTGATTATCTGCAAAAGATCGCCTCCGGGGATACAGATACCATCGTTCTGGCTGGTGGAACTGCAACTTCTTTCACAGCAATTGATTGCTCAAAATTCATTCCTAAAATTTGCAGAATGGCTGTATTTTCCGGAGCGAGCAACACTAACTCTATTGCAAAAATTCGAGAAAGCGGTAATACCACTCAAGAGTTAGGATTTGCCGGAAGCGGTGGCTCAACTGTCTGTCTGACAGATATTACCTGTCCTGTTGATGGCTCGCAAAAGATTGATTATCTGGTCGGAAGCGGCTCTCTTAGTCTTTATGTGCAAGCTTGCATAGTTACGGAGGTTCCTTAATGTACCGCTTACATTTACGCCCCATAGGCGATACAACTCAGTTTTCCGACCTAGCGACTTACCCTGTTTCCTCGCCGTTTGAAGCGCCAAGCGGAATGGAATGGGTGAGCGGGGAACCTCCACAAGGGGCAACCATTTACATCAAGCCAACCCTTTTTTCTCAGTTGGATGATATTTTCAAGAGTCAGCCCATGGCGCTTCAAATGGCTTTTGCTGGCATTAAATCCCTTTGTAAGGAATATGCCCAGGCCGAAGATTGGGAAACCGTAAAAACCATTATTGCCGATGCTCCTATACCGCCTGATTTGTCAGCCCAGGCAGATCCAGTGAGGCAACAGCTATTGGGAGTGTTGGGAAATGCCTAGTCTGTTTGGAATTAATGTTGATGGGCAAGTCATTGTAAAAGTTTTAAATTCCAGAGTTGGTTTGGCGGTTTTGGTAGGCATTCTATACAACTGGGGACTTTCACCCAAAATAGACGCTTTGATCAAAGCCAATGAACGAGTGGCTGTCACAGTTTCAGAAACCCATGTTTTAACGGGTGCAAATCATGACATCTTAACTCGATTAATGGATCGTTGTGAGTTTCCTGGGCCTGCTGCTGATATGCGTGGCCATACCGCTTTTGCAAATAAAATTTCAGAGTAGAAAGAGGAACAAAACATGTTGAATTTTAAGCGCCTTAGTGCTTCTTTTTTACTGGCTTTAACCGCCTGCTGGACACTACCTTTCGTATGGGCTGATCAGCCTGTCACAAGTCTTACACCGATTGGCATTGGAACTCCTGGCAATATTACCAATGTCAACAATTCAAACCCTCTACCAGTCACTGTTATAGGTGGTGGAAGTTCAACCTCAGTAACTGCAACCTACAATGTAACGCCACCTACCCTGACAGATGGCCAAAGTTCTGGTTTGCAGGCTGATACGAATGCCAATCTCAAAGTCATTCCCCAGCAAAATGATGGCGTCGATATTGGGGACGTGACAATCAATAACGTGTCCGGTGCCCCTATACCTACTCAAATAGGAGACGGAACCAGCCAAGTCACCATTGACCCAACTGGCTTTGATGGACGCTCTAATACCAGTAACCGTGTACCCGTCAATAATTACAACTATTTTTATAATGGCTCTAGTTGGGATAGAGCGAGAGGCGGTCAAACCGGCGTATTAACCTCATTTACCGGTTTTCCAAACGTGCTATCTATTGGTCGCTATAACGCCTCTGGAATTACTCTTTCAGATGGAAATGGCGCGCCATTTCAACTTCATTCTACTGGTGAGCTAAAAGTCCTGAATAAGATTTGGGACGGAACCAATACCGTCACAGTTTCCACCAGTGGCTTTGATGGGCGTGGCAATAACAACAACACGACCATGGACACCACGTTTGGCTATGTCTATAACGGAACTAGCTGGGATAGACTTCGGAGCGGTCAAGTTGGGGTACAGACTTCTTTTACAGGATTTCAGAACGTCATTCCCATGGGCAGATACAATGCCTCTGGCGTCTCATTGTCGGATGGGAATGGGGCAGCCCTTCAACTGGATACAAACGGTTACCTGAAAACTACAGTTCAATCGATTTCAGCCCCTTCTTCAATGGGGGCTTATCAGGAGACGGTTGGGACTTCAGCAGTTCAGCTAACCGGCTTAACCACCCAGACAGGCGTAACCATAAAGGCAGATGATGACAATACTGACTCTATCTATCTTGGTAACTCCTCAAGTGTAACCACCTCCACAGGATATCGCCTGAAACCAGGGCAGCAGGTATTCCTGTCTGCTAATAATGCCAATATCGCTTGGGTCATTTCAGGTTCTGCTAGTCAAAAAATTCATGTGATAGGTAGCTAATATGAGCATGCAGCTTAATCCTGCGCTTAATCAGTGGGCGCATATTGGAGTGGCTGGTAAATCAATCACTCCAATTCTGGATCAAATCACAGGAGCTGTTTGCGCTTTTGGTTTACGAAAGCTTCGAGCAGCTTATGCTGGTTCTGCTATCCAGGTTAGGCGTTCCAGCGATAATGTCACCCAGGATATTGGCTTTTTACTGAACGGAAGCCTAGATACTACTTCCCTATTGTCTTTCTTGGGTTCTAATAGCGGCTTTATTGCTAAGTGGTATGACCAAAGCGGAAATGGAAACGATGCAGCTCAGGCGACCAATGGCAGTCAGCCTCGTATAGTAAATGCTGGCACGACTGACACTCAAAACAGTAAACCCGCTCTATTCTTCGATGGCTCTGCCAGCACTCTAACCATTGCAACGCCGCTCTCCTCTACTAAAAGCGTGGCTGGAATGACGGTCAATATGGTGGCTCAGTCTGCAAATGCTAGTGTGCAACAGTATTTGTTTGAATTTGCTACAGGTACAGTTGCTACCAATGCCCGGATAGGCATTCAAAAATCGTCTGCTAACCAGATACAAGGTATAGCACGGGCATTAGATGGTGATTCAGGAGCGTTTTATGGTTCCGGAACAGACGGAGCCAGTTATGAAATCTTGACCAATGTGGTCAATTATGCAACTCCATTGGGCTCTCTATTTAAGAATGGAGTTAGCCAAGCAACTGGCAGTTCGGGAATTACTGCAGGGAACACCGATTCAACGAATTCACTGGTCATGCGATTGGGTGCTCGTGGTACTTCGGCTGCTAATTTTTTGTCCGGCTATATGAGTGAGTTCATTTTTTACGCTTCCGCTCTCTCTGCCGTCAATCACAAAACTATTGAGCGTGACCAGGGCAGTTATTACGGCATATCTGTGAGTTAGGAGACATCATGAATTTTCTGAAACGCTTAATCACAGCCCTTGTGGCATTTTTTATTCTTGGCAATTCAGCCTTTGCTAGCACTGCAACGGTCGATTTCTCAACTCCAATCAACGTCAATAACATGAGCGGTTTCCTGAATGGAAATATAGGAGCAAGCTATCCGCTTACCTCTACTATTAATCCATTGAAACCAGCATGGTGGCGGCTTGGTCCTGAAAACTCTGGCTCAGGGTATCCGGCCTATAACCGCGCATTGTTATTTGGGGCAAAGCCTATTGTGACCATCTCAGATGGTTATGGTTACCCGCTCAATAACTGGAACGGAAATCCTGCCCCATATAGTGACAATAACGCGACTCTGGTAAGTTACATCACCACATTGGTCACCGGGTATAAAAACGCAGGCTACCATCCAGTTTATGACATTTGGAACGAGCCAGATACTCAATCTTGGAACGTTCCCCAGTTCTGGGATGGTACACAAGCTCAATATTTTAGCTTATACGTTGCTGCATTTAATGCAATTCTGGCAGCTGATTCTCAGGCTAAAATCATAGGCCCAAGCTATGCAAACTATGATCAGACTAATGAAACTCTATGGCTAAACAATCTTTATAAAAATGGCATATACCCTGATTATATGGCCTGGCATGAATTATCACAGGCTGATTTCAATATTCCCAGCGTTCAAACTGATATCCAGCATTTTAAAAGTTTGGTACACGGCTATCCAGGTTGGAAACGAATCCGTTTTTTGATTCCGGAATCTGTTGGACCAAATACTCATTTGTCTCCTGGCGATATCTTGGCATTTCTTTATTATATTGAAGCCTCTGGAGCAGACGGTGCATGTAAAGCTTGCTGGAATGCTGCTGATACCACAAACAATTGCTTTAACGGCTCTATTGATGGAATTGTTCAAGAAACCAGTGACCACAGCCCTAGAGCTGCCTGGTGGGCCTATAAAACTTATGCAGATGGAGTAGGCAACCGGGTAGCCACTACAACCAGTGATCCTAATTTAGTGGTATTGGCTGCCAAAAGCACACCCGCGCAAGTCTTGCTTGGGTATAGTGGTCAATCTAGCCCGACTCCAACGAGTGTGACAATTACGCTTAATAGGCTGGATAAAGCAGGAATAACAGGTGGCAACGTAAAAATTGACGTTTACAAAGTACCTGATTCTGGAGAGTCCACGGTTTCAGCACTGACATCCGTGAGTTCCAGCACAGTGGCTGTAACTTCAAACTCGGCCAGCCTGACTATATCGGGAATCAATGTGCATGAAGAATATGCACTCTATTTGAGTAATCCGTAGGAGATAAGGCTAAATGTCAGATAACGTTAATATATCCCAGGGCAGTGGAACTGCTGTCGCAACACATCAGGACACAAGTAATATCCATCACCAAAAGGCAATAATGGAGTACGAAGGGGCGACTGATCCAGTAATGGTATCGGCTTCCAATCCCTTCCCCGTGGCTGACAAAGCCAGTAACGATGGCGGAGGACTGCCCTTTCATTCGCATACTCTGGACACCAGCGGGGCTAATATTTCCGCTGGCCCGGCTCGCCTTTATAGCTTTGATGCCTTTAACACAAATGCTACTACCGACGCCTATGTGAAATTTTATAACAAGGATTCGGGCTCTATTGTTCCATCGTCTGACACCCCTTTTCTTGGACCGTACCTCATCCCGGCAGGGACTGGCATGAGTATAAAATTCGTAAAAGGGATACAGTTTACCACTCGACTATCGGCGCGAATGGTTACAGGACTTGCAAATAACGTCACAATTTCCCCTGCTGCCAATGACGTTATTTTTAACGTTGAGTACAAAGAATAAAACAAAAAGGATTAAAGCCTATGAAACGTTTATGGACCGCTCTGGCGGTTTTTTTGTTGTCTTTTTGTGTTCTGCTTTCACCGGGGCACGCAGATTATTTTAAGAAAGTCACCCTGGATAATATTACCGGTGGCCCTCTGTCGGCTGCAAAGGGTGGAACAGGATCCACCAGTGCGGCAGGGTCATTAACCAACATTCTGCCTGTTCAAACTGGAAATAGTGGAAGGGTGCTAGGTACCAATGGAAGTAGTGCCAGCTGGGTTCCTGCTACTACTGCTGGCTGTTCTGGTTGCGTACAAACCGAAATTAACACAATATCAGGTATCGTGGCAAACGATAACACGGTTGATAATGGGGCTATATTAGACTCCTGGATTTCGACTCACGACACAAACCAAATCCTCCATGTAACGCCTGGAACCTACTATTTCAGAACGTCAGTAGCGGAAAGTGTACTGTCTAATTTTGAGCTTCGGTGCGATCCGGGCGCGGTATTCAAAAAAGTCCCGGCCATGGATGATGATTTTAATGAATACTTTTTCCAATTCGTCACCGGGACCAATATCAGTGTTAATGGCTGCCGCTTTGAGGGCCTGACCACTGACCCAAACACCGTAAATCCTGGTGAGCAAGGTATTGTTTGCTTTTCATGTCATGGGTTCTACGTCAGAAGAAATTACTTTAAAGATGAGGGTGATGCGGCAGTCAGGAGCACCACCTTACCAAGCGATAGCCTGGACAGCAATTCAACCGACACATGGATAGAAGATAATATTTTTGACAATGTGGCCCAGGTAACAACCACGCCAGCAGGCAGTGTAAACACTAAAGCTGGAACCTCAAGCTATTGGGTTTTAAATAATAAATTTTATAACCTGAAATGGAGTTTGAAAGCCTGCACTAGAAGTACCAATAGCGGAATTCACATTGTAGATAATGAGATTTACGGAAATCCTTCTACCACTCTGACCGAAATAGGGGTAGCGCCAAGCCATACGCCAACAACAATTTCAGGTACTGGTGATGGTGTAGAGCTATGCTCTGTTTCAGATGTTTTTGTGAGAAATAATAAAATCTACAATACGGCAGCGGCTGGAATTACCCAATACACCAACAATAGTGTTAACCACTTTGATTACGGGAACTACCACATTTCCGGAAACACTATTGTCAATTCTCCCATCGGGATACGTTTTTCGAATGATAACGGGGCAGACGGCATTTCAAACAATGTTCGAGGTGTCCTGATCTATAACAACCTGATTGAAGACATTACCGGAACTGGATCCCCGCATATGATTATCATTACGGGTGCTGGCGGCGTGACAGGAAGCGCGGTTTTCAACAACGTGATGATCAACCCAACCAGTGGAACGTACATGAGCCTGCCGGGAACAGGCGTAACCAGCGCCAATAACGTGCAGAATTAAGGAGGATTGCTATGGCTGGAATGAAAAAAATAGCGCTTCACTGGACGGCAGGCAGTTACTCGCAGGATTATCTTGACTTCACGCATTACCATTTCACCGTCGGCAAGGATGGCATGGTTTTAGGTGGCAAGTTTCCACCAGAAGCCAACATTCCCGGTCCAACCGGTTTACAGAATGGGCACTATGCCGCTCATTGTGGCGGTGGGAATTCCTACTGCATTGGGGTGGCCTTGCGCGGGATGGCAGATTATAAAAGTCCTTCGGAGGTTGGGCAATATCCGCTGACGGAAAAGCAGTTTGAATCGGGATGCGCTTTGATTGCCAAGCTCTGTCATGAAAACGGGATTCAAGTCAGCCCTGCGACCGTATTCACACATTATGAGTTCGGCAAGCTTCATCCTCAAACGGAAAGCGCTGGGAAGATTGATATCACTTTCCTTACCTTCAAACCGGAGCTTGCGGCAGACCAGGTGGGCGATTATATGCGTGGAAAAGTCGAGTGGTACTTACAAAAGATGGAGGCAGGATTGTGATTATTGAACCATCAACAGTTATTGCATATGCCACTGCGCAGGTGCTTCCAGCGTTATGGCACTTTATTACGGGCCGCTTCCAGACGCAAACCCAGGTGATTGAAAGATACTGCCCGCCCTCCGTAGAGCTTCCTGCAAATATGACTGATTTTCAGAAAGCTCAATACGAGAAGCAATGCGGCAATCTGAATGTATACACCATTAAGGCTACGCCAGTTAAGAAGGCTAAGCCTGAATTGATTGGTCCACCCCAACCAGTGGGGGTAAAGCCATGAGCGAACGTTTTAATGGGCTTTATACCGTTCAATACCTGAAAGAGGATGAGTGCATCAGGCGTTTCCTTTGGGATGACGATACTTGGCCAGGGATAGTAGAGCCCAAACCGGGTGTTATCTATGTTGAGGCAGATAAGAAATCTATTTCCTATATCTGCCCTTGTAATGGCACCCATCCTGATAAGGATTGCCAAAAATACACTCAAACAATACCTATAGATGGCAGCAGGGGATGGGTATTTGCTGATAACAATGGGATTCCAACAATCTTCCCTTCAGTTTTCCGGCGGCCTCAATCAGGTTGCCATTACTTCATTACTAACGGCCAGGTTCAGTGGTGCTGAGAAAGTAGGAAGCTATGACATTAAATGTATTCGCCTCGTCTGGCGGCGGGGTTCGGATCGGCGCGTCCTTTGGCGCTGAGATGGAAGGTGAGCGCCAGGGAAAATTCAAGCCGAGCATGTTCGATCACTTCCTGGGTACCAGCGCCGGTGCTCTGGATGCTGCCCTGACCGCCAACGGCTGGACGGCCAAACAGAAGATTGACTTCTTTCTCCATGTGGATTTCACCCACTTCTTTAAACCGTTCCTGCTACCCTTCACCGCTCGTAAAGCCATGGCATTGGCCTTTCCAATCAAGCTGGCCAAGTTGGCGGAGTTTATTGACAGTTTGGCAAAGCCAAATCCGTATGGTCCAGAACTGAAGCCGGTGCCTGGCCTGCTGATCAATTCCGTACGGGCTGATAAGGATAACCGCCAGATTGTTTTCTGTGAGCAAAAACCGGAGTGGTTGGTTCCCAATGACCGGCTTGAAGTGGTGGAAGGTGCGTTTACGAAGGAAGGATATGGCAAAATCATTACCCGCTCCATGGCCTTGCCAGGGCTACAAGCGGATGATCCCATGTGGTTTGATGGCGGCGTGGCCGAAAATCCCCTGATCAGTATTCTGCCAACCGACAGCAATATTATTCTGATGCACTTGGGTTATGCGGGCCTGGTGGGTGAAGGCGAGCAAGCGGTTCCTTCAGGAATGCTGGCGCGTGCGATGTATTGCTATGAGCGCAAAGCCTATGAACAAGCTGAGCACCTGGCCAGTCATTACCCCAACTTGAAAGCCATTAAGCAGGAAGTCTACGATGTGGATTCAACCGCTTTTGATATCTCTCAGGCCCAAAAACTGGATATGGTGAAACGCGGAAGGGATAATTCAAGGTCATACTGGTAAAGTATAAGTACTGTATTAGAGTTAGCGGTTTAAGCGAGATGGATCTTATGACTAAATGGCAGTCAGATATCACTGATTTTAGCTATGAGTTTTTAAGCAGTGAAAAACTAAACTTTGCTTTTGAGCAATTTAAACAATGTAACTTGAACACTCTTGAAAACAGGAAGGTGTTAGAGCAGAAGTCGCTAGCGATAATTGGTGCTTTAGTCACGATTTCTTCGGCAGTTTTGGGGTTTCTTATTACTCATTGTGATCTTAATAAACCACTTCAAAACCAAAGCTGGGAAATTATTCTCCCGGCCTTGGTTTTGGTTTCAATGTTTTATCATGCGATGCGTTTGGTTATCACTGTTCTATACCCAGTTAAATACTACCCTCCTGGAAATGAGCCTCAGATGATATTAACGCAAGAGCAATTTGACCAACCTCTGAGATGGATGATTTTCTCAGAAGCGCATAATATGCAGGAAAGAATTGCTAAAAACGATGCTCTTAATGAGCAGAAAGGCATTGCTATTCAAAAAGCCTTATCTCTTTCCGCTTTTGCCCCCTTGGTTTCCATCTCCATGTTTGCCTTGATTAAGGCTAGTCCTGCTATCTTTCATGTATTGGCTTTGTGGATTGGGTGGTTTGCCCAGCTTGGGAGATTCAGCGGACTTGCTTATATTCCCGCCTGCTGAATTTCCTCCGCCCTTTTTTGGATCGTTCGTTTTTGTCATGCTATAATGCCTCAATAAATTTGCCAAAAAAACTTTGCCCTCTGGTGTACGAGACCAAGGGCTTTTTATTTGAGATCCATTATAGCAGAGCCTTTCAGCTTCTTTTGCTCCAACTCTCTGATACACAAAAGCCCCTGACCTTGATTGGTTGGGGGCTTTTTTATTTTGCAATTGTAACGATTTAGGGCGATTTAGGCCACCAACTTAACATAAAGCTCGTGAATGACCGAACCGTGTAACGAAACCGTAGTAATAAGTATGTCCCTCTGGGTCCACCAAGAACCACAAGGGTTTCCGTCCTTGTGGTTTTTAGTATTCTAGGCATTTGTCGCAATTTTGTCGCAGTTGTTCTAAACACACCACAACAAGCATTAACCAATTATTAAAACGTTTTTTCACAATATTCTTATTTGGAACGAACACTTTGGAATGTCATGACTCTCGGCTTGACATTGTGGAGGTCGCGTGTTCGAGTCACGCACCGCCCACCACTCACCACAAGGCTTTTGGCTCTTGTGTTTTTTTGCTATTTGGGCCTATGGGACACTCATGGGACAGTTGAAAATAAAAGCTGGCCTCAAATCTCAACTCGTGGCAATAAAAATAGTTCTAAAAACAACCTTGGGTTCGACATTTAGAAACGGAGCATTCTAACCAAGGCACCGGGGAGGGATAAAGTCATCTCAAGGCGAGATGGTCGGAATCACTCTGACGCGGGGAAGGTATTGGGGCTAGTCAATTTGGAGCTTGACTTACGCATAGCCAAGCTCTCGTTCAGGCTATGCTCACCTTGAAAGGCGTTCCTGTGCGTGTTACCCTCAAAGTGGAATCTGACTACTCATGCTAAAGTGCCCATTTTTCTGAGTTCATTGCATGCCACAAGCCTCTCTCACCCAAACTTCTCGACTTTTAACAGCCTTGGTCCTTTACGGGGAACCCATTGGTAAAACACGACTGCTCTCTTATTTAAGTGCTGCGGGTATTAAAACCGAGCAAGGAAAAGTATATACTACGGAACTCTTAACCAAAACCCTCGCCGAATTGAAAAAACAGGGCCTGATCACATCCAGTTCATATGGTTATGTACTGGATCCCCAATATCTCGCCTCCAATCCGCTTTTTGTGAACCAAGCACTTTTAAAAGCCATTGAAGAGGGTTACTTCGATAAACTCTGTCAAGCTTATCACCAGCACAACTTGGCTCAGAAAATGTGGAATGGGAAAATCTATGTCCGGAACTACTCTCAAGCCTTAGCAGGATTGAGGGTGGCTTTACTCAAGGGAGAACCCCCAGCCTCTGTTTTGCCTTGGTTGAATGCCGCCATGACTCAGGCCTATCAATTGGATTTGCATCCCTTTGTGGAGCTGTGTGCCCATCCCTTTAATCCCACGCTCTTCAACCGGATTCATCCGGATGTCCAGCAGCTCATCATGTCCAATTTCTTAATGGCCATTCCCGATTGGCCAGATCCATCAACTATTACAGCCATTCGAGCTTGGTCTACGGAATTCATCCAAACCCAAGGACAACAAACTGATCTGACGGTGATTCTAGCCTTGGATCAGGTACTCTGCGGGAAATTAGATCAAGCGCTCAGCTTATTTCAACATCCGCCGCTATTGTTATCCGCCCTATCCCAATTGCTCCAAGGAGAACTGCAGTCTGCCCTGCTTCATTTTGAGGCGGCTCTGAAAGCCCTTCGCAAAGAAACCGGAAAACGCAACGTTATTTTTGGAGGCTTACCCGGCTATTTATATGTTCTGGCCCTGCTTCGTTCCCCAGAGCCCCTGCATCAACAACAGGCAGAAGCATTCCTGACGCAAACTCGGAAACAAAACCTTTCGGAACAGGATGAATTTATTTTTCACCGGCTTCATGTGTTTCAGCAGATCCAAGCCGGTTTAATCCCCGCAGAAACAGCCGCTCAACTGGAGCCACGAGTTCATGAATCCCTTGCTCTGGTTGAACTATTCACTGCATTAATTTTTTACTGGCTGGGCATTCCCAAACTTGCTCAGAACAAAAAAACGTTCATCCGGCTCTATCAATCTGCAGAAGCCAACGGCTTGCATTGGGTTAGCGCTCAAGCCGCTGGCCTATTACACGCAATTGGTGTTGCCGGGTATGAAGAGCCAGCCAAACGTTTGCAAACCCAAGGCGGCTTTGAAGATTTACTGGGTTGGTTTGAACGGCAAGAAAGCTGGGAGCGACAGTTGACTGCCTTGGTGAATCTCAATGGAACACCCTCTTCTAATGCCTCAGCGTCTGCCCCCCAATCTCGCCTGATCTGGTTACTCTCCTATTCGCCCAAGTCTCAAGAGGTTGGCTTGGAACCCCGAGAACAAAAACGCGCTCCTTCCGGTCAGTGGAATAAAGGACGACCGGTATCTTTGAGGCGCTTATACAAAGAATCCAGTCAATTGACGTATTTGACTCCTCAAGATCTGAACGTGGTGAAAACCATCCAAAAAGAATCCCATTATTACGGCATCGAGTATGAGATTGATACCGATAAAGCGATTCCGGCGCTCATTGATCACCCTGCTGTTTTTTGGCAGGATGCCCCTGACATCCGGGTGGAAATCCTCAAAGGGCAACCCGAGCTACTGATTAAAAGGGCAGAAAAGACCTTGACCATGAGTCTTTATCCTGCGATTCAGGAACATACCGATTATCTGATTCAACAGGAAACCCCCACCCGGCTTCGAATCATTCAAGCAACAGACGAGCATCGTAAAATTGCCGCCATTCTGGGCCATTCCCTGACGGTTCCCCTTGAAGCAGAAGAACGTGTCCTCCAAGCCATTGGCTCGGTTGCCCCCCTCATTACCGTTCAATCCGATATTGGGGGATTAGCCACGAACATTGAACAAATTGAAGCCAATTCGATCCTGCATGCCCTGTTACTCCCAAATCAGCAAGGGCTCAAGCTCCAGTTCCGGGTGCGTCCCTTTGGAGAAAGTGGAGCTTATTACGCCCCTGGTCAAGGTTCAGAATGCGTGATTGCTGAAATTGAAGGAAGGCCTTTACAGGCACGGCGTGACCTGACTGGTGAAACCGCTCTTTTGAAACAGGTGATTCAGGATTGTCCCGTTCTGGAACAAGCGGAACTGGTTCATGAGGAATGGCAACTGAGTCAGCCGGAAGATTGCCTGGAGTTGCTCCTGCAACTTCAAGCCCAGGCTGAGTCTGTTCGAGTGTCCTGGCCGGAAGGAGAAAAGTTCAAAATGGCGGCTCCTCGGTTGGATGCCAGCCGTTTCCAATTAAGCATTAAAGGCGAGCGGGATTGGTTTGCCGTGCAAGGGGAGTTGAAACTGGATGAAAACCGGGTGCTGGATCTGCAAAAACTGTTGACTCTGGTCCGGCAAAGCCCCGGACGCTTTATTGCATTAGGCGATCAAGAGTTCCTGGCTTTAAGCGAAGAGTTTCACCGCCGGTTGAGTGAACTCGCTGCTTTTTCAGAAACCCAGGGCAAAGGCGTTAAAGTTCATTCGCTTGCAGCCTTTGCTCTGGAAGATCTGGCAGACGGTGTGAATCAACTAGAAGTCGATCAGCAGTGGAAAAAGCACTTAACCCAATTAAAAAAACTGGACCAGTTTAAACCCAAAGTCCCCAAAACCCTGCAAGCGGAACTCCGGGATTACCAGAAAGAAGGCTTTGCTTGGCTGGCCCGTTTAGCCCACTGGGGCGTTGGAGCTTGTTTGGCCGATGACATGGGCTTGGGTAAAACAGTTCAATTGCTTGCCCTATTGTTAGACCGGGCAGCGCAAGGCCCAGCCTTAGTCGTTGCCCCGACATCCGTCTGTACCAACTGGCTCAGTGAAATGAGCCGCTTTGCCCCATCTCTCAATCCCATTCTGTTTGGCCCTGGGGATCGGGAGAAAACTTTATCCAGCTTGAAGCCTTTGGATGTACTCATTGTCAGCTATGGGTTATTACAACAAGAATCGGAACGGTTTGCCCAAGTCTCCTGGTATACGTTGATCCTGGATGAAGCCCAGGCCATTAAAAATGCGCAAACCCTGCGTTCTGATGCGGTCATGGCTTTATCGTCCGATTTTAGGGTAGTAGCGACAGGGACTCCGCTGGAAAACCATTTGGGTGAACTGTGGAACCTGTTTCGATTTATCAATCCAGGCTTGTTGGGTTCATTGAAGCAGTTCAACGAACGCTTTGCCAGTCCCATTGAACGTCAAGAGGATGCCACGGCTCGGCATCGGCTGAAACGGTTGATTCAGCCCTTTATTCTCCGCCGAACCAAAACCCAGGTTTTAACCGAACTACCTTCCCGCACGGAAATCATGCATACCGTTGAACTTCATACGCAAGAAATGGCGTTGTATGAAGCACTTCGTCGTTCAGCCATTGAACGGTTAGAAAATATGGAAGGAACCCCGGTTGGGCAACGGCAGTTTCAAGTCTTGGCGGAAATGATGAAACTCAGGAGAGCTTGTTGTAATCCGGCTTTGGTCGCTCCGGAACTGGGTTTGCACAGTAGTAAACTGGCTGCCTTTGGGGAACTCTTGGAAGAGTTGCTGGAGAACCGGCATAAGGCACTCGTGTTTAGTCAATTTGTGGATCATTTAACCCTGATTCGAGACTATCTCGATCAAAAAGGAGTGGCTTACCAATATCTGGATGGAGCTACGCCCATGCAGGAACGTAAAAGACGGGTGGATGCCTTTCAAGCAGGAATAGGAGATGTGTTTTTGATTAGTCTCAAAGCGGGCGGTACGGGGTTGAATTTAACAGCCGCTGATTATGTGATTCACATGGATCCCTGGTGGAACCCGGCTGTGGAAGATCAGGCGTCAGATCGTGCTCACCGGATGGGACAGCAGCGTCCTGTGACCATTTACCGCTTGGTGGCTAAACATACCATTGAAGAGGCGATTGTGAAACTGCATGCCCATAAACGGGATCTGGCTGATAGTTTGCTAGAAGGCAGTGATTTATCTAGTCGAATGTCCGCTCAGGATATGATGGCGCTATTACAAGAAGAATTGAAAGTATAACAATACGAGTGAACCCGGCATAAACCAGACTCACCCGTATCGAATAAGTATTAGCCGACCGGCTGTTTAAAGCATTCTTCTGCTGCTTTTTTCATTTCCTCTGGCGTCAAATCCTTGACATGGGTAGCCAGTGACCATTCATGACCGAATGGATCTTTTAGCTTACCGTAGCGATCGCCCCAGAACATCTCTTGGACCGGCATGATTTCCTGAGCCCCAGCATCCAGAGCAGTCTGAAAGACTTCATCCACATTTTGCACGTAGAAGTGAATTGTAACCGGGCTTCCACCAAAACTAAGCGGGGATTTACTGGGACATTGGGGAAACTCACCAGCAAGCATGAGTTTGGAATCACCAATCTGCAACTGGGCATGCATAATCGAACTGGTGCCTGGCATTTCCAAACGGCAGTGCTCAGTAGCGCCAAATGCTTTTTTGTAAAATTCAATGGCTGCTACCGGATCTTGAACCACCAGATGTGGGGTCAGAGTATGACACCCTTCAGGAATGGCTTGGGTCATATTGTTTCTCCTTATTTACTCGATGATAGGGGATCATGGTTGTGACGCTTTTTAACGGTTCTGCCTTGTTTTAATTGTTTGCAGCCGTCGTTTTTCGCCAGATTAAACTCTTGAACGAGTTTCCCTCAATATAGTGGGAACGTTTTACCAGTACAAGTCTTTGATTTGCAGTCAATCTGTGAAGATTTCTTGATCTCCAATCAGGATTATGTCAGCATGCTGGAATCAAGATAATCTAACGATCCCTCAATTATTTATCTATATATCCTTATTTGTTTATCTTGGCTCTTATCTTCTTACTGCACAATTCCCTCGCACTCAAGATAACAAAGAGCCTTGTTTTCGAGGCTCTTTTCCTATGGATAAACCGAGCAATAAAAAGAGAGTTGCCAAATCACCTATTCCCCATTTATTTATACTATCCTGATAAGGAGTCAGTTAATTGTTTTAAATGAGGAGGATGTTTATCATGAGTTCAAAAATCGACAGTGCACTTTACCTCAAGGAGCAACGGAAATTACTCTATTTCCTTTTGTGTCCGGATTCACCAGAATTGACTAATTGGCAAGCTGCACAGCAGTTAATAACCTCATATAAAAAAATGGAACCAGCCGTTCGGAACCAGCTCAATTTATTGCTTACTGCATTAGAGGCAGGGACAGCCTTTCTCAATGAAATTCCTAATATGGATGAGAATTATTATGATGCAATGATGGGTTTTTGGAATGATTTCGAAGCGCTCATGGCACCTCAATATCTGGAAGAATTTCAAGATGAGCTTTTGGTATTGAGAAAAAAGTCTCAAGCATTGGATGGATGTGGATACGATGATCATGTTCAGTACATAACTGCAAAGCTTCTCAATTTGGAAGATGAGGAATAAATTAAATGTCACGACTTTCTAAGAAATTATCCAATGACCACAATTTATAGCTTGCTTATCTAGCTTGTTGCCATCAATAATGTCTATTGATAGCTTGGGGTATAATTTGTAGTGTATTGTGCATTCTGTTTAAAGCAAAATTATTTATGAAAAAAATATTTCCCTCCGACGTCTTCGAAAACATAAGTAAAACTATATGGGATTATCTACATTCCAGAGACTGGAAGCTCCGCTTTTCTGAGTTTATCGAGGAATTCTACACTTTTCTGGCAGAAAATCTGAGCCTGAGCCGGGTAGAAATAGACCACAAACTGGCATTGAATTGCGAAGTAAAAAAAATTTTCGACGCAATGATACTGGATCATTACTGTCAGCATTATGCAGACAAAGAACCTCGAAATGTGATTGACAGCTATCTCAGTAGGAGGGGATGGAAGGAAACTCACGCACGTAAGGCGTATCTGGAAATTCTCAGGATTGTTCCAATGAGCGTCTATGAAGTACTTGACACTAAGCCCGGCGAGTGGATTCAATTACAGGATTTACTTCGTCCTTTTCCTCCGTTTCAGGTGACTGAAAGTATGGGCTCTCACGATGCCATTAGAACTCAAAAATCGATTGCACGCATTCTGCCTTACCAGGGACGATTTTATTTTACGTGTTCATCAGACCGTATTGATGATGAGAATGCCGATTTGCTGGTTAAATCTATTCGTCCACACATACCTAAGACTCCTTTGTATTCCAACTCCCCTGACCCAGCAGAATTTTACAGCCCAGAGAGTAAAATAAACCAGATTCTGAGATCGTTTGACGATCAATTTATCTTAGCGAAGGCGAGGGAGCTGCTGCTAAATCCTGTAATCCAAATTAAGTAAAAATTGATAAGCATAGTTTGATACATAAGGCAGGTAACATTGGCCAATCAGCCTAACTTCCGAGCAATCCTCATACTGAAGGTAAAAGCTTTGCACCATTTCTAATCATGTTTGTGCCCCGATATTAATGTCAGTTTATTTTTGGGTTTTTCATCATTGTCAATCAATCCAGTCTCACGTACCCAGTTAAGAGCATCTGGGGTATTTTTCCAAGCAGGTAGATGGTCATTTAAATAGAATAAGGCTTCTTCCTCGCTCCCTATGGCATAGCAGTTTGGTAATTCATCTGGAATTCGAGAGGGTTCATTGAGGTATTCCAAAATATAACGGTTCTTTTTATAGGCTTTTTGCAGAAAATCCTGACTTTTTTTCGTGTTTCCTTCCTCTCGAAATGATAGTAAGGTTTTGGAGTAGAGCCATGTTGCCTGTGCATCACCTGAATATTGAGTTAGCAATGCATTGGCTTCTGAGATCCGATTTGTTTCCATCAGCCAAGCCAGCAGTGTATAACGAAGTCCTTGATTATCATTGGGATTAAGTCGCAGCATATCTTGATAATGAGCGATGGCGTCTTGCTGCTCTCCAGTCTGCCAAAAATGTTCTGCGAGTTGTTGTCGAGCTCTCATATACGGCCTCGTTTCTAAAATTCCCCAGAAATGTCCTACATCCTGTTGAAATGCATCTGAACCCGCAAACCGCTCTCCTGCCTCTACAGCCTGTTTTAATAAGTCTAGCCTTTCTTCTGGGTTGGTGAGTGTGGTTGCCAGTAGGCAATACGCATCAGCACAGTCAGGACAAATCTTAATGGCCTTTTTGAGCAGATTTCGTTGCTTCTTCGAAGCATGGACCTCATTCCTTGCTTTATCTATCAACTCCATGGCTTGATCCATATGTGTCTCTTCCAATTCAAGGAAGGGTAATCCAGGCAGTTGAAACTGATTTCGAAAATGGCCGCCAAACATACCATTTAGCATCCGCTGCAAGTCCTCGGCTGTCATACCTTGATGCTTCAAAAAAGCCTGGATTTCTTCAGGTGTAGAATTAGAGCTGATACTGGTTGGTGGATTCTTTTTCATAAACCATCCTTTCAACTTTACCCTTGAATTGAGCTATATTATTACCCAATCATTCAGGTTTTGCCAAGTGCACTGAGCTGACTGGAAGGCAATGATAAGGTTAAAAAAGACAGAAATTCTTGATTTGCAATCCGGATTAGGGCAGCATAGACTCTTCTGTATCCTAACATAAGCAATACCCTCACTCCCAAGCTAACAACAAGCCTCGTTTCGGGGCTTTTTTTATAGGGCTGAATCAAAGGTAAAAATAAAAAACGCCCTTGGATAAGGTGTGGCGGTGATAAAAATGTAATTTCCATTGGGCTTGGAGAGGGTTAATTTAGCGACGGTAAAGTTGGAATCATTATTTTGTTTACACCCTTAAATTCATGATTCGCATCCTAAAACCCGGCTCAATTTCTCCACATGGTTAATTTCATTGAATGATGCATCTAATTTCTTTTTTAGAATTACGATTTCCTTAGTCGTTCTTTGAGTCTGGAATATCGTTTTCCCGTTTCTGATTGCTTCAGAGCAATCCACAAGGCTTTTTTGCTGCCCAGTAATATGACCAATCGTTTTCCTCGGGTAATGCCCGTATAAACCAAATTTCGCCGCAACATTTGAAAATGCTGGGTATGTAAGACCAGAATCACGGCTGGATATTCCGAGCCTTGGCTTTTGTGAATGGTGCAAGCGTAAGCCAGAGAAAGTTCATCTAGTTCATCAAAATCATAGGAGACTGAGCGACCGTCAAAATCAACGCTCACTTCCTGTTCCACGGTATCTACTTTTTTCACAATACCGATATCCCCGTTAAACACTTCTTTGTCATAATCATTTTCAGTTTGCATGACCTTATCCCCAGGTGCAAACCGACTGCCATAACGTTCTATGCCCATCATCCATTGGGGATTCAATGCTTTCTGCAATTCGATATTCAAAGACCGTCCACCCAAACCGGAACGGTTCATGGGGGTCAGAATCTGAATGTCTTCGATGGCTTTCAGTCCAAAACGCTTGGGAATCCGTTCTTGGACCAGTTTCAAGAGCAAGGCATGAATTTGTTCTGGCTCATTGGCTTCAATAAAATAAAAATCACTGAGTTCTGTTTCTGATCGTTTTTGCTCCACCGGAAATTGCCCCTGATTCATCCGGTGCGCATTGGTGACAATCTGACTTTGAGCGGCTTGTCTAAACACTTCTGTCAGGCGAACCACTGGTACAGCTTCCGAATTAATAATATCAGCTAGCACGTTTCCTGGTCCCACACTGGGCAATTGATCCACATCCCCAACCAATAGGACCGCCGCATTGGGTGGCACCGCTTGGAGGAGTTTATTCATCAGCACCAGATCTACCATAGAAGTTTCATCCACCACCAGGACATCGCACGTCAGTCGGTTCTCCCGGTTATGTTTGAATTGAGCGGTCTGAGGATCAAATTCTAATAAGCGATGAATGGTTTTAGCCGTTATGCCTGTGCTTTCCGTTAAGCGTTTAGCCGCTCGACCTGTTGGGGCGCATAACAAACAATTTAATTTCTTGGCTTGAAGAATTTTTAAAATACTGTTGACCAGCGTGGTCTTACCAACCCCAGGACCACCCGTAATCACCAAGACTTTGCTTTGAACTGCAAGCGTAATAGCGTCTCGCTGGGAAGGCGCTAACGTTAAGCCGGTCTGTTGCTCTACCCATTGAATGGCTTTCTCTACATCAATGGAAGGTAAAGGATGCTGACCTTGTGCGAGCTGTGTCAGCGTTTTAGCCAGATACACTTCCGCCTGATAAAGATGCACCAGATAGAGCCAGATCTCTGTACCTATAACTTCACGGACCAGCGTGCCTTCGGTAATTTCCTGCTCAATGGCATCCCGGATAATCGCCTCAGGAATTTCCAGCAGCTTCACGGCCTCTTCAATCAATTGTGGCTGAGGAAAAGCACAATGCCCTTCTCCTGAGAGTTCCAGTAAAACATGATTAACCCCAGCGCGGGCTCGAATTAAGGAATGGGCATCAATGCCCAGCCGCTGGGCTAGCTGATCCGCTGTTTTAAAGCCAATGCCTCGGATATCTTGAGCCAGACGGTAGGGGTTTTCCCGAACAATCTCAACGGCCTGTTCCCCATACGTTTTATAAATCCGAACGGCTCGCATAGTCCCTACCCCATGCGATTGCAAAAAGACCATAATTTGACGGACTACTTTTTGATCCTGCCAGCCTTTGACAATCTTGGAGAAACGGACTTTGCCGATGCCTTCTAGCGTCAGTATTTTCTCCGGTTCTTGTTCAATGATATCAAAGACGGCTTCACCAAAAGCTTTGACTAGTTTTCCGGCAAAATGAGGACCAATGCCTTTAATCAGCCCAGAACCCAGATACTTTTCCATCCCTTCCAAGGTTGTGGGTGGTATAGAGCGCAGGGATTGCGCCTTGAATTGCAGCCCATGTTCCCGGTCGTTAAACCAACTGCCCGAAGCTTCAATATATTCGCCAGCCGTAGCGGAAGCATTATACCCAACCACGGTCACCAGTTCCTCTTGCTCAGGAATCTTGACTTTCAATACACAGAAACCACTTTCCGCACTGTGAAAAGTGACCCGTTCCACGGGACCAGAAAGAATTTCTACTGCTTTTTCAGTCATGCTCGGGTTCAAGGATGGTCTGCTCTAATTCGTAAAAGAGATAGACGTCGATTATCTCAATAAGATTCCTGAGCGTGAAGCGTTTCTCTTTACTGGCTAAGCAATAATTGTTAACTCATCGTTAAATAATGAAAAAATGGCTTGACAACGCCGTGTCAATTGCATTAAAGAAATCAATAGAAAGGAGCTACTATGTCATTGCTAGGACCTTGGCCCTGTTCACCTTTGAATTTTGAGTGGCCGTTTCTACCCTTTATAATGCCGTCACTACCTTTAGTCATACCTGAACTCAATATAGCACCACCTGGAATTGATTTGATTGAAAAAGAAAAGACATTAACAGCAATTATACGCAATCCTCATATTCCTCTGGAGAGCATTCAAGTCACTCAGGAGGGGCGAAATCTCGTAATTCATGGAAACTCTGCTCAAATCAAAAGCAGCCCGAAGACTCATCAAGAGAATCAACAATCGTTCTATTATTCTCAATCGATCAATGCCTCTATCGATTTAAGACACATTCAAAAGCATTTCAGTGATGACGGGCAGAGCGTTATTAATACGCTTCAAAAGAAAAAATGATTAGATTGAGAACGTCAACCAAGTACAAACTCCGTGAAAGCCATACAGTTATCTGTTTGGGCTTGTTCCCAACTCCAGCATAATAGATAAATTATACTCTGCTGAATAAAACTATGGTATACGCTGTGCTATTACTAAAACTTAATTGGTTAACCCAATCATTGGTCCTATAAACGTGTTTAGAATCACTGCTTCTCCTCGGACTTATACCTATATTCGTCACTCTCAACAGGTACAGGGTTTAACCTTTATTGGCCGTCCCACCTTTGCCCAACATCCAGCTAAAACAGCCGCAATTGGAAGCCTGCTGTCAGGAACTACTATTTTGCTGGGTTATATCCTGAAGCCCTTCATTTTTGAAATTTGGAATCGAGTCAGAAATTCTAATAGTCCTGCAGAGTCACCGCTTCAAAAGTGGCAAGCTATATTACGACAGCAATATTTTGAAAACCTGATAACAGCAACGTACCTTAAATCGTCCAATACTCGAATTAATTGGTATCAGTTTGCGGATATTGTAGACTTTATTGCAAAGAATACACCGAGCGACGCCGAGTTTCGGAAAGATCTCTGGGCTTTGTTTGGTTGGCGAGCCAAAGGGGTTCGTTCCCCATTGGCTCAATATCTTGATCCGTTAAATTCAGGGCTGCCCAAAGCGTTGCATAATACAGGTTATCAAAGCGAACAAATGCACCATTATCTAGGTGGAACCACAGGTAATACGGATTTAATACCCTCCCATTTGCAAAATAATCACCTGTATGCCTATTGCTATGAATTACAGGAACTATTTGCGCGTGGTCAATACAACTGGGGAGATGTTCATCTCTTTAACGTCGCTGAAAAGCATCGGAATGACTTCCTAAGGCGAGGTCGATTTACCGTGGCACCTAATATCCGAGCCATGTTAGACAATGCTGAATTTAATAGCAATTGTTAGAAAAGGCAACTGCGACAGGACTAGCCAAATTTTTAGGCATTAATGTTTAACAATTTCTCTTCTAAAAAGCCTTGGGGCAGAATTCATCCTTACCCATGAATTAACCTGCTACACTTCTGGATCAGGTAAACTATGCTCTTTAATAACAGCTTGGGGGGCAACCACTGCAGTGATGGACGGTTTACCAAGATATTCTTTCGCAACTCCCTGAACTTGCTCTGGGGTCACTCGGTCTAGCTTGGCTAAAGCCTCATCGAGGCTATCGGTTCCCAAGGCTCGGTGTGTACTTAAATGCTCGCTAATGGCATCGTTGGATTCCTGTGTAGATAAGTAAGAGGTTTTGTATTGCTGCTTGGCACGTTCTAGCTCTTCCTGTGTGGGTGGCTCCTCAATGATTCTGTCCAATTCTTCCTGCAATACTTTCTGGACCTTGGTTGTATTTTGGGGATCGGTGCCTACATAAAAGGTAAAAGCACCACTATGTAATGTGGGCCTATAGCGGGTTCCTACTTCATAAGCCAACGAATGTTCTCCATCCTCTCGGAAGCGCTTAAAGAGTCTGCTACTGGAGCCGCCGCTTAAAATTGCATTCAGCATTTGCATTGCTGGTTTATCGGGATCAAGTGCAGAAGGAGCGTCCCACAAACGCTTCAGTTCAATTTGCTCCATTTTTTCCCGAGCGGCAGTTTTGGTCTTGCTTTGCTCAATGGGAATAGGCACAATACCTTTTAAAGGTGCTTCCGTTCCAGGTAAGTTGCCGAGAATATTCTCTGCCATTTGAATAGCTTCGGTATCTGACAATCCACCGGATACGGCTATGGTTATATTGGGGCGACGGAACTGCTGTGTATAAGCTTGACGAATTTTTTCTGGCGTAAACCGATCAGCATTCCGAAGCATTCGGTTAATGGTAATTCCATACGGGTGGCCGTTAGGATAACGCGCTTCAGCTAAGAGTTGATTCAAGGTAGTTTTAGGATTCAAATCCAAATTGGCTTGGTGATTTTCCCGCATTTGTTTTTTGTTGAAATCCAGTTCTTTTTGGTCGAACGCCGGATTATTGATAATGTCTGATAGCAGGGCTACCATCTCATCCTTAAACTTGGTCAGACCACTCATATCTATACTTGTAGTCGTTTCCCCACTGGAGATACCTAACGATAGACTGTTATCTTCCAGTCGATGTTGTAAATCAGTAGCGGACAAATTGGGGGTTCCTCGCGACATCAGGTCGGCCATATAGACATTTAGACCGGATAATCCCTGTGGATCTATAGCATTGCCTCCTTTTACTTTAATGGAAATGGCAGTTCGCAATGATCCGGGTTTATGACGTACAATCAGCTCTGTTCCATCTTTCAAGATATGGGATTTATCATGAGGGGCTAATCTACCTGCAAAGGTTAAGGATGGTGCTTTTGAAGAACTGTTTGTTATTTGAGAAGCATGATGCGTCTCCTGATCCGATTTTCCATCTTTCGCAGGCAAGAGGTTGACCTGTTTCATCCGTTCTGGGGAGAGATACTTATTAGCAGCATCGCGAATTTCCTCCGGTGTAATGCTACGAACTGTTTTTAGCCCGGTACTAAACATATTGTGGAGGTTATTGGTCCCAACGCCATTGGCAAGGTTTCCCAATAAACCGGAAGTACTTTCCGTCGCGCTTGCCAAAGCCTCTTCATTCTGTGTACGAGTCTTGTGCAATTCTTTCTCAGTCACCAGCTCTTGTTGTGCTTTATCCAGATGGTCACGAATAATCTTACGGACTTTGTCCAGATTTTTGGGTTCGGTTTGTGCGTCAATAAAGATGCCAGATCGTTCCTTTCGGGGAATGACCGACATAGAAACATGGGTTGCCAATTGGTCCTTCTCGACCAATTGTTGATGCAACCGTGAACTTTCACCACCACCTAGGATATCGCTGAGCATATCTAGGGCGACTAATTCTCGATGTGCTTTAGAGGAAATGGGCCTAGGTCCTTCGGCTCCCTGGCTATGGATGGCAACGGTCATATCCTCGTCGTGAATATTTGTTTCCGCTGGACTGGGATTCACTTTAAAAGGAGTTTCCCGATGGCTATAGTCCGTCTTGCCCATATTTGGGGGATATTCCTCTCCTGATGGAGGAAATGGCAAATTATAATGATGGGCAATCTCTTTCAGCGTACCTTGCAGATCAAAATCCCCAACTGCGATAATGGTATGATTCTTTGGACTATAGTGCTTACCATAAAAATCCAGCAGCTCTTCCCGCTTTAAGGATCGGATATTCTCTTTGGGTCCCAATCCAAAGTGTTTACGACCATAGGTATGATCTGGCCAAATGGCACCGTAAAGGGCATCCAGCGCTTTTAATACTTTTTGGTTATAAAATCTGTTAAATTCCTCCAGAATAGCGCCTCGCTCCTTATCCAGTTCTTTTGCATCAATTAGGGGTCTTTGTACAACTCCTGCTTGAAGTTTAATTACCTCTCCAAGAGACTCTTTCGGTATGTGGTTGATATAGTACAAGGTATAATCCCGGTCAGTCAGCGCATTATCATAGGCCCCCATGTTTTCCAGTCTGCGACTATATTCTCCCGGTTTAATGGCTTTTGTTCCTTTGAAAATCATATGCTCCAGGATATGTGCGGCTCCATCGTTCCATTCATGTTCCTCACCTGAACCGACATGATACAGGTCACCAAAGCATACTAGGGGGACATCTTTCTTTTGCAGGCCGTAAAAAGTAAGACCGTTGGAAAAACGATAAATGTGGATATCACCAATGATGGGATCATGGCGTGTTTCTATCTTATGAAAGGTAAGAGGAGGAAAGCCGTTCGCCTTTTTTATGTTATTCTCGGCCTTTGTTGATTGAAAAATATCTTGCAACGGAGCAATAGATGTATCCATTGAGAATAATGAGGCTGTAGAACGACCGAAAGCAGGTTTGGCATTGTTAGGCAGTATAATAGAAGCCTTTTTATAGGGACGGTTAACTAAAGAATAAGACGAGAGAAGTTGCATAATTAGTATCAAGACCTATTGAAATATAATGGAAGCAGCTTAAACTAGTAAATAAAATTTATTAAGCCCATAAATAAATAAATAAATAAATAAATAAATAAATAAATAAATAGAAATCATATAAAATAATCTGCGTTGGAGAGCCATAGAAGTAAACAATTGCTATATTGTCCTGAGAGGTTTTTTGTACACTCTCTTAAGATTCTGGATCAAAAGTATTTGAAGTACTTCTTATTTTTAGAATTGTTAAGATTTATTTTTATTGATTCTGAATTTATAAATCCAGAGTCATAGCAATTAACGTTATTTCTGTGGTCTTTTAAATCGATTTTCAACATTCATATCTCCCATCAGATGAAGTAGGAATGAGGCGATAAAAGCCCTTTAGAAAAAAAGTACAGGTGATGATTCAGTTGAGAATAGCAGTTGAATCATTGCCGAAATTCAAGATTGCCGAACATTTGTACCAAACTAAAAGCCACTCATAGAAGAGTGGCGTTGAAGATGCCTAATAGCGCATTTGGGAAGATTTATTTGTTTTTCCTGGAAATAATGATTGGGCGATAATACGAGGTGGGCACTTTAATGACCCTGCCTTCCAGTATGCTCTCGAAATAGACCAGCTTATCTTTCAGTATAGGCTTATGCCTTAAAATCTTGAGTTCGGAAAGCTTATTCAGAAGAAACAGTATCCTTTCCTGCTTATCTGCTGAAATAATCCTCTTTTCCAAGGGTAAAATCTTACCGCTACGGCGGTCCATGAGAGCGCCTTCTATCAGATAGGCTATGCATTCCAGCGCAACGATGTTCAGTTTTTCCCAAAGATTCATGTTTTTGCCTTTTGAGCAGTGATTGAATCATATCATCTGCTGAAATGGCTGTTCTCATACATTAGGTTGAATTCAGGATGGCAAATCAACACGCTTTTTCCTCATAAAAGTTAACACTTGCTCCAGCTTTATAACGATCTGTCGATAAGAAGTACACCACTGATTTTGAACTCCCATAATCCAGAAAGAGACGGCCACATACTAATCACGGCCGTCTTATTTTTGATCCCCTCATTTTCAGGCATGCAATAGAGAATTCCCAGTACTCATTACTGGGTGATTTTATCCAGATTTGAGATGTTGCCGCTGTTTCTGTCTGTTGTTTCCTGCTTGTCAGATAACGAGACATTGCCTCAGATGGCAAACAAGGTGGCGTTGATTTCACTTGTTCGTGTTACTCTGATTTTGAACCGACCTTAGTAGCTAAGTAAGGCCTTTCTACGCTGCTATTTAGGTTCTGAAGCCTTCGAGACCACCATCTCGGGGGCTTCCTTGCTTATAGGCCTAAGTCTGATCTCCAATGAAGTGTGCCATTATTTGTCATTCCCTACCCAGAATGAGCTAGTTCCCCCTTGTAGACTGTCTCAAGGTCAGCATAAAAAGCAAAAATGAAAGGCTGAGTTGCATTATGTCCAGTTAATGGATTGAAAAACCGGTTTAAATCAATAAAATTAGGATTGGATGCGTTCCAGATATCCCAATAGGAACAACACTCGTGGTGAAGCTTTTCACTGGGTTTTCTCCCAATTTAGCAGGAGGAAACCCGTTTTGATCTCAGCTCCTGAGCATGTTTTAAGGGCTATGAGTGAGGATATATCCTGTCGCTCTTGATCAGTTTGCTTGAATGGATATCATGCCCATACAATTTAACCCTCTCGGTCTTAAGAGGTGATTAAAAACGAGTGCCAGGCTTTCCATGGAAGGTCTGGCTTTTTTTATGCCGCCAATCTCCAGTAAAATTGAGCGCTATAGAATCGAAAGCACTCCTGACTACCAAAAAATATAGCCCCCAGGGCATTTTACCTCAGAAGCAGAGCCATAAATTTACATGCAAAAAAATCAAAAGCCGGTAAACCAAATGGGATCATTTGCTGGTGTAGCTGAATAGCTTGAAGCTGAAGACTGAACTGTTGCAGACAAGGTTCCCCAGCTATGCAGCGTTCCATTGTATTGCAGAAAGACAACCATAGCCTTGCCTGGACCATTGGTAGTATTGTCTGTCTGGCGGCCATCTGGATCTACTTTGAAATAAATAGCGTTGGTGGTATTACTGCCACTGAAAGATTCCAGGTTCTGATAAGCAAGCATGCCCCCATTATGGAGTTTTAGGCAAGTAAAGTTTGCTGTGGCGCAGTTATCAGTGGTTGCGCCATTGTATGAGTCAACAATTGAAGTGGTATCCACACGCAGATAATTCATATAGGGTGTTAAGTTATTAATAGTCACGGTTGTAGATAAAGTTGCGTTAGCGCTCTTGTATTGCTCAAAGGCTGACAGAACCATGAACGCTATATCTTTAGCAATACTGCTATATTTTGTGCTGGATTGCGAAGCGGGCATTTGAAACAGGGGTGGGATGGTAAAAGTGGCGAGTATACCCATAATAGCAAGCGTAATCAGTAGTTCAACCAGACTAAAACCATTGCTAGCTCGTAACATCTGAGAAATATTCCATCGTATTCATTATCATTACCCTTTATCGGCTGTTCCACCAAAAACTGAAGTTTTATGTGTGCTTCCAAAAGCCCCTTTTTCATATGTTTGTCATCTTAGTATGCCTTAATGAGTGTGAAAATTAGATTGATTCAGGTGGGATAACACTATAGCAAAGTGTTGAATTTAAACTAGCCTTGCTCCATTTGGATGTTCCTTGATGTAGCCGCTGAATAAAGGAGTAACCTTTATTGCCATGACTAATTTTAGCCCTATAATTCCAAATTATAATAATCAGTCACGCAAATCCAATACTGCTCGTGAGCAACCTACCAAATGCCATTGGTCACCATTATCACAACTTCAGAATTTGGTTGAAGAGGAAACGGATATTTGGCGCAATCCAAGTGCTTATCGTTCTATTAATACTGACAATAACGCTCCAAATTCAGATAACCGTTTTTTCAACTACTTGGCATAGGAGGCAAAAACATGAATTCTATGGAAGTCAAAATCTTGCGTCTAAAACAAAATTAAAATACTTCTTAACATGTGATTGATTTGCGCTATTGATGAACTATCATTTATTACAAACAATGGTAGTATAGGCCTAACAATCCCATATATTCTCTATAACCCTCACTCCAAAAAAATATTACTACTACAGCTCCTATCTAAGGAGCTTTTTATTTGCTATAATGTGGCCTCAGCTGTACTTATGTCCTAACAATGTAAATATACTGGATAACCTTATAGCCTCTGAGTATATTGGAGGCTTTTTATTTGGTATAATAAAAAAGCAAACGGTCTTGTAGAACATAACCGGTAAGTTTACGTTATTAATCCATGCAAAAAAATGGAGTAGGGAGGGGAAAGCTTAGCACCCCACTGAATTGAGATATAGCCTAGTACTACAGCCGTGAATAAGGAGTGAGGTGTAGAATTATCACAGAGAGAGTTCCGGAGGGTTTCTGTGATGAATCAGGTGAGTGACTATGGAGAAGAGGAAGAAACAAGCAGATGGCTGAGCGATCTTGAAAAGATGGCCGAGCAAATCAGGAACCATTTTGTCAGAAGGGAAGGGTTTCAGCGAGCGGTGAAGTACCTGAAAGGTTTGTTGAGCGAGGTGGAGCGAAAAAACGGCTGGCAAATGGCGGAGGTTGCTGGGGACAATGGTCCGGATGGGATACAGTATTTATTGTCACGTGCAGAATGGGACAGTGACGGTGTTCGGGATGACTTGCAGAATTACGTCATTGAGCATCTGGGAGAAGAAGAGGGCATTGCGGTTCTGGATGAAACTGGGTTTTTGAAAAAAGGCGAGAAATCCGTGGGCGTCCAGCGTCAGTATAGTGGCACAGCCGGGAGGGTGGAGAATTGCCAGGTCGGCGTTTTTCTAGGGTACACCTCATCCAAAGGACATGTGCTGATTGACCGGGAACTCTATCTTCCCGAAAGCTGGGTAAAAGACCGAGCCAGACGAAAAGAAGCCCATGTGCCCAAGGATACTCGTTTTCACACCAAACCGGAATTGGGTCGACGGATGCTGAAACACGCTTTTGCCCAGGGTGTTCCGATTCAATGGGTTACTGGAGATGCAGTGTATGGCGATAATGGAAAATTACGTCAATGGCTGGAAGAGAATGAACACCCGTATGTGCTGGCCGTGTCCTCCAATATGCATGTTTTTGTCGACTGGCGAGAAGCCACGGTAGCGGAATTTCAACGGGAACTGACTGAGCAGGATTGGCACCGCTTAAGCGCCGGCGATGGCAGCAAGGGACCTCGCATCTATGACTGGGCAGAAGTAAGCCTGAATAGCCCGGATGACTTTGAACGCACGTTGCTGATTCGGCGGAGCATCGCTAAACCCGAGGAGGTTGCCTATTACCGGGTTTTTGCCACAAAAAGCACATCGCTTGAGGAGATGGTTCGGGTGGCGGGCAGCCGATGGTCCATTGAAGAGTGTTTTGAAGTGGCCAAAGGCGAGGTGGGACTCGATCAGTATGAAGTCCGAAGTTGGCAGGGTTGGTATCGCCATATTACCCTCGCCTTGCTTGCCTTTGCATTTTTAACCGTTGTTCAATCCCAGCAGACAGGCCTTGCTGAAAAAAAGGGGATCCTGTTTCACCCCAAGCTCACGCAAATGAGGCCCTGGAAAACCCGCCGGAAAATCTCATCCCGCTGACCGTGCCAGAAATCAGATGGCTGCTCTATTGGCTCGTTTTAGACCAACACCATCCCACGCACCATATTATCCATTGGTCCAGATTTCGTCGAAAACACCAGGCACGAGCCAAATTCTATCATTACAGAAAACGAAATTCAAAAATTAATTTACGGCTGTAGTACTACTAATGCCACCTATATTCTACAAATAGAAGAATATGTAAATTGTTGTAACTACGATGGTTTGTAGTATCCATAATATTGATAAAATAATGCTTAACCTACATAGTTGAAATAGCAAAATTAACAGGAACGATGTCCTAAAATAAATGGCTGTGGCGGTGCTGCAAGTTTGATCCATGAGTTGTGACCCCAAAATGCTAAGAGAGAAGGTGTGCCATGTCTGGACATGATCAGAAGGACGACAAACAAGTAACTATTGTTGTAAACGGAACGCCCTATCCGTGGCCTAAGGGAAGCGACATTGCTTACGCTGATGTTATTACCCTTGATATAGGTAGTTACAATCCCGATATTACTTACGCCGTTAACTACGAGCGTGGAGAAGGCAACAAGCCGGAAGGTCAATTGTCTAAAGGTGGGAAGCCTGTAAAAGTAAAAGATGGAATGATTTTCAGTGTTACTCCAACTGGCCAATCATAACGAAGATATTAAACGCCTGTTAGATAAAGGTTTCGCTCTCGCACAAGATGGCGGCTTTCTTATTATTCGTGACCTTCCCTACCTGGATGCTCAACGGCAATTACAATGGGGAGCAATTGTCACGAAACTTGAGTTTGTAGATGAAATCCGCGTTAAACAGGAAAATCATCAAGTTTTTTTTGCGGGTAGTTCTCCTCATGACGTGGATGGAAGTCCGATCTTAAACATTGGAGATTCACCAGCAAATCTGCCTTTGAGTGAAGCAAGTAAGGACGTAGTTATACAACGATCCTTCTCAAACAAGAAAAAATCGCCTTCAGGCGAGTTCAGAGAATATGCTGATTTTTATGAAAAAATCAGCAGTTATGTGGGCCTTATCTCAGGCCCGGCAATGGAATTGTTCAATGCTATTCCCTATACATTCCGCTCTGTTGAGGAAGTACCTCATTCTGTGTTTAAATTCCATGATACGCTGACAAGCAGGGCTGAAATCACAGACTTGTCGGCAAAATTTGCGAATGATGTTATTGCTGTGATTGGTCTAGGTGGCACTGGCGCGTATTTGCTTGACTTTCTTATCAAAACGCCTGTACGTGAAATTCGAGCATTCGATCATGATAAATATCACGTTCATAATGCTTTCCGGTCACCCGGTCGACTCGAGAAAAACGAACTCGATCAAACCAAAGCTCAAGTTTATCTCTCCCGATACGATAATTTCAGGCATGGGCTTTCTATCACCCCTAAGCCCATTAATGCCTCATGCCATATAGATCTAGAGGGAGTGACTTTCGCATTTATATGTATAGACAAGGGCTCCGCACGTTCGGAAATTTTTGATCTCCTTATCGGGATGGGCATTCCCTTTATTGATGTTGGAATGGGTCTCATACGTTTGGGACATCTACTCACAGGGAATTTACAAACTACATATTACTCTGCGGAGAATGCAGAGCAGGTACGTGCATTAGGGTATGCACAGACAGCTGATGACCCCAACGAAGAATATAAAGTCAATGTGCAGATTAGCGAACTTAACGCACTGAATGCCTGTATAGCCATCATAAAATTTAAACAACTCCGTGGCTTCTATGCCGAACAGAACCCCAACTACAACCTTCAGTTCAATATCAAAAATCTCAAGCATATTGGAGAGTGGGAATTCTAATGAATTTTAAACTACAACCAGTACATTACATGCCGAAAGAATTGGAACCGAGTATTCTGTATTTTTCAAAAGAATTTGGTATTGCAATCCATCTCTGCGCATGTGGGTGTGGCTCAAAAATTAAAACCCCGATTAGCCCAACAGAATGGTCGATTGAAGAAACAGAGCGCGGCCCTAGTTTGTACCCTTCAATTGGAAACTGGCAAGAAATCTGTCAATCACATTACTGGATACAAGAGGGACAAATTAAATGGTCTGAAAAATGGTCACCTGAAGAAATTGAAGCTGGTCGGCAACACGAACAACAGCGTAGACAAGCCTACTATGAATCTCTTGAACACAGGCGAGCTGGATTCTTGCAGCGTATTTGGCGGTGGATTACAAGCCGTTTCAAGTTATTCTAAAGCCACTTTGGTTCAATGTTTATTTTTGCCTTCCATCCCTCAATTGCTCCAATTTAAAAGTTTATTCAAGTGATTTTTGAATGACTGCTTTGCATACTTGCCAGATTTGCTCTTTGGCGTTTAACAATTTCTGATTGATTTCATCATTATTTCTTATTTCCCAAATAATGTGCATCCATTCTTCATCATCCCAGCTATCGCCCTGTAATCCCACCTGATAGCGAGTTATTGCGGTAGCTCGTATTTCCCTTCTTATGCTATCTACCGCCTTAAATGCCGAATCAAATTCATTCCCAAAATACAATAAGAATTTATTCCGATACGAATCAATTTTTTGAAAAAATTCAAAATGTCTCTGCATTCTTTCTAGTGTTACATATAAGTTATTAAGACGATATCTTTGTTCAGGTGATTCGTTCTCTTCCTGAGGACGTGAAGCGCCTTCTGCTACGGATGAAAACGGATTACGAATGTCTTGGAACACGAAAATTGCTCGACTAAACAGATCCGAAACCTCTTCAGCCAGTTCAACTTTCCGTTTATAAACTACTTCATTACGCCATTTGTTTATAGCTAAAATAGCAACAATAGAACCTGAGCCAACTAAAAGTGATTGAATTATTGTGGCTACATCTTTTGCATCAGTCAGTGAAAATGGCATATCAGATAAAATCCAAAGTAAGACAATACAAATCGAAGATAAAGAAAGAAGAAGAGTCATTTATCAACTCTCAATTTTAGACAAAACAAGCCTGAATGTTTTCACTGTATCGAAAATTTGCTGAACTAAAGAAGCCTCCACATTGCTCCTTTTTAAGGCAGGGCTCACATTCCGGCATATACTCATTTTTCCAGTCCGAAATGCTTTTCTTGTTGTAAGGCCATAAGCGCTTATCTAACAAGCAAAGCTGATGATTATAAACTGAGACGTTCATCTTAAACCGAGCCAAGGTTTCAACCGCTTCTACCAACTGCGGCTGGTAATCCGCCGGATCAATCCACAGATCGTCAATATTGGCTTTGGTAAAGCCCATCATCTCCAGCCCCATCAGGGCCACATGATCCACAAACAAGAGGTTTCGAGCTAAAAACTCAGCTAGTTGTGGCAAACGCTGGTATGTTTGCTTGTGAATGACTACCCGGATTTCCACTTTTACCCCACAGCGCTTCAGGTTCAGAATCCCTTTAATGGTTTCATCAAAAGCGCCTTCCGCTTGAACCACATAATCATGCAGGTTTGCAATATCGCTATAGACGGGTATTCCAATCATGAGATCCGGATGAGCCACAGCCGCGATCTTTTGAGCAAGTGTAATATCCTTAAAGTTCCGCCCGTTAGAAAGGATATGTACCGCTGTTTGAGGGATATGCCGCTTTAGAGATTCCAGAAGTTTGATTAAGTCATCCCCAAGTAAGGTGGGTTCACCACCCGTAATGCCTACCTCGACATTATCTTTCCCCATCAAGGGGATTGCTTGCAGTAACTCTTGCACAATGTAACTGTCATCAATATCCCGCGGGGGCTGAGAACACATCAGGCAATAATTATTACAACGCTCTGTCACCAGCAAGCCGTTTTGCTTGGCCTTGCGCCGATACAGTGTTCTTAAGACCTTGCGTTCCGGGTCAAACTTCACCACGTCCCCGTCTGACAGGTAATACTGGTCTTCAGGGAGCAAGAAGACATTAGGGATATCCAAGTTTTTCGGCAGGGACAATTTACCGTTATCAACGATGAAATAAGCCTTAAATCCCTCTGGTAGACTGTCAGGTAAGCCGCCTTGGACCAGTAACATCTCTTTATCTCGTAAGGGCTTGGGGTAAGCAGGGTTTGTGGTAATACGAGCAACCATTGTTTGTTCCGTGACTGCTGAGAGTGCTTCTATGCCAAAGGCTGACAATTTTAACATCGTTTATGCCCTTACCCAGCTCATTAGGATACGTTTGGCCTCTGGATCATCTTCCATCAGACTAATGATATGCCTCAGCATACTCATATTTTTTCGGCAAAAGCCGCTGTAAGCCTTATTGCCCACGATATCTCCTTGGGTGGCGTAATGATATACCGGATCACTACCGCAATAAGGCTGGAAACCACAATCATTACAAGCCGGAACACTTTCTGCGATGGATTGCTCTAATGTATCCAACAAGGCATCCGATAGCATGATGTCTTCATAACGATCATTAAGCAAATTACCCAACCTAAAGTTTTTATGCCCCATTTCAGCCAGCATGCGGGATTCATCAGAAGCGTACACATCCCCGTCATAATTAAAGATAATGGCGGAGATGCCAATGCCTGCTGGAGATTGTAAATCCACATAACTGGTACCAAACGGGGTGAGCATCTTTTGCAGTAAGAGAGAGGTATACTCTTCCACAAAGTAAAAGCCGTCTTTATTGAGCTGGAGGATATAGGCTAATCCCTTTTTGTAGAACTCTAGCCATTCTTGGGTTTCATAGGCATCATAGGTTTTGGTTTTAATGGCAAAGCCATAGGGACTTAATGGGCGCAAAAAAATAGAGTTAAAGCCTTGCCGCACATATTCATCAATAATATCTTCCACATGAGAAAGACTGTCTTTGGTTGTGGTCATTAAAGCCCCAACGCGATCAGGCCCTAAAGCTTCTCTAACCTTGTTGATTCCAGCTATAGTCCGCTCATAACTATCCCGCCCTGGACGGGGACGGTTACTATTATGTAAATCTGCTGGACCGTCTAATGAGGTAGAAATCAGAATGTCATGCTCCTTGCAGAAGGCAAGCATCTCATTGGTTAACGGAGAAAGATTAGTTGCAATCACAAATTGCAAATCACGCTTTTCAAGCTCGTTGCGTTTTTTAGCTTGAGCGACCACATATTGCACCATTTCAAAGTTGAGCAAGGATTCTCCACCTTGAAACTCAATCTTTATAATGCCTCTGCACCAGAATGCCGTGTTATTGCTATGATTGGGCGATAGGATTGAGAGTGGAGAAAGCCCTTGAAACAACAAGCAATTTCATTAAAAGAGTGGCAGGAACGTTTTAAAG
>Ga0157374_10000290_pt1 | contig 46282 bp, 39 predicted proteins | sample M25metaG_FD_115308 | JGI IMG/M metagenome (GOLD analysis project Ga0157374, IMG submission 115308) | Miscanthus rhizosphere microbial communities from Kellogg Biological Station, Michigan, USA - M2-5 metaG | ecosystem: Host-associated > Plants > Roots > Rhizosphere > Soil | place: USA: Michigan...
AGCCGGCGCAGCGCTTCGACGTTGCGTGCGATCGCGCCCGGAGAAAAATCGTCCATGCTCTCGAACGTGACGTCGACGTTCAGCATGCCCTCGCCTGTCAGCGTGTTGGGCACCTGCAGCGCGACGCGAGGCGCGATGGACTTCATGCGTTCGTCGAAATTGTCGATATCGACTTCGAGGAACTTGCGTTCCGCGAGATCGGGCAACGGTTCGCGACGCTTGCCTGCAAGATCCGCCATGACGCCCATGACGAACGGCAATTGCACCTTGCGCTGCGCGCCGTATACCTCGACGTCGTATTCGATCTGGACTCGCGGCGCGCGATTGCGCGCGATGAACTTCTGGCCGCTGGCCATGGTTTTGTGTTTTGCCATTCCGATGCTCCTCGTAAGGTCCTGAAGTGACATTGATGACCGTCGATCGCCGCCAGGGTGGCGTTACTCGGTGCGCTGCTGTCCGCCCAGCGCGTCGAGGTGAGCCAGGCTCTCCGGCACGAGATCGCGGATGATTTCGTAGAAGTCGAGACCCAGCAGGCGCTGCGCGCGGCGCAGCAAAATCGGCGCTGGATGACTCGGCTCATGGACTTCGAAATATCGGCACATCTTCTCCAGGCCGAGCCGGACGTCGTCGCGGCTTGCGAGCTCGGCTTCTCGCCACGTCGCCCCCCCGGCTGCCGTCGCTGCGGTAGCGCCGGCATCTGCGTCGTCGGCGGATACAGGTCCGCTCGGCTCGCTCGCCGGCGGAGCGAGCACATCGCGTCTGATTCGGTGCAGGGCCTTTTCGAAGTCGCTCGTATCGAATGTCCATTCGGTGCCGAGCTTGTCGGCCACTCGCGCACGAATCGCTTCGAGCCTGTCGAGCGCCGCAAGCGCCGCGCGCAATTCGGAACGCGATTCGGCCTGTGCGCGCAGCAAGTCGCCGCGCAGGCGTTCGGGGCCGCCCGGGTAATGCGCGACATCCTTTTCCGCGCCGTCGAGCAGGCGCTCGGCGTCGCGCACCGTGAGGCTCCCGAAGCTGCCCACGACGATCGGCTGCTGGCGCGCAACCCCGGCGCAGCCGAGCGGCCCCGCCACCTCGGCAAGCGCGTTCATTCGCTGCGTCGGGTCGTATTCGCCGTCTTCCGTGAGCGGTGGATAAACGTCGTCCCAATACTTTTCGATGAGCTCGCTCACGACTTGCAGGCCATCGGCGTAACCGGGAATGCCGCTCAACTCCGTCCAGCTTCGCGTGAGCAGCGCAGCGACACGCAGATCCTTGGTCCGCCCAAAAAGCGCGCTCGCGTGCCGTTCCACCGCCAGCCAGTCCGGCGGCTCGGCCGCGATCACCGTTTCGCCGTACTGCTGCTCGGGTTTGCCGGTCGCCACTTGCCGCAGTCTCAAGTAGTCGTCGTCGTACTCGAGATTCGGTCCGCAAGGGGCATCGGCGGGGATTTGCGCAAGCATCGATTCAATCAGTTCGGGGGACGGCATGGCGAATCCTGTCGAGCGGTCGTGAGCGCTTTTTTGCAACGTCGAGCGAGATGGATGGGTTTTCATTCGAAGGCATAGTCGATGCTGACCGGCCGATCGCCCGCTTCGATCGTCAGCGTGCGCCGCAGCGGCTTCAGGTTTCCGTTGCGGATCTCGATCTGATACACGCCTGGCGCAAGCGACAGCGTTCTGAGCGGCGGGCTGACTCCGCGTTTCGCGCCGCCGACGTACACCTCGCCCCAGGGGCGGATCTTGAAACGCACGGGTACCGTGTCCGGCGGCTTCGGTGCAGCCGGCGGCTCTTCGACAGGAGCGGCCGTCGCGCCGCTCGCCGTTGCAATGGCGACGACCGTCTCTGAAGGGCCGAGGCTCGCTGCCGGCACGGTGGCAGCCGATGCGGTCATGCTGTCGGAAGCCGAACGGCGGGCGTACGCGGGCATACCAGCCGCGGCGCTCGCGGCTGGCGGAACCATCGTTGCAGCAGACGTCGGTCCGGGCGCGGCAAAGGCCGTTGCCGATTTCGTCTGCGCCGGCGGAACCGGCGCCCCTTTTATTGCCTGCGTTGCGCCCGCTTTTCCGGCGATCGTCGAAACAGCTTGCGGCGATACCCGCTGGGAAATCCGCGCCGTCCACGTCGCGACGATGCCGGCGACGAGCAGCACGGCCAACGCGCTCGCTCCGTAGAGTGCGAACCGGCTGCCGCCGAAGCGACGAACGCCGGCAGCCGCACGTTCTTGGGTCGTCGCTTCGTCAGCCGGGCGAGGGCTCGGCGATTCATGCTCCAGTTGCGAGGCGGTGCCCATATCGGCACTTTTCTGTTGCGGGCCGACTGCCGGGTCCGGCGTTGCCGGCGGTTCGACGCTCGCGTCCAACGGCTGCAACTTCGCATCGGACGCTTTCGCATCCGCTTCCGTGTGGGCGGATGCCGGTGCCGCCGCCGCTGCGAGCGGAGACGGAGGAGTGGTCGATGCCGCTGTCGAAGGCTCGTTTCGATCGCGCTGCAGCGGCACCTGCGGCGCGCGCTCGAATCCCGCTATGCCGAGCTCGACCGCGAATGCGGCCACCGATTCGGGCCGGTCCGGAATGCGCACGGCGAGTGCGTGGTCGATCGCCGCGAGAAACCGATCGCTGTACCGTTCGCGATCGGGCAATGCGCGCGCGACGAGCGGCCGATACTTGTCTTCGATGCTGCGCACGACAGCCGGCGGCGGCAACTCGCCAGTTACGACGGCGTGCACGACCGCACCGAGTCCGTAGATGTCGGTCCAGGGACCCTGCGTGAAGGCCGGATCGTCGGTGTATTGCTCGATCGGTGCGTAGCCGGGTTTCAACATGACGGCTCGATCGTCGACGAGATCGCCGATCAGCTTGCGTGCCGCTCCGAAGTCCAGCAGCACCGGCTTGCCGTCGGGCTTGACGAGGATGTTGTCGAGCGAGATATCGCGGTGAAAGCACTGCGCGCGATGCAGCGTATCGAGCGCGCCCAGCACGCCGGCAAGCATCTCGCGCAACTGCGCTTCGCCGATGCGTTCGCCGCGCGCCACGCGCTGCTTGAGCGTCTCGCCCTCGTAAAACGGCATCGTCATATACGCCGTTCCGTGCGCTTCCCAGAAATGCAGCACCTTGACGAGGCCCGGATCGTCGAATTGCGCGAGCAGCCTTGCTTCGTTGACGAACGCAGCGCGCCCGGCGTCGAACGCTTGCCCGAAGCGTTCGGAGCGAAGCATGACCGTGTGATCGCCCCCGCGCGTGGCGAGCATGGAAGGCATGTATTCCTTGACCGCCACGACGCGCTGCAGAGCACGATCGAACGCACGATATACGATGCCGAAACCGCCTACGCCCAGCACGGCATCCAGTTGAAGCTCGCCGAAACGATGCCCGACGGGAAGCGGCCTGACCCGTGCGTCGTCTTCGCCCGTGCGAGAGGCGGTATCGATACCGCGTGGATGGCCCATGGTGTCTCGGGATAGCTGATCCATCATCTGCAACCTCTCCGATGCGGGCCGCGCCGGATTCGGCGCGGCCCCGGGTTCGCCCTCATTGATCGCGTCACGGCTCGCGGTTTTGCTGCGCGCCGAAAAGCCTGATGAACAGTTCGTCATCGGGCGTGCCCGTGTGCGAACACGTCGAAAGCGGCGCGCCGTTCAGCGCGTGTGTCCACCAAAAGCTCGTCGCGCCGTGTGGGTCGAAGTAATGCGCAAGTCCGGGCCAGCCGGCGGGCGCGTCGGCTGGCGACGCCGTATCCGGCACGTCGACATACGTCAGGCGAACCGCCGACAGCGCGGACTCCAACTGCTCGGGCGCCCGGCCATGACGGACCGCGTCGAGCAGCACGGTGCCAAGCTGCCGATAAAAGCCTCCGGCTCGCGCGGTCAGTGCGCTCGAGTAGTCGCCCGCCTCGATCGCGAGCATCGCCACGATGGGGTAGTAGCGCCCTACCCGGTCGCAGCTCGGCGCAATGCAGCCGAGCTGCACGTATCGCGCACCGGTGCCTGCCGGCATGGCGAAGTTCCAAAGCGGCGCGACGGCGTAGTGCCGCTCGAGCGCCCCGGGCCCACGCTGCCGCATCGCCGCCATACCGTGCTGGAGCCAGCGCTCCCACCACCCGGCCAGTGCGTGCGGCAAATGCCGGCTGACGAAGTCGCCCGCGCCAGGCAGCTTTCCGTACCAGGCAGGCGGCGTATCGAAGCCACGTGGAATCGGCACAGCGATCATGATGTGGAGGCCGGACAGGAAAACGATTCGAGCTGCGGCAGCCGGAACGGATTGCGAACGCTGCTTGCCGTGACCTGCAGCGTGAGCGGCTTCCCATCGATCGTGAACCGCGCAACCATCTGCTCCGGCGCTCGCCCCGCCGACACGGCTGCGCGGTCGAACAACCGATGCAGCGCCCACGAGCCTTCGGTGACGATCCCGCCCGTCGCACCGGAGCTCTCGACGATCTGCAAGCGCACCTGAGCGCTGCCGCGCGTGCCGGGCCAGCGAACGGTCGCCGGCACTTGCGGACCGTGCGCATACCGCACGATCTGGCCATCGACGTCGAGCACCATCTCCGAGATCGACGCATCCATGTCGAGCGGCTTGATCTCGACCGTCGTCTCAGGCACATGCGAGCCTCCGGGGAAGTACGCATCCCGGATGACGGCCGCCTTCTCGAACGAAGAGAGAACCGGCGCGGCCAGCGCCTGTGCCCCTTGTCCGGCATTGTTGAAGCGCCAGGGCCGTGCCGCTGTATCGACGAGCGGCTGAAGATTCTTCTGGAAGAAGCTGTCCATCAAACCGCCCGGTGCGAAAAGCTGCGCGAAATCCGCAGGCGTCACGTCGCGCGACGATCCGCGCGCAAACGGATAGCGTCCGCCGATCGCCTGCCTGCAAAACTCGCCGACATTGACGGCCGCATCGTGCGTGACGTTGCGTTCCTGTGCACTCGCCACGCTACCGTTCGCGGCATTGGACAGTTGGTCGAGCATTTCGCGAAATGGCGTGGGCAGCCGGCCCGCCTGGGCGCGTATCCTGTCGGGGACGTCGGAGGGCGGCGGCATGCCGCCGCTGCGCAGCGCGTGGTCGGTCGCCGTGAGGTAGCTATAAAGCTCGTCGATCGTCTTGCGAACCCCATCGAGCGGCTCGGCCGACGATGCCCCCTGGCCGTTCGGACCGAATGCACGGAAACCCGCGAAGTGGCTGTCGACGATGAATTCGGGCCTTGCCGCCGCGCCCGTTCCCGTATTCCCGCTCGAGCCGCTCTCGAACATCTGCGCGAGCGAACTGCGCGCTTCGTCCACCTTGTCCCGCGTCTTCGCACCCGCGGCGAGCGGGCCTTCTCCCGCCTCCTTCCCAAGCGTGGTTTCGCGTGCCACGGCAGCGAAGAGCCGCGTCAACGGAGAATCCGGCGACGACAATATTCGCGCCTCCTGAATGCTTTGCGCGAGCGATGCACCGCCGCGCAGACGTAGGTCGGCCAGATAATCGTCCCACGTCTTGATGTAGTCGTTCAGGTAGAGCTGCCGGACACCGCGCGAGCGCGCCGCCGCTTCATCCGCCGACGCCACCTCCATGCGGTCGAGGTTCAGCACCCAGACTTCCTCGCCTCCGAACGCGCTCACCGCGTCGTCGACGCGCTTATCGAACACATTCCAGTAACCACTTGGCGTGTAGAGACCCGGTAGGCTTTCGCCGAGTCCCTTGCCGCTTCGCCGCTCGAACACGAGCGAGGCATCGGGCCCCGCCGCGTCCGAGAAGTCGAAGTCGTACGGCGCCGTACTCGCGCGCAGCGTATGGACGAGTTGCCCATAGAGCCGCTGTGCGAATGGCACGCGCCGCAACTGATCGCGCTTGTCGGCAACGAGACGTTCGTCCATCGGTATCGGCGATGTGACCACGCGATCGTCGAACAGCGACGCGAGATGGGCACGCAGGGCGCGGCGTTCCGACGACGGCACATCCGCAGGCAGCGACCTCTCGATCACGAGATCCAGCACCGCCTGAACGAACACCGGGTCGTAGTGCCCGCTGTCGTACAGCATCAGATACGCCTTCAACACGGCATACGCATACGCACCGTCATCGGCACGCGCGTCTCTCAGGGCCGTTTCCAACCGCCGGGCGGCGAGCGGGAGCAGCGCTGCCTCGAGCTCGCGACGATAGACGGCATCCGCTGCCGCCATCATTCGGTCGCCCTGGAAGAGGCCCCATCGATACGACAGCGGCGGATGTCCGGGCTCGATGCCGCCGGCCGCCGGCCATTCGCGCAGTGCGTCCAACACGGGCAGCAGCTGCGCGATATCGCTGCCATCGCCGATCTTCGCGCGACGCATCTGATCGCTTACGGCCGGCACACGCGCCGCGAGTGCGTCCAGATACGCACTGTTGTGCAGATAACTGCGCGTCCAGCCGATACCGACTATGCAGAAGACGATCGCGAGCGCGACGTAGGCCGCGGTCGCCCGAACCTTTCGCCGTCGATGCCAGGACAGATCGCTGCCCGCGAGCGACGCCTCGTTGAAGATATGCTCTTGCAACAGCGTCTTCAGGAAGAAGCTGCGGCCGCCGAGCGCGGGCTGCGCCATGGGCGGCGTGCCCTCGATCTTCAAGAAGCGCTTGATGCCTCCCATCACGCGGTCGAACGCCGTGCCCTCCTGCGTGCCGCTCGTCAAATAGATGCCGCGCAACATCGGCATCGGTTCGAATTTCGATGCGGAAAATACCTCCGCGACGAACTGCCCCAGCATGTCTCGCAGATTCGCGAATTGCTGAGGGAGCAAATATGTCAGCTCGCGCTGACGCGCGTCGAGCTGCTCCGCGAGCAATTCCGGCAGCGCATCGTTGAGCCTTCGATGAAGCAGATCGAATTCGCGGTCGAATGCCGCGCGCAACTCGAAATCGGCGGCCGCCTGCTCGCGCAGCGTGAAGGTAAAGCCCCATACCTGCTCACGCTCCGCGCGCCCGAACGCGCTGAAGTACTCGGTAAAACCGGCGAGCAGGTCCGCCTTGGTCACGATCAGGTAGACGGGAAACTGGATTCCCAACTGCGCTCGCAGCTCCTGAAGCCGCTTGCGCAATACCATGGCATGCTGAGTCCGCTCGTTCTCCGACGCACTCACCAGATCGGCCACGCTGATCGTCAGCATCGCGCCGTTCAGCGGCTGGCGCGTACGGTACTTCTTCAGCAGTTCGACGAAGCCCTTCCACTCGCCTTCATCGAGCGCACGGTTGCTTTCGTGCGTCGTGTAGCGTCCCGCAGTATCGATCAACACCGCGTCGTTCGTGAACCACCAATCGCAATGGCGCGTACCGCCTACGCCACGAATGGCCGCGCGACCGAACTGCTCCGCCAGCGGAAACGTGAGCCCCGAGTTCACGAGCGCCGTTGTCTTGCCCGAGCCCGGTGCACCGATGAACACATACCAGGGCAACTGATACAGATACTGCTGCGAGAAACGTTCGACCCAGCGCGCAAGGCCGCGGCGCGGCCGATTCGCGGCACCGAAGCGGACTTTTTTCAACAGCGCGACGGCCTCGCCGAATCGTGTGCGCAACTCGTCGAGGTCCGGCTGAGGAGGCTCGCCGGCGGGCTGCGCACGAGCGGAGTCGCTACGCAACTGCGCGAGCAACTCGGCATTGAGTCGAGCGGCGTGCCAGTTTCGCCACGCCACACGGGCGCCCCATATCGCCAGCAACACGACGATCGCAAGCATTCTGGCCGCCGCGGTTTCGAGCGGGCGGTGGCCGTCGAACGCGACGAGCGGCCCCGCAAACCAGATCAAGGCAGCGAGTGCGAGCACACCCGCGAACGTCCAGCTCTCGCGGCGGTTCAGCACGCGACCGACCCTGTGCAACGAATGGCTTGTCGTCATGGTGTTCCCGCCGCCGGTTGTGCCGAGCCGGCCGTCGGCGCCAGCATCAACGTAATTTCGACGCGCCGGTTGCGCGCGCGCCCCGATGCCGTATCGTTCGGCGCGACGGGATCCATCTCGCCTCGGCCTTGTGCGCTCAGCCGGGCCCGATCGGCGAGGCGCGTGGCGAGCAATCGCTTGACCGCTTCCGCACGCTCTTGAGACAAGTCCCAGTTCGACGCGAAACGCAGCGTGTGCACAGGTACGTTGTCGGTATAGCCGACCACCGTCACGCTGCCCGCGGTGCCGTTCAGTGCGTCCGCGATGCGCATGAGGACAGGGAGGTAGCGATCGATGACCGCGGTCGAACCCGACGCGAACAGCCCGTCGCCGCGCAGCACGACGACGCTGCGATCGGCCTCGTCCCGTACGGAGACGAGACCGGCGTCGATCTCCGGCTGCAGAAAGTGCGCTAGCCGAGGCGGTGCGGGCGCCACGGGTCGCGGCGCGGCGCTTGCCTGCAGCCGCGGCAGGTGCAATTCGTCGATCGCCGTGAAAAGGCGATCCGCGTGCATCGCCAGCGCAAACCGCAAGCCGGCGAACAGGCCGAGGGCAAGCAGCACGGCGAGCACCGCACACACCCATAGCGGTACCGCGAAGCCGCGCGCTTCGTCGCGCGCCAGCGGATCACGCCAGTGCGGTGACAGACTGGGGTCGTAGTCGCCGCGCGCCGTGCGGATCGTCCGAGCCAACTGGCGCCTCAACGCATCGAGCTGTGCGCGACCGTTATCGACGACGCGATATCGACCCTCGAAGCCGAGCGCCAGGCAAAACTGCAGCAGTTCGAGCAGATCGATGTGCTGCCCCGGCTGCTGCGAGAGTCTCGCGAGTACCTCGAAGAACTTTTCGCCTCCCCAGGTCTCGTTATGAAACGACACGAGCAGACTGTGGGAGGACCAGACGCCGCTTCCCCATGGAGTCAGCGCCGCCGCTTCGTCGAGCGCGGTGCACAGACAATAGCGCGCGGCCATGATCGTTTCCGGCGGCACGCCCGCTTGCTGCGCACGCGTTTCGAACGCGCGGATTTCGACGACGAGATGTTCGCGCAACCAGGCCGGATTCGGATGATGCACGGTCGAGCGAATTTGCGGCACCAGATTGAGTAACGGATTGGCCGCGGCAACGAGCGGGTTGCTGCCGGTTGGCGTGCACTGCCCGGCTACCGCGGATTCCGCTGCAGCGGCGCCGCTAGCCTGGGCGCCGCCGGGATTCGGCGGCACGAAGCCGCCGGCCCCGGCCCCGAAAGAATCGACCGAAAGGTTCATGATGCAGGCCTCTTGCTAACCCCGAATAGCCCAAAGCTCGAGCGAGAGCCCGGGAAACTCTCCTGCCAGATGCAGAGCGAGCGCTCCCGAGCGGTCAAATTGCTTCCACAGCTCGTTGCCCTTCTCCAGCTCGAAATAGGCGTGATCCGCGTGATACGGAATCTGTCGCGGCGCGACGGGCAGCAGACGCACGCCGATTCCCGGCAACTGAAGATGCACGAGGTCGCTGATGCGCTCGACAGGGCCGAGCTTCGCTTGCGCCGGAAATCGCAAGCGCAGGCTGTCCGAAGGCATGTCGCTGCGAACGGCCAGCACGAAGCCCGCATCGCGGCGCAACGTTGGATCCGCCACCGTTGCCACGCGCACTCCGCCACCCGCGTCGCGCAGATCGATACGGATGGCGTTCTGCTCCAGCACTGTCGAGAGCGAACGCCGCAGCTCCGTCATCAGCGCGCCGAACGTCGCACGCAGATCGCCGTGCTCGTACACCGGCAAGACTTGCGGCAAGCGGTTGGCGGTCGTGAACGTGCTCAAATCGCAAGCGAGCTTGAGCCAGTCGCGAAAGAGCGTTTCCGGATGAATCTCGACATCCTGCTGCGCGTGCCACGTGAGCGCGAGATACCGGTTGATGAGCTGCAGCAGAAGAAAATCCGCCACCTCGGAGATGCCGCCCTTGCCCGGCTGCGTCAAGCGTTCCGCGAGCGCCTCTGCGCGTTGCGCGAGCATGCCGTGCAGCTCGCACAGGTAAGTGCGCAGTACCGGGTCGCGCTGCGCGGCGAGCCGCGGCGGTATGAAGTCGGCTTCGATCGCCAATTGACCGTTCGCGCGGCGCTCGACGATGTGCATCACGCCGAGCGCTTGCCAGTCGCCGGTCAATTCGGACTCGAGGGCGAGGCGCAGATTCAAACGGCCGATCTGCAACAGCGCGGGCTCGAGCGCAATCGGATTGACATCCGCGATCTCGCGCTCCTCCACGAGGTAGCGGGCCAGCGTACAGGCATCGCCACCAAACGAGACGTCTTCCGCCGACCCGCGCCATAAGGGCAAGGCCAGCACGATGCGCTCGTCCTTGACGTGCGTGCCGATATCGAGCGGCTCCGGCCCGTCGTGCAACTGTGAAAAAGCGAACGGGGTGCCGTCCGGCATGACGCCCGAAGCCGCCAGCAAGCGTACCTTGCCGAGCATGAGTGCCTCGCGATCGATCTCCAGCTCGTCAAAACCCCAGAAGAGCCGTTGCAGCGGCAAACAGCGCGTCTGCACAAGGCGTTCGAAATGACGCTCGAGCTGTTGAAAATGCTGAGGGCGCAAGAACATGCCTTCGGACCAGATCACGCGCTCGCGCAGCCCCGCAACGGACATCGGCGACATCACCGCATCGTTCATTGCGCCCCCCGGGCATCGGAACTCCGATCGATGCCGCCATTTCTGACCGCGATCGCGAATTTCGCCTCGCGCGGCGACCCCTGCCAGAATCGCAACGCACTGGGCTGCTTGCCTTCCGGCAGGGCCAGAGTGAGCCTCCACCGATTCGTTTCGAGCGATCGGTATTCGGCGACGATGCCAATGGCGCGTGCTTCGGCATTGCCCGTATAACGGACAGTCCGAACCTCGCCGGGCCGCAGGATCATCCTGTCGACGCTCAGCAATTGAGCGCCCAGCGCGTTGTCGGGCTTGTCCTGGAGCGCGAAAAACTCCGCGCTCTCGAAGGCGGACGCGGATTTCAGCTGGAATACCTTGAGAACGATCGGAGACGGACGTCCCCGGACGTCCGGATTAACGTCGGCCGCCACATCGAATGTCACCGCGTATGGTAACGGCACGTGGCGGTCGACCGAGCCACACGCGCTCAAAATGAATAAGCACCCGAATAAAATACCCACCCTCACCCCATATAGCGCTTTCATCTCCCACTACCTTCCATTATCGATTCAACGTTCGCATAACGAATCAATCGTTTCGCGCGGCATAGCCGCACACTAATGAAAATTCGAATTCATTCACGGCCGGACGGATCGCTCCTCGAATAGCGCGCGCAAAACGGCTGACACCTTACCGTTTTTCGGGGTGTCGCCCATACCGCCTTGGATTTTCGGGCGCGCGCCGATAGACGGCGCGCTCGGTCCCACAGCGGAACACACGAGTTCGGGAAAGCCCCGACACGCAAGGCCTTCGGATAAAAAAAGTTTATACGGAACCTAAATAAACTATATACCCCTCATCCCCACAGAAAGAAAAACGAAAGGTGAAAACTATGGCAAACCGTAAAGTGGGGCGAACTATAGTGGAAAAAATATCGGCATACAAGCGAGTGAGCACTCAATTACCGACCGTACACACCACTTTTAAATGGATAAATTGAAACAAACAGTAACAAAAGCGAGCGCCAATAATCGCCCAGTCTAAAATCCACGACCGAAATCTCGATTTATCTTTCGAGGCGAAGCGGATTACCCTGAATGAAGCATTATTTTCGTGCCAGATTTTTCCCGATCGCCATCGCTGCAGCCCTGGTTGCGTGCAGCACCGTTTCGCCCGAAGAGCGCACGGCTCAGGCGACCGTGGACCGAGCTCGTGCCACCTACGATGCGGGCGATTACCAACGAACGATCGCGCTGCTTTCGCATGCGCATGAAATCGGCGACGCCGACCGCGATACCCAGGTCAGCGCGCACAAGCTGATGGCATTCAGTTACTGCGTGACCAATCGGATCGCTTCGTGTCGCGCCGAGTTCTCGAAGATCCTGGATATCGATCCGCACTTCGAGCTCTCGCCCGCGGAAAAAGGACATCCTGTGTGGGGGCCAGCGTTCGAGGCGGCAAAACGCAAGCGCACGCCATCCTAGCGATCGCGTCGCAGCCGATATCTGAAGCATTTTTCACGGAACAACTGCAGCGACCATGCAATTGATCGTTATCGAACACGCCGGTCGACCGCTCGACCGCGACCGTCGAACCTCGGTCGTGTTTCGTCCGCCGGGCGGCACGATCGGGCGAGACCACGACAACCACCTCGTGCTCAGGGACGAAACGCGGCAGATCTCGCGTTTGCAAGCACTGCTGCAGGTGGGCGAGACATCGTGCTCGCTGAAGAATCTCAGCAGCGTCTCGACGATCGAGGTCAACCGTACGTCGATCGGCTATGCCCAAGTGCAGCTGCTGCAAGCGGGCGACACCATTCGTATCGGCGCTTATCTGCTGCGCGCCGATTTCGACGAAGGCGCAACAGCGACAGCGTCGGCACACGCTGCTTCGGCGCAGCCGCATACGGCGACCGACGTGCCTGTAGCGCGGGTGGATGCCCCGCCCCGCGAGGCGAAATCGCCATCGCCGGCCTCGTCCGGTGGACTTCAAGCATTGCACGCGCTCCCCACCGACCCGCTGAGACTGTTTGCATCGTCGTCCGATGGCGACGCCGGCAAGTTCGCCGGTCCCACTGCGGCCGCCGACGCACCGGTTATGGCTTCGGATCGGGTGCCCGAATGGGCGGCGCCGTTTCGTTTGCAGCCGGCGCCGGCTGCGCCGAAAAACGAAGTGCCCGCGAGCGAAACGGCCAGCGCGGACAAGAGTGCGACCGGCGGCGAGGAGCGCCATGAGTTGACGACAGACCGGCAGCGGGTTGCGCCCGATGTACTGCTGCGCGCGTTTTTCGAGGGCGCCGGCCTCGACGCAACGGCACCGGTAGACCGCTGGTCGGCGGAGCAACTGTTCGTCGCGGGCCAGTTGCTGGCGCTTTTCGCCAACGGCACGGTGGAGTTGCTATCGGCACGAAGCATCTTGAAGCGCGAGGTGCGCGCGGACATGACGATGCTCCTCGATCGGGAAAACAACCCGCTCAAGTTGCTGCCCGATGGCGGTGCGGCGCTGCGGCAGATGTTCGGTCTACCGTTCCCGGGCTTCATGTCGCCGCCGAGCGCTGTGAGCGATGCGTTCCAGGATCTCCATGCGCATCAGATCGGCATGGTGGCGGGCATGCGCGCGGCGCTGACCGATTTGCTCGCGCGATTTTCGCCTCAGCGCCTGCTCGATCGCGATGCCGAACCGCGATGGTACGAGCGGATGTGGCCGATGCTGCGCAAGGCCCGGATATGGGAGCGCTATGTCGCGCTGCACCGGGACGTGGTACTTGCCGTCGAAGACGATTTCTCGTCCGTCTTCGGCAAGTCTTTTCTCGGCGCCTACGATGCGGAGGTGGAACGCTACCGCGGCCGCCGTCGCGGCTGAGCATGCTGGCGAATGAAAATATCGCATGCTCAGTACTCCCATGTCGGCAGCAGAACGGTCAATCAGGATGCGATCGGCTGTGACGTGCGGGGCAATCGCGGATGTTTCGTGGTAAGCGATGGCATTGCCGGACGTCCCGGCGGTGACACGGCATCGCAGTTGGCCGTGTCCGCGGCGCTTGCGAAGAGCGCAGCCACGCCATTCGGCACCGATGAACTCTTGCGCGCATGCATCGCCGAGGCGAACGGCGCAATCGTTGCCAGGCAGCGGCACGATCCCGCACTTCGGGAGATGGCGGCAACGATCGTCGCGTTGCTGGTCGATAGCGAATTGCGCACGGCACAGTGGGCGCACGTTGGCGACAGCCGCCTTTATCGGTTTCGTCGCGGCCAGCTCGTCGAGCGCACGCGCGACCATAGCCTCGTCCAGCAGCTGGCCGACGCCGGGCTGCCGTGCGACGGTCTCAGTCCCGGTCTCCTGCTCCATGCTCTCGGCATGACCGGCGAGGTGCTGCCGGGCTTGAGTTCCGCGATATCCGTCGAAGATGGGGACGCTTTTCTATTGTGTACGGACGGTTTCTGGCAATTGCTGCCTGACGAACTGATCGAGTACTGCCTGCGCGCCGTGCATACGGTGAGCGATTGGTTGACGCTGCTCGCCGATGCGATCAGGCAACGTTCGGAGCTGTCGGGTAGTGTGGACAATTGCTCGGCACTTGCGGTGTGGATCGGCAACCCGGAATCCGTGACGCTCGTTGCAATGCGCTAGCAGCGCAGCCACGCGCAATTGCCATCGCAGCCGGCAAAGGCAAAATCAAAGGGCTACAGATGAAAAGCTCTGTAGCCCTTTGTGTTTTTGGTTGTGGTCTGGACCGATCAATAGAGCCGCAGTAAGCCTATCGCTGATGATCAGCGCCGATTCGTAGATCGGGGTGAAGGGCCCAACCTTCACGAGCTGCGTTTTCGCGAACGGCACGGCCGCAACAAAGAACGCCGCCGAGACCAGCACCACCGCGACGGCGACCTGTTGGTCCCGCGGCTCGGGCCGCAAGGTCGAGACGAACACCCGTGCTTCGTCCCGCGATTCGCTCACTCTCGTCACCCGCGTTCGATGGCGCAGCGCCAGTTCGACGCGCGCATTCGTCTCATGGGACGCGACCGGCGAGTCGCAAAGAAAACAGGCAGCGAGGCGGAAAAATCGACGTGCTGCGATGCTCCGGGCGTGACTTGTGTGACAGTCGAAGGCTCTGATGCTCTGGCTCGCGTCGCGTTCAATCGACTAGAAGAATCGGGGCAACCACGGAGGGCCAGCAGCAGTTGAATCGCGTAACGCTACAAGATACAATCACAATGATTAAAAGTTTCGCTCACAAAGGTCTTGAACAGTTTTTCAAGACCGGCAGCAAATCGGGCATCCGCCCGAATCATGCCGGGAAGCTTGCCCGCCAACTGGGGTTGCTCAACGTGGCGACCGCGCCCGAGGAAATGGATTTTCCGGGTTGGCGACTCCATCGGTTGAAAGGCGACATAGCCGGGCACTGGTCTGTCTGGGTGAGCGCAAACTGGCGGCTGACTTTCTGCTTCGTCGGAGAAGACGTCGAAATTGTCAATTATCAGGATTACCACTAGGAAGCATCATGCGCATGCATAACCCGCCGCATCCCGGCGAAACACTCAAGGAGGATGTCTTGCCCGCGTTGGGCTTGAGCGTGACCGAGGCCGCCGAACAACTGGGTGTGTCCCGCGTTGCGCTGTCCCGCGTCCTGAACGGCCGGGCTGCCATCAGTGCCGAAATGGCGATCCGGCTGGCGCAATGGCTGCAAGGAAGTCCGGAAATCTGGCTGCGTGCCCAGTTGCAATACGACTTGTGGCAAGCCGAGCAGAAAAGCACCGCAAAGATAAAGCCTGCAAAACGGCTGGCTGTATAAGCTTGCCTCAAAAAGCACGAAGCCCAGCCGAAATGGCTGGGCTTCGTTGCTCGATACTGGTGGTCGGAGCGATAGGATTCGAACCTACGACCCTCTGATCCCAAATCAGATGCGCTACCAGGCTGCGCTACGCTCCGACGAATCCAAGATTCTAGCCTGCCCTTCTGCCAGCGGTCAATCAGATTGCGTTCCGAGAATTTCCACAGCATTGCATCGCAACCATGTCGAACCCGGCACCCGGTTTGCGGGTCAACAAGGTCAGCAGAATCGAATCGATCGGGTTCAACGAAAAAGGAGACGCTCATGAATCTCATCCTCTGGCGTCACGCCGAAGCCGAAGACATCGCGTCGACAGATCTCGCCCGTCAACTGACCTCCCGTGGCCGCAAGCAAGCGCAGACGACGGCCAAATGGCTCAAACACCGTCTGCCGCCCGACGCTCTGATTCTCGCGAGCCCCGCCGCGCGGACCGTCCAGACCGTCGAAGCCTTGACCGATCAATACCGGATCGTCAAAGAGATTGCGCCCGGCGCGCGCGCCGAGGCAGTCCTCACGGCCGCCGGCTGGCCGGAAGGCGCGGCCGAAACGGTCGTGATCGTCGGCCACCAGCCGACGCTCGGCCTCGTGGTCTCGCAACTCGTAGCGGGAAAAGCCACTGAGTGGTCCGTCAAGAAGTCCGGCATCTGGTGGCTGGAAAGCCGAGCGCGCGACGGCCAGGCGCCGGTGCTGATCCGCGCGGTCATTTCCCCCGATCTCGCCTAGAATCGTCTGACAGTCGAATCGTGAAACATGCGTGTCGCTGATGCGACATGTCATCGCATTTACACGGGTTTGCCATGCGAGCGTCATCGGCGGTTACTACATTGGCAAACACACCGCATTCCTACATTTGATCAGGAACCTTTATGCGAGACCTGCCGACGCCTACCCTGCCCCTCGCTTTCATCCTCCCGCTCGATTCGCGCCGCCGACTTCCCCGCGCGGAGGAAACGATCACCGCGCAGCATCGGCTCCAGGTCGCCTGGGCACGCACGGACGAAGAACTGCGCGAAGCACAACGGCTGCGCTACCGCGTATTCGCCGAAGAAATGGGTGCACGCGTCGTCGGTCCAGCCGGTCTGGACGTGGATCCGTTCGACCCCTACTGCGATCACCTGCTCGTGCGCGACCTCGATACGCTGAAGGTCGTGGGCACATACCGTGTGCTGCCCCCGCATCAGGCCGCCCGCGTCGGGCGTCTTTATGCCGAAGGCGAGTTCGATCTTTCGCGGCTCGCCCACCTACGCTCGAAGATGGTCGAAGTCGGTCGTTCATGTGTCCATCCGGACTACCGCAGCGGCTCGGTCATCATGTCGCTATGGGGCGGCTTGGGCGCCTATATGATGCAAAACGGCTATGAAACGATGCTCGGCTGCGCGAGCGTGCCGATGGCCGACGGCGGGCATTTCGCGGCGAACCTCTACGAATCGCTGCGCGACAGCGCGTTGACGGCCCCGGAATATCGAGCGTTCGCGCATACACCGCTACCCGTCGAAGAGCTGCGTACAGGCGCAAAGGTGGCGCCGCCTCCGCTCGTGAAAGGTTATCTGCGGCTCGGCGCGAAAATTTGCGGCGCGCCCGCCTGGGATCCCGACTTCAATTGCGCCGACTTCCTGACGTTGTTCAGGCTCGCCGACATCAACGCGCGTTACGCGCGCCATTTCCTCGGCGAAACGTCCGCCCGCTGAACGCACCGCCCCGGGGTTCAGTCGTCCGTATAAACGACGCGGTAGCGAATGCCGACCTTCTCCCATTCCGCCGCCTCTTGAACGAGGCTGTAGTCGGTCAATGGATTATTGGCCACCCACTCGTTGGGCAACCTGACTTCATAGCCGTTGCCCTTCTTTCCGACACGAATGCCCGGCAGCCCGACATCGGCTCGGCGCCGGCACAACAACGCGGCAAGCCGCAGGCAAAACAGCAGCGGCCATTCGACGTCGCGCGTCTGCGCCAGTTTTCCGAGCTTGCCGGCATGGCCGAGCACCAGCGCCGCAAGCCGCGCCTGGTCCGTACGCGAGAACCCGGGCATATCGGCATTGCTCGCGATATAGGCCGAATGCTTGTGATAAGCGCTGTGCGAAATCGACAATCCGATCTCGTGCAACGCCGCCGCCCATGCGAGGAACATGCGGTCTTCGTCTGCATCGTCGGCGTCGTTCCTATCCGCCCCGCCGAGCTGATCGTAAAAACCGACCGCCAGATCGCGAATACGCTGCGCCTGCGCGCGGTCGACGCCATAGCGGCGCGTGAAGCCTTCGACCGTCACCGCACGCATGTCCTCGTGCTGCGTCCGTCCCAGCAGATCGTAAAGCACGCCGAGACGCAAGGCGCCGTCGGTCGTATCGACGTAATCGATGCCGAGTTCCTCGAACACAGCGAGCATGATCGACAGCCCGCCTGCAAGCACCGGCACGCGATCGGCCTTGAGCGCGATGAGCTTGAGCCGGTTCACGTTCTCGGCTTTGATCAACGCGCGCTTGAGGCGCTCCAGGCCGCCGCGCGAAATGCCGTGCGAGATGCCGGCATCGTTGAAGCCGTTCGCCTCGACGAGTTCGGCGAGCGCGCGCGCCGTGCCCGACGAGCCGATCGCCTGATCCCAGCCCGCCTTCTTGTACTCGTGCGAAATGATCTGTATCTCGCGTTTCGCCGCGAGCTCGGCCTGCCGCATCGTGTACTCGTCCACGTTGCCGGCGGGGAAGAACTGCCGGCTATGACTCACGCAGCCGATGTAAAGGCTTTCCATGACGAGCGGGGTGTAATGCGAACCGATGATGAACTCGGTCGAGCCACCGCCGATATCGACCACGAGCCGCTTGCCCGAACTCGCGGGCACGGAATGCGCCGCCCCCGCGTAGATGAGCCGCGCTTCCTCCCGCCCGGCGATGACTTCGATCGGAAAGCCGAGCGCCTTCTCGGCCTCGACGAGGAACTCGGGTGCGTTTTTAGCGACCCGCAGCGTGTTCGTGGCGACCGCGCGCACATGATCGGGATGAAAGTCCCGCAGGCGCTCGCCGAAACGTTTGAGCGCATTCCACGCCCGCTCCTGCGACGCGCTGTCGAGCATCTTGTCGGCGGACAGTCCAGCCGCGAGCCGCACGGGTTCGCGCAGCGCATCGACCTGATAGATCTGACTGCCGGCCGGCGTTTCCTCGACGCGACCGACAATGAGGCGGAAGCTGTTCGAGCCGAGATCGACCGAGGCAAGCAAATGCGGGGTGGTAGGCATGAGCGGAAACGTTTCCAGTCGCGCGAGAGGCGCCGCTCCGCGATTTCGAGCGGATGACGGCGCAACGCGGTTCAAAGTCGCCATTTTACGCACATAGGAGGGCACTCCGGTCATTCGCAGGGCACGCCTATCCCTCATTGCGCGCCCGCGCCGAGCAGCCGTCTCAAATTAGATCAATTACCCGTAGAATTGATGACATCGACGTTCATCTAAAAGACATTGGACTGTGAGACTTTCCGAGCAACCGTTCGCTTTTCCATCCGACCCTTCTCACTCACTACTACCGATGTCGGTGCGTTACCCTCTGCTCAATCGGGAATTGGGCATCCTCGGCTTCAACGAGCGCGTGCTCGCCCAGGCCGCTGACCCGGCGATACCGCTGCTGGAACGGCTGCGCTTCATCTGTATCACGAGCAGCAACCTCGACGAATTCTTCGAAATCCGCATGGCCGGCTTGCAGGAGCAGATGCGCGACAATCCGGGAGCGCTCGCGCCGGACGGCATGTCGCTGCAGCATGTCTACGATCTGGTCGTCGAGCGCGCGCAAAAACTCGTGCATCGCCAATACAGCATGCTGCACGAAACGATATTGCCGGCGCTCGAGGAGCAAGGCATCTATTTTCACGGCAGCGAAGCGTGGACAGCAGCCCAGACGCAGTGGGCGCACCGCTATTTCAACGACGAGCTGCTGCCCGTGCTCACCCCGATCGGGCTCGACCCCGCTCACCCTTTCCCCCGCGTGCTCAACAAGAGCCTGAACTTCGTCATCGAACTCGAGGGCAAGGACGCATTCGGTCGGCAAGCGGTCATGGGCATCGTGCAGGCGCCGCGTGCATTGCCGCGGCTCGTGCGCATGCCGCAGGAGCTCTCGGGGTTCACTCACGGGTTCGTGTTGTTGAGTTCGTTCATGCAGCGTTTCGTGGGCGAGCTTTTTCCGAATCTCGTCGTGCGCAGCTGCAACCAATTCCGGATCACGCGCAACAGCGAGCTATTCGTCGACGAGGACGAAATCACCAATCTGCGCGTCGCCTTGCAAGGCGAGCTGCCGGCGCGCCATCTCGGCAATGCGGTACGGCTCGAAGTCTCGGCCGATACGCCGCCTCATCTCCTGCAGCGGCTGCTCGACGAAAGCGGCCTGAGCGAAAAGGACTGTTACCGGGTCGAGGGCCCCGTGAACCTCGTCCGTCTCATGCAGTTGCCGGAGATGGTCGACCGCCCCGACCTCAAGTTCGTGCCGCACGTGCCGGCCACATCGGAGCGGCTTGCCAATTCGGCGAATCATTTCGAAACGATCGATCAGGGCGATGTCCTGCTGCACCATCCGTACGAGAGCTTCCAGCCCGTGCTCGAGTTGCTCGTGCAAGCGGCGCAGGATCCGAATGTCATGGCGATCAAGCAGACGATCTATCGCACCGGCACAGACTCGCCACTGATGGACGCGCTGATGCAGGCGGCGCGCAATGGCAAGGAAGTGACCGTCGTCGTCGAGCTGCTCGCACGCTTCGACGAAGAAACGAATATCAATTGGGCATCGCAGCTCGAGGCGGTGGGCGCGCACGTGGTCTATGGCGTCGTGGGCCATAAATGCCACGCGAAAATGATGCTGATCGTGCGCCGCGTGACGGAAAACGGTCGGTCCGTGCTCAAGCGCTACGCGCACCTCGGTACGGGTAATTACCATCCGCGCACGGCAAGGCTCTACAGCGATTTCGGTTTGATGACTTCGGATCAGATGATCTGCGAAGACGTACACCATGTCTTCCAGCAATTGACGGGCATTGGCGGCGAGCTGAAGCTGCACGAGCTTTGGCAGTCTCCGTTCACGCTGCACCCGCGGCTCGTGGAAGCCATTCGCGCTGAGGCGGAAAATGCACGAGCCGGCAAAAAGGCGCGCATCGTCGCAAAGATGAACGCGCTGCTCGAGCCGACCGTGATCGCGGAGCTGTACGAGGCCTCCCAAGCGGGCGTCAAGATCGACCTGATCATACGCGGCGTCTGCTCGTTGCAGCCGGGGGTGGCTGGCCTCTCCGAGAACATCACCGTGCGATCGATCGTGGGCCGGTTTCTCGAGCACCATCGCATCTTCTACTTCTTCTCCAACGGCGACGAACGTGTCTTCCTCTCGAGCGCCGACTGGATGGATCGCAACTTCTTCCGCCGCGTCGAAGTCGCATTCCCGATCCGGGACCGGCGCCTGCAGCGGCGCGTCATCGCCGAAGGGCTTTCCGGCTTCCTCGGCGACAACCAATCCGCCTGGGTCATGCAAAGCGATGGCCACTATCGGCGTTCACGTCCGGGCAAATCCTCGCGTAACGCGCAAGCGAGCCTGCTGACGAAGTTCGGTTGTTAGCCCCTGGGTTCCGGGCCCACCGCTCAGGCGTGCTGAGGTTGGCGGCGTACGGTTCGCTGCGCGGGAAAGCGCACCGTGAAGACGCTGCCCCGCCCTTCTTCGCTTTTGACGTCGAGCAGGCAATCGTGCCGCTGCAGCACATGCTTGACGATCGCGAGGCCGAGACCGGTGCCGCCTGTGTCGCGCGAACGGCTCCGATCGACGCGATAAAAGCGCTCGGTCAGGCGCGGAATGTCGTCTGCGGGAATGCCGAAGCCCGTATCGGTCACCGAAAACGCCGCCGCGCCACCAACGAGGTGCCATTCCACGCGGATGGACCCGCCATCGGGCGTATAGCGGATCGCATTCGTCACGAGATTGCCGAGCGCACTGAGGATTTCCGTTTCCGTGCCGGTGACGGTCAAGGTGTCATCGCTATCGAACGCGATCTGATGGCGTCCACCCGACAGCGTGGCCGCATCCTCCCGAAGGTGACGCAATACGGCGACCATGTCGATGGCGTGGTCGCTCGGCGGCTTGGCATCGCCTTCGAGCTTCGCCAGCACGAGCAGATCATCGACGATATGGCGCATGCGCGACGCTTGCTGCTCCATCAGTTCGAGATAGCGCGCACGGTCGGCTTCGTCGAGCGGGAGCTCGCGCATCGTCTCCAGAAAGCCCGATAGGACCGTCAGCGGCGTCTTCAACTCGTGCGAGACATTGGCGACGAAATCGCGCCGCATCGAGTCGGTCCGCTCGAGCTCGGTGATGTCCGCCGAGAGAACGAGCTTGCGGTTCTCGCCGTAGGGAAACACCTGCACCGACAAGACGTTTTGCCGCTTATCGCCCATGCCGCGCATGATGAGCATCTGCTCGTACCGGTGCGAATTCAGATATCGCACGAACTCGGGATGCCGCACGAGGTGAGTGATGTGCTGGCGCAGATCACGCCTGGCATCGAGTCCGAAATGCTCTTCGGCAATGGCATTGCACCATTCGATCTGATCGTGATCGTCGAGCATCGCGACGCCGTTCGGCGACGCCTGGATGGCCTGAATGAAGCGCGAATGTTGCTGCTCGACCTGACGGACCTGCGCGTGCCAGCGCTTCGCGAGCTTATGCAGCCGATAGTAGATCTCGCCCCAGACGCCCGGTGCGCTCGGGACCTGTCCGTAGACCGGCGCATCCAGCAGGCGCCAGAGCCTTTCCGTGTGATACGTGCCGAAGAGGCTTTGCACGACGAGCACGAGGAGTGCGAACGCGAGCGCCCATTTGACGCCGGCGAACGCACCGATGGCGGCGCTCGCGATTGCCAGCAGCACCAGCGATACGAGCGAGCGCGCCCAGATGATATTCATGCCTGCACGTGTTCGAAGAGCGAAAAATGGAACGCCGGTGCCCGGATCATGCGCTCTTGGCGAGCCGGTAGCCGCTGCCGCGCACCGTTTCGATCATAGCATCGCAGCCGGCCGGCTTGAGCGCGGCGCGCAAGCGCTTGATATGCACGTCGACCGTCCGCTCTTCGACGAATACGTGATCGCCCCAGACCTGGTCGAGCAGTTGCGTACGGCTATGTACACGCTCCGGATGTGTCATGAAAAAATGCAGCAGCCGGAATTCAGTCGGACCGAGATCGAGCTTGATCTCGCTGCCATCGGCATGTGCCGCGACGCGGTGCGTGGCCGGATCGAGCTTGAGCCCGTTGATGGCCACGATGTCTTCCGTCAGTTGCGGAGCGCGCCGACGCAACACAGCCTTGATGCGGGCCATCAATTCCTTCGGCGAAAACGGCTTCGTGACGTAATCGTCCGCACCGATTTCAAGACCCAGTACCTTGTCCTGCTCGTCGCCACGCGCGGTCAGCATGATGATCGGAATATGTTTCGTGCGCTCGTTGTTGCGCAGGTCGCGCGCAAACGCGATACCCGACTTGCCCGGCAACATCCAGTCGAGCAAGACGAGATCGGGCAGCACGTCGCTGATCAGCGACTGCGCCTGTTCCGCGTTGTAAGCGCGAATCGGACAATGGCCCGCATGCTGCAGGTTGATCGAGATCAGCTCCGAAATGGCGGGCTCATCTTCGATGATGAGAATGCTGCTCGGCATCGTCACCTCTTGAGACGTTAACTAAGCGCTTCGCGTTCGAGCGCGTCGCGCGACTTGTGCCGCACGTCCGTGCCCTTCACGATGTAAATGATGAATTCGGCGATGTTCTTCGCGTGGTCGCCGATCCGCTCGATCGCCTTCGCGATGAACAGGTACTCGAGGCCCGCCGAGATCGTGCGCGGGTCTTCCATCATGTACGTGACGAGCTTGCGCACGAATGCGCGAAACTCCTCGTCGATCGCCTTGTCGTCCCGCACGATCTGCGCCGCCGCCACGGTATCGAGACGCGCGAACGCATCCAATGCGCGGCGCAGGATCGTCACGGCCATATCGCCCGAGACCTTGATCTCGGCGATGTTGACGGTGCGCGCCGCACCGTCTTCCATGAGCCGCTTCACACGCTTGGCAATTTTCTCGGCCTCGTCGCCCGCGCGCTCGAGGTTCGTGATCGTCTTCGAGATCGCGAGCAGCAAGCGCAGGTCCCGCGCCGCCGGCTGCCGGCGCGCGATGATGTTGCTGCACTCCTCGTCGATCGCGACTTCCATCGTATTGACGGTTTCCTCCGCGGCGATCACCTGGTCGGCAATCTCCGCGTCGAATGCATTGAGCGCCTGCATCGCGCGCGTGATCTGCGCTTCGATCAGACCGCCCATTTCGAGCACTTTCGACGAAAGAAGATTGAGATCCGCGTCGAACTGGCTGGACAGGTGCTTATCGGACATGGTGAACTCCCTCTCGATACATCAGCCGAATCGGCCGGTGATGTAGTCCTCGGTTTCCTTGCGGACCGGCTTGATGAAAATCTTCTCGGTGTCGCCGAACTCGATCAGTTCGCCGAGATACATGTACCCGGTGTAATCGGAACAGCGCGCCGCCTGCTGCATGTTGTGCGTGACGATGACGACCGTGTAATCGTTCTTGAGCTCGGCGATGAGCTCCTCCACGCGCCCTGTCGAAATGGGGTCCAGCGCCGAGCAGGGCTCGTCGAGCAACAGCACTTCCGGCCGGATCGCGATGCCGCGCGCGATGCAAAGCCGCTGCTGCTGTCCGCCCGACAGGCCGTAGCCGCTCTGATTGAGCTTGTCCTTGACCTCGTTCCAGAGCGCCGCTTTCGTCAGCGCCCATTCGACGCGATCGTCCATTTCCGAGCGCGACAATGACTCGAACATTTTGACGCCGAATGCGATGTTGTCATAGATCGACATCGGAAACGGCGTCGGCTTCTGGAACACCATGCCGACGCGCGCGCGCAGCAGCGAAATGTCGCGCTTGCTCGTCAGCAGATCCTCGCCGTCCATGATGATGGCGCCCTCGGCGCGCTGCTCCGGATAAAGCGCGAACATCTTGTTGAACGTACGCAGCAGCGTCGACTTTCCGCAACCCGACGGTCCGATGAACGCCGTCACCTTGCCCTCGGGAATCTGCATGTTGATGTTCTTGAGCGCGTGGTACTTGCCGTAATAGAAGTTCAGGTTCTTGACTTCGATCTTCGGAGCCGCCGGCGCGAGCGCCGAATCGCCGTGCGCGGGATCGAAGCCGGCCGGCGCCGCTGGGCGCTCGATGGGGTTCAAATGAGACTCTGCCATATTCATAGGGTCGCTCCGCCGTCACTTCTTGTCGAACATCGCGCGCGCGAGGATATTGAGTCCGAGCACACCGAGCGTCATCAGAAACACCCCGGCCCACGCAAGCGATTGCCACTACGGGAACGGGCTCATTGCAAACTTGTAGATGGTCACCGGCAGGTTCGCGATCGGTTGCCCCATATCGGTCGAGAAGAACTGGTTCGACAACGCGGTAAAGAGCAGCGGCGCGGTCTCGCCGGCGATACGCGCCACCGCGAGCAGCACACCGGTCACGACGCCGGCGAGCGATGCCTTCAGCGTTACAGATAGGATCATGCGCCACTTCGGCACACCTAGCGCGAATGCCGCTTCGCGCAATGCGTTCGGCACGAGCAGCAGCATGTTTTCGGTCGTACGGATCACGATCGGAACCTGCAGCAAGGCGAGCGCGAGAGCGCCAGCCCAGCCGGAGAAGTGGCCCACCTTGGCGACCACGACCGCATAGACGAACAGCCCGATGACGATCGATGGCGCCGACAACAGGATGTCGTTGATGAAGCGCGTGGTATTCGCAAACCAGCCCTTCTTCCCGTACTCGGCCAGATAGACGCCGGCGAGCACGCCGATCGGCGTACCGATGACCGTCGCAACGAGGACGAGAACCAGACTGCCGACGATGGCATTCGCCAGACCGCCGCCGTCCGTATTGGGCGGCGGCGTGGACTGCGTGAACAGTTGGACCGAAAGACCGCCCACGCCGAGACTCAGCGTCGTATAGAGAATCCACACGAGCCAGAGCAGGCCGAACGCCATCGCTGCGAGCGACAACGCCAACGCGAACGCATTGATGCGGCGGCGGTGGCGCTGCAGGCGGTCGCGCGTTGCCGCGAAGACTTCGGGGCTCGCCGAACCGGGTATATGTTGAGCGGGACGGTTCATTTGGTGCCCTCGCCTTGCTCGAGCCTTAGCAGCATGAATTTGGAAAACGCGAGCACGATGAACGTAATCACGAACAGGATCAGGCCCAGCTCCATCAATGCGGACGTGTGCAAACCCGGCGACGCTTCGGCGAACTCGTTCGCGAGCGCGGAAGTGATGCTGTTGCCCGGCGCAAAGAGCGACACGCTGCTCAAGAGATTCGTATTACCGATGACGAACGTGACGGCCATCGTCTCGCCGAGCGCGCGTCCCAGCCCGAGCATGACGCCGCCGATGACGCCGTTTTTCGTGAACGGCAGCACGATCCTCCACATGACCTCCCAGGTCGTGCAACCGATCCCATAAGCCGACTCCTTGAGCAGTACGGGCGTCACTTCGAAGACGTCCCGCATGACGGAGGCGATGTACGGAATGATCATGATGGCGAGGATCACCCCCGCGCACAAAATGCCGATACCGATCGGCGGCCCCTGGAAGAGCGCGCCGACGAACGGAATCGAACCGAGTACCTCGCCGATGGGCTTTTGGAAAAAGCGCGCGAAGATCGGCGCGAACACGAGCAAGCCCCACATACCGTAGACGATCGACGGAATGGCAGCCAGCAATTCGATGGCGATGCCGAGCGGCCGGCGCAACCACGTCGGCGAGAGTTCGGTCAGGAACAGCGCGATGCCGAAGCTGACGGGCACCGCGATGACGAGTGCGATGAGCGACGTGGCGATCGTGCCGTAGATCGGGACCAGCGCGCCGAAGGTGTCGTTGGGCGGATCCCAATCGGCGGTCCACAGAAAGCTCAGACCGAACTTGTGGATCGTCGGCAACGAGGCGACGAAAAGCGAGACGATGATCCCGCCAAGCGAAAGGAGCGTGACGATCGCGGCAAGCCGGGCGAGACCGCCGAAGACGATGTCGCCTAACCGGCTGGGCTCTTTTTGCGCCTGACTGGCCGGCGGCGATGCGACGTTGATCTCGGACATGTATGCGTAATCCTTTGCCGCACTGTTCGCCATGCGGCCGGTAGCGTTACCCGGGGAGCAGGCGCTGTGGCCCTTCCCCGGGCGTCCTCTGGACCGGCTTACTCAGCCAGCGCCTTGCCCGAACCGTCCTTCACCTTCGCTTTCCACTGCGTACGGATTTCCGAAACGACCGACTGCGGCAGCGAGATGTAGTCGAGGCTGTCCGCCGCCGGCGTACCGTTCTTGAACGCCCAGTCGAAGAACTTCAGCGTTTCCTTACCCTGCTCGGGCTTGTCCTGCGCAGTATGCAGCAGCACGAACGTCGCGCCGACGACCGGCCATGCGTCCTTGCCCGGCTCGTTCGTGAGGATCTGGTAGAACGACTTCTTCCAGTCCGCGCCCGCCGCCGCGGCCTTGAACGTCTCCGTCTTCGGCTCGACGACCGTACCCGCGCTGTTCTTGAGCGACGTGTAGGTCATGTGGTTCTGCTTCGCGTAGGCCCACTCCACGTAGCCGATCGCGCCCGGCAGACGCTGCACGAATGCGGCGACGCCATCGTTGCCCTTGCCGCCCGTACCGGTCGGCCAGTTGACCGTCGTGCCTTCGCCGATCTTCGACTTCCACTCGGGGTTGACCTGCGAGAGGTAATGCGTCCAGATGAACGACGTGCCCGAGCCGTCGGCGCGGCGGACCACGGCGATATCGGTATCGGGCAGCTTGGCTTTCGGGTTCAACGCAACGATCGCCGGATCGTTCCACTTCTTGATCTTGCCGAGATAGATGTCGCCGAGTACTTCGCCCGACAAAACGAGCTCACCGGCCTTCACGCCCGGCACGTTGACGACGGGCACCACGCCTCCGACCACCGTCGGGAACTGAAAGAGACCGTCCTTGGCCAGAGCGTCGTCCTTCAGCGGAGCGTCCGAGCCCGCGAAATCGACGGTCTTGGCGATGATCTGCTTGATGCCACCCGACGAGCCGATGCCTTGGTAGTTGACCTTGGCGCCACCGCTCTTCTGATAGGCGTCGGCCCATTTGGTGTAGATCGGTGCGGCGAACGTGCTGCCCGCGCCGGTAATGTCAGCGGCTTGCGCGGAGAGCGCGAAAAGCGCTGCGGCAACGCCGGCGAACGCAGTCTGCATCAATTTCATGGATTACCCCCAGTGGTGTGGTCGTGTGGATCGACACCGGGGAGATTAGGTAGTTATTGTGACAGTAATATGACCGAAAGTTGACGCCTTGTCATGGTCGCGCTGACACGATGAAGCGACTTTTTCAGAAATTGATCGACGATAGGCCGAATTTGGGGGGCGAAGACGCCAAAACTTCGCACCCGGAATATGACGGTCGGGCAGCAAAAACTACATAAACGAAACGCCGCGAATCGCGGCGTTTTTTCCGGTCAGGCGCCTCTAAGCCGTCTCGCGCTCCGCCACCTGGGCAATGTTTTCGGCGCAACGCACGGCGAGCTCGCGTTCGCGCGCTTCGACCATGACACGCAACACCGGCTCCGTGCCGGAGGCCCGAATCAGCACGCGGCCATTGCCGGCCAGCAAACGTTCGGCTTCCGCAACTGCGCGCTCCAGCGCCGCGCTCTCCTTCCACTTGGCGCCCGCGCGCATCCGTACGTTGATGAGCTTTTGCGGGAACAGCGTCAAATCGGCCAGATGCTCCGCCAATGTGCGGCCGCTGCGCTTGAGCGCAGCCAGCACGAGCAGCGCCGATACGATGCCATCGCCGGTGCTGTGGCGATCGAGCGAGAGGATATGGCCCGAGCCCTCCGCGCCAAGCTGCCATCCATGTTCGTGCAACTGCTCGAGCACGTAGCGGTCGCCCACCGCCGCCCGGACGAATTGCACCCCTTCGCGGACCAGGGCCACTTCCACCGCCATGTTGGTCATCAGCGTTCCGACGGCGCCGGCTACCCGGCCTTCGGTCGCGATCCGATCCTTCACGAGCAGATAAAGCAATTCGTCGCCGTTATAGAGCCGCCCCTCGCCGTCGACGATCTGCAGGCGATCCGCATCCCCGTCGAGCGCAATACCGAGATCGGCGCGATTCGCGAGTACGGCGCGCACGAGCGCATCGGGCGCCGTCGCGCCGACGCCGTCGTTGATATTGAATCCATTCGGCGCGACGCCGATCGAGATGACCTCGGCACCGAGTTCGTGGAACACGTGCGGCGCAATGTGATAGGCCGCACCGTGCGCGCAATCGAGAACGATCTTCAATCCGTGCAGATCGAAGGCGGCCGGGAATGTGCTCTTGCAGAATTCGATGTAGCGTCCCGCCGCGTCGTCGAGCCTCCGCGCCTTGCCGAGCCGCTCGGACGGCGCGCATTCCAATGGCTCGTCGAGTGCGCTTTCGATCATCGCTTCGACCTCGTCGGGAAGCTTGTTGCCGTCCGCGCTGAAAAACTTGATGCCGTTATCGTAGTAAGGGTTGTGCGATGCGCTGATCACCACGCCCGCCGAGAGCCGCAGCGCCCGCGTCAAATAGGCGACGGCCGGCGTCGGCATCGGCCCGGCCAGCATCACATCCACTCCCGCCGCCGAAAACCCGGCTTCGAGGGCGGCTTCCAGCATGTAGCCGGATACGCGCGTGTCCTTGCCGATCAGCACCGTGGGCCGCGAGCCAGGCTTGGCCACCCGGCGGTCCGCGCCCGCCAACACCTTTCCGGCAGCGTAGCCGAGCCGCAATACGAAATCGGGCGTAATGGGCGCCTCACCGACTTTGCCCCGCACTCCATCGGTACCGAAATAGCGTCGTGCCATTCTCTTTTTTCCTTATCCAGTTCAGTCAATTAGATTGGGCCGCACTTCTCGTGGCGTCCCGCACCGCGGCCCATACCTTGATGGCATCGACGGTCTCGGCCACGTCATGCACTCGCACGATCGCCGCACCGCGCTCAGCCGCGCAGACCGCTCCCGCTACGCTGGCCGCGACCCGCTCGGCCGGCGTCGCGCGGCCCGTGACGACGCCGAACATCGATTTGCGCGACATGCCCGCCAGGATCGGGAAGGGCCTTGCTCCCGGCGCAACCCGCGGTGCGGTATCTCGTAGGTGCGCCAGCAGCGCGTAGTTATCTTCGAACGTCGATTTCCCAAAGCCGAATCCCGGATCGACGCTCAACCGTTCGCGCGCGATGCCTTCGCGCATCAGCGTATCGACACGCTCCGTCAGGAACGTACGAACATCCGCCACCACATCGGCATACTCGGGCTTGCCGCGCTGCATTGTCTGCGGTTCTCCGTGCATATGCATCGCGCACAAACCGCAGGTGCTATCGCGCACGGCCTCGATGGCGCCCGGAAGACGGAAACCCCAGACGTCGTTGATCAGGTCCGCACCGGCCGCCAGCGCGGCCCGCATCACTTCGGGCTTGTAGGTGTCGACGGACAGCGGCACCCCGACTCCCGCCAGCGCCTCGACGATCGGCATCACGCGGGCCAGCTCCTCATCGAGCGGTACCGGCGGCGCGCCGGGGCGCGTCGATTCGCCGCCGATATCGATGATCTCGACGCCTTCGTGAATCATGCGTTCCGCCTGGCGCAGCGCGTCGTCGCGGGCCGCGTAACGCCCGCCATCGGAAAACGAATCGGGGGTGACGTTGAGAATTCCCATTACGCGGGGCCGCTCGAACGTCAACGTGAACCGGCCGCATTGCAGCGGCTCGGGAAGGGATGCCGGGGAAAGATCAGTGTGCGTCACGAATCGTTGTGCGAGGAAAAAACACCCAGGGGCGCGTGCGCGACGCAACGAAAAAGGCCGGTGCGTCAACCGCACCGGCCCTGTCACGCATCGCAACCTTCGTCAGGCCGGCGCGGTGGCGCTGCCCGGCTTGACCTCAGCGCCCGGCGGCGTCCCACTACTGCCGGACGAGGCATCGGCCGGCGAAGCGCTCTTCGGCGAACGCGGCGGGCGACCGGCCATGATGTCGTTGATCTGGTCCGCATCGATGGTTTCCCATTCCATCAGCGCGGCAGTCATAGCCTCGACCTTGTCGCGGTTGGCTTCGAGCAGGCTCCGTGCAAGGTTGTATTGGTCATCGAGCACGTGGCGAATCTCGGCGTCGACCTTCTGCTGCGTCGCCTCCGAAATGGCGCGCGTAAAGCCCCGGCCGAACGGCGAAGTTTCGTTTTCGTCATCGGCGTAGACCATCGGACCGAGCGCATCCGTCATACCGAAGCGCGTCACCATCGCGCGAGCAGTCTGCGTGGCCTTGTTGAAATCGTCCGAGGCGCCGGTGCTGATCAGATTCAGGAACAGCTCCTCCGCAACGCGGCCGCCAAACAGGATCGCGAGCCGATCGAGCAGATAATCCTTGGAATACGTCTCGTTATCGTGCTCGGGCAATTGCCAGGTCACCCCGAGCGCGCGGCCACGCGGAATGATCGTGACCTTGTGAACCGGATCTGCCTTCGGCAACAACTTCGCCACGACGGCGTGACCGGCTTCGTGATACGCCGTGGCGCGCTTCGCTTCCTCGCGAATCACGGCCGACTTGCGCTCCGGGCCCATGAAGATCTTGTCCTTGGCGTCCTCGAAGTCTTGCATCTCGACGATGCGCTTGCCTCGGCGCGCCGCGAAAAGGGCGGCTTCGTTGACGAGGTTCGCGAGGTCCGCGCCCGAAAAACCCGGTGTGCCGCGCGCGATGACGGCAGCGTCGACATCGTTGGAGATCGGAACCTTGCGCAGGTGCACTTTCAAAATCTGCTCGCGGCCGCGAATGTCGGGCAAGCCGACATAGACCTGACGGTCGAAACGGCCGGGACGCAGCAATGCTTTGTCGAGCACGTCCGAACGGTTCGTCGCGGCGATGACGATGACGCCCGAATTGGCTTCAAAGCCATCCATCTCGACGAGCATCTGGTTCAGGGTCTGCTCGCGCTCGTCGTTGCCGCCCCCCATGCCGGCGCCGCGGTGGCGGCCGACGGCATCGATTTCGTCGATGAAGACGATGCACGGGGCATGTTTTTTCGCTTGCTCGAACATATCGCGAACGCGCGCGGCACCCACGCCGACGAACATTTCAACGAAATCCGAACCGGAGATACTGAAAAACGGCACCTTGGCTTCGCCGGCGATGGCGCGCGCAAGCAGCGTCTTGCCGGTACCCGGTGGCCCGACGAGCAGCACGCCACGCGGAATGCGTCCACCGAGCTTCTGAAATTTTTGCGGGTCGCGCAGGAAATCGACGAGTTCGGACACTTCCTCCTTCGCTTCGTCACAACCGGCGACATCCGTGAAATTGATTGCGTTGTTGTTCTCGTCGATCAGACGCGCGCGCGATTTGCCGAACGAGAACGCTCCGCCTTTGCCGCCGCCCTGCATCTGCCTCATCATGTAAAACCAGAATCCGATGATGAGAATCGTCGGTCCCAGGTAGTAAAGCGCCGATACGAGCGCGCTCGGCTCTTCATCGGCCTTGCCGCTCACCTGAACGCCATACTTCATCAGATCGCCGACCATCCAGATGTCGCCCGGCGATACGATCTGGTACTTTTGACCGTCGGCAGGAGTGACCGTGAGATTACGCCCTTGAACGACGACACTCTTGACCTTGCCGTCCTTCGCATCCGTCATGAACTGGGAGTACGAGACACCTTCCTGGACGCGGGGCTTGTCGAACTGCTTGAACACAGTAAACAGCACCAGTGCGATCACCAGCCACACTGCTGCCTTCGAAAACATATTGTTGTTCAAAGCACCACTCCTTCCTTATAGACGGGCGCCTACATTTACCTTGCGGCACCACGAAAGCATTCTAATCCAGTCCGTAGACCCCTGCCATAACGTTTCGTTACCGCGCAAATAGGGTTTTTCGATCCGTCAACGTGTCGTTTTCGCACAGTGCGGGCACCGCGGCGCAGCGCTGGCACCGGTGCCCTTGACACGCTCCTTATCCCGGACGCTTCAAATTCCTGCCCAGAATGAACGTCTCGGACGATTTGTCGCGGGACGCCTTGGGCTTGCGCGCCGCGACCGTCTTGAATTGGCGCTTGAATTTCTCGACGATCTGACTGTAGCCGCTCCCGTGGAAACATTTGACGAGCAAAGCACCTTCCGGCTTCAGGTGGTTCTGCGCGAATTCGAGGGCGAGATCACAAATATGCTCGATACGCGCCGCGTCCGCCACGGCCACACCGGACAGATTGGGCGCCATATCGGAAATTACAAGGTCCACGCGCCGATCGCCCACTTTCTCTTCGAGCTGCGCCGCCACGGCCTCTTCGCGAAAATCGCCCTGAATGAAATGAACATCGGCGATGGGCTCCATCGGCAGGAGATCGAGCGCAATGATCGTCCCGTCGATGCCGCCCTCTCGGCTTTCATCGCGGCGCGCGCCGTGCGCGAGCTTGTTGCGCACGTACTGACTCCAGCTGCCCGGCGCCGAGCCGAGATCGACGATCACCTGCCCCGGGCGAATCAGCTTGTCCTGCTCGTCGATTTCCTTGAGTTTGTAGGCCGCGCGGGCGCGGTAACCTTCGCGCTGCGCCAGCTTGACGTAAGGATCGTTGATATGGTCGTGCAGCCACGACTGATTGAAGCGATTTTTTGCCATCGAAAGGTTTACAACTGTTGCTGCGTCGCCGCACTTTTGGCGGATAATACGCGTTTTGCCGATGCGGCCACCGCGCGCCCGCGGTTTGTCACATTCCTCACGCCTTCGTAACGTATTTGCAAGCTGCCTCGCGTATTCGCAAGCCGCCCACATTCTAGTCGAGTTGCCGATCCCCCATGCCCGCCCTCAAAGTCTCTCCCGCTCAACGCGCCGAATTGCGCGCCCAGGCTCATGCGCTCAAACCGGTCGTGCTGATCGGAGGCGATGGGCTGACCGATGCCGTGCTGGCCGAGATAAAGGTCCACCTCGCCGCGCATGAGCTCATCAAGATTCGCGTATTCGGCGACGAACGCGAGGCGCGCGCGGCCATCTACGAACAGATCTGCGATACGCTCCGCGCCGCTCCCATCCAGCACATCGGCAAATTGCTCGTGGTCTGGAAGCCGCAGGATAACGCCCGCCCCGCGGTGACCAAACCCGCGGGCCGCACCGCCACCGCGAAAAGCCCCGCCAGCGCCAAGACCGCAGGCCGTGCCGGCGGCGCTAGCGCAGCGCGCAGCCGCGCCATGCCGAGTGCGCAGCAAGCCGCCGGCGAAAAAGCCGGGCGCGGGGCCGCACCCCGCCTGGTAACAGTCGTCAAGCCGAGCGACAACCCCAAGCGCAGGCCGAAACCGCAAACCGTGGTCGTGCGCGGCAATGAACGTGTCACCGCGGGCGGCACGGTCAAGCGTGCGAAGAAACGTCAGACCAGCGCCAAGCGCCAGCATCAAACAGTGAAGTAACCGGGTCTTCAGGGCCCGTCCGATATCGGGGGCCGCTCTCGAGCGGCATGTCAGGTTCGGCTGCTCGCACCGCCGAGAGTATCGACGGGCAGCTTCCAGACGAGTACGACGCCCAGCAGGCTCTCGATCAGATAAATCAGGCTCGAGACGCCATGAAGCATCCCGAATCGGGCGGCATACGCCGAATGCGCCAGATCCACGCCGGCGTCGAGTGCCGCGGTGCGCATCGCTTCCATGAACGGCTGCAGCGCGAAATATCCGACCAGCACGCAAATCAGCATACCGGCCAACAACCCTCTGAGCGGCCGGTACGCGAGCGAACCGCGCCGCACGAGTACGTTCCCGAGCGCGAGCGCGAGAATCCCACACAACACGCCGATCATCGCTTCGATCCGAAAAAGCCGCGCCGCGACAGCGCCCGCCGCGACACGGTCGAGCGTCGCAAACAGCGTGGGCGCGGCAGCGTAGCCGATCGTCAGCAAAGAGCCGACCCAAACGACGACGAGCAATCTGAAAATGCGATGCGGAGCCAAGGACACGTGGCCGCCTGTCAGACGTAGCTCACGGCGATGATTTCGTACTCGCGCACGCCGCCGGGCGCCTGCACCGCAGCGACGTCGCCTTCCGATTTGCCGATCAGCGCGCGCGCGATCGGGGAGCTGACGGAGATCAGACCGTGATCGATATCGGCCTCGTCGTCGCCGACGATCTGATAAGTCACGACGTTACCCGAACCGAGATCCTCGAGCTCGACGGTGGCCGCGAACACCACGCGGCCGTCGGCATCCAGCGCGGCCGGGTCGATGACCTGGGCCGCCGCCAGCTTCGATTCGATCTCCGCAATCCGGCCCTCGATGAATCCCTGCTTTTCCTTTGCCGCATCGTATTCGGCGTTTTCGGACAGATCGCCTTGCGCACGCGCCTCGGCGATCGAGTTGATGACAGAGGGACGCTCGATGGATTTCAATCGCTGCAGTTCGTCGCGCAGCTTGTTGGCGCCCCGTTTTGTCAATGGAATAGTGCTCATAGACAGATCAGTAAGCAAAAAAGACGGCTATAAAAAAGTACCGCGGTTAAGTGCATCCCGTCAGGCGTTGTGGCCACCGGAGGGGACGCCGCTTAACCGCGGCATCTGGGGTCGAAGCCGACCCCGACTAGTAATCAGAAGCCTAGTTTAGGCGAGCGTGAAGGCCTTGTAAATCATAGACTTCCAAGTCGCGCAGGTAACGCAGGCCCTCGACGGCCGCGCGCGCGCCGGACATCGTCGTGTAGTACGTGACCTTATTTGCCTGGGCGCTCATGCGAATCGAGCGCGAATCGGCGATCGCGGCGCGCGTTTCGTCGACCGTCGTGAATACGAGGGCGATCTCGCCGTTTTTGATCATGTCGACGATGTGGGGGCGCCCGTCCTTCACCTTGTTCACGACCTTCACGGGCACACCGGCTGCGGCAATCGCCGCGGCCGTCCCTTTCGTCGCGACGATCGGGTAGCCGAGTTCATGCAGCATGCCGGCCACTTCGACCGCTTTCGCCTTGTCCGCATCCATCACCGTGATCAGCACGGTGCCCGACTCCGGCAGTCGCGAGCCGGCGGCGAGTTGCGACTTGAACAGCGCTTCGCCGAACGTCTGGCCGACGCCCATCACTTCGCCCGTCGAACGCATCTCCGGCCCCAGGACCGGATCGACGGTCGGGAATTTGACGAACGGGAAGACGGCTTCCTTCACGCTGAAGTAAGGCGGCTCGACCTCCTTTTCGACGCCCTGCCGAGCGAGCGTTTGCCCGACCATTGCGCGCGCGGCGATCTTCGCGAGCGGGAGGCCTGTCGCCTTGGAGACGTACGGCACGGTACGCGAAGCGCGAGGATTGACTTCCAGCACGTAGATGACGTCCTTCAGCGTTCCGTCGTCTTGCTTCACCTGCTGAATCGCGAACTGGACGTTCATCAGGCCCACGACGTTCAGGGCGCGCGCCATGGCGCCCGTCTGCCGCTTCAGTTCGGCTACCGTCTCCTTCGAAAGCGAATAAGGCGGCAACGAACAGGCCGAATCGCCCGAGTGCACGCCGGCCTGTTCGATGTGCTCCATCACGCCGCCGATGAAGACGGCCTGGCCGTCCGAGATGCAATCGACATCGCATTCGATCGCATCGTTCAGGAAACGGTCGAGCAGCACCGGCGAATCGTTGGACACCTTCACGGCCTCGCGCATATAGCGCTCGAGATCGCGCGGTTCATGGACGATTTCCATCGCGCGCCCACCGAGCACATACGACGGGCGCACGACGAGCGGGTAACCGATCTCGTCGGCAAGCGTGAGCGCGTCCGCTTCGGTGCGCGCCGTGCGGTTCGGCGGCTGACGCAACTGCAGATCCTGCAGCAGCTTCTGGAAGCGCTCGCGATCTTCCGCGGCATCGATCATGTCGGGCGACGTACCGATGATCGGCACGCCGTTGGCTTCCAGATCGAGCGCCAGCTTCAGCGGCGTCTGACCGCCATACTGGACGATCACGCCGAGCGGCTTTTCCTTGTCGACGACCTCGAGGACGTCTTCGAGCGTGAGCGGCTCGAAATAAAGGCGATCGGACGTGTCGTAATCGGTCGACACGGTCTCCGGGTTGCAATTGACCATGATCGTTTCATAGCCATCCTCGCGCATGGCGAGCGCGGCGTGAACGCAGCAGTAGTCGAATTCGATGCCCTGGCCGATGCGGTTCGGGCCGCCGCCGAGCACCATGATCTTCTTGTTCGATGTCGGCATGGCCTCACACTCTTCCTCGTAGGTCGAGTACATATAGGCCGTCTTGGTGGCGAATTCAGCGGCGCACGTATCGACCCGCTTGTAGACCGGACGTACGTTCAGCTCGATACGGCGGCGGCGCACGTCGGCCGGTGCGGCCGCAAGGAGCTTCGCAAGCCGGCGGTCCGAGAAACCGCTTTGCTTCAGGAAGCGAAGCTCGTCCCTGCTGAGGCTCTCGAGCGTACGGCCCGCGAGCGCTTTTTCCCTGGCGACGATTTCTTCGATTTGCGCGAGGAACCACGGATCGATCGACGTCTCTTCGAACACCTCGTCGAGCGACATGCCGAGGCGGAACGCGTCGCCCACGTACCAGATACGATCCGGACCGGGCTCGCCGATCTCGCGCACGATCTCGTCGCGGTGCGTGGATTTCTCGTCGAGCCCATCCACGCCGACCTCGAGGCCGCGCAGCGCCTTCTGGAACGATTCCTGGAACGTGCGGCCGATCGCCATGACCTCGCCCACGGATTTCATCTGCGTCGTCAGATGCGAATCGGCCTCGCGGAATTTCTCGAACGCAAAGCGCGGAATCTTCGTGACGACATAATCGATCGTCGGCTCGAACGATGCGGGCGTCTGACCGCCCGTGATTTCGTTCTTGAGCTCGTCGAGCGTATAGCCGACGGCCAGCTTGGCGGCGACCTTCGCAATCGGAAAGCCCGTGGCCTTCGAAGCGAGCGCCGACGAACGCGACACGCGCGGATTCATTTCGATGACGATCACGCGGCCGTCATCCGGATTGATGGCGAACTGAACGTTCGAGCCACCCGTATCGACGCCGATTTCACGCAGAACCGCCAGCGACGCGTTGCGCAGTAGCTGGTATTCCTTGTCGGTCAACGTCTGCGCCGGTGCCACGGTGATCGAATCGCCGGTATGGATGCCCATCGGATCGAGGTTTTCGATCGAGCAGACGATGATGCAGTTGTCCGCACGGTCGCGCACCACTTCCATCTCGTACTCTTTCCACCCGAGCAGCGATTCTTCGATGAGCAATTCATGCGTCGGCGAAAGGTCGAGGCCGCGCCGGCAGATTTCTTCGAATTCCTGGCGGTTATAGGCGATACCGCCGCCCGAGCCGCCGAGCGTGAAGGACGGCCGGATCACGACCGGGTAGCCGGGGCCGCCCGTTTGCACGGCGATCTCGGCCTGCACCTTCAGCGCTTCTTCCATCGAATGCGCAACGCCCGACTTCGCCGAGCCGAGGCCGATCTTCGTCATCGCATCCTTGAACTTCTGACGGTCCTCCGCCTTGTCGATCGCTTCCGGCGATGCGCCGATGAGTTCGACGCCGTACTTGGCCAGCACACCGTGATGGAAAAGATCGAGCGCGCAGTTGAGCGCCGTTTGGCCGCCCATCGTGGGCAGGATCGCATCGGGACGCTCTTTCGCGATGATGCGCTCGACCACCTCCCAGGTGATGGGCTCGATGTAGGTCACGTCCGCCGTGTTCGGATCGGTCATGATCGTGGCCGGGTTGCTGTTGACGAGAATGACCTTGTAGCCTTCCTCGCGCAGCGCCTTGCAAGCCTGTGCGCCCGAGTAATCGAACTCGCACGCCTGGCCGATGATGATCGGACCCGCGCCGATGATGAGAATGCTCTTGATGTCTGTCCGCTTGGGCATAACGCTCTCGCTAATGTATTTCTGGTATCTCTGACGAAAGGCGGCGCGAGCTCTCGCGCCGCGGCACGTATCACGCGGCCGCGCTACCGCGCTTCGCGTCCATCAACGCGGTGAAGCGGTCGAACAGATAGCCGATATCGTGCGGACCCGGCGATGCCTCGGGGTGACCCTGGAAGCAGAACGCGGGCTTGTCCGTCAATTCGAAACCCTGCAAGGTGCCGTCGAAAAGCGAGATGTGCGTGACGCGCGCATTGGGCGGCAGCGTCGCCGCATCGACAGCGAAACCATGGTTCTGCGATGTGATGACGACCCGGCCGTCCCCCAGATCTTTCACAGGATGATTCGCGCCATGGTGGCCCGTTTTCATCTTCATCGTCTTTGCGCCGACGGCGAGGCCCATGATCTGATGACCGAGACAGATGCCGAATGTCGGAACGCCGCGGTCGATAAACTCCTTCGTCGCGGCGATCGCGTAATCGCAAGGCTCCGGGTCGCCGGGGCCGTTCGACAGGAACACGCCGTCCGGATTGAGCCCGAGCGCATCGGCCGCGCTCGATTGCGCGGGCAGCACCGTGACTTGGCAGCCGCGCTCGGCGAGCATGCGCAAAATGTTGTGCTTGACGCCGTAATCGAAGGCGACCACGCGGTAGCGCGGGGAGCGCTGCGCCCCAAAACCGCTGCCGAGCCGCCATTCGGTCTGCGCCCACTCGTAGGGCTTGGCAGTGGAAACGACCTTGGCGAGGTCCATCCCTGCGAGCCCTGGGAACGAGCGCGCAAGCTCCACGGCGCGCCCTTCGTCGTCGGTACCCGCGAGAATGCAGCCGTTTTGCGCACCCTTGTCGCGCAAAATGCGGGTGAGCCGGCGCGTATCGATTCCGGCGATGGCCACGACGCCTTCGTCGCGCAGATACTCGGCGAGCGTGCGCTGCATCCGGAAGTTCGACGCCTGCACCGGCAGATCGCGCACGATCAGGCCCGCGGCATGAACTTTCATCGATTCGACGTCCTCACCGTTGACCCCGACGTTACCGATATGGGGATAGGTGAGCGTCACGATCTGGCGCGCGTAGCTCGGATCGGTCAGGATTTCCTGATAACCGGTGATGGCCGTGTTGAAGACCACCTCGCCGATCGTATGGCCGGCCGCGCCGATCGCGTAACCGCGAAAGACCGTGCCGTCAGCGAGTGCAAGCAGAGCGGGAGGAAAAGACGGCAACACGGGAAGCTCCTTGGGGAGCACCCTGTTGCCGACCTGTCATCCGCCCGGAGGCTGCCACGGCGCCGATGTCTCGGCGGCAAGCGCGGCGCTCGACGTTCCTCGTTGCGCGTGAAGCCTGGCTCGCGCGTCCGGGCGCTCGATGGCCCGGAATCGAAGGCTTTTGCCAAACTACGCCACGGTGCATTGAGCGGCGGATGAACGGGATGGGGAAGGTAGGCGCTAGGGTGCGGGTTGAATAGCGAAACTTTCGAATTATAGCGTGAAAGCCCTATTCCCTACAATGGACGTACGGGGATGCGGTGGTATGGGCGGGCGTTCGCCGTACCGAAAGACGGCGAACGTATCACATCGGATCAAGCACGTATCAAGCACGGACCAAGCACGTATCAAGCGCTCACTGCTGCTTGGTTTGTCCGCGCGACGACGCAACGGTCGTGCTCTGCTGCCGGCCTTGCACCGGCTTCGCACTGCTCTTCCTGGCCGACTTCGAGGCCGTTTCGACGCTCTTTCGGGCCGGCGCGTCAGCCTTGCTTTCGCCTTTGCCGGCGGCGGCACGGGCCGCAACCTTCACGGACTTTGTCCGCGCCCCGCCGCGTGCGGCGCTCCGACTCGAATGCGCTTTCGGTTTCACTTCCGCCGCGCGTGCTTCGATCTTCTCGGCGCGCGCATCGGCCGGCACTTCCGTGGCGATTTTCTGCGGCCCCGGCTCCGCCGGCATCGTCTTTCCCACCGGCACATGCAGCACGATCACCTGACCCGGCATGAGCGTTTCGCGCCGGGTCTTGTTCCACGCCCTCAATTGGGCGATCGAGACCTGATAGCGCGCAGCAACCGCCGCGAGCGATTGCTTGCGACGCACGCGGATCAGCATCTTGCGGGTGTCCGGAACGTCGGGCTCCATCGCGAGCACGGCACTTTCGGCAACATCGGCGCTGATATCCTCGTCGTCGCCGTCACGCGGCACGAGCAGCGTCGAACCCGGCTTCAGGCGCATGCCGGCCGGAATCTTGTTGACCTCCATCAGCGTGTCGGCGTCGACCCCGAGCTTTTCAGCGAGGGCCGCAGGCCGCGCGCGCTCCGTCACCGTATAGGTGGTCCAGGACGACAATTGGCCGCCGTACGACTTGAGATTGCGTTCGAAAGCGCTCGCGTTGTCGAACGGCAGCAGGATTTGCGGCTGCGTCGCGCCGAGGATCACCGGCCGCTTGAACGACGGGTTCAGCGAACGGAACTCGTCGAGCGACATGTCGGCGAGCTTCGCGGCCGTTGCGACGTCGATATCGTGCGACGTCGTGACCGACACGAAATAGGGGTGGTTTGGAATCGACGGCAACGCCAACCCGTACATCTGCGGGTTGACCACGATGTTCTTGACCGCCTGAAGCTTCGGCACGTAGTTGCGCGTCTCGTTCGGCATGCGCAGGCTTTGATAGTCCGTCGGCAAACCGGCCGCCTGATTGCGCGCGATCGCACGCTGCACGTTGCCTTCGCCCCAGTTGTAGGCGGCCAGCGCGAGGTACCAGTCGCCGAACATGTCATGCAGGCGCGACAGATAGTCGAGCGCGGCGCCGGTCGAAGCCAGCACGTCGCGGCGCTCGTCTTGCCACATGTTCTGCTTGAGGTTATAGGTGCGCCCGGTGCCGGGCACGAACTGCCACATGCCCGCCGCCTTCGCGACCGACAGCGCCTGCGGGTTGTACGCCGATTCGATGAACGGCAGCAGCGCGAGCTCCGTGGGCATGTGCCGCGCCTCGAGCTCTTCGACGATGTAATAGAGGTACTTCTGCGAACGCTCCGTCATGCGCTGGACGTAGTCCGGGCGCTGCGCATACCAATTGACCTGCATATCGACCAGGTCGCCCTGCAAGTCCGGAAGCTGAAAGCCGCGGCGGATGCGGCCCCACAGGTCGCTGTCCGCGGTCGTCAGTTGATCGACGGAGCCGGTATCGACGTCGATCGTTTGTTTCGCGGTGGCAGTGCGCAGGGAGTCGGGAGCGGCTTGCGGATTGGAAGCGTCGTTGGAGGAGTTCGCCGTCGGTCCGCTGCTCGCGCAGGCGGCGAGCGTCAGAACCAATAGCGCACTGAGGATGAATCGCATGAACGTCTCGGCTTCCAAAACTGGAAATTTGCAGGCGATAGTACGAAAGCATGCCGGCCGCGTCAACTGAAAAGCCAAAAAAATGCTGACAAATCCGAGGCTTGGCGCACGTTTTCGATTCATTTTCCGAGCGAGGTACCCGGTTTTACCGCAGGGGCCTGCTCGTGTCGCGCCATGCCACGCCTAGCGGAAGCGGTTTTTCCACTCGCGCATCAGCGTGAACGACGTCAACTTATCGGGCACCGTCTCATGGAGTTGTTCGGCGAGCGTGGCGCGAATCTCGTCGCGCTGCGCGCGCAGAAACGGGTTCACGGCGCGCTCGTGGGCGATCGTGGTGGGTAGCGTCGGCTCCTCGCGCGCGCGCCGCGCCGCCGCCTCCTCCTGCCACGCCCGCAGTTCGGCATTGCCGGGCTCGCAGGCCAGCGCGAAGCGGATATTGGCCAGCGTATATTCGTGTGCGCAATGCACTTGCGTTTCACCGGGCAATGCCGCGAGCGCGTCGAGCGAGGCAAGCATTTGCGCCGGCGTGCCTTCGAAGAGCCGCCCGCAACCGCAGGCGAAGAGCGTATCGCCGCAGAACACATGGGGCGCCGCGCCGGCGCGGCCGTCCTGGAAGTACGCGATATGCCCACGTGTATGGCCGGGCACGTCGAGCACCGCCAAATCCATCGCCGGCGATTCGAGGCACACGCGATCTCCGCCCGACAGCGGGTGCGTGACCTCGGCGATGGCTTCCGCCGCCGGCCCATAGACGGGGATCGATGAGTGGCCGCAAAGATCGGCGACACCGCCGACATGGTCGGCATGGTGGTGCGTGAGTAAAATAGCGCTCAGTCGCAAGCGTCGTTGCGCGAGAAACGCGCGCACCGGAGCGGCTTCGCCCGGGTCGACCACGACCGCATCGCGCCCGTTCGACACGAGCCAGATGTAGTTGTCCGTAAAGGCCGGCACCGGCACGTATTCGAGCGTATTCATAGGCGACGCACCACACGATGTCTGATCGACCGATTATAGACTGGCCCGCCTGGACCGACTCTCCGCCCGGCCGTTACGTCCTGGCGTGGGAGCAGGCGCAGCTCGACCGCGTCGTATCCAACGTATTCGGTTATCACGCGCTGCAACTCGGCCTGCCGCAGCTCGACGCGCTGCGGGAAAACCGTATGCCGTGCCGCGCGCTCGTGCTGGACGCTGCCAGCGGCGCAAGCTCGCCCTATCGTTTTCCGCCGGCCGCGCCTGACCCGCTTGCGCCGCCTATATCGCCCATACCGCCGCTGCCGCCCGATGTGCCGCTCGCGGCGAGCGACCGCTTCGCGCCCGACGGTCGCACCACGGTCTGGTGCGATCTGCTGGATTTGCCGTTCGAAGCGCAAAGCGTCGATCTGATCGTGATGCCCCATACGCTCGAATTCACGCGCGATCCGCACCGCCTGCTGCGCGAGGCCGAGCGCGTGCTGATGCCCGAGGGGCAACTGATCATTCTTGGCTTCAATTCGCTCAGCTTGTGGGGCGTGCGGCAATCGGTGGGCAAAATGACCGGACGCCCTTTCGTGCCGGCCGCACAAGACCTCATCGCATTCACGCGCATCAAGGACTGGATCAAGTTGCTCGGCTTCGAACTTGAACGCGGACGCTTCGGCTGCTATCGTCCGCCCCTCGTCGGCGAAAAGTGGCTCACGCGCTTTTCGTTCATGGAAGATGCCGGCGACCGATGGTGGCCCATTTTCGGTGCTGCCTACATGGTGACGGCGGTCAAGCGCGTGCGCGGCATGCGGCTCATTGGCCCCGTCAGGACGAAAAAGCCGGTGCTCGCACCGGGGCTCACGCCCGCAGCGACTCACAAGACACACAACCCGAGAATATGACGTGACGCCCGAGTTCATCGAAATCTATACGGACGGCGCGTGCAAGGGCAATCCGGGCCCCGGCGGATGGGGCGCGCTGTTGCGCTACGGCACGCAAGAGAAGGAACTCTTCGGCGGCGAGGCCTGCACGACGAACAACCGCATGGAGCTGATGGCAGTCATCGCCGCGCTCGAAGCTTTGAAGCGTCCGTGCAAGGCCGTCATCCATACCGATTCGCAATACGTGCAAAAAGGCATCAGCGAGTGGATTCACGGCTGGAAGAAAAAGAATTGGATGACGGCCGCGAGGACGCCCGTGAAAAACGCCGACCTCTGGAGGCGGCTCGACGCACTGGCGGCCATGCATGAAATCGAGTGGCGCTGGGTGAAAGGCCATGCCGGGCATCCCGAGAACGAGCGGGCCGATGCGCTGGCGAACCGCGGCGTCGCCGCGCTCGCCGTTGGCTGAGTGCGTGGCCGTTGCGCCGCGCGTGCCTCGAAGCAACCGTTTTTAAGCTACCTTGTCGACTATGCGCCAGATCGTCCTCGATACCGAAACCACAGGCCTCAATGCACGCACAGGCGACCGCATCATCGAAATCGGCGGCGTCGAACTGATCAACCGCCGGCTGACCGGCAACAACCTGCATTTTTATATCAACCCGGAACGCGACAGCGATCCAGGGGCGCTGGCCGTTCACGGGCTGACCACCGAGTTTTTGAGCGATAAGCCGAAGTTCGCCGAAATCGTCGATGAACTGCGCGACTATCTGCGCGGGGCCGAGCTCGTCATCCACAACGCGGCATTCGATCTGGCCTTTCTCGAGGCCGAGTTCGCGTTGCTTGGATTGCCACCGTTCTCGGAACACTATGCGAGCGTGATCGATACGCTCGTTCAGGCGAAGTCGATGTTCCCGGGCAAGCGCAATTCGCTCGATGCCCTGTGCGATCGCTTCGGTATCAGCAATGCGCACCGCACGCTGCACGGCGCGTTGCTCGATTCGGAACTGCTGGCCGAGGTCTATCTCGCGATGACGCGCGGTCAGGAAAGCCTCGTCATCGATATGTTGGGCGACGTGCCGGCGCAGGCGGATGTCGCCGCACCGCGCGCCGGTGCGGCGCTCGAGTCGGTGGTGCTGCCCGTCGTGGCGGCGCAGGCCGAGGAACTCGCGGCGCACCAGGCTGTGCTCGACGATATCGAAAAGGCGACCAAGGGGACAAGTGTCTGGCGACGGGAGCCGGCGGGCGACGACGGCGATGCCGCCGTTGCGCAAGCCGCTTAAAAAGCGCTTTACGTGCCGCGCAGCGTCTGCCATAATCCGAGGCTCTTCGGGTGGTTAGCTCAGCGGTAGAGCACTGCCTTCACACGGCAGGGGTCACAGGTTCAATCCCTGTACCACCCACCAGATTTATGGGTACGTGAAACCCAAGAATAAAGGCCCTCTGGCGAAAGCCGAGGGCCTTTTTCATTGCGGCGGCTTCCCTTCCGCCCTACTCCAATCAGGCGTGCTCGGGCTGTTTCGCCGGCTGGCTTTGCGCAGGGGTATTCGGGTGGCCAGTGAGCGCGGGCGGCAGGCTACTCATCAGATTTGGAATTGACGCCATTCGCCCAGCCCTTGCGGATCCCCAGAGAGGCGGCGGCGTCTTTTTGTCACCGCATCCGCAATCGCATCCGGTATTGGCTCCTGCGTTCGGGCAGCACGAATCCATCGCCTTGTTCAGCGCACAGGCGAGCAAATTGATCACGCACAGGACCGAAGAAAACGAATCGCAAACACTGTCGCATGAGCCTGACCCACCGGTCTGCGTGCTCGTCGCCGGCGCCAGCGCGCAAATGATCGTCTGCAAGATCGTCGTGATCCCGTCGGATGCCGTCGGCGTTCCCGAACTCATATCGAAGAATTTTCCGCCGGTCCCCGAAGCCAACGCCTGATATTCCTGCGCCACGGTCGGGTCGAGCGTGTTAGGGGCTTTGGGCGGCGTCAGGCAGGTGAACACCGTCACTTGGTGGCCCTGTGCGGCCGAAATTGCGGCTGCGCTGTTACTCGTACCGGGGTTTTTCAGGCCGCCACCATCGGGCCACGCATTACCGATGAGCAGGACCGCCTTTTTTGCGCCCGTGCGCCAATCAAAATACTGACTGGCGTCAATCGTCCCATTTTCCAAATCATAGTTTCCGTCGGCGGGCGCAGTCCCTGCATCGCGCTCTTTCAGGTTCGTAGGAGCGGTCAATGAGGACAGATAGGTTTTGAGCGTCGGACTCGGGTAAAAATGCTGGAAACTGTCGGTGCCGAGGCTGAAGAAACTCACGTCCACGTCGGAAGGACATTTGTTGGAGGCCGCGCTGACCGCTGGTGCGCCAGCAGCTTGAAGCGCCGTCACAAGATCCGTCATCGAGGTATCGCCGGCAATCAGCACAACGATATCAGCGAGCGGGCTCTGCGGGTAAGGTTGATGGTAAAAACTCATGGTCAACTCCTCCATTAAATGAGAATCTATGAATCAACACTGATACTGCCGCGAAAATCGCATCCAATCATCACTAGCGTTAGACGTCAAAGCGAAGGTAAAACGAAATTTCGCGCAATTTCAAAAATCGACTATCCGGTTACGCGGGACTAGAAAATCAAAGCTCTTGCATGCATTTGAAGCAGCAATTCATTGCGAGATGGAATCGGCGGCGAGGATAGCCATCGTGGTCTGAATAGCCTTTTTGATCCCATTCGGCAGTTCCTTCGATCCAATCGAACTCAGATCGGTGAAGCTGCCTTCTTTCGCCAGCGTCTTGTATTCCTTCACCACGGCAGCGGCGAGCGTCATCCCGGTCGGCGGCGGCGTCAAACACGTAGAGATCAGCACGGGATTAGCTGAGCCAATCCGGGCCGCTGCTTTCACCGCATCTGCCAAGCTCGTTCC
>Ga0157374_10000291_pt1 | contig 46237 bp, 33 predicted proteins | sample M25metaG_FD_115308 | JGI IMG/M metagenome (GOLD analysis project Ga0157374, IMG submission 115308) | Miscanthus rhizosphere microbial communities from Kellogg Biological Station, Michigan, USA - M2-5 metaG | ecosystem: Host-associated > Plants > Roots > Rhizosphere > Soil | place: USA: Michigan...
CCTGAAAATCATCATCCCCCAACCAACCGTACAAACTGTATTTTTGACCACTCCCCCTAAAACTCAATTAAACCCCTTGTTTTAGACACATTCTATGCGCGTCGTATGAATTATCCGGGTTAGACCTCAGGAATTGCTCATTAACTGAGGGATTGAATTCGTGTGTTCTAGTCTGAGCGAGTGAGTTGGGTTGGGGTATTACTGATCCCGAGAATAAAAATCAATCTCCTCTCAATGGAGGGTGTCGATCCGGAGCCTGAAGGGGATGATAAACAATGTATTGCTGTGCCTGTTTGCTCATTTCGGATCAGGTTTTCAGCCTTTCAATCCCAAAAGGTAAGTCGCGTTGAAGAAGATTTTCCTGGTTGCAGTTGTGCTGATGGCCGTCATGGCCTCGCTCTATTTTATTTACCAGATCCCCACGCAGGATCCGACGATTGCGGCGTTTGGCTCAGAGTCATCCATTGCGGACTACGCCTCCACCTATTCCGGTGTGTTGTCGCGTCCCTTGTTCCCCAATACTTCGCTATTTCTGCCCCTGTTAATGCAGGTTGGCATTTCCGGTGTGCTCATCGTATTGATGCTGATCACGGCGCTGTTTTTTCCTCGCGCCCGTCGTTTTGTGATGATCCTGACCATACTGACCAGTGTGCGTCACCTGTTGTGGCGGGGGCATGAGACTTTAGACTTTAGCTCTCCATTGGCCATTGCGATTTCGGTTTTGATTTATGGCGCGGAAGTCACCGCCTTTTTTGCCATGACCATCGGCTACTTTCAGGTTTGGGGACAAAGCAGCCATCAGCCGGTCAGTTTAGCCAATTTTGCATCGGAGCAACTCCCATCGGTGGATGTCATGGTTTGTACTTATGGCGAACCGGTGAGCGTCCTGTACCGTTCCCTGGTGGGTTGCATGAGCATGGATTACCCGAAGAAAACGGTCTTTCTCTGCGATGACGGCAACCGGCCCGAGATGAAGGAACTGGCTGAACGCTTAGATGTTCGGTATATCAGTCGGCCCAACAATTTGCATGCCAAGGCGGGCAACTTGAACAATGCACTCCAGTACAGTTCGGGCGATCTGGTACTGGTGTTTGACGCGGACCACGTGCCTTGCAAAAGCTTTCTGCAAGAGACGGTAGGCTTTTTCGTCGATGATCGCCTGGGCTTTGTACAGACCCCTCAGCACTTTTTCACGGACGATCCATTCCAGCGCAACCTGTTGGCTTCCCAGCAGATTAATAACGAGCAAGATTTATTCTTCCATGTGATTCAACCCGGTAACGATTATTGGGGTTCTGCCTTTTTTGCTGGTAGCGGCGCGATTTTCCGTCGGGCTGCCCTGCAAAGCGTGGGTGGCTTCGCGGTGGAAACCATTACCGAAGACGTGCATACCGGCATGCGTATCCACGGCAGGGGATGGAAGTCTCTCTACTATAACCGGGATCTGGCAGCGGGCATGGCGCAGGATAGTTTTGCGGATGTCATTAAGCAACGCCTCCGTTGGGCGAGGGGCATGACGCAGATTTACTGTTTAGAGAATCCCATGTTTGCGCGTGGGCTCAGTCTGGCCCAGCGTTTATGCTACTTTACCGGCATCTGGTATTTCTTCCACGGTTTGCCGCGCCTCATTTTCATGGTGGCTCCGCTGTTCTTCCTGTTATTTGGCTACAAAACGGTCAACTCCGGTTTTGTGGAAGTCCTGATTTATTATGTGCCCAGCTTTTTGGCGACGACTCTGGGTTATACCATTATTTCCCGTGGCGTCCGGCATAGTTTCTGGTCGGAAGTGTATGAAACCTGCTTCTGTATTTACCTGAGTTTGACCACTTTCCTGACTTTCCTATCTCCCGGTCGGGCAAAGTTTCGAGTGACCCCAAAAGGTGGTTTGACGGAAAAACTGAACTTCAACTGGCGGATCGTTTTTCCGCAGGTCATGATCGCCGCCCTGACCATTGTGGGGATTGGCATGGCCATTGTGCGCGCCATCTATACGCCGGAGTATGCGGGCGGGATTTATACCAACCTAGCCTGGTCTTTGTACAACCTGATTCTCCTGCTGGGCGCCATTTATGTGGCGCAGGAACGTCCTCAGTATCGTTTGGCGCCGCGTATTTTCCGCCGGATTCGCGCGGAATTGAAACTGCTGGATAATTCCATTGCGGTGGGTTATACCACCAATATTAGCGAAAGCGGCGTGGCCCTGGTGTTTGACGAGCCGGTGCCCATTACGGGTACGGTGCTGCTCAAGCTGATGGATTGGGATATCAACGAAACCACCATTCTGTCTGTACAAGCTACCCGTAGCGTAATTTATGATCAGAATCGCCATTATGTCGGCTGTCAGGTGGTCAACCGTACCGAGGAACAACACCAGAAACTGGTGCGCCATATGTTCGGTTCGGCGGAAACCTGGACTCAGGATTATGTATTTACACCGACTGCGAAATCATTCCTGCAACTGTTGTTAACGCCCTTCCGTTTGACGGGCTCGGTGGAGACCCCTTTAAAACGCGTGGCTCCCCGATTTAGCGCGACCCTGTCCTGTGTGTTGAATGTGGATGGTCTATTTATAGTTGGTTTCTCCAATGAAGTGAGCGAATCCGGTTTATCCGTCTTTTTGAAACGTGGTCCGAACGTGCAGGTGGGCATGCCGCTTAAGCTGCGTTTGCAGTGGCCTTCTGGTGATATCAGCGAAATGACCGCTGAAGTGAAACGGGTGGAAGATGTGGGTGGCGGTCAACTGATGCTGGGTTTGGCTTTTGTTCAAATTACCCAAGAACAGCGAGTGGAATTGATTCGGCAGATTTATCGTCCGAAAGAGCGCCTGATTCGCGTCGCGCCCACGGTCAGCAAGTTTGTGAATTGCTCCATCATTCCCGTAGATGGTAGCACGCCGGTGCAGGGCATGAGCCGTGAAATCAGCGAGCAAGGCGTTTTGGTGAATTTACGGGAGCGCAGCAATTTGCAGGTCCGCCAGAAAGTATGGGTGCAGTTGGCCTGGGATGGCCGAACCGGCGAGAAATACCCCGGTGAAGTGGTGGATATTTCGCTCTACTACAACACGCCGGTAGTGCTGATTTACTTCAGCGGATTGGATTTGAAGACCCTGGACGAATTGAGCGCCCGTTTGCATGAACCGGAAGAGAGTAAGGCATTTCGGGCCCTGATTGGTGAGTGATTGTATAAGCATTTAGCGCGTTTGTAAAAGCAAGACAAAAGCAAAGCCTGAAATTTGCCTACGGTGCAAAAAGGAAATGGAAAGACTGGAATTGAAATCATGGAGATAAGAGAGACGCTATGAAAAAACAATGGCTTGGAATCACTCTGGCGTTTGGGATAGGTCTTACCTCCAGCGCGTGGGCGGCTCAACCGTTCCATGGAAAATTCTCGGCTTCTAGCTCGGCTAAATCAACCAGGCATCTGGTGCATTTGGAAAACCTGCAGATGTTGGCTTTGGCCGGAACAGCCCCAGTTGCTAAAAAATCAACGGAGCCTAAAAAAGCGCCGGAACCCCAAAAGACAGCCATCATCCATTCTGCACGGTTGAATGCCGGTATATCGAACTTTAAGCGCGGTTATATCGCCAAGGCCATTCCTTGCTTTGAGCAGGCCGTCAAGCAAAATCCCAAAGATGAAATGGCTTACCTGTGGCTGGCTCGCGCCAGACAAAAACAAGGTACCCCGGCTGATCTGAATGCAGCCAAAGTTGCCTATAAAACGGTGCTGGAATTGAATCCTGGTAACCAGGAAGCTTTATCCACCCTGGGAGAAATGTTGAGTTGGGAACCTGCCGCGCGGGAAGAGGCGATTGGTTTGCTTCAGCATGCCCATCAGTTGAATCCCAATAACACCAAAGTTTCCAAAACATTATCGGAGACATTGCTCTGGCAAGGCAATCCGGTGGAGGCGCTCAAATACGCTGAGCCAGTGTCTAAACTATTCCGGAACGATAAAAAATGGATGGGTGAGTATGCCCAAATGCTGGCCGGTGGGGGCCATCCGGATGAGGCGTTGAAAATTTATAATACGGTTTTAAAAGATAGCAGTGGCGATCAGACGATCTATCTGCAATTGGATCAAAGTCGGGCTTTGATGAAGTTGGGCGATCGGGCTGAAGCCTCTGCTCGATTTGAAAAACTGGCTCAATCCGTTGAAGGAAAAAAAGTAGCCACGAACCCGGACTTTATGCAGGCGATGGGTTCCTTGGCCTTCGACCTGGATCGTTATACGGATGCGTTGCATTGGGATCAAAGTCTGCCGGCGGATTATCAGCGGCATAAGGATATTCAATTGCGGGAAGTGCGTTCGTTGAGCAAACTGGGGCGAGTGCCGGAAGCGATTGATGGTTTTAACCGCCTTTATGAAGCGGGCTTGCTGTCGGTGGATGAAAAGCTGGAGTTCGCCGAATATCTGCGAGTCCAGCATCTTCCTGCGGAAGCGTTGCCGTCTCCGAATCTGGTGGAAAATTTATACCAGGAAGCCATCAAGGATGCTGGGGGCAATCCCGAAGTACAATTGCGGTTGGCGTGCTATTACGCGGATTTGGGCAACCATTTTGATGATGCCGTAAAGGCTTACCAAAACGCATTGGCGGATTCGAGCAATCCCAACTCGGAAGCGGTTAAAAAAGAATATTTAGATTTCCTGAAATCCGATAAAAGCCAACCTTTCCGTGTGGAAGGCTTATTCAAGGAAATGATGACCGCTTCGCCGGATGATATTCAGGTCAAGTCCGCGTATGCGGAATACATCTCCTGGCAAAAGGATCGTCGGGTGGAGGCCATGCGTCTCTATGCGGAACTGGGCAAGACGGATACTGCCAACCGGGAAGTCTGGCAGGCCCGCATTGATGAAGTGTTGAAATGGCATGTGCCTACCACGGATTTAATCCCACTCTATCAAGAGATTGTGAATCTTTACCCGCAGGACAAGGCGGTCTGGATGACTGTGGCGCGAGCCTATCGCAACGATCCGGATTATTACAAGGATGCGGTGGATACCTATGGAACGTTAGTCCAGCGCTTTCCTGATGATGGCACCATCAAGCGGGAATGGCTGGGGCTGTTGCTCTCTAACGCCCCTCATCGCTCCGAGAATATCGCTAAGCTGAAAAAAATGGTGGAGCAAAATCCAAACGACCCGGATGTATTGGCAACCTATGGTAAATTGCTCTCGTATGAGCATCACTATCAGCCTGCGATGGATGCCTTTGAGCAGGCCTTGAAAATCAGCCCTAATCACCGTGAGGCCCTGGTTGGCAAAGGTTATGTCATCCTCTGGAGCGGCAAAAAGCTGGAGGCCAAGACGTATTTCCAAAACTTGCGGAAACAGTTCCCCGATGATGTGGATGTCGCCATCGGTCTAGCTCAGGCGGAAAAGCTGAACGGGCGCTATGATCAGGCCATGCGGATTATTCAGGAAATCAAGCCGCTCATGGATAAGGCCGGAGAAAAACTGCCGGAATCCAGTGACGCAAGTTTTATCTTAAATTCCGAATTTCAGTTGGTCGATAGCTGGAATGCCGATGGAAATTCAGTCCGTAGTAAAGCCAGCTATGATTTTTCCATTTTGCCCTATACGAACGATGATGCTTCTAAGCCTCAATCAGTAGGTTCTGAAAAAGAACCGGCTATCAACTCGCTGAGTGAAGGAAAATTTGCCGGTTTTGAGCCAAGCACGGAGCTACTTCAGGAACCCGTAAAAGCGACAACTGTTATTTCTCCGGACCGGAAGCGCACTTCAGTTGCCAGTCATGATACACCAACCGCTCTGTTGGCAGTGCCGGAGGGTGGTGGAACCGTTTCAACGGATGCTGGATCATCGACTAATTTCAACAGCTTGCATGCGGAAATCGATGCCTTGTCCAATGCTATCAACAGTTTGAAGCAGGCCCAGCAGCAGTCTCGCAATCAATTGGATCATTTGGGTGAAACCATTCGGATTACCAAGGATGCCGTACCGACAGAAATGACTTTGCAGGCCAATGAGTCTGAAACGGAAAGCTCCCCACATCTGAGTACCAATCATGGAACTGCTGGTCATCATTCCGTTGGTGAAAGCGGTATGACTAAAACTTATGGCGTTTATAACGCCCTGGATTACGATACCAATCCGCTGCTTTCCGGGGTAGGCCGCCTGAAAAACGATGACTTGAGCAATCTGGAAAAAGGGCTGACCAACGATTTAAGACCGATGATTCGCGGTGGTTTCCTGTACACACAACGGAATGGGAACGCGACCACAACCCGGCTTTCCAGTTGGGGTTTTCCCAATCAGTTGAGTTTTTCCTTGACGCCTCAAATCCGCTTACGTGGCGGTGTCAGCCCCACTCGATATTACTTGCCCCAAGGTAAGAATCCGAGTTCCAACTGGGGAACGGAGTACAGTTTGGGTGGTACGGTGAAATATTGGGATCGCTTGACCTTGGATGGTGATTTTGCCATTACCAATTTCAGCCAGACACAGAACGTCAATGTGACCTATCAAGGTCAGGCGCAGTATGCGTTTAATGATTCCATCCGCTTTAAGTTGGGCGCCAACCGAATTCCGCAGTATAACTCCTTGCTGAGTATTGCCGGTCAGCGGCCAGACCAGGGGTTCTATAAAAATCAAATTCTGGGTCAGGCGCGTGAAAACGGATTTTTTGGTGAATTAAACACCAACCCATTCAATCAGAATTGGGATTGGAATATCGGTTATACCTGGGCCTTTGTGAATGGCTATCATATTCCCGATAACTATAAAAATCAGGTGTTCACATCGCTGGGCCATAAGTGGCAGTTGGGAGCCAATCATCAATTGCGCCTGGGCTACGAGTTCCTTTATTTTGGATACAGTAAAAACGCTACTAGCGGATTCTTCGATACAACGGCGACAGGTTTAAATGTACCGGTTGCCAAATTGGATCCCGTGACCGTATCTAGTTCCAAATTTGTGTATGGTGGCTACTATAGCCCTGCCTTCTTCATGATGAACGCAGGTCGGTTGGATCTACAGGGCAGTTTGCTGAACAAGATGATTGAATACAAACTGGGCGGCAGTCTGGGTGTGCAATCCTCCTATATGGGCCACAGTATCCATACGGGGAATGGCAGTCGATTGAGCAGCGCCTTTGACAGCAACTTCATCTTTAATATGACCGACTGGCTGGCGGCCTATGGCGATGTGGATTACCTGAACGCAGGTGGACAGTTCAACCGCTGGCGCTTCGGCGGTGGATTTATTGTTCGCCCCCATATTGATGCCTTTTCTCCTCTGCTGGGAAAACAAAAAACACCTAAAACTGCCACAAAATAAGCGATAATAAGTAGTCAGTTTGATATATGATGCATAAAAACTGATCAGTAACCGTAGTGTACTAAATGAGATTATGAGTCAACCTCCATTTGAGATTATGCGCTGGGATGACGCGGCAACGCCGAGTCTGGAGCTGTTAATCCGCATGCTGGAGCGTGAGGGCTTACAGCCGGAGCAGACTGAGCTGCCTTCTCAAACCCACTCCCCCGAAATGAAATTTTCGCACAGTGTGGTGCGCGTATTGGTGTTCGGGAAAGTGCAGTATTCCTTTCCCGGTTATGGTGTCATTGAGTTGGAGCCGGGCGATATTCTGGAGATTAATCCGGGTGTCCTGCATGACGTGATTGTGGCCAGCACACAACCGGCGACCCTGTTAGAGGCGGCTCGTCAAAGTTAAACAATTTTCCAGTTGAGTCTGGTTGCGTTAATTCTCAAGTAGAAAAGTCACCGGTCCATCGTTGATCAACGCGACTTGCATCATGGCGCCGAATGAGCCGGTTTCCACTTTTAAACCGGAGGTTTGCCGGAGTTTTTCAACCAGCATGTTGTACATGCGTTCCGCTTCGGCAGGTGCTTTGGCGTTATCAAAGCCTGGACGGTTGCCTTTTCTGCAGTCTCCAGCCAGTGTAAATTGGGAGACAATCAGGAGTTCGCCTTGAATGTCCTGGATGGAGCGGTTCATTTTACCGTTTTCATCGGCAAAAATGCGCAGCTTTAATAATTTGCCGAGATGATAATCCAGTTTGGCGTCATCATCGTCCTTTTCCACACCGAACAAAACCAGCATTCCCTGGCCAATTTGCCCGATCATCTGTCCATCTACGGTAACACTGGCCTGGGAAACGCGTTGAATAACCGTTTTCATTGGAGTCCGGTAGAACCGAATCCGCCCTTACGGCCGTTGACGGTTTGGACTTCGGATTCTTCCCGCCAAGCGATTTGCATAACCGGCGCAATCACGAGCTGGGCAATCCGATCACCGGGTTGGATGGTGAAGGGTTCGTTGGAAAGATTCACCAGCGCCACTTTCACTTCATGCCGATAATCGCTGTCAATGGTGCCCACGCCATTAATCAAAGTAATGCCATGTTTGATGGAAAGGCCGCTGCGGGCGCGAACCTGGCACTCATAGCCTTCAGGCAGCATCATAATCAGCCCGGTGGGAACTAAAGCGCGTTCCAAGGGTTGCAATGTTAAAGGAGCCTCAATGGCGGCTTGTACATCCATGCCCGCAGAACCGGGCGTAGCATAGGTGGGTAACTTTTCCGGCGCATGAGGCAGTCGGTGAATCGCCACTTGCAGCAGTGCATCCGTGGTGTGAGAAAGTGTGGAAGTAGACATGAGAAAATAATCCTCTGCAAAAAATGCTAAGAACGATACTAGGCGTTGACTAGGCAGGCTTGTTCAATAATGCCGAAAAAGCTATCCGGCTCCAGGCTGGCGCCGCCCACTAATCCGCCGTCGATATCGGATTGGCTCATCAGTCCGGCGGTATTATCCGGTTTTACGCTGCCACCGTATAAAATGCGAGTTTGTTCGGCAGATCCATTTTCAGCAATGATCTGACGGATCAGTTTGCAGACCCGGTTGGCTTCATCCGCTTCGCACACTTTGCCGGTGCCAATGGCCCAAACCGGCTCGTAAGCAAAAACCAGTTTGGCGTAATCTTCAGGATTCACTTGATCCAGCACCGTACGCACCTGTTGCTCAATCACGCGATCCGTGGAACCAGCTTCCCGCTCTTGCAGCAGTTCGCCCACACAAACGATGGGAGTCATGCCGTATTTTAAGGCGATAACCGTTTTAGAGGCCACGGTTTCATCGGTTTCGTTAAAATACTGGCGACGCTCGCTGTGTCCAATGACGACCCAACGAATGTTGAGATCCAGCAGCATCAAGGGAGAAATTTCACCCGTGTATGCGCCATTATCATGGTAATCCATATTCTGAGCGGCTACTTCAAACGGGGCGTTCACCTTATTGGCTGCATCACGCACCGTGGTCAGCGCGGTGTAAGGAGGGCAAAGCACAATTTCCGGCAGGCTGTCTTTCGGTTGGGCCTGAACACGCTTTTGCAGCGCTTCGGTAAAAGCGGCTGCTTCCGGGGTTGTTTTAAACATTTTCCAGTTACCGGCGATGATGGGGCGGCGTTGCGTGCTGGCCATACTTGCTCTCTCCTATGCAAATCTAATCTTTAAATATTGGGGTGCGAGTCTGGAATGAGATTGGAGGCAATCCCAGACGTATGCAAAAGACTGGAAGTTAAATACTAAAAGGTTTGAGGGGAGCGGTGACGCTCCCCTCAAGGTGTTTAATTTTAGGCGGTAACGGGTAAGCGTTCAGCCACCATGTGGGCCAATTCGGCCAGACGGTTGCTGTAACCCCACTCGTTATCGTACCAGCCGATAATTTTCACCAAGTTGCTGCCGCTGACTTGGGTGAATTCGGAGTCGAAAATACAGCTGTGCGGGTTGCCCATGTAATCGTGGCTCACCAGCGGAGCGTCCGCATAGTAGAGGACATGCTTCAGTTCGTTCTCGGCGGCGCGTTTGAACGCTTCGTTGACGGCTTCCACAGTCACTGGCTTTTCAGTGGTTACGGTCAAGTCGGTCAAGCTGACATCCGGCGTAGGAACGCGAACGGCATAGCCATTCAATTTGCCTTTCAATGAGGGCAACACGGAGCCGATGGCTTTGGCTGCACCGGTGGAGGTGGGAACCATGCTCAACGCAGCGGCGCGAGCACGGCGCAAATCGTCATGCGGTGCATCCAGCAAACGCTGATCGCCGGTGTAGCTGTGTACGGTGGTCATCAAGCCGGACACGATCCCGAAGTTTTCCTGCAGCACTTTGCCCATTGGCGCCAAGCAGTTGGTAGTGCAGCTGGCGTTGGAGATGATGTGATGTTTGGAGGGATCGTATTCGTTCACGTTGATGCCGATCGCCACGGTGATATCTTCACCTTTGGCCGGAGCGCTGATGATGACTTTCTTCGCGCCAGCTTCGATATGCTTGCGCGCTTTGGTTGCATCCGTGAAGAAGCCGGTGGATTCAATCACCACATCCACACCCAGATCTTTCCAGGGCAGGGCTGCGGGATCTTTTTCCGCGAAGATGCGGATGGTGTGACCGTCAATAATCAGCGAGTTTTCGGTGAAGTCTACCTCGCCTTTATAAATGCCCATGTTGGAATCGTACTTGAACAGGTGCGCTAATTGTTTGGGTGTGGTCAAGTCATTGATGGCCACCACGTTCAAATCAACACTGGGGTTTTCCAGTGCGGCGCGCAGGGTCAGGCGACCGATACGACCGAAACCGTTAATGGCAACTTTGCTTTTGCTAGCCATAATTGCTTCCTTTCAAAAAACTTAGATCTTGCTCATCATTTCGCTGACACGGCGGCTGACGGATAGTGCTTCATCCATCGGGCGCTGCCACATGTTGCGACCGAAGATCAGACCGGCGGCACCGGCATCCATGCCCATTTTGGCCATGCTCACCAGTTCTTCGTCGTCCACCTTGCTGCCACCGGAGAAGACCACCAGGGTTTTACCGGCTGCTTTAACAGCGCGACGGACTGCTTCTTCCTGGGTCAGCTTCAGGGTGTTGTAGGGTTTCGGGGAGGACGCAATGCTAGGACCATCCACTTTCGGGTAGTTGATTTTTACTACGTCGGCGCCCAATTCACAGGCTACACGGGCAGCGTATTCAATGGCGTATGGGCTATCTTGTCCGCCTTTGGCTTTTACATAGGTTCCGCGTGGGTATGCCCAGACGATAATGGGAATACCATAGCGTTCCGCTTCGCGGCGCACTGCGTTGAATTGCTCGATGTCGGCATCTTGTGCAGCAGAGCCTACATACAGCGTGTAGCCAATAGCGTCAGCGCCTAAGCGAACGGCATCTTCCACTGTGCCGGTCAGAGAAGAGAAAGCTTCATCATCCGGTGGGATGTTGGTTTTACCGTTTAATTTCACCACCAGCGGAACTTTGCCGGCATATTTTTTCATGTATTTTTCAGCGAGGCCGATGTGGAACACGATGGCGGAATATTTGCCTTCCATCGCCAAGCGGCATTGAAAATCCGGATCTTCAGCGTCCGGATTTACGAAGAAATCGACAGGACCATGTTCCAGACCTTGGTCAATGGGTAGGAAAAGCAAGGTGCCGTTGCCGGGGCCGTAATCATAAAGAAGCCTGTGCAGACGGGCTTTTTTACCGGTGGACAGGTGATCCATGTCCGCCAGGGTTAAACGTTGGGTTTTAGGGGTGCTCATAGTAATGGCCATAACCTTTCTTCTCCTCCAAAAGGCTGATACGGTTAACTAGTCGCTTCAATATAACACAAGCAAAACCAGAAGCATAACGGCTACCCCGCATGTTGCGGCGGGATATCAGCTTTTTTAGGAGGTATAGGGGGTTACGGCCTAAAGCTGTATGCGGGTTCCCCAATTTTTTTATGGGGGGTTGTCTTCTTGACGGGGTTCCGATACTTCTTTTGGCTTGGAAACTTAAGCAAGGTAGTATTTTGAACAGCTTTTCTGACGGAATCCGGGCTTTGCTTCAGGTAATCCAGCGCACTGATGGATGACTTATCCTCAAAATCCTGACGATGAGCGCGCGCTTTTCCGGTGCGGCGTTCCGGTTGAGAAATATACGGTTTGGCTGCGGGGGAATTCGCGGCGGATTCTTCTTTCTCCGGTACAAGACTAGTCTGAGTCGTGATAATTTGCGGGGGTGGTGACTGCATAAACAGCATTTTCAAAAGCATCAAACCGCCAAATAAGGTAAAAATGCCGATGCCGCCCAGAAACACCGAAAGTGTAATCAACAACCATTTGGGAATACTTGTAAAACTGGAACGGACTTCCTGCATAAGCCCATGAATGTAGGAGGTGTGTTCGCTGGAGTCCACCTTTTTAGCTTCAGCGGGTGCGGCTTTAGTGGCTGCGTTGGCTTGGACGTCTTGCATTGCCAGGGTCTTTAAATCCGCGGTGGGTATGCTATTGAGGTTAGCGGGAGGTAAGCCGTGTAAGGCCCAAAATGGTTCATGGGCGGGGACCGCCGATACTGTAGGGAAACTGGGCTGAAATACCGGTGCTGGTGGCTGCTGTGACGCAACCTGGCTCAGGTGAACCGGTTCCGGCGCGGCTGGCTTTGCTGGCTCCGGAGCCTCATGGACGATGGCTTGTCTCGGTGGCTTGGTCGCGTAGGGGTTCCAGATAATATTCCGGGTGTTTTGTCCGCGCTCAATCAGTGGACGGATGGAGGGGCTTAACTTAAGCATTCCACTGCCATTACCGTCTTTGGCTAATATTCGTTGTGCGGGTGCATTCTGAACCACACCGTTCACAGCCTGTTCAAAAGGGCTGGTGGTGGTTAAACTGGTGATTGGCCTGGGTTTTGCCGCTGTCTCGCCAGCGCCTTTGGTGGTGGTTCGCTTTTGTTGAATGGAAACGGTGTAATCATTAGGGGATAAGTTCGGTAGAATAATCCGGACTTTACCGTCTTCCGCAGGAACTGCCCTGCCGATAAAGCGATTTTTGTTATCCACGACCACGGGCAAACCGTTGTTCAGTTGTTCCGGGGAAATCTGCGTGTTGGGCAGCAAAATGGAAAACTGCTTGCCTTGGTGCTCCGTAACATAAGGAACGCGTTGATCTGTAAACAGGGTAACGGTAACGGCCTTATCCTGGGTATTGATGGCAAAGCCATTCAGTTCCGCCCCAATGGCCGGAAGTGGGCTGAGGCAAGCTAACACAGCCCCGGTCAGGCTGAGTCCTCCCATTACCACAAAAGACACTGCACACTTCATGTCAACTATTGTAACTGATTGTACATATTCCTGGAATAGACCATGAGATCTATTGTTGAGTTGATTGAGGCTACTTGCTGGCCTTGAATTGGAGAATTTTGGAGAAACTCAGGGCAGCGTGTTTAGAGTAGTCCTTGTTCGTAAGCGAAGGAGAGTAATTGGGTGCGTTTATGGACGCCTGTTTTTTTCATCAGGTTTGCCACATGGGTGTCTACGGTTTTCACGGAAAGGCAGAGTTGCCGGGCAATTTCCTGGTTACTGAACCCCTGAGCCAGTTGCACCAGTATTTCCTGCTCTCTGGCGGTAAACGTGGTATCTTTGCCTTGTTCTCTCGTTTCAGTAATTTTTTGACCAATATCCGACGAATAAACGGGTTGATCCGGATGTTGCATGATATGGAGCAAAGCTTCTTGTAAAGCGGATTCCGTGATGGTTTTGCTTAAGAAGCCATGAGCGTTCAAACTTTGCGCTTTGCGGATGTACTGGAGATCGCTGTGGGCTGAAAAGAGAACGATCTTTAAATCAGGAAAGTGGGGTTGTAGCTCTTCCAACAGTTGAAGCCCGTTTTTACCCGGTAAATTAATATCCAGTAGCAACAAATCCGGGGCTTTTAACTGTAATAGACCCGCTAACTCATGGCCGGAATCTGCTTCTCCAATCACGGAGAATTGAGGGTTTCGCTCCAGCATATCTCGTGTGCCTTGCCGCACGACCGCGTGGTCGTCCACAATGAAGACTTTAATGGAAGAATTATGGCGTGTTGCTGACATGGCACTTAACCGGTATGGTCCACTGAAACTGAGCGCCTTGACCTGGCTTGCTATGAATGTATAAATTCCCATCCATGTGTTGAATGCGTTCCTTAATTCCGGCTAAACCCATGCTGGTAGGCATAATGGCTTTCGGATCGAAGCCTTTTCCATTATCGCTGACATAACCGCTCAAAATAGGACTTTCTTTCGGATTATAGGAGATGGCGATGTTGACTCGGCTGGCCTGGGCATGGTGTTTCAGGTTGGAGCACAACTCCTGGATCACGCGGAATAACGGTAATTCATATTGTTTGGGTAAGCTGGCCAATCCGGTTTCATCCAGGTTGAGTTTAACGTGCTCAAGGCCGGATTGACGTAAGTCATCCGCCAGGAATTGGATGGCGGCGGGCAATCCCAAATCTTCCAAAATCTGAGGTTTCAGGTTGTGACAGACCCGGCGCAAATTATGAATCACCTGCTCAATTTTTTCAGGACTATAGTTCCTTTTTAAATCAACGAGTTCCTGTACGACCCCATCATGCAGCTCTTGGGCTAACCGACGTCGTTCGTCTTCCTGGAGTTGAATGTTCAAATCCCGGGAGCGGGCCAGTTTTTGAAATAATTTTTCTAAATCCCGGGCGGTAATGGCGGTTAATACCAACCCGAGGATAATCATACTCAGCGTGATGGTGCGGGTAACGAATTCAGCGTCCTGCTCCAGGGCGTTCAACTGTTTTACGACGTCCAGATTGAATGCTGGGGAGTCGTTTTTTAGTAAAAACTGAATTTGCGCCAACTGAGGCTGGGGATGTTTCAAGACTGAAAAAATGAGCGTCGTTTGAGTCATCAGTTCCGGCTGGTCATTGGTTGAGGCGGTTAAGGTAGCCAGCGTTTGGGACTCTTTCTGGAGTTCCTGCCAATTGGCTTGCGCCTGTTCCGGGTTGTCGATGAGTTCATGTTGAAGCTTGCGTAAGCCCCAATGAATGTGATTCAAAATGACCAGTTCGCTGATGTGGCTGGTGACGCGTTTAATCCCGTTTTCCCAAGTTCTGATTTGCTGATAGGCTGATCCGCCCACCAGTAGGGTCAGGAGAAGCATGACCAGCAATGGCGCAACGATGTGGTTTCGGGTGTTCATGTTTACCTTTGCCAAGTTCAAGCAGAGGTTGAAAAAGCAGGAGTGTCGAAGCGATGATTCGACTTTCATTCACTGCCTCCTGTTTGATGTTTCAACCATGGCAAGAACGCCTTTTAACGGCTCTTGTCTGATAAACCATCCACTCATATTAATGGGCGTATTTTGTTCTTCTATTTATTAGCTTCGGTGACAAGCGTGTTTTCCACATCGGTAAAATTACTGATCTTTCATTGCGGGATGCTTTCTTTTTCCGGCGTTGGGTTTACCAGGAAAGGCTGTCATGGAGAAAGAGACTTGTTAAACTAGAAAGAGAGTTTGGCTGGGAGTAAGGAGCCTGAGTTTGGTCCATCATTTCGATAAGAAGGCGCTTGCCAAATGAAGCCGGTCATTTTGATTGCTCCGGCCTGCTTTAAAGGTTCCCTTTCCTCCCAGGCAGTGGCCGAGGAAGTGCAACATTTTTTACTGGAGCAATTAGGTTCGGAGCAGGTGGCGCTACAGCTCTGTCCCATAGCGGATGGGGGCGATGACACCTTATTCGTGTTGGAATCTGCTAAAACAGGGTATCAGCGCCACAGATTGACCGTAACCGGTCCCTTGCCAAACATGCAGGTACCGGCGGAGTATCTGTTTCATCCTGATCAAAAGAGCGCAGTGATAGAGGCGGCGCAAGCGCATGGCTTGAAGCTGATGCCTGAAAAAGCTGAATTGGTCCCCTTGGAGGCCACCTCCTACGGTGTTGGTGAGTTGATTCGGCATGTGCTGCAAGCGCATCAACCGGAAACTTTGGTGATCACAGTTGGCGGTAGCGCCTCGACCGATGCTGGTATGGGAACTTTGCAAGCCTTGGGCTTCAAATTTTTGGATGAGGCTGAAAATCTCTTGGACGAGCCTTTGGGTGGTGGCGATTTGAGCCGAATTCACACAGTCATTTGGCCCACGGACATGAGTTTGTTTTGCTGGAAGCGGTTGATTATCGCTACCGATGTGGTGAGTCCATTGTTTGGTCCGGAAGGAGCCGCGATGGTATTTAGCCCTCAAAAAGGCGCAACCGTCCAGCAGGCTTTGGTGTTGGATGCGGGTTTACGGCATATTCACCGCTTGCTGGTGAGTTCGGTTTCCCCGGTTGGACTTGCATCCAATATTGGCGAAGTATTGGCGGAACTTCCCGGTGTTGGTGCCGCCGGAGGACTAGCCTATGGATTGCGCTGTCTGCCGCGTTCCGGGATTATATCCGGTAGTCAGTGGATTGGTGAGCAACTCAATTTGGCTCAACAGGTGTCCAATAGCCAAGTCATTCTCACCGGGGAAGGCTGTTTGGATATTACCTCTCTAAGTGGCAAAGCTACGGGATATTTGCTGTCCTTGGCGGGTGACAAACCCGTGTTTATCTTTTGTGGACAAGCTAGGGATGGTTTAAGCGGCTGGGGACAAGTGTCCGTTTATCCGTTGGTTCCTGTCTTTCAAGCGGATTCATCACTAGCGCCTTTAACGGTGAATCATCCGGAACAAAGTGAACAGGCGCTTTTGCAGGAGGCCATGGCGGAGCCTAAAGCGGCTTTGCGGAAAGCGCTGAATGCGGCGTGGCCAAAGTTGCAACAGACGTTGCAAAACCTGATTGAATCAGGTTAACCAAAGCTCGCATCGTTGCTGGGCGATAACTGCACAAACTGAGGTGTAAAGCGGGCTTGGGCATTACCTCACCATCATAGGGGGTTCCTGCGGAAGCCAAGATAATGGGTGCATCAGGGAACTGTTCTTGGAGCAAATGGTATAGTTCCGCTTGATTGGTTTGCAGCAAAGCGTTGAACGCAATAAACACAATGGCCTGTGGTGGCTGTTGCGTGAATTGCGAGATGGGCAAATCATCAAGCCAGTTCTGAACAGAGAACGCTTCACGTGGCGGATATGTTTTACAGATCAGATTGTTAAAACCGGCTTGCTGTAAGAGTTCCGGAAGTTCTGGCGAAGTGGGGACATCAAATGCATAATTGCCCATGCGAGCCCGGTCGGGATGAATGACCAAGAGGCGAGTATTGGATGAAAGGGGCAAGTTGTCGCCGGGATTGCCGGATAGCATCCCAATTCCTTCGCTGGCCCATTGGTTGGCTTCGGTTAATAGCACATCGTTGCGCCATTCTTCAGTAGCAAGCTTGGGGACTTGCATCGGAATGTACTGCTCTTTTAAGCGTTGAAGCCGTTCAAGCGATTCATGCAAGAGGTTTAAAGGTAGCGTGCCGTTTTGAAACGCTTCCACAACCGCTTTATAGACAGTCCATTCGTCTTCGGTACTCTGCTTATAAAGTAAAATATCCACGCCTGCTTTCAGAGAGGCGATTGCGGCTTCGACCGGACTACGGTGCTTGGTGATAGCGCCCATGCATAGGTCATCCGTGATGAGTACGCCCTGAAAGCCGCAGTGTTGCCGTAGTAAGCCCTGAATAATGGCAGGGGAAGCAGAAGAGGGTAGCGATCGCTCTAAGTCGGTTGTTTGCAGCGCTGGATAATACCCATGCGCCACCAGCATGGCAGGCAAGCCTGCCTCAATAGCCTGTTGAAAGGGCTCTAGTTCCTCTTTTGTAAAATTTAAGGTGGGTAAGTCCAAGTGAGAATCCACGGTGCCGTTGCCGTGTCCCGGAAAATGCTTACCTACGGCAATTAAACCCACCTGTTCAAAGCATTGCAGCGCAATATGAGAATATTTCCAAACGGTTTCCGGATCATCCCCAAAGCTGCGAACTCCGATAATAGGATTTTGGCGTTGATAATTCACATCCAACGTGGGGAAAAAATTCAGGTTAAAGCCCAATGCTGTTAACCGATCGGCCATGGCGGCATAGTGGGTTTGCGCCAAATATTCAGGCTCAGCAGAAAGGGCAATGGCTCTTGGGGTTAGCCCTGTCGGAAATACGGTGTGAGGTAAACGTTCAACCTGTCCGCCTTCCTGATCGATACCCATCAGCATGCGGGGTAAATGCTCGGGAACACGCGCTTGAAGCTGTTGCAACAGTTCCCAAACCGCTTGCGGGGTTTGGGGCTGTAATTCATCAAAGTTATCCCGAAAGAAAATTAACCCGCCCAACCCACGTTCCAAAAAGCGTTGGGTAATCTCATTGGGCTCCCGACCGCTGTAGCCGACCATAAAAAGCTGGGCCACTTGGGATTCCAGAGGCAATTCGCGATAATTCATGCGTCTATTTTAAACTCACTTGCCCACGCAGAAGCGCTGGAAGACATTGGTCAACACTTCTTCGGTGGTATCTCTACCCATCAACTCATCCAGCTTGCGTAGCGCGTCCGTAAGCGGCAAGGTGGCCACGTCCAAAGGTAAAGTGCTTTGAATGGCCTCCTGGGCTTGCAACAGATTTTCCTGCACCTGCTCGCAGCACCGAATTTGCCGCTGGTTGAGGGAAATAGTCATATTGTCCTCTTCCGGCGACAAGGCCTGAATTTTCTCTTGCAAGGCTTCGTAAATCTCACGCAAGCCTTCGCGGGTTTTCACGGAGGCGTAGATCCAGTTGGCGTAAACCTTGTGACCTTTGGGCAAAAGATCTTTCTTGTTTCCAATCACAATGGTCGTTCTGGGATCCAGCTTGGATAAGATCTGGGTATCGTAACGCAACAGGCCAATCGGCGCGTCAATCAGGTAAAGCACAATCTGCGCTTCGCTGGCGGCTTGCCAACTACGCTCAATGCCCATCATCTCAATGCTATGGCGCGTTTCCCGAATGCCTGCCGTATCAATCAGCGTAATGGGAATGCCATCGACATCCAGTGTTTCGGTAATCAAATCGCGAGTCGTACCGGCCTGATCCGTAACAATGGAACGCTCCCGAGAGAGCAAGGCGTTAAACAGGGAAGACTTGCCTGAGTTCGGCATGCCCAGGATGGCTACTTTCAGGCCTTCCCGGATCATGCGGTTGCGTTGGGCGCTTTCTCTCAAGCGGGAAATGCCGATCAGGGTTTCTGCCAGCTTTTTCTCAATGAGTGCCCGATCCGGCTCGTCCACTTCTTCCGGGAAATCGATACTGGCCACGATTTGAGCCTGTAAATCCAACAGATCCTTGCTGATGTTGTCGATGTAGGTTCCCAGCGAACGGTTGTACAAGTTGGCGGAAGCCTGAGCCAATAGGCGTTCGCTACGGGTAGAAATCAAATCCATAATGGATTCGGCCTGGGTGAGATCCATTTTTCCGTTAAGGTAGGCGCGTTGCGTGAATTCTCCCGGTTGGGCCAAACGGGCGCCATGTTTGACGCACAGGTTGAGAATCTTATGGCTGATGGCGTCACCGCCGTGGCAGTGGATTTCAATGACATCTTCGCCCGTGTAACTGTTCGGTCCTCGGAATACCAACAACAGGACCTCATCTAAAATGTGTCCTTCATCGGTAATCCAGCCATGATAAAACCGGCCTGGCTTGAATTGGGACTTCTTGCGCGAAAATACGGTTCCGGCAATGTTCCAGGCATCTTTCCCACTTAAGCGAATGACTGCGACACTAGCCTGTCCTCGGGCGGTGGCAATAGCGGCAATCGTAGTATCCATGCTCAGCATCATATTAAAATTCGCCTACGGTTGCATGTTGTTAAGGCACTAATTTCCTACTAGTGTACCGCAGTCCTCTAGTTTAGGCCAATTAATCCTGGGCTTCTTTAAGCAAACGACATACTGTTGCGGTGGGTTGCTAGAGACTAACGCCGGTTAGTATACTCGCGCCTGGGAATTCAGGATGAGCCATTAGAGGAGTTTAGGGTTTACGTACCGGAAAATTAAAATAGCGGGTGGGAAATGGTTCATTTTTCAAAGTGAAATGCCACCATTCTTCCGGTAAGTTTTGAAAACCGTGGGATTTCATGAGCTGTTTCAGGGCTTGTCGATTTGCCTGTGCCTGTTGGGAAATGTTTGGGGCATCGGTATGGGACATCGGGTCAAAACAGTCAAACGCGGTGCCCATGTCAATGCTGTCATCGGGAAACAAAAATCGGTCCGGATGACGGCAATCCGTAGCTTCAGCCAGTTTAATTGGCTGCTTGGCCTTGGTAGATGAATGCAACGGCACCAGCGTTAAATCCACAGTGCTACCCCGGCTGTGACTGGAACGTGCGGCAATATAGCCTTGCTGAAATAGCAGGGATTTAGGTACATCTGGATAGAACCACGGTTTCAAGTCCTGGTCATTGAGCCTTTTGGCCCAGTCCACAAAATAATTGACGGCGCGCTGGGGTCGATAGCAGTCATAAACCTTTAAAGTGTATCCTGCCTGCATGGCTTGCGCTTGTACTTTTGCCAATGCCTCCGCAGCAGGAGTGCTCAGGATACAAGTAGGTACCTGATACCCCTTGACCGGGCGACCCAAGAAATTTTGGCGAGTCGTATAGCGAATATCTTGTTGGATCGATGGCGCTGTTTCCGACAGATACACAAAGCCGGTCGGTAAGGCATGTTTGGCCCAAGCCTTTGTCAATGGCAGAATCAGAAATAAAACAACCATTGACAGAATAAGTCCGCCTATGGCCTCCTGGTATAGATAATTCCGTTTTTGCATTAGTTTTGAAACTCTAAAGGTCTAAAATAAGCTGAGTTGGGGCGCTTCCGCTTCGTGGTCGCGCTCTCGTTGGCGGGTTTCTACCACGGCAAGTTCCTTCTTCTGCATCTGGTTCAGGACGCTTTCCGCCTTCTGAATCACTTCCATTGGTAGACCGGCCATGCGCGCCACCTGGATGCCGTAACTTTTCTGGGCGGCTCCTGGTTCTACCGTATGTAGAAATTCGATCTCTCCATTGGCTTCCGTAATGCAGACCCGATAGTTGGCGATTTTCAGGTTGGTTTGCTCCAGGGTGTTCAACTCATGGTAATGCGTGGCAAACATAGTGCGGCAACCCAGTCGGTTGGCGATGTATTCCGAAACGGCCCAGGCGATGGAAACGCCATCAAACGTACTAGTCCCGCGTCCGACTTCATCCAGCAAGACCAAACTACGCTGGGTAGCGCCATTTAAAATTTGAGCGGTTTCGTTCATTTCCACCATAAACGTGGATTGTCCGCTCGAAAGATCATCCACCGCGCCAACTCGGGTGTAGATGCCATCCACCAAACCAATGCGGGCATAGGTTGCGGGTACGAACGAACCCATCTGCGCCATCAGGACAATCAGCGCTACTTGTCTCATGTAAGTGGATTTACCAGCCATGTTGGGACCGGAAATAATCATCATTTGCGGAATTTTATATTCCTTGGGATTGGCGGAGAGCGTCACATTGTTGGGCACAAATCGGCCCAGCGGCAGGATTTTTTCCACCACCGGATGCCTGCTTTGTTGCAGGTTAATCTCGTAGGATTCATCCACCTGCGGGCGCACATAGTTCTGTTCCACCGCCACGGTGGCCAGGGATTGTAGCACGTCCAAAGCGGAGACCCGCTGGGCGCAATCGCTCAAAATGGGCGCGTAGGTCAGCAGTTTTTGACGCATTTCAATGTACAGGTTGTATTCCAGTTCGTACTGACGGCTTTGGGCATCCAGTACCTGAGCCTCATGGTTCTTCAATACGTCAGTGGTGAAGCGTTCCGCGTTGGTTAGCGTTTGCTTGCGATGATAATCCGAGGGCACATTGGCGGCGTTGGCGCGGGTAATCTCGATAAAATAGCCAAAGGCGCTGTTAAAGGATACCTTCAGGGTTCGGATTCCGGTTCTGTCCCGTTGCTCGGCCTCATATCGGTTAAGCCATTCCGCATGGTTCCTCACTAAATCCCGCATCTGATCCAGTTCGGCATGATAGCCGGTTTTAATAATGCCACCCTCTTTCAGGCTGATGGCGGGACTGTCGTCAATGGCCTGCTCAATCAGCGCCATCATCTTGAACAGTTCCGGCGGGAAATCCTGTAAGCGAGACAGGTAGAACGTTTCCATCGGCTTTAGCAAATTGGAAAGGTCCGGCAGACGGGCGATGGATTGCTTCAGGGCAATTAAGTCGCGGGGTTGGGCAGTTAAATTGGTGACTTTGGTGCTTAATCGCTCAATGTCATAAATTTCCGGCAAAATGGCGCGAACAGACTCGCGGATGGCGGCACTACTCACTAATTCTTCCACTGCATCCAGACGAGCCTGAATTTCATCCAGATTGGTTAATGGTTGATTAATCCATTGCCGCAATAGACGGTTGCCCATACTGGTGCAGGTTCGGTTCAACACCCACAGCAAGCTTCCTTCATACTGGTTGTTTTTGACGGTGCTGAGCAATTCCAGATTGCGACGGGCCGTGGTGTTCATGGTCACGGTCTGGTTGAGCGAGTAGGGTCGTATGCCATTAAAGACCGGTGGATTTTCCAAGAAATTCCGGCTGATGTAGTAGCCAATCACCCCGGCGGCCTGTAATGCCAGTGGGATGTTATACAAACCAAAGCCTTCCAGGGTTTTAACGTGGAGTAAATCCATGAGGATAGATTGGGTATTAACTACTTCAAATGCCGTTTCTTCCAGCGGAGTGCAGCGATAATTCTCGCTGATTTCCGGCGGGATATCCGGCAAAAAGGCGTCTAATTCCTGTTTGGAAACCGCCCGACGTTTTTTGCCTTTTACCAGGATTTCTGCTGGGCGAATTCGATCCAGTTCAGAGAGCAGTTCGGGAAACGTCAGTTCGGTAACCATAAACGTGCCGGTGGAAATATCGCAATAGGCCAGTCCACAATGCTCCAGATCCTTGATAAGCAAGGCTGCCAAAAAATTATTTTCTTCCGGACGAAGCAAGGATTGCTCAGTAATGGTCCCACTGGAAAGCACCCGCACCACTTGGCGCTTTACCAAGCCCTTGGCCTGGGCGGGATCTTCCATTTGCTCGCAGATGGCTACCTTGAAATTTTGCGTGAGCAGCTTGCTCAAGTACGCTTCCGCCGCTTTGACCGGGATGCCCGCCATAGGGATGCGTCCACATTGTCCCGCATCGCGTCCGGTGAGGGTAATTTCCAACACCCTGGCGCTGATTAGCGCATCTTCAAAAAAAGTCTCGTAGAAATCTCCCATACGGTAAAACAGGATGATACCTGGGTATTCCCGTTTGACTGCCAAGTATTGAGCCACCATAGGGGAGGCTTTTTCTGGGTCAACCGTGTAGGAATGTAAGGTATTGTAGGGGCTGGCGGCTGTGCCCGCGCCATTGGTAGCGGTGGTGTCTCTCATGGGCATGATTGTAACAAGATTATGGATTAAATTCTGTAAATTCCGAACTAGGACGTGTTAAAAATTGTGCCTACTTCGTTGCCCCCATTCGGGGATCCTTATCGCTAAGGCTCCGATGTTGCCTAGAGCTAAAGACTGTAGTTCTCGCCTTCGCCTCGTAGTCCTTAATTGTTAACACGTTCTAGTTTGTTTTATACGATAAAAGCCGAGTAGTTAATCTACTCGGCTTTTGAAAAAAATGTGACTGAGTTTATTTGCTGGCGGGCGCGGAGCTACCGGCGTTCAGTCTGGTTAACACGTCGTTGGTAATATCGGTTCCACCAACGAAAACGGTTTGCTTGGCGAGTACCACGGACAGGTTTTTGCTTTTTGCCACAGTCTCAATGGTATTGTTCATTTCATTTTCCAGGGACTTGGCTTGGGATTCCTGCAAGTTGCTGTATTCGTTGACTTTGCCTTCTAATTTCTCTTCCAGGCTTTTTTGTAACTGCTCAACCGCAACGGGGTTGTTGGGTTGTTTGGTCTTTGCTTCGCGAATTTGTTTAATGTAGTCGGCGCGCATTTTTTCCAGATCGGCCTGCTTGCTCTTCATATCGTCCTGGAAAACCTGGGCTTTATTGTAGGAACGGATCAGTTTATCGTAGTCCACGGTACCGATCGTATCGGCTGCAAAAGCGGCGCGCATGCCACCAACTGCAATCACCAACAAAGATAGAATCAATGTAATCAGACGTTTCATGGATAAAGTTACTCCTTAGACAAACGTACCTGAGTTTCTGTGATTATTTCAGAAATTACCACATAGAACAAGATGCTACCGGCTGATTCTTGTTCTGTAATTGGGTTTTGGGCAATTCATCAGTGTATGCATTTCAGTTTTTTCTAGAATTTCTCGCCAACGCCAAAGTTCCAGTAGCGAGTATAACTGCTGCGTCCCATCAGAGGAATTGCATAGTCAATCCGGATTGGGCCAACGCCCGGCATGTTGAGCCGGATGCCAAAACCGGTGGAGACCCCGCTGGTGGTGCGATTAAACACGGAGTTCAGATTGGATCCGCCCAAAACGGTACCGGCATCAAGAAAAGTTGCTGCCGTCAGATTGTTGATGACCGGAATCGTTTTCAGTTTGCCAAAAACCGGGATTTTGGTCCGCAGTTCCGCGCTGCTCAGCAAGTAGCCGTTGCCGATACCCAGACCGCCTTCCTGGAAACCGCGAACCGAGTATGAGCCACCCATGCGGTACATGTTAAATGTGGGGATATCACCCATGATGGAGTGACCGCCCTGTGCGTTCAAGGCTAAAGTAATACCATTCCGGATTTTGATGTACTTACGCAGGTTGGCGTTGGCCATCCCATACGAGGTACTTCCGTTTAGGCCGTAAGAGCCTCCGACGGATACGGTGTTTAACCACCCGGAAGTGGGGCTGAATCGGTTGTCACGGGTATCGTAAGCCAACGTCGGAGACAACGTCAGGAAGTTGCCCCCCTTGAGTTGTCCGGAACGCTGTGAAGGATTGATATTAAATTTCGACAGATCCGCAGAGGATGCGTAATCTTGGAGACTAACGTGCTCACCGCGTAGGCTGAGGCCAAACGAAGTGTGATTTAAGGAGGCGAGCGGTCTACCCCAGCTAACTTCACTACCAAAACGCCGTTCAACGCCCAACGGGATGTTAAAGCTGCTGTAGTTCCTGCCGTAGGCGTTAACGCTTAATGAGTTGGACGTATTCATCAAGCTGGGGTTGCTCCAGCCCACGTCAAACTGATAAGTGCGGGAATTTGCCTGGGTTGCCGCGTTCCGGTTGATAATACCGGTACCTACAGCGAAAACGGAACTGAGGTTTTGTCCTCGTCCCAGGAAGTTGGGATCGTTATAGCCGAGCGAGCCGAATAGACCGGTACTGGTATCAATGCCGCCCCCGAGAGAGATGGCGCCGGTCCGCTTTTCATCGACCTCCATGGTCAGATTGTACTTGTCCGGGTTATCCGGAGAGGCGGTAATAACGCGACGGACATCTTTAAACGCTTGGGTCCCGAAGATACGCTTCATGTCTTCGCCCAGTTTTTTCTCGTTATAGACATCGCCAGCCTTGGTGGCCATCATGCGCTTGAGCACATAGTCTTTGGTTTTGCGGTTGCCCACGAACTGGATTTTATCAATCGTGCCTTCATTGATTTTCAGGTTGATCACGCCATCCGGGTCATCCTCAATGTTGGAAACCCGCGCCAGGACATAGCCTTTTTCCGCGTAAAGCTTTTCCACTTTCTCAATGGCCTCGTTGAGCTGGCCGATATTTTGCGGCATGCCGGTCTGGCTGGCGAAGATGGATTGCAGCTCGTTGTCATCGATAATGGTATTGCCGTCGATATGTACGCCGGTAACCGGAGCGTTTTCCTGCACCACGATCCGCAGGACGATGCCATCGCTGGTGGCAACGGGTACGGCTTTGATTTTTTCCGTAAAGTAACCCATGTCATAAATCCGGCGCAAATCTTCTTTCAGGGTGCTTTTGCTGTACAGGCTCCCCGGCCGGATGATCATGGTGTCTTTAATCTTATCCCCATTAATGAGCTTGTTGCCTTCAATGCTGATTTTATTGATGGTCAAGCCCTGGTCATAACCCTGGTCTCTGGCTGCCCGAACGCCATCCGGGGCAAACTCGTTCACCGGCGTAGGCGAGGCATCTTCTTGAGCCTGCACGTCATCAGCCGGGGCAAGGCTGTCTGCGGCGCGGGCCATTTCAGGTTGGGTCAAGCCCATGATAGACAGCGCCAGCAGGAAAGCTAAGGTGGGGGCTGATTTGCTTGGATAGAAACGGACTTTCAACGGAGATAACCTCATCTTTTACGGGTGGATGGGTATTTTATCCTCAGCACTTACTAAGATTGTCCCATAGGGTTTAGTCAGCGTAAAGGTTGGTTTCAACCGGGGGTTGGGTGGAACCGTTCCAGTGACGGTGTTTGTACTTCGCTTTGCCACTTTTTGAGTCGGTTTTTGTTGAGGACGAAGCGGGACAAAAAATGTGCCATCTCTACATAAAACAACAACCAACTTTCAAAATTGATCCCACAATGATCCTACAAGATACTCCACCTAACTTGATACCAGATTCTAATGCTCTATCATAGCAGATTCCTGCAACGGGGAGGATGAGTCGATCAGGTTATCTTCAGTGAGAGAGGGTGTCTTGTAATGGCCTTTGATCAGCACCAGTCCGCCAATCAGGGAGGTGCAGGTGGAGATAATCACCCAGTAAAAGGCAAAGGCCAAAGCCGTTTGAGGTGGGAGACCCGCCTTGGTGAGCAAAAGTAGATAGGTGCCTTCCCGCACGCCAAAACCATTAAAGGCGATGGGCAATACGCTGGCCAACGAGACAATGCCATATACCACGCTGATATAAAGTACATCCACATGAACATGGAGGGCATTCGCGATCAGTAGATGCATTAGCACCATCATGACGTGAACCACCAGCGACATGGAAACGGATTTGCAAAGCAACCCCAAATTTGCCCAATAGATTTTGGCCTGACCGAGCAGTTCCAGTTTTGGAATGCGTTCGGCTAGACGCTCCAAGGGGGTACACCATAAGGCCAGATAGCCCAATAGCATGAACGAGGATAGGGAGAGCAATAACAGACGCAAGTCAAAATAAACCGGACCAAAGGACAGGAATTTCAGAGGAATCCGCAGATCCATCGCCATGAGTGGGGGCGTAAGGCTGACGATACTGGTCAGGATGAGCAAAGCGACCAGGCCCACGCCGCGCTCCGCCAGTAGCGTTAACAACGCTTCCCGCTTTTTACGCTGGCTGCTTTTGGCCAAATACACCATGCGGAGCATATCTCCGCCAATGGCGCCGGGAAGAAACAAATTAAAGAACATGCCAATGAGATAGTAGTCGTAAAACTCCCGAAACGACAGCCGAAATCCCAGTGGCGCACTGAGAAACTTCCATCGATACGCGCTGATGAGCTGTGCTGATAAATACACGACAACTCCAACCGGCACATACCACAGATTGGCTTGGGAGAGTTTTTGCAAGGTGCTCTCAAAACCCGTATAGTGCAGCAAAAAGCCCAATAAGATCAGGCTGACCAGGATTTTAACGGTTTGTTTCAGGGAAGGTTTACCGGGCATGACGATTAGCTGGCGCTCGTGCCCAGACTGTTTTGAGTAGCCTGAATCACTTCCCGTACTTTGAAAATCTGTTTGTTCTGGGATTCAAAATAGGTTCTGGACTGAATCTCCGCGATTAAGCCGGTACTGATCAGTTGAATACCCGTGATAAAGAGCAACACGCCCAGCGTCAACAAGGGGCGGGTTCCAATATCGTGATGGAACAGCAGTTTATCAATCATTAGGTAAGCCAGCAGAATGCTTCCGCCAAACAGGAAGGTAAGTCCCATACGCCCGAACAACTGCAGGGGACGAGTCAGGAAACGCTTCAGGAATAATACGGTCATCAGGTCCAACACCACTTTAAAAGTGCGGGATAGACCATACTTGCTAGTTCCTGCGACACGGGGACGGTGATTGACCGGGACTTCCTTGATAACGGCCCCGTCAATACTGGCTAGCGCCGGGATAAAGCGATGCATCTCGCCATAAAGGGGAACTTCCTTGGCGACTTCCGAACGGTAAACTTTCAGGGAGCAGCCGTAATCGTGAATTTTGACGCCTGTGGTTGTGCCAATAATGCGATTGGCAATCATGGAAGGCAATTTGCGAGTCAAGGCTTTATCTTGCCGATGCTTGCGCCAGCCGCACACGATATCCAGGTTTTCGTCTTCCAGCATCTGGATAATTTCAGGCACTTGGGCGGGATCATTCTGTAAGTCGCCATCCAAGGTCACAAAATACTTGCCGTGCGCATGGTGAAACCCGGCGGAAGTGGCGGCGGTTTGCCCATAGTTCCGCTTCAAGCAGACGATATTGAGCTGGGGAAACTCGTCAGCCAGATGGCGCAGGGCGGTTACCGTACCATCACGGGAGCCGTCATCCACAATTACGATCTCAAAACTACGATTCAGCCGATAGCCGGTTTGGGCAACCTCGCGAATCAAGGCATCCACGTTTTCTACTTCGTTATAGACCGGGATGATGAAGGAGACATCAATCGCAGCCTGCGGAGAAGGAATGGTTTCGGTTTGAGGAAGGCTCAAGCCTTGGGAAAGCGGCTGGGGGATGGCTGATTGTACAAATGGTTGCATAATGGACTTCCAGTTATGGGATCAGGGCGCTTGGCTTACAGAGAGTAAACTATAAACACGGTCTTTTTCAAGGATTCGCACTTGCTGGGTGGACTTTAAAAGCGTTTGAAGCTGCGGTACAAAGCTGGTCTTGGTGATAATGAACGTTTCTTTATTTTTGTTCAGTTCGGCCCGTAGCTTTGGGGCTTCCTCTTCCACAAAACGCGGGACTCGACGTCTCCCGTAAAAGGTTAAGCTGGGCCGTTGAATTTCATACAGCACCACCGGTCGGTTTCCGATCTGATGGAGATATCCCATCATAACACCTTGGGTCGCTTTGCTCACATTCGGCACAATCCCTTGCATCGCAACGACAACTAACAAGGTCATGCTGAGCACTTGGCTCATCAGGGCAGTTTTAACTTGTTTTCGGCTTAACTGCCATGCTGTGGTCAAAAAGCCCAGTACCAGGATTAAAACCGCAATCAGATTATAATTGTTCGCTTGTATGCCAGCAGCCTCACGGGGCAGTAAGCGGGACATCTGCGTGATAAAAAACAGGCCGCCGACAGCCGCGACGATGACCAGGCCCCATGCTGGTAAGGTGAGCCATTTCCAGTTGGTGCTTTCAGACTGGGATTGTTTATTCTCAAGCGTTTTCTGATGCCAAGTGCTGGCGGTTAATAGCGCCAATGCAGGAAAGAGAGGCAAAATATAGGTTAAGAGTTTGGTGCTGCCCAGGCTAAAGAAACAAAAGACGAAAATTATCCATATACCAGCATACAAGGGAACCAAATAATTAAAATTCTTGTTTTCCACATTGGCCCGATGGGTTTTAAATTGGTCGAGGAGTTGTTGAATTGCCGCCGGTAAGGAGGCTATCCAGGGAAAGAAACCTGCCAAGAGTACCAACGCGTAAAAGTAAAAGGGTTGCTTATGCCCGGAGACAACGTCTGAGTAGCGAGTGACATTATGCAGAAACAATGCATCCAGAAAAATAGGCCCATTTTGCTGATAGGCCAAGATGTACCAGGGCAGGGCGACCGCTAGGCAAGCTAATAGCCCTAACGCTAACCAGCGATTCAGGATGCAGCGCTTAAATTCACCAATACTCAAGCAATAAAGGCTGAAAATTGCTCCTGGCACTACGATACCGACCGGACCTTTGGTTAAAACCGCCAGCCCTGAGAAAAAACCTGCAGCCAGCCACCAGCGTAAATTTTTATGGGCTGCCATGAATAGGCAGAGGGTGGTCGCAGTCATCCAGCAACTTAGGGTCATATCGGTAATGGACATGCGCGCAATGCCGATAAACAGAAGGGATGTGGCTAAAATGAAGGCGGAGAACAGGCCATAAGTTCGTGAAATCCAGTATCGGCCAAACCCGTAGATCATTAAGACCGTACTACTGGCTGTTACTGCGCTAAAGAATCGGGCGGAAAATTCGGAAATACCGAACCATTGATAGGCCAGGGCAATCAACCAATAGAAAAATACTGGCTTATCAAACCGCAACTCGTAGTTAAAATACGGGGTAATCCAATTTCCCCGTTCAATCATTTCGCGGGCTGCCTCAGCATATCGAGGCTCATCCAGGTCAAACAGCGGATAACTGCCCAGCTTGTAAAAAAATACGATGCCCATCAAAACCAGCAAAATGAGCGTATCTCGATGGCGGACAAGGAAGGGTTTGGAAGCTGTGGGGCTCGGGGTGTCTTTAACAGAAGAGGCCATAGTGTTAGTATAGTACAATCAAAGATCTACCAAAAAATTGTTTTTAACCTCAAACAGTCTTGGAAATCCTGGTTTTGAGCTTGAACGCTGGATATTGGAAAGTCGTAGTCAACCCGAACTATTCTCAAAAAGTTCTGGTAAAACCTGTTGAAAACGTATTGAATCGTTGAAGAAATTCGGAAAGTTTTAACTTATGGCGCTGAAGATACCCTTTACCAAAATGCATGGCTTGGGCAACGACTTTGTGATGTTGGATGGCCCCACGGTTGCCGGGCTGGATTTGCACCCGGATCGCAATCGGGAAGCTCTGGAAAAGCTGGCCGCATTTCTCTGCGACCGTCACTTCGGTATTGGGGCGGATGGCCTGATTTTACCGGTGCTCCCAAGCGATCCGAGCCGGTTTGACATTCGCTTTGTCTATCTCAACAGTGACGGGACTTGGGCGGAGATGTGCGGTAACGGGATTCGTTGCTTTGCTCTCTTTGTGAAGGACTTGGGTCTGGTGGACCGGGATGAATTTACCGTTGAAACGCTGGCCGGTCCGATTCGCCCGAAAATTAACGCGGACCGAACTGTCACGGTGGATATGGGCGCTCCCATTCTGGAGCCTGAGAAAATCCCGTTTGTGGCCAATGGCGCCAAACAACCGGTTCAGCGTTTTGCGTTGAATGTTCTGGAACAGCAGGTTCCGGTTACGCCGGTGAGCATGGGGAATCCGCATTGTTTGATTTTCCAGGATGAATTGCAGCATCCGCTTGACGCGGCGACTTTTGGACCGGCTTTGGAAAAACATGCCGCTTTCCCAGCCAAAACCAATGTGGAATTCGTAGAGCCTCTCAGCCGGAAGCATCTGAAAGTGACCGTTTGGGAGCGTGGTTGCGGATTTACGCTGGCCTGCGGTACAGGTGCTTGCGCGACGGCGGTTGGCGCGATCATGTTGGGCAAGGCCGATCATGATGTCAATGTGGAACTGCCGGGCGGTAACTTGCGCATTGAATGGGATGGTAATCCATCGTCTCATGTCTTTATGAGCGGTCCGGCTCAAACGGTGTTCCAAGGTGAGATTAGTGTTCCTACCCATATTCTGGCTTTAGATAGCCCAATTAACAAGGTTCCCGTATAGCGAATCGGGCGATGGCCCGGTTATGCGTCTCTGTTCCGGTGTAGTGTCCTTATCCGAGATGTGGAATTTATGAAGTTCAGCCTCAACATCCAGAAAACTTGCTCATCCCCTTCCTGGAAGCGTATCCTGCTTTCCTTGGGTTGTACACTGGCCTTCTCCGCCTCTGTGGTGATGCAGGCTCATGCCACCGATTTGCCCTCTGGTGTCTTGAATTACCTGCGGCAGAAGGATTCCCATGTGAAGGTTCGTTTTGATGGGGTGGTGGTCTTCAGCAATGGGGAAACCTATGTGCCGGTGCTGCCGCAGGATCCGTCCCTGAATCCGGATTCCCAGCAGGTTGTGGCTACGGTGCCGGAAAAGGCAGCTTACCCGGATTTGATTCAATTTGATAATAACTTTTTCCTGATGCGCTTGATCCAAACCGCTTCGGGCCGACTGACTTTCCCTAAGATGGCGGAGTATCCCATTCAGCTCAAGGAAGGGCTATTGCCGCAGGATTTTGTGCTGCCGGACAACCTGTTTATTCCGGTGGAACTGAAAGTTATCCTGGGTGCATTACCCTATAATCCCAGTACTGCAGCGCCAGCTGCGCCGAACTCCGCGCCTGCGGCCGTTATTGCCAGACCCACGAATAATTCCTCGTTGCCCGCTTCGGATTATCAGTTGAAATCGACCCTGCGCTCAACCTATGTATTCGATCTGGTAGAGCAAAAGCTGATTGGCATTGATGCCGTGACTGGCCGTAAGCAGGCAGATGTGCCGCTGGATTGCGTGCCTTCGTCATTGCATTTATCCCATGATGGAAAACTGCTGTTTGCGCCGTGTTTGTCTACGAACGAGCTTGTGGTAGTCGATACGGGCTCTAATCTGGTGAAAACCCGTGTGCCCGTTGGACAGCGTCCGGATGCGGTTCTCTATTTCGACAACTCACAGGATGTGGTGATCAGCAATAGTTTTTCGCCATTTTTATCCGTGGTGAACAGTGAAGCCCTGGTTGGCGGACAGAAGATAGATTTGCCCGGCAATGGTGGCGCGATGGCCCAGGTTCCCGGTGAAAAAACGCTTCAGATAGCGGTGGCGGATGCATTCAAAGCGAAAATTTACCTGGTGGATGTGAATACGCGGGCCGTGGTTAAAACCTTGAATGCAGTGCCCGATATTTCCGCGCTGCGGGTTTTCCGGGATACGGAAGGGCATGTGCGCATCTGGGCGGCTAGTCGTACCAAGGGGCAATTAGCCATTATCGATGCGGATAACGATAAGATCCTGAAGACATTGGACGTAGGCGCCAAGCCGGTAGACATGGCTGAATTTGACGATAAGCTCTATGTAGTTTCCGCCGGGACTTCCCAGGTGGATGTAGTGGATCGCAACACGCAAACCGTGGTGGCGCATATTCCCTTGGAAGCGGATTCTTTCCCTTCCGGCATCGTGACTATGTCAGAAGAAAAGCGGGCTTATGTGGTGACTGCGGCTGCAAATAGCCTGGTTGTGATTAATCTAAGTACGAATCAGGTGGAAAATACTTTTCCAGTGGAATTTCGGGCCAACATGATTGCGACTGTGCCGGACAAAAAGAATGAGACGCTGGATGCGGTCGTGATTCCCTTACCGGATTTGAATGCAAGCGAATCTAATGGCTCAACCAAGAAAAAGGGACGGGACTCAACCAAGCAGGCAGATCAAAATAAGCAGGCTAAACATCATGGCTTGTTTGGTAAGCGGGAGCCTGAGCCCCAGCAGACGACCAGTCAACCTCCAGCTTCCGTTTCCAAGACAGCATCGCAACCGGTGAGTGCCAAGACGGCAAACTCGACGGTGAATCAACGTAAAGCCGTTACTCAGCCTAATCAGGCTTCAGGAAAAAACGGTACAAATAGCCTGTCTACGCCGGTTTCGATACCAAGCCAGCCGGGCGCTGCCTCAAACTCGCCGCTGTATGGCGAAAGTCAAAGTAAATTTCGGCTATTTTTAGGTGGGCAGCAGAAACGGCCATCATCCTCTTTATCGCCAGAAACGGATGCCAGCCAAGCGGCCAAGGCGGGTGCCCGGTTGAGTAATCCTAATAATGTCGCTCCGCCTGCGGATGATTCCGACAAAGCTGGTCCCCAGCAACCTACGGCTTCACCAAATAGTATGCTGATGATGGCGCCTGATATGCAAAAATAAGCCGGTTTTGACGTGCGATAGGTTAAGATTTCGTGCTTAGATAAGAAAATGAATCAGGGGTTTAGGGTGTCACAGGAGCTTCCAACAGGGTTAAAGTGCCTTGCTCGGCATTAAAGCGAGCTGCACAGCCAATGGGAAGCGTTGCTGTTTGTGCACCATGCCCCACGGTAAATCCATAACCGACTGGTACGCCTGCGAAGCCAGTTAACTCTTTTAAGAAATCGGTCAGACTCAGTTCGGGTTCCGGTTCAATGTCGGAAAAATCGCACAACAGCAGGCCAGTGATGCGTTCAAACAAGCCAGCCATTTTCAACTGCTGGAACTGGCGATCCAGGGTGTAGTATTTCTCTTTCCAGTCTTCAATAAAGAGGATGTGTCCCCGAGTCTCAGGCTGGTATGGTGTACCACACAGCGCGGAAAGCAGAGAGAGGTTGCCGCCAATCAGCCGTCCTTCGGCCACACCGGGCATAAAGGCTTGATATTGATCCTGATTTGGGATCAAGTAGGGAATAGGAACAGGCTGACTGACCATTTTGATCAGTTCCGCTTGGCTGAATGGTTCCTGATGAATCAGATTGGAGGTGAGCATGGGGCCGTAAAACCCAACCAACCCGGTTTGCTGATAAAAAGGCAGTAATAGGGCAGTGATATCGCTGAAGCCGATAAAAACTTTGGGGTTCTGGCGTACCCGTTCAAAGTCCAGGTAGGGTAGCAGACGCATACAGCCATACCCGCCACGGGCGCATAAAATACCGTCCACTTCGGGATCGGCGAAGGCGGCATGCAGATCCGTCAAGCGCTCAGTATCGGTGCCAGCCAGGTAGAGCCGCTTATTTTGAGCGTTGGGCATCAATTTAACGCGATAGCCAGCCTTTTCCAGTAGGGCAACGCCTTGTGCAAACGCTTCCGGATCCGGGGTGGCTCCAGCGGGAGAAATAACCGCGATCGTGCTGCCCGGACGGAGCGCCTTGGGTTTGATGATTTGCTCTGGGGGTAAACTCAGACTCATAGTCAGTATCATAGCAAAAAGGGCAGTCATATGACTGCCCTTTTATATCTGGCGTATTACTTAAGAGGCGGTTGGCAAGAGTTTGGCCAATCTCTGTTTTTGTTGTTCGTCTTCCGCAAAGTCGTCCTGCCGTTGAAATAAGGTCTCCTTTGCTTTAGCTTCCTGTGCTTTGGCTTGGTTTTCTAGTTTCTCAGCTTGCTCCAACTCGGCTTTGGCGGCCTTATGGTTGCTATCTGCGGTTTTGAACTCCCGTTCTGCAGTAGCTAACTTCTTTAGGGCCTTTCCTCTTTCCTTTCTTGCAGTGTCTACTTCCTTCGACGCTGCACTGCTACTCGGAGCATCCGCAAGGTCACTCTGTCTATCTTCTACTTCAGTTTTTGCTGCCTGAAGCTCTTGTCTAGCAGCGACTAAAGTTTTACTTTTTTTCTCGAGTTCTTTTTCTAACTCAAGGGTTTTAACTAATGCTTGCCCTTGCGCTCGTGAAGCGAGGACCGACTTCGCGATAGCTTCATCATACGCACGGGTAGCTTTGCCGAGTTCTAGCTTCGAATGCTGCATTTGCGCTTCCATTTTCTGATGTAAGAGCGGTGCAAACTTTTTCTCATAGGCTGTGTGTGCTGTTGTAATTTCAGCTTGATGAGCATCATGGTCGAATGCTGTCTTATCTGTCAGGGATTTCAACTTGGCGTTGTGGTAATCCAAGTGCGCCTTTTTCAGGGCGTCAATCGTTTTTTGGGAATCTTCGCCCTCTAAGTGAGAAATATGGTCTTTTCCGGCATCAAAGGCTGCTTCTAGCTCCTTTTTGGACTTTTCAACTTCGTCTTTGCTGGTAAAGCCTTTAATTTTTTCAGTTATGTGAGCCGCAGTGTCATGGGTTTCATTAATGAAAGTTTTAGCTTCATCGTTCAGTTTGCTGAACGAGTTCGTCACTTTAGGCGTGGCCGCGTCTGCGGCCTCCGTAAAAACCTTTTTGAATTGATTTCTGGCCTCCGTGATTGCTGTGAAGTGAGTGTTAACTTTGTCAGCGCCTAATGCATCGCCTTTTTCTAACGCTTCCAGTTTATCGTTCAAGAAGTTGGTATGGGCCTCTACGTATTTCTGATAAGCCTCGGCAGGGCCTTTTGCCAGTAGGATTTTATGATCACTCAGAGCCTTGTTGGCATTGTTGAAATGTGTAGTAATTTCCGCTTGTGCCTTTTTTGCGGCTTCATGATCTTCTTTTTTGCTGTAGCCTTCAACCTGCTCCCGCAGTGTTTTCACGTTTTTATCTAATTCGTTAAAGTGCGTTTTCACTTCAGCAGGAAGCTGCGAAACCTCTTTGGGGAACACTTCTGCAAAGGCTGTTTCATAGGCTCTGTGCTTATCGTTTACAGCTTGGGTGAATTCAGTCTCTTTCTCGAAGGCTTTGTTATCTTTCAGAGCTTTCAGCTTGCCGTCAAAGAATTCTTTCAGAGCGTTGTGATACTCATCGTGGGCTTTTTTCGGTCCGTCTTGCAGTTGCTGTTTTTCGCCTTTCAAGGCAGCTTTGGCATCACTGAAGAGTTTCTCAACGGCATCTTTTTCTTTGCCTAAAGCTTCATGGCTGATATTCGTTTTGGCTTTTTCAAAATGTGATTTACCTTCCTTGGCGAGATCGCTCAATTTGGTTTTGGCACCTTCTGCTAAATCGGCCAAGGCAGTTTCAGTGGATCTGATCAAAAAGCCGAAAATGCCTTTGTTGTGTACTAACCGCTCACCGCCCCAAATTAAGGGAATCCCAACGGCAATGGCTGTACCTACTTTACCCATCGTGGTAGACATTAGGCCACCAGAGGCACTGCTTGTATCAGCTAAGCTGGTGGAGGCGCCTGAAGCTGCAGGATCCATGGATGGGCCTGCCGGGGCGCCAGGAGCTTGTGGGCTGGTTTGAGGAGCAAATAAATCTTGTTGAGGGGGTTGTCCAAATGTTGCCGGGTTAAAGCCTGGAGGAGCGGAGAAGGGGGAATTAGCGGGAGGAGTTGCTGGAAATCCTGGAAGAGTTTGAGGAGGAAAGCTTGGTGCGAAGGACTGAGCTGGCATGCCGGGTTGCATGGATTGCGGGAAAGGTCTCTGTCCTGGAAATTGGGTACCTGTTGGGTAAAGCGACATTTGGAACTCCTCTGTTCGGTGAAGTTTGTTTGTGGCCAGTTAAAACCTCCTGAACCTTAGTCTGTGCGTTCGGAGGAATGTGGTTGCAATATTTCTTTACATCACGCTGTCAAATTGATTAAAAATTTGAATGCCAAACTGAGCATGGATGATCAGGAGGGGAGGCATGGATCATGTGAGGTCCAACTATTATTTTGTAAAGAAGGCGTGCATGCAAGTGCGGCATGTTGGAGCGCTTTTGTGTTTACGCGTCAAGCCTGGATGAGAGATTGTTACAAGTTGGGGTGAGGAAAAGCTGAAACGTCAAATAATATAGGAGAAACAGGGGTATTACTGTGCCGCTAAAAAAAGGGCCTCTGCCTATAGTAAAGTTAATCTTCCCGTCCGGTTAAAAGTTTAGTTAACCCAGTGGGCCGCTTAAATATTGGTGCGACTTGCAAAAACATCCTAAGCCGTCAGGCTTCGCTAGCCCAAACCGCTGAGAATTAACTGGGCGTATTCTCCAGCTTCCCCTTGAGGATCGAGACTGACCGTCTTTTGCAAGTGGGTCTTGGCGTTTTGCATATCGCCCAGGTTGAGATAGCAGGTGGCCATGTCACTATGACACCAGGGGTCTGCGTCTTCCGTACGGAGTTGGTGCGAATACTGGGTCAGCGCTTTATCCCAAACGCCCATTTTGGAATAGATGCGGGCCAGGTTGAAGAATGTGCGAAAATCATCCGGTGCAAGTTCTTGGGCTTGTAGGAAATAGGTTTCCGCTTCCGGGTAGTTACTTTGGTCTTCGTAGGTATTGGCAATATTAAAGTAGGGATTCAGGTAGCTGGTGTCATATTCCAGGGCTCGTTTCCACCATTGCAAGGCCAAATCGGATCTTCCCAGCAATGCGCAGGAGATACCCGCTTCAGTTGCGTAAATGGCCTGATTTCTATGTGCCGCATGGCTGTATTTCAAGGTTTCTCGATATAGGATTACGCTTTTTTCATACTGGTGCTCGTTTTTATACAAACGCGCCAGTTGAAAATACGCATTTTCCATATGTTTGTCTTCTTGCAACGCTACTTCGTATAAGGCGATTTTTTCGGCGGCGTTTGATGTCTGGTGAGCCTTGAGCATGAGTTGCATCGCAGTGATCGAGGTGCTGTAAGGCGCAAGGTTTTCATACTTCCAAGCTGGGTTTTGGCCGAAGATGGCTTGAGCCAACCGGCTTACGGTCTGGTTAATCAAGGGGTTCAGACCATCCGCGTCATAAGGCAGGCTCGAATCTTTGCCGCTAGAAAGCGGTGATAAAGGAAGGAACGTTTGCTCAGAGAGAATGTATTTGTTTTGTTCCGCATGAAAAAGCCTGTACTCAATTTCAAATTTGCTTTGCGGCGCTGCAGCGGGACGAATGGAGCCGGTAAACAGATATTGACTGCGAGTGCTCCTACAGATTTGCGCCAGCCGCTTCAAGGTTTCAGCTTGTTCTAGCTCCTGGGTTAGGCAGACTTTATCCGATAAGGTGGCCAGATCTTTGTAAGTGATGGGAGTAAAGCGGGTTAATTGATTCATAACCCCATAGCCATACAAAGTTTCGCATTGATGGAGCATCATCGAATTAGCCGGCTGTTTTAAAAAACCGACCATAACAATTTTGGGTGATGGTTGTGTGGACATAGCGTGATGGTTTTAAATACTTGCCAATTCGGAGCTTGTGCAGCCAAATTTTTACCAAAGCGAGAACACAGGGCAAAAATTAAACGATGCTCCCTCATTTGCCATTGTAAAAGATCACTTGCGGTTTTGTTTGATTTTGCCGGTTAGGATGGGTCTGTTGGAGGATATGTCCTTGGGCTGAGATGATTGCGGAAATCCCCGTGTTGCTTGAAATGACAAGTGGTAGTCGAGTTTCAGCGGCTCTAATCTGACCAATGGCTAAAAATTGGGCCTCAAGCAACGGATCTTGGTGGAACCAACCTAGATTGCTGCTATTAATCAATAGGTTTGCGCCTTGTTGCGCATATTTCTGGGCAAAGCCTCCTTGTAAAAGGCCGCTGTCTATTAATTCAAAGCAGATTAACCCTCCGAGCTTGCTGTTTCCTGCTTTTAAAAGAGGGCTTTGGATGCCTGTATCGTATGGGGTAACGTACTCAATATTCAGCTTGTTCAGCAAGCTGGTGAGCAAATCGCCTAAACCATAGGGAGTATACTCTCCAAACGGAACCAGACGGCGCTTATGATAAAACTGCACTCTGTCTTCCGGTAGTATCCATTCATCGGGGGTAATTAAGGCTAACGAGTTATAGCGATGATTTTGTGCGTCTTTACTACTTACCCCGACGGCAATATAAAATTGACGTTGCTGAGCCAACTCCAGTAGTTCAAACATTCTGGGGTTCAGGTAGGGTGCTTGTATGGGTGTCCAGCCTGGGGCTACACCTTCTTCGGGATATACCAGGAGCGTTCCCGGTGGCCATTTCACATGGGCTAACGGCTGAATATAGCTTTTTTGTATAGTCTCACGATCTAAAGCACCCGAGCGGATTGCCTCAATCGGGATGTTGCCTTGGATTACTGCGACTGGATTTGGCCAAGCTTGGTGGTTCCACTGGGGTTCAGGAAACATATTTAATATTGCTAATATCATCGGGCAAAATGCCATGGGGATGAGCTTCTTTAACAAAGGCTGAGCCGTATTTGCAGGAGCTTGGCTTGTATGGAACTGTTCCGCCCAAAAACTGTTGTGCAGGACAATGAGGTAAGCGATGCCACTGCCGGAAATCAGGCTGGTCAGCCATCGGACTGGCCAGACGGCGGCTTGGGTATATTCCAATTGCGCCCACGGAAGCGCTAATGGAGTTAAGTTCAAGCTGGCAAAGCCGAGTATCCAGAGGAGAGGAAAGAGCAGAATGCGCTGCCAACGAGCGGTCATACGGTCATAAGCCAGAAACAGTAAACCCACTATCCCGGCTGTTTCCAATACCAATATCAACCAACCGGCCAACGTGACCAGCCGACTTTCCGTCTCTCCAAAACCTAGCCAGGTCAACGGATGCAAATTGAAAAACCAGGCATAGTATAGTGCTGCAAAGCCGGCTCCAAAATAGGCGCCCAGTAAGCCCATCTGGATAGGCTTCCGTGGTTTTGCCAGTATCCCTAGTGCGGGAATTAAGCCCAACCAGGCTAATGGCCATAATCCAAAGCCAGGGGCGCTCAGGCCTAGTAACAACCCGGCCAGTATTAGGCAAACCGGTTGAAGACGATGTTTCCAGGTAGACATGGGGCTGGCTCCAGAGTATGGGGATGGGAGAAACCCAGGCGGGGTGAACTCTATTTTTAGAGGGTTAAACTGGCTTATAAAGGGAAGTGGTTGCTATAATGCTAGTATGAGAATTCTTGGCATTGATCCGGGTTTGGGCAGAGTGGGCTTTGGTCTACTGGAAATTGTAACTTCTTCAACCGGCGTGAGCGGTCAATTCGGATCCAGTCAGTGGGGTATCATCGCTACGACCAAGGATAAGTCCGATGGCGCTCGTCTGCAAGAGATCCACGATGACTTGACCGAGCTGATCGAGCAGTTGCGACCCGATGTAGTTTCCGTGGAACGTCTCTTCTACTTCCGGAACGCGACGACACTGGTGCCCGTGGCGCAGGCGCGCGGTGTGATTCTGATGGTGATTAACCGTTTTGGCCTGCCTATGTACGAGTATACTCCGATGCAGGTGAAACAGGCCATCACAGGTTATGGGAAATCCGAGAAGGCGGAAGTGCAGGAGATGTTGGTTGATCTGCTGAATCTGCCAAAAAAGCCCACCCCGGATGATGCGGCGGATGGTTTGGCCTTGGCCGTCTGTCATTTTAACCATGTTGGTCGGCTGCAACTCATGCAGGCGGAAGCGGATCAGTCTTTGTTTGTAAAAACGGTATAAATATTTTCCGATGGGAAATGGGGGTGGATGGTTGAGTTGCGGCAATATTACGGCAACATTAAAGAATTAGGCTGATTCCGATATAAACGCATGGTGGTTTTTATCTGGCTCAATGTCAATTGGTTGTATCGCTCTGACCTTTTGGTTACAGTGTTGCCAAGGCATCAAAGATGAGGATTTTGGTATGCAAAAGGCAGTTCGTTTGGCAGTATTTGGTTTTGGTGGCTTGGGTCGTGGTATGGCTCGTTTAGCTCCCCAACGCCCTGATTTCAAGTTGGTCGCCGTGGCGGATAGTCAAGGGTATGCCTTCAATGCCAATGGGTTGGAGTTGACGGAAGAAATTCAGCTTCGACAACCGCTAACCAATGATTCCGACTCGATTATTACCTTGCTGAAACAGCATGGACACGAGATTGACGCTGTATTTATGGCTTTGCCCAACCTGCCGGTGGAATTTTTTGCGGAGACGGTTAAGCGTATTGCTGCTGAAACCGGTTTTAAAGGGGTCTTCGTGGATGCCTTGAAGCGGACGGAAGCGGTGGAGCGTCTCTTTGCCCTGAACGAAACCTTGCAAGAGCAGAATATTCTGTACATTACGGGTGCTGGCGCTACTCCTGGGTTCTTGACCACCATCGCAGCAGTTGCCGCGCATTCCTTCGTGGAAGTGTTGGATGTTAACATTCATTTTGGGGTGGGCATTGCGAATTGGGAGGCCTACAAAGCGACCGTTCGTGAGGACTTTATCCACTTGGAAGGCTTTGACGCCAAACGGGTTGCCTGCATGAGTGATGAAGAAATCGGCCAGGAGTTGGAAATCCGTAATGGATTGTTGAAACTGGTGGATATGGAGCATGCGGATGATGTGATCCTGGAACTGGCCGGTATTTGTCCCAGAGATCGGGTGCGTGTCGGTGGATTGGTTGATACTCGCAATGCCAAGAAACCGGTGAGTACGACGGTTACTGTGACCGGACGTACCGCAACGGGTGCTGTAGGCAGTCACCAGTTTGTGGTGAGTGATGAGGCCACTATGGTGGATAATGTTTGTGGCCCGGCGCTCGGCTTTATGTTGCGTGGCATTGAGTTGTATCAACGTGGCTTTAGCGGTTTGATTACCTCTGCTGATATCATGCCCAAATTCTCAACTCGCGTCTTCGGTATAGACCAGCCTGAAATACAGCGAGAAGTCGCGGCAATGAGCTGATAGTGCAGTCTTTTCACAAAACCAATCAAGATTAAACGGAGTTCAGAACTTTGTCGCTTTTTATAACCGGTACGGGTACCGGTGTAGGTAAAACCGTGGTTACGGCGGCTTTAGCCGCTTGGCTCAAAGCGCGCGGCGAAAACTTTTGTGTGTATAAGCCCATTCAAACGGGCTCCCCGGATCCTGCTCATCCCGAAGATCCGACTTTAATCAAAAGCTGGGTTGATTCGGAGATAGAAACTGCTTGTACATATTGTTTCTCGGAACCTGTTGCGCCATATGCGGCGGATGTGGACCGGCTGATTAAGTCCGGTCAAATTCTGCAGGATTTTAAAGCTCTGCAAAAAAAGCATCGGGTAGTGCTGGTGGAAGGGGCAGGTGGTGTGCGTGTGCCTGTGGCGAAGCATCTGGAAATGAAAGATCTGATTCGGATGCTGCAATTGCCGGTTTTGGTGGTGACTCATCCCCAGTTGGGCACGATGAATCATACCTTGTTGACCGTGGAATCCTTACTGAATGAACGCCTGGAAGTGAAAGGCGTGGTTGTCTCCAATTACCCGGACGCACCGGAGCAGCAGGATGCGGCTACTAAAAGTTTAATTCATACCTTGGAAGCATTTCTCCCTGTTCCGCTTCTAGGTACATTGCCACCGATTGAATTAAATGCGGATGGCTTTAAGGCGGTTTGTCCTACGCTGGATCAGTGGCGCCTATTTGAATAGATTGGGATAGCGCTTTAGTATCCAGGTTGTTAATAAGGTTACAACGTCTGGATATGCTTTGGCATTACTTGGTTTTGAGTGTTTTATTTTTTGTGAATTTTTTGAGTGGCGTAGTCGAAAAAAATAACAGTAAATAGCAATTTTATATAATAAATTGTTTTTATTTTGTTATAGAGAGCTGTTTTTTACCTTTAAAAAAGAGGGTTTAACTATGTATATAAGTCGTCCTTACACTTATTACAACCGACAAGCCCCTAGTTACCCACAGTCTCCATATTCCAGTCAGCGGTATTCTGCCCCGACTGCTTCATCGTACGGCCAGAATAATCCGAGCCCAACTGCTACCGCCATTGCGCAAAAAGCAAAAGCGGCACGCCTTAAGGGTATGCAGGATGGTGGTCCTGTGGATGACTATAAACCCACTACGGACCAATCTGGCGCAACCGGAAGTAATGACTACTACTCCGCGTTGGGCTACGATGAGTCCGATAGCTAAGTAAGCGCATTAACCAGGGTTTTATCGAAAAAGCGCAAAACGAAACCGAAAACTAATGATGGAAGTAATTCAGATCCGGATTTCTAGCGGCCGCCACTTCATCCACTTTGCTGACTGGCGTGGTATAGGGCGCATTTAAGACTTTTTCCGGTTGTGTACGACATTCTTCCGCAATAGTTTTCATGGCTTCGACAAACTGATCCAAGGTTTCTTTGGACTCCGTTTCGGTTGGCTCAAACATCATGGCTTCCGGCACAATCAGCGGGAAGTATACCGTCGGCGGATGGTAGCCGAAGTCCATGAGGCGTTTAACGATAGCCATGGTGTTGAGATGGGAGTCATATTGCTTCTGTTTGGCGTTGGTCAGGATGAACTCGTGCTTGCAGACCTGATCGAAAGCAACCTGGTAGTCGTCCTTTAAACGAGCCTTCAGATAGTTGGCATTGAGTACGGCATCTTTGCTGACCTGGGCCAACCCTTCCGCACCATAAGCCTTAATGTAGGTTAACGCACGGGCCATCATCTCAAAATTGCCGTAGAAGGCTTTCACTTTGCCAATCGATAAGGGTCGATCCTCGCTGAGGAAGTACTCCGTTCCGTTGTAATCCACAAAAGGGACCGGTAGGTAGGGCATCAGCGTTTTATTGACTGCAACGGGTCCGCAACCCGGTCCTCCACCACCATGTGGAGTCGCAAACGTTTTATGCGTATTGATGTGCATAACATCGAAGCCCATAAGCGCCGGTTTGGCTTGGCCTAACACGGCATTCAGGTTCGCGCCGTCATAGTACAGCAGCCCACCTGCCTCATGAACTAATCGGGTGATTTCCAGAATGTCTTTTTCAAATAGGCCTACTGTACTGGGATTAGTCAGCATGACCGCTGCGGTTTTTTCTGAAAGTGCCGCTTTAAGACGCTCTAAATCGATCAATCCACCACTGGTGGATTTAATTTCGACTACTTTAAAGCCGCACATAGCCGCAGAGGCAGGGTTCGTGCCATGAGCCGAATCCGGGACAATGACTTCCGTTCGTTGAGGCTGCTTTAGATGCTCGAAGTGCGCCTTCACCATCATGATGCCTACGAGTTCGCCTTGCGCACCAGCCGCGGGTTGCAGACTGACCGCGTCAAAGCCGGTAATATCGGCCAGATACTGTTGTAGCGTATAGATAATCTTCAGGGCACCTTGGCTCAAGTGATCCGGTGTCATGGGATGCAGCCGGGTTAAGCCATCCAGCATGCCGTAGTAATCGCAAACCTTGGGGTTGTACTTCATTGTGCAGGAGCCTAACGGATAAAACTCCTTATCGATACAGTGATTAAGCTGGGATAGACGTAAGAAGTGGCGAACCGTGTCCATTTGCGCCACCTCAGGTAGTCTGGCTAGGTTATCGCGGAGCATTTCCGGTGGAATTAATGACTCCAGAGGGCGTTCTTCAACGTCGACAGCCGGTAAGGTTAAACCGCTGGCCCCTGGGCGGGACATTTCAAAGATGGAGGGTTCTAAAACGTTGGATTTCATTAGCAGGTAGCCTCCAGTTGTTGTTGCAGCGCCCCGGGAGGTTGGTTAAACAGTTGAGGGCAAGTGCTGCGTAAGTATTGCTCTACCGCCAGTGCATAGCGATCAATGTCTTGGGGCGCGGTAGTTTCCGTGCAGGTAATCAGCAGGCAATTTTTAGCTTCGGGGTAAAAGCGCTCCAGATTGATGCCGCCCAGAATCTGCTGTTGCTCCAAGTGGGCCAGCAAAGGCTGAACCGGGGTGGGAAAACGCAGGGCAAATTCAAAAAAGAAGGGCTGGCCGGGAATGTACTGCGTGATTCCGGGGAGCTTTTTCAAGCGGCTGGCCAAGTGGTGTGCCCGTTGTAGGGAGATGTTGGCCAATTGTTTTAACCCCACCGGACCAATAAGCGAGAGATAGACGGTGGCCTTTAAAATATTTAAGGCTTGGTTGGTACAGATGTTACTGGTGGCCTTTTCCCGGCGGATATGCTGCTCGCGGGTTTGCAAGGTTAAGGTGTAGCACTGTGTCCCGTGTTTATCCACGGTTTTTCCAACCAGGCGGCCGGGTAACTGACGAGTATACTTGCTAAGGGTGGCGATATAACCGCCATAGGGTCCGCCAAAGGATAGATTGTTGCCCAAGGGCTGAATATCCCCGACCACAATATCCGCACCGTAACTGCCGGGGGCTTTTAACATGCCCAAAGAGACCGGATCGGCTGAAACGATGAATAAGGCTCCGGTTTTTTCACAGAAAGCGCGCACTGGTTCGGTCGCCTCTAACCCGCCCAAGTAGTTCGGAACTTGGATAATGACACAAGCAACCCGTTTGGCGCCTTCTGCTTCCGGATTCAGGATCTCTTCCGACGCCTCCGGGTTGAACTCAACCAGTTCCTCATCTCCCAATCCGTAGAAATAGGTTTTGAGAACTTGGCGATAATCCGGATGTACGGTATTGGCAATCAGTACCCGATTTCGTTTGGTGGCCCGCAAGGCCATCAAGGCTGCTTCCGTTACTGCGGAAGCCCCATCGTAGACGGATGCGTTGGCGACATGCATCCCAGTCAGTTCGCAGATCATCGTTTGGAATTCGTAGGTCACCTGTAAGGTGCCTTGGGCGATCTCCGGCTGATACGGCGTATAGGCGGTATAAAATTCGCTGCGGCTGGCAATGGTATTAACCGCCATTGGGATGAAACGGCTATAAGCGCCACCACCCAAAAAGCAAGCCATGCGTGGCCCTTGGTTCATCTGCGCCCAATGGAATAACTCACCTTGTAACTCGGCTTCGCTCAAGCCCTTTGCCGGTAGAACCTGGTACGCAATATTTTCCCGTAGCGAAGCTGGGATATCGCTAAACAGGTCATCAATATTGTTTACCCCAATCGTTTGCAGCATCACTTGGCGTTCAGCCTCGGTATGCGGAAGGAAGTTATGCATGGACATGCCTTTCTGTGCCGGTTTAAGAGTCGGTACTTATGCTTAATACCACTTGAGCGAGGATAGGTCGTTGATGTCTCACAAAGGCCATTATAATACGGACCCTGGCAGACTACCAGCGCATTGTTCGTTAAAGGAACGGATAAATGTCTCAGCCGACGACGAGCTTAACTTCCTAGCTAAGTGATCTCAAAAAATTGGTAATGGGATCGTGGATTGGGACCTCTGCATAAGTAGGATTCAATTTCCGGGATGTCGAGGTATATTTCCTGTAAAATATGATGAGAGAAGAGATTACAGGAGCAGTACGGTATGCGGGCCAAGCCTCACGGCCAGAAAACGATCTTTGACGAATGGGTAGAGCAGAGAATCAAGCACAATCGCACGAGTATTCTGGAAGAGTGTAGTCAATACATTGATTTCGAGATCTTTCGCCCGACCC
>Ga0157374_10000293_pt1 | contig 46161 bp, 27 predicted proteins | sample M25metaG_FD_115308 | JGI IMG/M metagenome (GOLD analysis project Ga0157374, IMG submission 115308) | Miscanthus rhizosphere microbial communities from Kellogg Biological Station, Michigan, USA - M2-5 metaG | ecosystem: Host-associated > Plants > Roots > Rhizosphere > Soil | place: USA: Michigan...
GGGAATTCTATTCGAGCAAATACCCATCCAGCAAGTGTTTCCAGAAGTAAATTACATTTACTCAAATCACGAACCCGCTAAACAGTTGTCTCTATTGGGTTTTTAACCGGACGCTAGTGATTTCATTTAAGAGCAGTAATGGCCAAAAATTATACAGACAACCTTGCTGAAGAAGTTAAAAAAGGGATGAGAGAGAAAGCCCGACAAGGGTATTACCCCTTGAAGGCCCCCTATGGCTATAAGAATAATCAAGAAAGCCGCTTTGTGGACCAGTATGAGCCAGAAGCAATCTGGGTTAAGCGGGCTTTTGAACTCTATGCGACAGGCAACTATTCTTTAGAAAGTTTACGGCTTCGGTTATATGAAGAAGGGCTCCGGTACAGGCCACCAAGCCGGAATAAAATAAGTAAAAGTGTCTTAGCGGTCATTCTTCAAAATGTGTTTTATACGGGAGACTTTATTTTTCAACGTCAATTTTATAAGGGAAAACACTTGCCCATTGTGTCAATGAGTCTTTTTGAACAGGTTCAGCTTGTTTTTAAGAAGGCCAACAAGCCCAAATACACCAAGCAAGAGTTTGCCTTTACCGGCTTGATGACTTGCGCTACCTGTGGATGTTCCATTAGTGCCCAAATCAAAAAAGGAAAATACATTTATTATCACTGCGCCCAAGGTAAAGGCAAATGTAAAGGGCGCTATATTCTTGAACGAGAGATCGCCGATCAGTTTGAAGTTGCCTTAAAGCGGCTACAGATTACTGATGAGGCCCTAGAATGGATTATTCCCGTGCTAAAGTCCAGCCACCAGGAAGAGATTGCCTTCCATCAGGAGAGGGTGAAAGATCTACGCAACCGATATGACCGTCTAGCCCAAAAAGTGGATTTAATCTATGAAGACAAGCTGGACGGCAAGATTTCCGAAGAGCTTTGGCTTCGTAAGCATGAGGAATATAAAACAGAGATGAACCATATTGAAAATTCCCTAGCTCAGCATAACAGAGGGAACCTGAACTACATAGAGAGCGGCACTCGGATTTTAGAACTGGCTAAAAGAGCCTATCCACAATACTGCAAAGAAACGCCCCTGGAACAGCGGCGAATTTTGAATAGTTTACTTTCGAACTGCACCTTGAAGGATGGAAAAGTAGAGTATACCTATCAAGAGCCCTTCGATCTGATCGCCCAAGGGGTCAAAAATGCAAAATGGTCGGGATGACAGGATTCGAACCTGCGACCCTCTGCTCCCAAAGCAGATGCGCTATTTCCAAAGATCCTTCTGAATTAAGCCTTTCAGCCATTGTTCAAAAGTTCCTTTTCTGTATTTTACGTCACTTTTGCGGCACAAGTGAGTACCAACTTCCGCATAATACTTGAAGAATAAGAAAAGCTCAAGTAAAAAGTGCATACCTAGCTTAATCCTAGCCTGAAACCCTCTGCCCAAGACAGGATTTATAAAGCGCACAGAGTATCTCAGTCGTTCTGCTTCTACTTTTATACATGGGACAAGCTTTTATGCACGCACACCAGCGTGCTATGATGCGCCGTGAAACCATAAGCGAGATCTTGAGGTCATAGCTTCCTTACGCACACCAGCGTGCTATGATAGAAGCAGTTCGGACAAGGCGTAAAATGCTGTCATAGCTTCCTTACGCACACCAGCGTGCTATGATTTAACTCCAGCAATAGCGCCGTTCGCCAAAGTCATAGCTTCCTTACGCACACCAGCGTGCTATGATTTAAATCGTGGTAGCCTACCTCCTGCATTAGTCATAGCTTCCTTACGCACACCAGCGTGCTATGATTGAACAGGTATGAAGACTTGTTCTTAAGCCGTCATAGCTTCCTTACGCACACCAGCGTGCTATGATAGAGAATTGCTAAAACGTGGGAAGACGAACGTCATAGCTTCCTTACGCACACCAGCGTGCTATGATGCTTTAATTCTGGCCATGCGCGTAAAAGGCGTCATAGCTTCCTTACGCACACCAGCGTGCTATGATCAGCTCGGCCCCCAGCCACGGTATATTTTGGTCATAGCTTCCTTACGCACACCAGCGTGCTATGATGATAACACCATATTCCATGGTTATTAGTATGTCATAGCTTCCTTACGCACACCAGCGTGCTATGATAGATCCCCTAGAAAGCCACTCAGAGAGAGACAAAATACTCCCCCCTTCTCAAAATAAAACGAGTTGCTGGGAGCGTTTTGTCTCATTTTCGGGTCTTTTTCCAATCAATAATTGCATACGTCCATATTGCAAATCTGTTACCTTTAGCACCCGCACTTGGCCCTGAGGTGGCGTTGCCAACTTAAGACGAGCAATATGCTTCTCTGCACGCTCCTCGCCACGGCAAAGTCTAGCATAAACAGACCACTGGAGCATAATATAACCGTCCTGAATAAGGGATTTTCGGAATCGGGCGGCGATTTTGCGTTGTAGTGTCGTAATAACAGGCAAATCGAAAAAGACCATAACCCACATATAACGTTCTCCTTCGGCAGGCATTAGAAAGTGACCTTTTTTAAGGCTGTGGACTCTTTCTCTCTTAATGCGCGAACCAGAGACTCACTGAGGCGCTGGCAACCTAGGCTTATCGGCATGACTTCGGTATCCAAGGTACAGTTCTTTTGAGTGAGCAGCACCAGTTGGTGCTTCACGGAGCGTGGTAGTTCAACCGAGCTATCTTTCCTATCTTTCAACTCGGCCTCTTGGACCAATTGGTATATGGTTTCATCCACCAAAGGCCGGAAAGGCTCTATCAAGTCATCAACCAAGTTAAATGCGTTAAGTTGACTTTGATGGTTCAGTCCAAAACAGGGTAATAGCCCATTGGCCACTACTGATCTGGCCATCGCACCCCGGAGAATGGCGTAACCATAGTTGAGTGCACTACTTGTCCAGTGGGTTTGACTAAAACGCCGGAACCCTGAACCAAAAAGACGAGGCCAGTATAATTTTGCAGCCTGAGCTTCTCTATTGCCTTTATCACCACTTTGAACCTCCTCAGCTAAAGTTTCCAATAGGTGGCTATCCTGGGAGTTGCAACGTGCCAAGCAATCAGCTTGGTTCAGGATCTTGTTTTGTACTAGATGCTGCCAAAGACGTTTTTTGAGGGGTTGACTAGCTTCAATTTGGCTTTGGGCAACCTGAAGTTGTCGACTGTGTTGGTGAAATGGTATTAACAGTCCATTGGGAAGATGTTTTTCATCACACGTATAGACAACCACGCCTTGTGATTGAAGATGACTTAGAAGAGCCGTGCTGATTTGCCCCTGATGGGATTCCAACACCACGCTATGCAGTTCTTCCACCGGCAAGGTCAAACATTCACCCGTATCACTCAGGCAGTTCAGTTGACCCTGTTTGAGACTAAGTTTGGCGGGTTTTTCGACGAGAAGGGTTTGCCAGCTCAAGACGTTTCTCCTGTTTTACGTGGGACACTTCACCGAAATAGTTGGTAATTAATTTTTCAAACTTTTGCAATGTTTGAATCCCGTAATTTTTTGAATTATCGCTTTTTGGCTCATCCGGTTTTAACAAATAAATTTGGGCATTAGAGCTATCAGAAGAACGGTAATATCCTTCAATCACTTCACCATTTTTTTTAGTCAGCCTTACAAGGTCATTTGGATATAGTGAGAATTTAAAACTATAACCATCCTTAATCATTGGCCAATCAGTATCTGGCAAACCCTTTGTGACGATCCTTTCCGGCAAGTATTTTTTATAAACATCCTGTGCGTAAACAATGGACATATAGAATTTTTCATCTTTTTCAAAGATGTCTATCCTAATCTGAGCACCATTTGAAGCAAAGCCTGGATTTGTCAAATTTCCGTTATAATCAATGCCTCTGAAAACCTGTATTCCACTTTGAACGTTTGTTTTAATTCTGACATTTTGAATGGGTGGACCTTGCTTGCTTATATCTTTAGTGGGCATATAAACTGGTGTTTTAAAGGCTTTTTTGCCGTCTCCTTTAAATGCCTCAAGTCGTTGCTTAAGCGTATGATATAAACGGCTGTTTCGCTCCTTATCTACCAATGTTTCCAATTTGGCAAGATTTAGCTCATCTACTTGAATCCGCTGAACGATATAAGATTTACCGTCTCTACCCCTTCGCAAGGAACAAATAGTCTCCTTGTGAAGCTGACCGCTCATTTTTCGGCGCGGCATGCGAGAGACGAACACATCATTAACAGCTTCGATGATATCCTCTCTGAAAGTATCCCAGGGCTTAGGCACCTCTAGTTCATGATGCTTGGAGGCGTATTTTTTATAGTTGGTAATTTTGTTGACCATGGATTGAGTTGTGGCTGCAATTACCAAAGCATCCTGGGCATGGTGCTTTGCTGAGGCGGCTCGATTTTTGTTCAATCCCCATTGATATCGGAGATGAGCAGTAATACGTCCACTAACGACCATGATGCGTCGCTTTTTTTCAACCGGAGAATTAGAAAAGTCCAGCCCTTCTTCCAGGTAATTTTTTAGCAAACGCGCAATATAACGCGTATCGGTGAGGTTGCGCTCTTTCCAGGCATCTTCCTGAGATTCGGTCAGATTGGTGTTCTTAAAATTGCGTTTTTTATTGCGATGCACTGAGGAGATCATTGCTAAAAACTGATCCCATCTTTCGGAATCGCTTCCAAAGTATTCCCAAGGCGTTTGGTCACCCTTTCTCTGGTTCTCGCCCGTAAGGCAGAGGCACAGGTTAAAGAAACTATCATCATAGGTGCGCCTGTGCGGTAGGATATGGTCAATTTGAGTATACAGCGGATCTTTAAGCTGTTCCGGCTCAATATACTGGAAACTATAGGGACAATAACCTTTTTGCTCTTTCCACAGTTTATACTTCTTTAGACCAACATCCATACCTAGCTCATCCAGCATTTCCTGATACAACGTATCATTGAAGGATTTGTTAGCATCCTGATGTTTTTTAATTTCCTGGCGGTCATCCCAGGATTTGCCTAGATCTCTCCCTAGCTCAATATGGATAGCATCAATGGTAATATCCATTAATTGGCAACGACTATAGATGGCATTGATGATCTTGCGGCTTTGGGCCAAGGCCCGATCTACGACAGGATTGTTGGTCTTTTCAAAAGCAGGGAGATGGTTAGAGCGTTTCTTCTCTTTCTTTTGATACCCTGCCAGAACAACCGCTTTATCGTATGTCTCTCCCCTTTCCAGGAAAGAAAGTAGCTCGGTAATGGCTTTGGTAGAATGTCCTACTGTACCTTTGAATTCCGTAATGACCTTTAGTTTTTCAATTTGATCTTCTGTTAAGCTTAACATAGCGTCACGCAGCGCTTTTTCAATGGTAATCTCATCCTGTTCAAAGCTTAAAATTTCACTCACCGTATCCCATAAATCCATATCAATGGCTTGGCTGGGTAAGATATCTTTCAGAGCATGGTAGCCGGTCATTTTAAACCAAGCTTTCTTTTCCGCCTCTTTGACCACCGCTTCAAAACTGAGAATAGCGTCGTCCTGCTCTGGCAAAGTCGAAACTTTCTTTTTATTGGATTTATCCGAGGAATAGGATAAACCTTTAATGGTGTATGGGCTATCGGACGGTCCGCATATTTCACGGATATGGGTATAATTAACAGTTTTCAGCTGGTGCGCCTTTTCAAACAGCTGTCTTCTTTGCCCATCTTCCAGTGGACGCTCCTCACCATTTTCAAACAGCAAGCGCAAGTTGTTGATTTTTTGCCACAGTACGAAGAGTTCTCCAGAGCGAGAAAACTTGGGTGCTCGGGGTTCACCAGTCTCTAGAGAGCACCAACCCACCAGATCTCGAACCGAGTGCAAAGGACGCTGAAAGAAAGCAATGTTCTTGAAAGCTTCCTCCAAAACATCAGTTGCCAGCATATTGCCAAAAAGGCGCTGTTTTTCAAACAGGATGGAAACTTCCTTGTCGATAAGGTCTCGCGAAACGGTTTTGCTATACTCGCCATTACCGTTTCGCTTTTTGCCAGGCTGGTCGGCCAAATATGCCCCGACAGTTTCATATTGGGCCTCAGCCATTTGCTGCCTGAGGGCTTGGGCAGCACCCAGCATTTTTTGGTTTTCTTTAGAAGATTCAGATTTTTGATCTTTACGATTGGACTTGAAGCCTCTGCGCTTCGCCAAGTGGTAGAGTACCCGTGCCAATTCTTCAGGTGTCAATTTACGGCTAAGGCCGTCTTTTCTTAATTCCCAAGGACTTTTTTCGGCGCAATAACTAATATCAATAAAGTCTATGGGAAGACCTGCGTTGATGAACAGTTCCTTAACGTGGCGACGTCGAGCGGCTCGCCTGCGAATCGTTCGACGCTGGCCTCGGGCCAGTCTTCGCGGAAGAGCAAGGGATGCACCCGTTTTGGGAACTTCTGCTTTATCAAACAAGTGAACTCCGGTAAGCAAAATTTTGTTCGTTTCCGTGTCAATTAGGCCGAAACCACAGGATGCAATTCCAATATCCAAGCCCAATAAGCGCATATGGTGACATCTCCTTAACAAAATGTTTCTGGACAGAAGCTCAACTTTTGCCTAAAATACTACTACAAAAAGCGTAAAATGCATAACACGCTGGTGTGCGTATGTTGCTGTGATAAAACGCAATATTTGTAAGGCCAACTGAGCCACCTTTTTATAAAGGTGGCTCATCCTTTTTAATATTAGTAATACCAAATATGGGGTTTGTGGTTGCCTAGAGGCCAAGCTATGCCTTCGGCATCCAATCCTTTTAGGACTTGCTGACAAAGAAGACTGGTAAGTCTCCTGTTAGGTCGTGTCATCATTAAATTGCGCCAGTGCCAGGGTGCTTGAGCATAATGGAATGTTTTACCGTCCCGACCTCGCTTTTGAGTATAGCGGTCGGTTCGCCATGTTCTCGACATGTGCATTTCTCCTAGGTTGCTAACCTAGAAGACTGCTCCTTGCTTAATATGAGTTATTTTCTTAATCATGAGCCTGTATCAACCTCAAAAGGAAAGATATTGTCTAACGGAACACTTCAATGTGCAAGCATCCACTGGGCATGCACTCAATAGAGACAGAGGGCTTGCTCGTCTAATATTGAAACAGGGATAATGGAATGGCTTTATATAATGCAGGATAGTTTGGCAGAGGAAAGTGGAAGGCAAAATACAGCAATTAGAAGAATTACGGCTATTCACCGCCCATCTAAAGCACGTCCGTGAGTATCTGGGCTGGTTGCAGCGTGACCTTCGAGATCGAACCGGCCTAAACCTCTCCTATATCTCTGACTTAGAGCGTCAACGGGTGAGTGTGGGGATTGACCGGATGGCACGAATTGCTCAAGCCCTGAATATCCCCCTGTATCGCATGCTGGATGCCAGCTTTACTCAAGACTATGATCTAAAAACTAACAGCGAATGGGCCGAATACCAGCCGCTCATTGATAATTCTTACAATATTCCCTTTGAACGCCAGGTATTCTCAGAAAACTTCCGGCAAGTTCGGATGCATCAAGGGCATTCGCTGAGAGAGACGGTCAGGCAAACGGAAAAAAGCGCCGCATTTCTGATTTCTTTTGAACGAGGTCTCAGCAGCATTAGCCTGGAGAATGCGGTGCTGCTTGCTCATTTTGTCAAGATTCCGCTGAGAATCCTGTTGATTCCAAAACCAAGCAGACACACTACCCCCATGATTCAGACCAAATCCGCTGATTCTTCCCCATAAAAAACTCATGGCTTGCAATTTAATCCCGCATAAACTATAACATGAATATCGCTAGTATATCACTGTAAGTTATGAGTCAGCAATGTGGGATAGTCAGGCAGATGAATGAAGCCAGCTTATTGGATTCGTCGGCCTTGCCGTGCGAAGAACAACTGAGGCGGATTGAAAAGATTCGTCGCGAACTGGGACCCATGATCCTGGATCTCCTCGGTGATCCCACGGTGATTGAGATTATGGTCAACGCTGATCACCAGCTCTGGGTCGAACGGCTGGGAGAGCCCATGACCCCAATTGGTGTTATCCAACCCACTCGGGTGGAAACGCTCATTTACAGTGTGGCCTCCTATCATAGAACGGTTATTCATGAGGAAAAACCCATTCTGGAATGCGAACTGCCAGGGTATGGCGCTCGCTTTGAAGGCATGATTCCCCCCGTAGTTCAGCAAGCGCTCTTTACCATCCGTTGCCGGGCTTCCAAAATATTTACCCTGCAAGACTATGAAACAGCTGGTATCCTGAGCCCTTCCGACAAAGCCCGGATTGAAGCAGCCATTGAAGCTCGGAAAAATATCCTGGTGGTGGGCGGAACCGGCAGCGGGAAAACCACATTCCTCAATGCCCTGGTGGCTGAAATTGTCCGCAGCAGCCCAGATCATCGGCTGGTGATTTTAGAAGATACGGCAGAAATTCAGTGTACCGCTGAAAATGCGGTCATGCTGCATGCCACTGAACAGATGGATTTACTGAAACTGCTTAAAGCCACCCTCAGGCTTCGCCCGGATCGCATTCTGGTGGGTGAAGTTCGAGGGCCAGAAGCGCTGGCTCTACTGAAAGCCTGGAATACCGGACATCCCGGTGGAGTAGCGACCATTCACGCCAATGACGCGCAAGCCGGTCTGATCCGAATGGAACAGTTAATCGCGGAAGCCACCGCCAGTCCCATGCAAGCGTTAATCGGGGAAGCCGTGGATTTGATCATTTTTATTCAAAAAACCCGAACCGGGAGAGTGATTCAGGAGATTAAAACGGTTCGGGGCTATCACCGGGAACACGGATATCTGGTCAGTTAAATCGAATTTTCTATGAGGAACAGACTGTCTCAGGGATGAGAGATTAACGCATGGCATTCGGGCATCGATTAACTTTGCCCAATTGAATGCCTAAACGAGAGGATCTGACGAGATGAGACATTTATTGAACCACAACGGGAATGTTTATTTACCACTTGCATTCCTAACCCTGATGCTAATGTTTCCCGAAATGGCTCATGCCAGTGGCGCTGGAGGTGGAGGACTCCCATGGGAGGCGCCCTTGCAACAGATTACCCAATCCATTCAAGGCCCGGTGGCATACGCCATTTCCCTACTCGGCATTATTGCCTGTGGGGGGATGCTGATCTGGGGGACAGAAATCAACGAGTTTATCAAACGGGGGATTATGCTGACGCTGGTCATCTCGTTGGTGGTACTCGCCTCTAACGTATTATCCAGTCTCTTTGCCACAGGGGCCTTAATCGGATGAGCCTGAAACGCTCACCACTACATCGGGTGTTGCACCGGCCCAACTTGTTTCTCGGTGGAGAGCGGGAACTGGTGATGATTACCGCCCTGGTCTGCAGTGGTTTTGCAATCAGTTCCCTGTCTCTCTGGTCTGCAGGGATAGGCATCACCCTCTGGCTGGTGATGCTGGGGTTATACCGGCAAATGGCAAAATATGACCCCATGCTCACCAGCGTGTATCTGAGACATATCCGGTATCAAAGCTATTACCCGCCTCACGCTAGAGTCACCCGTGTCCGATAAGCAGGAGACCGTGCTCATGCAAAGCTTAAAACCCTACCGCAACCCGGAAACGGGTGTGGATGATCTCTTAAACTGGGCAGCCCTAATCGATAACGGCATTGTCCAGGGGAAAGACGGTACTCTCATTGCCGGATTTTTCTATCAAGGGCCAGATGTGGCCAGTTCCACAGACGGGGAGCGCAATTATATTGCCGCTCAAGCCAATCAGGCGCTCTCTCGTTTAGGCAGCGGCTGGGCCACCTGGAGCGAAGCGGTTCGACTACCGGTGGTCAGTTATTCTCCACGGGAAGCGTCTCACTTTCCGGATCCCATCACCGCCTTAATCGATCAGGAGCGACGGGAGCAATTTATGACCACGGGACATCATTTTGAAAGCCATTACCTCCTGATTGTGACCTATACCCCACCGTTACGCCACAATAGCCAGGTCGTGGATCTCATGTATCAAAACCATACGCAAGACGAAGCGCAAATTGGGGATCGGTTATTGGCGCAATTTAAAAAAGCGCTGGATGAGTTAGAGGATACGCTTTCTTGTGTGATCACGCTAGAACGGATGGGCAGTTATACTTATACCGATTCAACGGGGAGAGGGCATTTGCGGGATGAGTTGATTCACTTCCTGCATTTCGCCCTCACCGGACTTTCTCACCCAATAAATATTCCACCCATTGCCATGTATACCAATCACTATCTGGGCGGTCAGGAACTCTGGGTGGGGGATTGTCCCAGAATCGGGGAAAATCATATCTGCTGTTTGAGCATTGACGGGTTTCCTGCCGAATCGTATCCCAATATGCTGGAATGTCTTCAAAATCTGCCAGTGGCGTATCGGTGGTCCACCCGGATGCTGTATTTGGATGAGCATGAAAGCGTGGGCATTCTTCAAAAATTGAAAAGCAAGTGGAAGCAAAAATCCCGAGGATTCTTATCGCAAGTGTTCAAAACCTCAGACGGTGCAAATGTCAACGAGGATGCCCTGTTTATGGCTACTCAAGCCGATAGCGCCATTCAGGAAGCGCGGAGCAATCTAGTCACATTTGGGATTTACACATCCGTCATTGTCCTGATGGGACCGGATGTGAAAACGTTAAAAACCCAAGCCCGGTTGATTGCCCGTGAAATTCAGCGCGAAGGCTTTGCTTGTCGCATTGAAACCCAAAATACGGTGGAAGCATGGCTGGGTACATTGCCTGGTCATGTTCATCCCAATGTACGCCGTTCCATTATCCATACCGGAAATCTCGCGGATATTACCCCCTACAGTTCCACATGGGCAGGGGTTGCTCAATGCCCCTGCCCCATTTTTCCTTCCGGTTCCCCGGCCTTAATGGTTGCAGCCACCCATGGGGCCACCCCGTTTCGGTTAAACCTGCATGTGGGAGACGTGGGGCATAGCTTAGTTTTTGGACCAACCGGTGCCGGTAAATCCACGTTACTGGCCATGATCATGGCTCAATTTCGTCGCTACCCTCAAGCCAGCGTGTTTGCCTTTGACAAGGGACAATCGCTCTGGATGCTCACGCAAGCGGTGGGTGGGTTGCATCTGGATTTTTCATCAACGCGAACGCCTCATTTAGCACCGCTTGCCATTCTGGAGACTCAGACCGATGTGACCTGGGCAGAAGAGTGGCTAGCGATTTCCTTTGAATTGCAAAGCGGACATGCGCCAACGCCCAAACAACGGGAAGCCGTGCATAAGGCATTGACCCTATTTCGCGATAATGAATCGTGTGAGCATCGATCGCTAACAGACTTTCTTGCCACAGTCCAAGATTTGGAAATCCGCTCGGCACTGAGCTATTACACCTTATCGGGGACACTGGGTTACTTACTGGATAATCCGGTGGATACGTTACAGGAAAATCCCTTTACGGTGATTGAGGTGGAAGAGTTATTAGGAATGGGTGAAAAGTCAGCGATTCCCATTCTACTGTTACTCTTTCGTCGTTTTGAAAAATCCTTGCGCGGTCAACCGGCTTTACTCGTATTGGATGAAGCTTGGATTATGTTGGGACATCCAGTCTTTCGCGAAAAGGTCAGGGAATGGCTGAAAACACTTCGAAAAGCCAATTGCGCGGTCATTTTAGCCACGCAAAGTTTATCGGATGCGGTGCATTCCCAGATCTTTGATGTCCTGGTAGAAAGTTGCCCCACCAAAATTTTACTCCCCAATGATGAAGCGGATAAAGGGGGAACAGATACGCATTTAGGCCCACGGGATTTTTATTCAATTTTAGGGTTGAACGAGCGACAAATTCAGATTTTAAAAAATGCCACCAAAAAGCGGGACTATTACTATGTCTCCCCGGAAGGACGGCGGCTGTTTTCCTTAAATCTCGGTGAGATTGCTTTGGCCTTTACGGCGGTTTCAGACCGGGCCACTCGACGGGAAATCGAACGCTGTATGGAACAGCACGGCCCGCAGTGGCCGTATCACTGGCTTAAAGAGAAAGGAATATCGTATGAAGAATATCTGGAACAATCCCATTCATAGTGCAAGGCTCATTGTAGTACTGAGTCTATTCGTACTGTCCAACCAGCTTGTTGCACGTTCTGCCGATGCGGTCTTTTGCGTCAATTGCGGTAATGAACTGACGCAACTGGCTAATAAGATTACTTTGATCAAGCAACTGGCCCAACAAGCGGAACAACTGAAAACGGAAATAAACCAATACGACGATATGCTTACCAACAGCAAGGGCATTTCTACCCAACTGTTTGGCAAAGCCCTGCAAGATTTTGAAACCTTGCAAGGGATTATTCAACAAAGCAAAGCCCTGGCCTTTTCAGCAAGCGATTTAGATCAGCAATATGCCAGCCGTTATGGGACTTATAGCCAGTATTTGAATCAAAATCTGAACATTCACCAGTTTCAGGATAAATATGCCCAGTGGTCTATGGAAACCTCCGATAACGCCAAATACGCACTCAAAGGTTTGGGACTCCAAGCCAGTCAACTTCAAAATGATCAAGGGTTGCTTGAAAAACTGCAAGGCATGGCCGCATCCGTGGAAGGGCGAAATCAGGCCCTTCAGGTAGCCAATATGATTGCCGCTCAGCAAGTGGATCAGACCATGAAACTGCGCGAACTCATGATGCTGCAATTACAGACTCAAGCCAACTTTATGGCGACTCAGCAAGATCAAAACGTCCTACAGGAAGCCATTCGGCGTGATTATTATCACCTGTATGTTCCTAAACTCAACGGGGAGCGATTTTAACCATGCTCTCAAAAAACAGGGGACTGATGGCTTTATTCCTACTACTGGCGCTGGGACTGGCGCTCCCGGTGCAAGCACAAATGGACCCTAATGGGGTCGTCAGTCGCATCATGCATGTTTATCGGGATAATACGGCGCATTGGGAAAGCACCTTGCGGGGGTATGCCCTGGGCTTGTTCTGGGCGTTGGCAGGCATTGAATTTACCTGGTCGTGTATCAAGCTCGCGCTGAAAAATGCAGACTTCAGTGAGTTTCTAGCAGAACTGGTCAATCGAATCTTATACATTGGCTTTTTTCTGGCCTTATTGCTTCATTCCTCCGAGTGGGCCAATGCCATTGTGCAAAGCTTTCGGATGGCGGCAGATGCGGCCAGTTCCGTGCATGGGCTGAGTCCAGGCAATGTTCTGGAAGTGGCTCTGCAGATTGTGCAAAAACTCTACAACCATTCCACCATTATGAACCCGGTGGACATGCTGGTGAGTGCCCTGTGTGGGTTATCGATTCTAATCTGCTTTGGCCTCATGGCCGCCAATATGATTGAAGCCCTGATTGAATCGTATGTGGTAATTTCCGCAGGGGTACTTATGATGGGCTTTGGGGGTTCCGGCTGGACCAATGAGTTTGCCAAGAAAATGATGCTGTATGCAGTCTCCGTAGGAGCCAAGCTATTTCTAATTCAATTGATCATGGGTCTGGGAGAACACTTGATTGAGCAACTGGGTGCTGAATTTGACGGTTCCCGTATCGAAGATGCCCTGGTAATGGTCGGCGTAGCCGTCATTATGTGGATGATCTCCTTCAACGTCCCCAATAAACTCCAAGGCTTACTCAACGGCTCCTCCCTGAGCCAGGGGGGATTTCTGGCCGGGGCCATCAGTAGCGGGGTAGCTGCAGGCGTTGGCATGGCCATGGGGTCACTGGCCACTGGCACCAAAACGCTGGCGGGTGGGGTGAGTACCGCACTCGGTGCAACAGAACTCACCCATGAACAATTCCAGGGGAAAGAGAAACCCAGTGCTTGGCGCTGGATGGGACAAGCCGGAAAAAATGTAGCTCAAGCGGCAACGAGTAATTTAGGACAGCGCTTTCGGGGCGAGATTTGGCACGGACATATGGGGCCTCAAATGGGCCATGCTATGAGTAAGCAAGCTAAAACGCTGAAAGCAGAACGCGAAGAACAAGCGGAGCAAAATCAGGAAAAACAGGCTTACCAGGACCAAAAACCGAATCCGCCTCCTCTGAATCAGATTATTCCATTGCCGGAGACAAACCCGGAAGAGGATTAAAGAATAAACAGAGTAAAGCGTATGAATGAATAAGGGTGGGTGTGTATGACGATGAAACTCAATCCGTTTCTTTCTGACGAAAATGAATGCCAGGATTACCAAAGTGTGTTTTTAAATATGCGGCTTCAGTGGAATGAACTGGTGGCCTCTCATATTCAACGCGAAGCCCTGTGGCAACGGGTGGCCCTGCTGGCATTAGGCGTTGCATTGCTTTGCGCTGGGGGAATGGCGTATCTGGGGGCGCAAAATAAATTGATCCCCTATGTGGTAGCAGTGGATAAACTGGGAACGGCAGTAGCGGTGCAACCGGCCAGTAAAGCCAGTATCACCGATTCCCGGATTATTCGTGCTCAACTGGCTGCCTGGATTGAAGCGGTTCGAAGCATCTATCAGGATGCCGGAGCCGAACGCGTCAACTTGAAGGCTGCGTATGCCATGATTCGCTGCAATGACGGCGCTTATCAGGCATTAAACGAATATTTCAGCCAACAAGATCCTTTTAAGCGGGCTGAAAGTGAGGGGGTCAGCGTAGAAATCAGTACCGTATTGCCCATTTCAGAAAAAACATGGCAAGTCCAATGGCGGGAAACCGTGCATTCTTCCAAAGGAGAAATTATGAAAGAAACGCCTATGCAGGCCAATATCACGGTGGCAATTTCCCCGCCTACGGATGAAGCGACATTACTCGTCAATCCCATGGGCGTGTATATCACCCAGTTTAACTGGACACCCCGGTTATAGAAAGGAGTGTGGATGAGATGAACAGACAACGCATTGCTCAATTATTAAGCCTGAGTGTCTTGCTTTCCTCAGGTTCCACTTATGCGGATGGATTGCTCGTACCCGCTTTACATCCTTCATCACCGAGCACGGCCCAGAAACCAGCCGTGGTGCAAACGACTTCTGAATTATCTGAGGATAGCGTTCCACTGAACGGTAAAGAAAAAAAGGCGGTGCAACTTTCAGAACAATGGCAAAACAAATCCGATCCGACAGTCCTCAATGAACAGGGAGCCATTACCTTTACGTTTGGCAACAGTTTACCGACGGTCATTTGTGCGCCATTATATGCCTGTGATGTGGGCTTACAAACGGGTGAAATCGTCACCCAAGTAGATGTGGGCGATGCAGCGCGTTGGAAAATAACCCCAGCCACTAGTGGCTCCGGGGATTTTGCCACCACGCATTTGATCATTAAACCTATGGATCTGGGACTCATCAGCAATATGGTGGTCAGCACCAACCGCCGCATGTACCACATGCGCCTCATCAGCAAAAAAGCGGACTGGATGCCCATGATTAGTTTTACCTATCCAGAATCCGCCGATGAGGCATGGAAACAGTATCAGGCTACGCAGAAGCAGGAGGAAGCGTCTTCCAAAACTGCAGCGCAGGAAGCGAGTCTACTGAATTTTAACTACCGTTTGTCTGGAGATAGTCCCCGTTGGAAACCCATCCGGGTTTATTCAGATACCCGTAAAACTTATATTCAATTTCCGGAAAACGCCCAATACGCAGACATTCCGCCCTTGGTTTTACTGGGAGAGAATCATCAGCCCCAACTGGTAAATTACCGTCTGGTTGGCGATCGGTATGTGGTGGATACCCTGATTGATCAGGCCGCTTTAATTAGCGGTACCGGCCGGCATCAGGAGCGGGTGACCATCACGCGAGAAGAACAGAAATAATGGGGAGGACGGTGTATGACTCTGGATGCAATCAAACGGTGGCTGAGCGGAAAAGTTTATCTGCAACCCTTGCGCATCCCCCCGGAAATCGAGCGGCTGAGCCATTTCCCCGTTTATGTTTTTCTGGCGCTGGTTCTCCTTTTTGCAGCAGGGGTGAGTTTCACCGCGTATTTCAAAACCCAAGGCATGCAAAACCATCTGAAAGCGGAATCATTAAAAACCGCCCCTTCAACGGCGCTGATCCCCAACTGGTTTGAAGGCAAGCAACAGGAAGGATTGATTACGGCAAGCCCCATTAAACCGGAACAAGCCTTTGCCACGGATCATACGGTTCCAGGCTCTGGTGAGCAGCCTAAGGATTCGGAACATTTTCCTGCTATAAACCCCACGGAATCAAGCGGCATACCCGTTCAGCATAGCGCGTTGGAAGCAGTCCTTCAGGCTAAAACCACGGTATTTTCACAAAGCGTTCCCGAAGCCCAGAATACGACGGAGTTTCCCCGTTCAGCTTTGCCGGATGCTTCTGAAACGTTGGACACTTATTTGCCCCACACCCGGCAAGCCGCACTTTCCAATTTTGAAATTAAAGCGGGAACCATTATCCCTGCTGTGATGTTCACCGGCATTCAAAGCGATTTACCGGGGCAAATTCTCGCCCAAGTGTCTCAAAATGTCTATGATTCAGCCACTGGACAAATTTTGCTCATTCCTCAAGGCGCTAAACTGGTGGGTCAATATGAGCAGCTTGGCAAAACGGGACAAAAGCGAATTCTGGTTCTCTGGAACCGATTGATTTACCCGGATGCCTCCAGTGTAACCCTGGATCATATGCCCGGTGTGGATACTTCCGGATACGCAGGATTCCAAGGCTCGGTCAATACCCATTTCTGGCCGACCTTTGGCAAAGCCCTGATGCTCTCTGCCATAACTGGTGGGATTCAACTGTCTCAACCCCAAAGCGGTGGGAATTCCGGTTTTTCAGCCCAACAACTCATGGCAGGCTCGTTAGGGCAACAGATGGCACAATTGGGTATGGGTACCGTCCGGCAAGTCTTAGCCCAAGCCCCAACCATCACGGTAGCACCCGGCTACCGGTTTTCGGTCATGGTCAACCGGGACATGATCTTAACGCCTTATCCACAAGAAGCGGAGGCCAGGCACTAATGCGACCTTCTGAGCTGGTAACCCCAAGGCGAAAAGCCGGAATAACCAGTTATCTGTTTTTAACGACTGCCATCCTGGCTTTAAATGTGGGGATCACGCAATATCTGGCGGCATTAACCCATGATCATCCAGCGTTGGGCAAACCGTGGATGGGGCACGTCTACCCGCCTTTTGCCTGGATGTTCTGGCAATGTCAGTATTATCAGTTTGCAAAACATCGGTTTGATCAGTTGGATATGCTCTCTATTGCAGGCTATGTGATCATTCTGCTGGGTTTTGCCCTGATGCGTGGAAGTGGCAAACGTAATCTGGCCGTGGAGCGACAAGCCTTGCATGGCTCTGCCCATTGGGCGGACAAGGCCGCCATTCAACAAAGCGGCTTATTGCAAAAGGAAGGGGTGTATGTGGGCGCTTGGACAGACGCGCGGAATCGATTGCATTATCTGCGTCATCACGGGCCTGAGCATATTGCCGTCATTGCCCCGACCCGCAGCGGCAAAGGGGTGGGATTGGTGGTTCCGACTTTGCTAAATTGGGAAGCTTCATGCGTGATTCATGACATGAAAGGAGAACTGTGGGCGTTAACCGCCGGATGGCGATCGAAAGTCGCGAAAAACCGCATTTTGAAATTTGATCCCACGGCGGTTTCAGGGAGTTGTTCGTTTAATCCGCTTGCTGAAATTCGCCTACATTCTGATTATGAAGTGGCCGATACGCAGAATCTGGTCACAATGCTGGTCGATCCAGATGGACGAGGGTTAAACGATCACTGGTCCAAAACAGCGCATGCGTTACTCACCGGGGTGATTCTGCATGTGCTGTACCAAGCAAGCCAGACGCCCTCCCTAGGTGATGTGGCCTTGGCCTTAAGCGATCCCAATCAAAATAGCCAATCGCTGTATCAGGCCATGCTCACGGGAGAATCCTATCCCAATCATACGGCCCATCCGGTGGTGGCTACAGTGGCCAGAGAAATGCTCAACCGCGAGGAAATGGAGCAAAGTTCTGTGCTTTCTTCCGCACTCTCCTATCTCACCTTATACCGCGATCCGTTGATTACCAAAGTCACCCGCAACAGTGATTTTCAGATTGCCGATCTGATGAATTCAGAACGCCCGGTTTCCTTATATCTGGTGGTTAGACCCGCTGATAAGGACCGGCTAAAACCGTTGATGCGTTTATTGCTGAATCAGATTGTACGCGGGCTAACCCGAGATGAAGTTGACTTTGAGCAAGGGCAAGCAAAACCCACGGACCGGCATCGTTTGTTGTTGATGCTCGATGAATTCCCTTCGTTAGGGAAATTGGAAGTGTTTCAAGAGGCGCTGGCCTTTATCAGCGGATATGGGATTAAAGCCTATTTGATCATGCAGGATATCTCGCAATTACGGGCCGCTTACGGCAGTGATGAAACCATTCTGTCCAATTGTCATATTCGCATTGCGTATGCGCCCAATAAACCGGAAACGGCGGAATGGCTTAGCAAAATGACTGGCACGACCACTGTCACCGTGGATGATGTGTCCCATTCGGGTAAGCGGTTGAGTTGGACGCTGGATCATGTCAATCAATCGCAAATGACGCTGGCGCGTCCATTGATGACCCCCGATGAATGCCTGCGTTTGCCAGGGGCTATGAAGGATGATCGAACCGGGAAAATCACGCAAGCCGGGGCCATGCTGATTTTTGTCGCAGGTCAAGCACCCATTTACGGGACGCAACCTTTGTACTTTCAAAATCCTGAATTGAAACAGCGGGCTGGCATATCGGTAGTGAACACAACGCAGTGGAGGACATTTTTATGACTGTTCCTGTAAAACTCTTTCTCCTGGGATTTGGTGGATTTTGGCTGTTGTTTTTGAGTTTGTTTTGTCTGGGATTCAGAATCAATATTTCTTCCTCCTTGCCTTTAGGGCTTTACCAAGCCAGCTTTCAACCGGTAAGCAACCATTTGAATCGAGGGAGTTTGGTGCTCTTTTGCTTGCCGGATAGCTCAATTATGAGGATTGCTAATCAACGCAGTTACTTGGGCGCTGGTCCCTGTCCGGGACGAACATTGCCACTGTTAAAGCCGGTGCTGGCGGTAGCTGGGGATACCGTGAGCATTCAAGCCCATGGGGTGAAGATTAATGATGCGGGACTCTTACCCCAGAGTCAGCGCTTAAGCCAAGATTCCCAGGGACGAGTCATTCAAGGGATGCCTAACGGGGTTTACCGGGTAAAGCCAGGAGAAATTTGGGTTTTGTCCACGTATTCCCCGCGCAGTTTTGATAGTCGTTATTTTGGCCCGGTACCTATCCGAGATATTCAAGCGACCGTCACACCAATCATGACTGGATCCTAGCCGTATGATGCCGAGTTTGGAGATGATGCAAGCATGCGCGCCTTCCGTAGCGCCAGCAACGCTTGCGGCCATCATTCAAGTGGAAAGCGGGGGCAATCCATGGGCTTTGGGAGTGAACGCACCGCATCACCGGATGATCCGAACTAGAGCCCATTCCCTACCGGAAGCGGCAAGACTGGCTCACTATTACATGCATCTGGGCTATAGCGTGGACCTGGGCCTGATGCAGATTAATTCCAATAATCTGAAAGGCTTAAACCTGAGCGTGGAAGAAGTTTTAGATCCCTGTCACAACCTGCAAGCGGGCAGCTGGATCTTAGCACACGGTTATATGAGGGCCGCTAAACGATACGGTGAAGGGCAAGTAGCCCTGAAAGCGGCGCTCTCTGCTTATAATACCGGCAACTATGAACAAGGGTTTCTGAATGGATATGTGGCGAAATATGACAGTCGATCGGTATCCATGACCGTGCGTTCAGTCTATTTCAATCCGAGTTCGCCTCAATCTGAAAACCCCTATACCGCAGAGACAACCGTGTATAAACGCTTTCAGGAATAAATCGATCCAGTATTTAAAACAGAGAGGATGAGGGTTTCATGCACTACATTTATGATTGGCTGTTTAGCCAAGATCTCAACGACTGGGGAACGCCCGGCGTGGTGATTGTTCTCTCTCCCCAAGCAGCAGATCTGTTGGGCGCTTTTGATGAATCCTCCCTCACCGATTCCGATGTGTTTGAAACAGAAATCCAGGGGGGACAAGACGATGAGGAATAGCCCGTTGGATCGGATGACGGCTTTGATGATTGAACAACTGGAAAACGGAAACTCTCCTGTTTTACAAGCTCAAGAAGCGGGAGTCTCTTATTTACCGTTTAATCCCAGCACCCAGAACACCTATTCGGGCATCACTGCCCTGTATCTGATGAGTGTGGCGGAACAATTCGGTTATTCTGATACCCGCTGGCTCACCCAAAAACAAGCCGAGCAATTGGGCGCACACGTCTTGAGTGAAGCCGAAGGCGTTCCAATTCTTTATTGGAAAACCACGGAGCGCCGTCCTCAACAGGATAATCAAGGAAATTTGGTGCGGGATGCCGAGGGTCAACTTCAGCATGAAACAGTCAAGCTGGAGAACCCTCAATTGGCTTCTGCACTGGTATTTAACGGCGAACTACTGTTGAACCTGCCGTCTGACAAACCATCCGTTCAAGCACGGAAAGCGGTGGTGGAGCAGTTGGTGAAAGCCTCTCTCCCAGGGCGTTCCAAAGATTTATGGAACGATCTCAACGACAATGACCCAGGGGCGCTCAAAACCTTGGCGCAACAGTTATTGGATTCAAACCGCGTTCAGCACCCAGTAGGATCTGTCGCACAAGCCAAAGCGGCATTGACTCTGCATCTAGCCGAGTTGTTTTTGGGTGGCAAATTAGAAACCGGCTATACGCCTGACACAACGCCTAGTGAGCGGCGATCCTGGATTAAGCTCTTAAAAGCCGATCCCAACGCCTTGTTTCAAATAGCCAAAACCACAGAGCAAATCACCCAACACGTGATGCAACAGACGCAAGAGCAAGTGTTGACTCGGGTGCAAGCACCAGAACCCAACCAGAGGCAAACCCAGACCCCATTGCTTCCCATGCGCTCTAGTGAGCGGTTTTACATTGAGGTGGATTATCATGAAAAAGCGCAAGCCAAAGCCTTGGGAGCCAAATGGGACCGGCAAGCCAGAAGCTGGTATGTCCCACCGGGAAAAGAGCTGGACGCGTTTGCCCAATGGCCCGCCCACCATCCGGGGCAACAAATGAGCCTACTGGATCTGGACCCGATTCAACAATTTGAACGCACCCTCAAGGCAGAAGGGTTGCTGTTGCAAGGGGCGATTCAACCCGCCGGCAAACTGGTTCGTGTATCTGTGGAAGGAGATAAAGCCAATGAAAAGAGTGGTGCGTATGTGTATTACGGGGACGGTCATCCCGCCGGATTTATTCAAAATTATAAAACGGGCATCTCCTATAACTGGAAAGCGGATACGGTGGCGCAAAGTTTATCAGCCGTGGATCGGGCGCGTCTGGAAGCGGAAGCTGCGGAAAAGCAAAAAATCCGGGAACAAGAACGAGCCCAAATAGCGGAACAGCTGGCAAACCGAATTTTGGACTTTCTCACAACTTGCCCGTCAGTGGACACTCATCCGTATCTGGCGCAAAAAGGGGTGGCCGCTTACGGGCTTCGACTCAACACCCACGGTCCGCTGGTTTTATTGGATGAGCAAAGTTGGGGTCATGCAGGCGATCTGATGGTACCGGTCTTTAACGTGGAAAAACAACTCATTTCCGCCCAAGCCATTGGGGCAGGCGGACGCAAAAGTTTCCCGGCAGGAGCACAGATGGAAGGCGGGAACTTTGTCATTGGGAATCTAACAGAAGCCAGTTGTGTTTTACTGGCTGAAGGGTATAGTACGGCAGCGACACTGTATGAACTCAGTGGCGGTTTGCCAGTAGTAGTAACATTCAGCGCTGGCAACATGCCTGCTGTGGCAAAAGCCCTCCACGCCCAGTATCCCGATAAACGGTTACTAATGGCAGGCGATAATGAGCACACCAAGCCTATCAGCAAAAACGTGGGTTTGCAGAAAGCCTCAGAAGCAGCCCGCTGGGTGGGTGGTTCCCTATTGCTACCAGAATTTCCCCACGGGGCCAAAGGGACCGATTGGAACGATCTGGTTCAGCTTAAAGGGGTGGACAGCATTCGGCAAGAGCTGAAGCAGGCGATTCAGGTGGCAGTAGTCAAAGCGGAAAAAAATCGGGTGTTAAATCTACCTGTCGTTCATCGCCAAAGCAAAATGAGAGAATCTGCTCAAGAGGAGGAGAAGACGCTGAGTCAGCGAAAAAGCAGGAGTTTGAGGCGTTAACAAATGGGCATTACAAGATGAAGGGCAAAGGTTCTGGCGTTCTAAAACACACAATGGCGACACCGTTTTCTTTTGGCTTTTTACGACGAAGTTTTAAAAAAAGATGGGGCAATTTATGTTCACCACAAGGGGTTGCCTGAGGTGTTATCCGAATCAGTGACACATCCTAACTATCCTTTTTATTGAAGACATAGGTGTCATTTCTTTGGTCAACTGGCGGTAGCGGACCTTCTGAAATCACCGCTACTGCATTTAGAGGAAATATAGATACCTCAGTCTATTATATGGCTGAGCAGCATTTAAAATAGGGTAGAAACACTCTTGTCTTAAAAAATGTGGATTAGAGAATGGCCAGCACTCAGGCTCAATTAAAAATGGCTCTCCAGCTTCACCAAAAAGGGGATCTGCATGGTGCAGAAGCTCATTATTCTCAAATTCTGTCAGTTGAGCCCAATAATTACACCGCATTGGTTAATGTTGCCACAATTTATCTCAGCAAAGGGGAATGGCAGCATGCCGAGCGCTCTCTAAAGTGGGCTTCTTTAACTAATGCTACTAATCCAGAAGTCTTTTATAAACTGGGTTTCTCTTTGCAACAGCAAGGGAAATTAGAGGAAGCCATTGTTGCCTATCAAAACGCTATAAAAAAGCAGGATAATTACCCTGCTGTTTATTCTCAGCTGGGTATGATCTATCATCAGCAGGGCAAGTTTGAAGAGGCTATCGGAGCCTTTCAGAAATGCATAGCTCTTCAGCCCAACTCTGCGGATGGATACTATAATTTGGGCTATACGCTCCAGTCATCTGACCGGTTTGAAGAAGCGATACCTTACTATTTGCAAGCTCTGAAAATACAGCCTCACCATTCTCCAGCACATACGAATCTTGCCATTGCTTTTAGAAAACAAGGAAAATTGTCCGAGGCGCTAAACTCGTTTCACGCAGCTTTAGCCCTACAGTCAAACGATGCCACTCTATACTACAACTATGCACTTACCCTTTATGAAGCAGAACAATTCGAAGAAGCTGTTTCTGCTTATCAAAAAGCAATTTCGCTAAAGCCTGATTATCCTGAAGCAAGGCTCAGTTTGGCAATTGCATTACTTCTTCTTGATAATTATCAAATTGGTTGGCAAGAATACGAATGGCGTTTTCAAGCAAATCCTCAAAATTACAAGCTACCCATTTTTCAGCAATGGATCGGTCCACAAGCTAAACCTCAAGAAATTGTGCTGATAGAGGAGCAAGGGATGGGCGACTTGGTCCAATTTATGCGCTATGGTATTTCACTTCAAGAATTAGCTCCTGTTGTCTCTATAGCTGCTCAAAAAAAGTTTTGCCCTTTGTTAGAATTATCAGGTATTTTTCATAAAATTTACCCTTTGCCTATGGATGCACCGACTATACCGCCTGATGCGCAATGGATTTCGTTATTATCGTTACCAGCCAAACTGGGTGTTACCCGGGAAAACCCTATAATCAAACAAGCTTATCTCAAAAGCGACCCACTTGAAGATCAGCATTGGCAGAACAAGATTAAAGCTGGTGCCCATTTTGTTATTGGACTGAACTGGCAAGGCAATCCTGAAACGGAGAAAAATGAATTTAAAGGCCGGTCTTTTAGTTTATCTGAATATGCTCCATTAGCGGCTATGCCAGGGATTCAGTTTGTTTCGCTTCAGAAGGGTTACGGTTCAGAACAGCTAGAAAGCTGTTCATTTAAAGATAAATTTATTGAGTGTCAAAACGAAATTAGTGAAACATGGGATTTATTGGCTACATTAGCTGTCATCCAAAGTTGCGATTTAGTGATTACCTCGGACACGTCTATTGCGCATTTTGCAGGAGCATTGGGAAAACCGACTTGGATATTATTAAAGAAAGTACCTGACTGGCGCTGGGGCATTGAAGGTGAGAATTGCGCTTGGTACCCCTCTGCCCGTCTTTTCCGGCAAACTGAAGCTGGAAACTGGGCACAAGTAATACTTAAAGTTAAGGAAGAGCTTCATAAACTTGTCAATGAATGGACAATAAAACATACTCAATAAACTGCTTTTACACTAGTCAGTAGCTATTTATATCAAAAAAGAGAGGCCTGATATCAGGCCTCTCTTTTGGTTTAAACTATTGCTAGGAATGCCAGCCACTATTCACAATTTGGACCAGATTGGCATTATTTCTAACATCACTCAAACTGCTAAAGCTAATCCCATTACTGGAAGCATAAGCAGACATCTGGGCAATGACATTGTTGATATCTGTGGCAGTCATAAATTGCCCTGTACTTAGTTGGAAAGTTTCCACTGCTGTACTTGCGGAGCTTTGCCCCTGCACAGTAATTAGATCATTTGTATTATTTGTATAGCCTATCTGCAAGTTACTGCCAGACTGATAGACGATTACGTTATTCAAATTCACTGAACTAGTAAAAAGCACCTTATCTGTTCCTGCTGAATCTTGGATTAAGTCTTGCCCATCACCCAGATTGAACTGATAGGTATCATTACCTGAACCACCAATCAAGGTGTCATTTCCGGTCATACCCGTCAAGACGTTATCCCCAGTATTACCGGTAATACTGTCATTCCCTGAGCCACCGATAGCATCTGCAATAATATCGCCACTTGACCAGTTAACCTTATTTGTACCATCAGTGATTTCATCACTTGTGCTTGAGGTGAGATTAATGGTTAAAGCAGCGGTTACGGCAGAGCAATCCACCACATTCTCACCAGCATTATCACTAAGGGTATCACTACCCCAAGTTCCAGAGAAAACATAAGTATCATTTCCATCACCACCACTTAAAATATCGTTACCTCCAGCACCATTTAATGTGTCATTACCAGCATAGGTACTTATAACATTAGCTAGACTATTTCCAGTAACGTTATCATTACCAGATCCAGCATAAGCCGTACTTATAATATTTCCAGACCAGCTCACGGTATTAATACCATCAGTAACTCCAGAAGTTAGATTCATGGCTAAATTAGTCGTTACACTTGAAAAATCAAGAGTTTGTGAGCCTGAACTATCAATAATGGTGTCATTACCCCAGTTAGCTGGATCGGTTCCCACTGGACCAAAAACATAGGTGTCATTTCCATCACCGCCATCTAAGATATCATTCCCAGCACCTCCAATTAGCGTATCATCACCAGTGCCGGCAGAAATACTGTCGTTGCCTGAACCACCGGTGATACTATCATTGCCATCTGCTCCAATAATTGTGTCATTCCCAGCATTGCCTACGAGAATATTATTTGCGAATGTTCCGGTAATGGTGTCGTTCCCGGCTCCTCCAAATGCATTTTCCAATACACTTGTCCCAAACTCAATGCTATTAGACCCGCTAGTGACTTCTGCCCCACTACCATTCACTAAATTAATCGTAGCATCTGCTGTTACATTGGAAAGATCAACTTGATCAGTCCCTGCACTATCGGTCAGGGTGTCTATACCCCAATTATCTGAAAAATTATACGAATCGTTCCCATTACCACCATTTAAGGAATCATTTCCAGTGCCTCCATCTAGTGTATCATTGCCAGATCCGGCTGTAATGGTGTCACTACCCGCATTACCCTTTAGATTCTCTGGATTACCGGTACCAGTACCACTAATGGTGTCGTTACCTGAACCAGTGGATACAGTTGTAATGTTTATCGTACTACTGTTCCAAGTAACGGAGTTTGTCCCATTTGTAATCTGCGTTGCAGCTGCTGTTAAATTGACAGTTATATTAGAAGTCACAGCAGACAAATCAACAGATCCCGCTCCGGTCAAGGTATCTTGACCAAAGCCATTTTGAAAAATATAGGCTGAACCATGCATGCTATCATTACCTGCTCCGCCATTAATCGTAGCCCCTATCGCTGTAATATTGTCATTACCTGAACCACTTAAAATATTACTAATATTAGTGTTCGATGCTAAATTAAGTGTATTAGTTCCATCAGTTGACTGACTGCTGAAACTTGTAGTAATGGTTAAATTGCTTGTAATGGAACTAAAATCAAGCGTATTAATTCCAGCATATGTATCATTGATTGTGTCATGCCCCCATCCTGAATTAAATATATAAGTATCATTACCAAGCCCACCTAGTAATGAGTCATCACCAGCACCACCAATCAATGTGTCATTCCCGGCACCTCCATTTAAAGTATTGGCACCCGAACTGCCGGTCAGACTGTCGTTGCCTGAGCCGCTTACAAAACTACTAATTGCACCCGAGTTCCAACTGACTGTGTTACTGCCTTGAGTAAACGAAGTTGCAGTTCCCAGATTAATAGTCACATTGCCAAGGGCAGTTATTCCACTAACATCAAGGGTATTATTTCCAGTTGAGTCATTGATCGTATCTGTGCCAAAACCGTCTGCAAATATATAAGTATCATCACCTAATCCACCTAATAGGCTATCATTTCCGGCACCACCAATTAACAAATCATTCCCAGCACCACTATCCAAAGTATTGTTACCACTATTACCAGTTAGGGAATTATCAGCAGAGTTCCCTGTCCCAGAAATATTTCCTGTTCCTGTTAAAGTGAGTGCTTCCACATTAGTACCCAGCGTATAACTAATGCTGGATAGTACAGTATCATTAAACCCTGCATTGGCATTTTCAATCACTACATCGCCAACATTATCAACAATATAAGTATCATCGCCAGTGCCACCATCTAAGGTGTCCGCGCCAAGACCACCATCTAAAGTGTCATTACCACCTGCCCCGACTAAAGAGTTGTTCCCGCTATTGCCAATCAGATAATTATTCAGTGAATTTCCTGTGCCATTAGTCGCACTACTCCCAGTTAATGTCAAGTTCTCTACATTCGTTCCCAGCGCATAGTTTATGCTTGCTTGTACAGTATCCGTACCTTCGCCACTGTTTTCAGTGACCACATCATTCGTGCTGTCTACAATATAAGTATCATTTCCAGTCCCGCCTGACATACTGTCATCCCCAGTGCCCCCGTCCAAGGTATCATTTCCAGCACCGCCGGATAATGTGTTATTGGCGCTATTTCCGGTAATATAGTTATCTAAGCTGTTGCCAGTTCCGTTAATGGCAGATGTACCGGTTAATGTTAGGTTTTCCAGATTATTTCCCAAGGTGTACGTTATGCTAGATTGAACGGTATCCGTGCCTTCTCCAGCATTCTCAGTAACGACATCTCCAGTGTTATCCACCACATACGTATCATTGCCAATGCCACCGATCATGGTATCGGCCCCAGTACCGCCATCCAGCAAGTTATTGCCGGTATTTCCGGTAATCACGTTATTGAGGGAATTTCCTGTTCCATTAATGGACCCTGTACCGGTTAAGGTCAGATTCTCTATATCTGAACTCAATGTGTAGCTAACATTGGCTTGAACCGTATCAGTCCCTTCACCTGGGTTTTCTGTCACCACATCAGCGGTATTATCCACAATATAAGTGTCATTCCCGGTTCCACCGACTAAGGTATCAATACCTAAACCCCCATCTAAGGTATCGTTCCCGACTCCACCTGTGAGTGAGTTATTTCCGCTATTTCCGGTAATTTGGTTATCAAGGGCATTCCCAGCTCCATTAATAGCGCTTGACCCAGTCAGAATAAGATTTTCTACATCAGAGCCTAAGGTGTAAGAAATGCTGGCTTGAACCGTATCAGTGCCTTCACTCGGATTCTCGGTCACAATATCCCCAGTGTTATCTACTACATAAATATCGTTACCGGTTCCGCCAATGAGTGTGTCAGCACCAATGCCACCGTCTAAGCTGTCATTACCATTGCCGCCCACCAGGCTGTCATTGCCTGCAAGGCCTTGTAGTGTATCATTCCCGTCACCGCCTTGAAGCGTATCGTTCAGGCTACCGCCAGTAAGCAGATCATTACCACTGGTACCGGTCAGATTATAGCCTTGTTGAGCTAGCGTTTGAACCGTAGCAAAGTTGACATTGCTATTGTTATCAAAGACCAATTGCTCAATCGCACCGGTTCCTGCAGCGCTACTGCTAATCAAACTACTGCTGTTATCAAAATAATTGTTAATGGTTATGGAATTGCCTGAGCCAAAATCAATCACCAATTGATCCAGCTTGCCATCGGCATTGCTATCGACCGCAGTCCAGCTGGCTTGAGTGGTCGTGAGTCCTGCAAAGCTTGCCGTATCCGTACCAGAAGCATCATCTAGAGTATCCGCACCAAAATTGCCGCTGAAACCAGTGTAGCTGTCATTCCCGGCTCCACCTGCCAAGCTATTGTTGCCGCTGTTGCCTGTGAGCGTGTTATCCAGGGAATTCCCGGTCCCATTAATATTACTCGCTCCCACCAACGTCAGGTTTTCAATATTATTGCCCAGCGTGTAAGAGATACTGGCTTGTACTGTGTCCGTGCCTTCTCCGGTGTTTTCGGTAATGGTATCGCCCGAATTGTTCACGATATAAGTATCATTTCCGGTACCTCCGATTAAGGTATCCGCACCGGTCCCTCCATCCAACGTATTATTACCGCTATTTCCCGTAATCACATTGTCTAGGGTATTTCCTGTACCGGTTAAATCATTGGTTTCGGTTAAGGTGAGATTTTCTAGATTGTTACCCAGCGTGTAAGAAATGCTGGCTTGAACCGTGTCAGTCCCTTCCCCAGCATTTTCCGTGATGACAGTCCCTGAACCATTAATAACATATGTATCATCCCCAGTACCACCGATCAAGGTGTCATTGCCACTGCCGCCATTCAAGGTATCGTTCCCCGCATTGCCGGTCAGGACATTATCAGCGGTCGTGCCAATCAGAGAATCATTACCACTGCCGCCCAGGACATTTTCCAGATCCCCTGGGGTCCAGTGCAAGGTATTCGTTTGATACGTTTCCAGCACAGAAGTGGTTGGCACCGTGAAATCACTGCTATGGAGGCTTTGGCCGTTGGTGACGTAAATATCACTGACAGAGCCGTTCATGCTGTAGTAGACATCTCCTGGAACTGGCGTGGCGCCAAAGAAGATACTGTCATTGGCATTGACCGCAGTGGTATCGGAAACGCTGATATCCAATGTTCCATTCACAAAGAGTTTGTAACCGGCGGTGTGATCATAGGTGAGTTCAAAGTCATACCATTGTCCGGTCACATAATCGGACTTAATGCCCTGTGTCCCATTACTGATATTCCAGTTGGAATTATTGGAACTGACACCCAGCATCATTTTGCCTTGGTACATTTGCACTGCAAAGCTCCAACCACGACCGTCCAGGAGCGTTTGCATGTTGTAAATGGTGGTAAATTCCGTTTTCCAATGAATGGTCCAGGCATTGGCCGTAGGGCTAATGCTACTGGTGCCGAAGTAATCGCCATTGCCATCCAGATAGACATATTTTTCACCGCTTTTCCAAGAGCCTGAACTTTGGATATTGGCATTCCCGTAAGTGGTCCAGGTCTGGCCAAACTGATCGCCAATGGTGGTGCTACCGTCACTACCACTGAATATGGGTAGTGCTTTGGTGCTATCTGTCACTGGATTGGCATAAGAGCCACTGCTTAAATCCAGGGATATGCCATTGCTACGTTGGCTGAAGTCCAGTGTATCTGAACCGGAGCTATCCGAAATCGTATCTTGACCCCAGCTGTTGTTACCAAAGACATAAGTGTCATTACCGGAACCACCCAGCAAGCTGTCACTACCGGTATTCGCAGTAATCACGTTATCCAGCGCATTGCCCGTTCCCGTCAGATTACCACTGCCGGTGAGGGTTAAGTTTTCCACGTTATCAGTGAGGGTATAGGAGACACTGGCTTGGATGGTATCGGTCCCTTCCCCGAAATTTTCAGTCACCACATCGCTTGAATTATCCACGATGTAGCGATCATCCCCAGTACCACCAACGAGCGTATCGACTCCAGCGCCACCGTCTAAGGTGTTATTGCCGCTGTTGCCAGTCAGTACGTTATTGAGCGTGTTCCCGGTTCCGGATAAATTACCGCTGCCCGTTAAGGTTAAGTTTTCCACGTTATCACTGAGCGTGTAGGAAACACTGGCATTCACCAAATCTGTGCCTTGGCCACTGCCTTCAATAATCACATCCCCGGCGTTATCCACCAGATACGTGTCATCCCCGGCACCGCCTTCTAAGGTATCTGCGCCAGCGCCACCGTCTAAAGTGTTATTGCCGGAATTTCCGATCAAAATATTGTTTAAACCATTGCCAGTCGCAGTGAGATTACTCAAGCCCAGTAAGGTCAAATTTTCCACGTTATCAGCAAGCGTATAAGAGACATCCGCTTGCACGGTATCGGTGCCTTCACCCGAATTTTCAGTAATCACATCACTGGCATTATGAACCACATACGTGTCATTGCCGGTGCCACCGATTAATGTGTCTACCCCGGTACCACTGATCAGCGTATCATCACCAGCCTCGCCCGATAAACTCTCATTGCCGCTATTGGCTTGAATCACGTTATTCAGGCTGTTGCCGGTTCCATCAATATTGCTAGTTCCGGTTAAGGTCAGATTTTCCACATTATCGCTCAAGCTATAAGCAATGCTGGATTCAACGGTATCGGTGCCTTCCCCAGCGTTTTCAGTAATGGTTACTCCGGTGTTATTGACCACATACACGTCATTGCCCGTGCCGCCCATTAAAGTATCCGCACCTGAACCACCGTCCAAGGTGTCATCCCCAGCCCCTGCAATAATCAGGTTGGCATCCGAATCCCCGGTAATCGAATCATTGCCGGAGCCAGTGGTGATATTCTCAATTGCATTCCCGGACCAATTAATGGTATTGCTTCCATCGCTGACTTCATCGCCTGAGCCGGAAACCAGATTTACCGTCAGATTCGCGGTCACATTGCTCAGATCGATTGTGTCTGTTCCAGTGCTGTCCGTGACAACATCCACGCCCCAACCGTTGGCAAAGATGTAATCATCATTGCCGGAACCCCCATCCAGGCTGTCATTCCCGGTGCCACCCACCAGGGTGTCATCCCCATTGCCAGCACTTAAAGTGTCATTGCCAGCATAACCAGACAAACTGTCATTGCCGGAGTTACCGCTTAATTGGTTATCCGCTTCATTGCCCAGCAACGTGTCATTACCGGATCCACCAATCGCGTTCTGGATGATATTACCGTCCCAATTCACCAGATTCGTGCCGTCACTGATTTCATTGCCAGAACCGGCAGTCAGATTCACCGTTAAGTTGGCAGTAGTCGCACTCAAATCCACCGTGTTGGTGCCATCGCTATCGGAGAGGTAATCCTTGCCCCAGCTATCACTGAACTGGTACAGATCGTTGCCGGAACCGCCCATTAAGGTGTCATTGCCAGAACCGCTGGTTAAGGTGTTATTCCCGTCTCCAGCGTTTAGCAAAGATCCCGCTGAATTTGCCGTTAATTGATCATTTCCGGAACCTGTGATCAGGTTTTCAATCTGACCCGTGGTCCAATCAATGGTGCTGGTTCCATCTGTGAATGAACTGGCTGATGCCAGATTGATCGCGTCATTGGTCGAAAAACCTCTCAGATCCAGGGTATCATTGCCACTGCTATCCGTAATGGTATCGTCCCCATCCCCGACATTAACAATGTAAAAATCATCGCCAGATCCACCGTCTAAAGCGTCATTGCCAGTGCCACCCGCTAAGACATCATTACCATCACCGCCGGTTAAACTGTCATCCCCAGCACCACCCACGAGATAGTTATCCCCCGAGGAACCGGTTATGGTGTCATTCCCGGAACCGCCAATGGCATTGCTGATAGCATCATCCGACCAATTGGCTGTATTAGTCCCATCCGTAATCTCATCGCCTGAGCTGGAAGTCAGATTAATGGTTAAGGCACTGGTGACCGCTGACAAATCCACCGTGTTGTTACTGGTAGTCGTGGCGGAATCCACAATGCTATCAGAGCCCCAGCTATTGACGAATCGGTAAGTATCATTTCCATCGCCACCGCTTAAGGTATCGGTGCCTGTGCCACCGGATAGGACGTTATCGTTCTCATCCCCGGTCAGATTATCATTCCCGGAACCGCCCAGCACATTTTCTAATACACCCACCGTTCCCCAGCTGGCTGTATGCGAGCCATCGCTAAAGGATGTGGCCGTGGTCAAATCCATCGTGATATTGGAGGTGATTCCCGTTAAATCCAGCGTGTTATTGCCTGAAGCATCGCTAATGGTATCGTTGCCAAAGCCGGATACCAGGGCATACGTGTCATTTCCGTCTCCACCGTTGAGGAGATCATTTCCTGTGCCTGCGGTTAAGGTATCATTCCCAGCCCCTGCAATCAGCTGGTTATCATCGCTGGAACCCGTGAGCGCATCATTGCCAGCGCCGCTGCTAATGTTTTTAATATCACCTAAAGTCCAATTCACCGTATTGCTGCCTTGGGTGAATGAGGTGCCACTGGCTAAATTGATACTGACAACTTGAGTGTTATCCAAAGCGCTGAAATCCAGCGTGTTATTGCCTGAAGCGTCACTAATGGTATCGTTGCCAAAGTTCCCGGCAAAGACATACGTATCATTGCCGGAACCGCCCATCAGGCTGTCATCGCCCAGTCCGCCGGTGATCACGTTATCACCGGCATTGCCGGTAATCGTATCGTTTCCAGTGCCGCCAATCGCATTTTCAATGTTATCGCCACTCCAGTTAATGGTATTGGTGCCATCTGTCACCTCATCGCTTGAGCTGGATGTGAGATTAATGGTTAAGGCACTGGTGACTGCAGAAAGATCAACGGTATCGGTTCCTTCTCCTGAATTTTCTACAATCGTGTCTTGTCCAAACCCGTTGGCAAAGATATACGTATCGTTGCCAGTTCCACCAGCCAGCGTGTCATTGCCTTGGCCACCGGTAATCACATTATCGCTGGCATTCCCGGTGATGCTGTCATTGCCTGAACCGCCGATGACATTTTCAATGTTACTGCCATCCCAGTTAACGGTATTGGTGCCGTCGGTCACTTCATCACTGGCGCTGGAAGTGAGATTGACCGTTAATGCGTTTGCAATGGCGGACAGATCAACGGTATCCGTGCCTTCATCTGTGTTTTCCACGATGGTGTCTTGCCCAAAGCCGGGATTAAACACATACGTGTCATTGCCTAAGCCACCGGCTAAGGTGTTATTGCCTGAACTTCCGGTTAAAGTGTCATTTCCAAAGCCAGTCACCAGATTAGCAATATTCCCGGAACCCCAACTCACTGAATCCCCGGTACTATCCGTGTAAGAGGTGGCTGTTGCCAAATTGAGCGTAATATCATCCACAAGCCCTGCCAAAGATAAGGTGTTGGCTCCTGCACTGTCATTAATGGTATCTTGTCCAAAACCGGGGTTGAACACATACGTGTCATTGCCTGAACCCCCAGCTAAACTATCGTTGCCCGCACCGCCTTCTAGGACATTATCACCAGATGAACCCGTAATCGTATCATTACCAGATCCGCCCACGGCATTTTCAATAATATCTCCACTCCAGTTCACCGTGTTTGTTCCGTCAGTCACTTCATCGCCGGTGCCTGAGGTGAGGTTAATGGCCAGATTATTGCTGACTAGACTGAAATCAACCGTGCCGGTGCCCGCATCCCCAGAGATGCTGTCTTGACCCCAGTTGTTATCAAAGCTGTAGGTGTTGTTTCCAGTACCCCCATCTAAGGTATCGTTCCCGGTGCCACCCACAACCGTATCATCTCCAGCGCCTGCTGAAATGGAGTCATCGCCTGAACCACCGTCCAAATAATTAGCCCCACTAGTGCCAGTGATGGTGTCATTGTTATAACCGCCCACGGCATTTTCAATGCTATTACCACTCCAGGAAACCGTATTGCTGCCTTGAGAGACGTTATCGGCATTTAAATCAATGGTGAGATTTCCGGCAATATTCGTAAAATCGACTGTGTCAGAACCACTGCTATCCGTAATGGTATCTACACCCCAACCATTATCAAAGGCATACGTATCATTGCCCGATCCGCCGTCCAGGCTATCGTTACCCGTGCCACCCACTAAAGTGTCATCACCGGAGCTGCCCACTAACGTGTCATTCCCGTCACCGCCGTTGAGATAATCACTCCCGACCGAGCCGTTGATCACTTCATCACTGGAAGTACCGGTATAGGAATTATCCCCGATCAATGCGTTTTGAACGGCTGCAAAATCCAAGGTTTGATCATTAAAGACAATGCTTTCCATCGCGCCGGTTCCGGCCACACTGGCATCCACGGTATTTGCGGTATTGTTAAAGTAATTGTCAACGGTAATGGAATTGCCACTGCCAAAATCAATCACCAGTTGATCCAGATTCCCGTCCGTATTGCTATCCACCGCTGTCCAAGTGGCATTATAGCTGTTGGCATTCACCGTGAGGGAATCGGTACCGGATGTGTCATTGATCACATCCGCCCCAGTTGCGCTGGAAAAACCGATATAGGCATCATTGCCGGAACCAGCCAGTAAACTGTCATCGCCTGTACCACCGTCTAAGGTGTCATTTCCCGTGCCGGCACTCAGTGTATCGTTGCCAGCGTTACCGGTTAAGAAATTGGTCCCGTCATTGCCGGTCACTGAATCATTGCCTGATCCGCCCATGGCGTTTTCAATATTATCCCCGCTCCAGTTAATGGTATTGGTTCCGTCAGTGACTTCATCTCCTGAACCGGAAGTCAAATTAATGGTTAAGGCATTCGTAATTGCAGAGAGATCAACGGTATCCGTGCCTTCACTGGCATTTTCAATGATCGTGTCATTGCCGAAGTTATTGGCAAACACATAGGTATCATTGCCCAAACCACCCGCTAGGGTATCATTGCCCAAGCCTCCAGTGATCACGTTATCGCTTGCTGAACCTGTAATCGAATCATTGCCGGATCCGCCTATCACGTTTTCAATGTTGCTGTCAGTCCAGTTTACGGTATTGGTTCCGTCTGTAATTTCATCACTGGTACTGGCCGTTAGATTGACAGTTAAGGCATTCGTAACCCCGGATAAATCAACCGTGTCAGTGCCTTCGTTTGAATTTTCCACAATGGTATCGTTGCCAAAGTTATTGGCAAACACATAGGTATCATTGCCTGTACCACCCACCAGGCTGTCATCACCTGAACCACCGGTGAGGATGTTATCGCCGGAAGATCCGGTGATGGTATCGTTGCCGGATCCGCCAATGGCATTCTCGATGTTATCCCCGCTCCAGTTGACCGTATTGGTGCCATCTGTCACTTCATTGCTGGTTGTACTGGAAGTCAGATTAATGGTCAAGGCGTTGGTGATAGCCGATAAATCAACGGTATCAGTGCCTGCATTGGCGTTTTCAATGATCGTGTCATTGCCGAAACTGCCCGAAAAGACATAGGTATCGTTTCCGTTGCCACCAGACAACGTATTATTCGCTGTGTTATCGGTTAATGTGTCATCCCCGGAACCCGTGGTTAAGTTGCTGATATCACCGGAATTCCAAGTCACACTATTGCCTGTGCTTGGGGTAAAGGAGGTGCCTGAAATATCCACCGATAAATTGCTGCTAAAGGCGCTGAAATCGAGTGCGTTGCTGCCACTGGCATCATTAATGGTGTCTTGCCCAAAGCCATCGGCAAATTTGTATGTGTCATTGCCCAAACCGCCAGACATGCTGTCATTTCCAGCGCCACCGGTAAAGGTATTATCGTTGCTGTCACCAGTGAGCGTGTCGTTGCCAGAACCCGTGATGATGTTTTCAATATTTCCACTACCCCAGCTGACGGAATCAGATCCGTTGGTAAAAGACGTGCTGGTGGATAAGTCAATGGTCTGGTTACTGCTAAAGGCGCTGACATCTAAAGTATTGCTACCCAGGCTGTCATCAATGGTATCGTTGCCAAAGCCAGCGGCAAACTGATACGTGTCGTTGCCTTCATTTCCTTCTAATAGGTCATTCCCGGACCCGCCAACAAGAACATCATCTCCATAATTGCCCATCAGGGTGTCATTGCCAGCCCCACCGTACTGAGTATCATTGGCCCAACCTCCACGGAGGACATCATTGCCGTCATACCCATATTCCGTATTGGCGTAATAAGTAGCCCCGGAAAGATCATCACCGCTATTGGTACCCAAACTCTGTAAGTTGGCCACAATATCGTTATAAGAATAAACCGTCCCGTCCTTAAGGAACTGATAATTTTCAATATGATAGAGAGCCGCAGAAGCCTGGGGATAAGAGTCTTCCAGACCTTCTTGCACTGTAATCACATTCTCAGGTGCAGTGGCTCCTAATGAGCCATCCGTATCCACGATAATCTTTAAATCCACTCCGGAACCCGTAAAGATCACATTGGCTTTATCAATGCCAGCGCTAAATTGAATCGTGTCATTGCCTTGATTGGTGGGATCGTTATCATCCCGGACAATATCATTCCCATCCCCTGCATTGAAAATATACAGGTCATTGCCCCCTCCCCCATTCATGGAATCATCACCAGTCCCACCAATTAAGGTATCATTTCCACCCCCTCCAGTAATAGTATCATTACCACTACCGCCGTCAAAATAATTGTTCCCAGGCACATCGATTGAGCCATCATAACTGAGCCCGTCATTGCCCGCTCCACCCAATAGCGTATTATTGCCCGAATCGCCAATCAGCGAATCATCCCCGTTACCCCCGTCAATATAATCATTCCCGTCACCCCCTTCAATGTGATCATTTCCGTCTCCGCCTTGAATGGCATCGCAACCGGCATTCCCGTAAATAAAATCATTCCCGCTGGTTTCCACCATCACATCCGGGATATCACTTCCCATTTGTCCAGCAGCCACGACATTTTTACCTGAAGTATTCAAAATCCAGCCATAATTGGGATCTTCGTTCTGGAAATACTCAAACACCGCCGTCTGATAATTGCTGCTATCCTCAATATTCAAACCCCGAACTACACGGCCAAAATCACCCATAAGGTCTTCGGCTTGGGTGACCGTGGAAGGATTGTTCAGCATATTCTGCAAATAAGCGCTAACACCCGTAAAATCATACTTGGAAGCACCGGTTAATGAATCGGTATCCATTTTCACAAAGCTCATAAGTGTAGAGAGATGGCTTTGCACATCCAGTTGAGAATAAATGTATTCCCGCAAATAATAGTAGGATAAGTCCAAATCTTGCGCTTGAACCAGGGACGGTTCAGCCGTTGGGAACTGCTGACCAATGAATTTTTCCAACGTGGCTAACTGTTGTCCGTTGATATTACTGCCCCGGGAAGTGGGATCCACTACAGTGGTTCCTGCCCAGTGAGACAAAATATGATCCACAATCGTCGTTCGGGCATTGCCATCGGGTTCATTCACAAATGATTGAACCAGGTTCTGTAATTGTCCCGTTTGATCTTGGCTCATGGCCGTGTAAAGGTCATACACATTGCCCATGTTTGCTACATAGGGTAAGGCGGCAATGGCATCTGAAACGTTGGTGACTTGGGTGGGTTCAATGGAACTGATGGGGTCTCGGTTCAACAAATAGCTGTCCATAACCGCCGTGGAACCGTCTGCTTTGGTGTAGCTTCCTTCTGCTTGTCTAATGTTACCGTTGGCATCCGTAATCTCATACATATTCCCGTAGATAGTGGCATTACCATTGCTATCCACTACGTAATGGGTACTATGGTCCAAATTTAAAGATACTATACCGAGTTCGCTCAAAGTATTAACCGTACCATCACCCTTAAGTACCTTTAGGTCAGAAAATGCTAGATCATTAGCATCAATTTTGCCATCACTATTACTATCTAGTTGAGCGAGTGCCATAAAGCCATCTGTGTTTAATAGACCGGTATGATCGCCAAATAATTCACTGCCATTAGTAACTATTCCATCATTATTTAAATCCCTAAATAAGATACCATCACCATCACTAACCCAAGAAGTATGCTCAGCAAAACTATTATTATCTAAATCAAAATAAGTTCCACTATTATTTAATGAAGTAGTTTGGATACCGTTGCCATCTAAATCTAATATTAAGGGATCAATACGATTAGTGGTATTCTGCAATGCTGAATTATATAATGGCGAAATTAGGTTTTTAATAGGATCGCCTAATTGATTATATAGTGAAGAGTTAAAGAGACCTTCGAAATTTCGGAACAACTTTCCCATATCATGAAACAATTTGTTGATCTTTGGATCTTTTTCATCAATTGCAGCTGTCTCTTTGATTCCATCTCCATTTATATCTAAACCACCCTCTACCAAGTCTTTCGCTAAAGATGGTAATTCTGAAAGTGGTACACCATTTCGTTTTGCATAATTTGATAGTTGAACACCTAGTATGTCATTATATACATCTTTTTTCGCATCATCTGAAAAACCGTTTTGCATGACCTCTTGAGGATGATCCAGCTCTTTGATGATTCCTAGTGAGTATGCTGTATCATCACCATATTTGTAAGACTGATACGCAGACATCCATACATGAGCAAAAGCGTTAACTGGGTTGTTATTTTGCGTCTGAGTATCAAAAACGCCCCAATTCTTAGCTACATCTTCAGCCATATCTACAATACTGCCAGTTTGAAAAGAAGTATTTGGAATGCCTGCGGAAAAATGTGGAGGCATAAAATCTTGAGCATTAGAATTCTCATGCCCATATATATGGCCTTCCTCATCCATTGAATAATGACTTAAATCAAAATGATATTCATCAACCATGTTTCTAATCCTTTTCTATTTTGATAAATAGTATTCAGCTGTCTTTAAACTTCTTGTTAGGCTTCTATTGCCAGAGCCACCCGTAATCAGTATGCGTTGATTTGACAGATTTATTGCAGAATGGAAGGCTCTACTTTCATTTAATGGACCAATGTCAATCGAGATATTCTTAATAGGGTCATATAATTCTGCTTTATTGTCACTGCCATGCATAAGGCGATGATTTTGGTAATAATTTCCAGAAATACCACCAAGAATTAGAATCTTTCCATTTCTTAAAACAGTTGCAGTATGGCCACAATGTGGATATAAGGTAAAACCAACTTGCTTAAATATATTTAGTTTTGGATTATATATTTCAACAGTTTTTAGGAAATCGGTATTGTTTTTTATGGAAATACCACCAATTATTAGAACATTGCCATTGCTTAACAAATTAGCCGTATGGCAGCTTCTGTCTGTAATGGATGGAGTTGAAGGATAAATTGAGTCTTGTTTTGGATCATATATATCTGCTCTGCTTTCATTTATAAATCTTTCTGTTGTTTTTCCACCTAAAATTAACAAACGGCCATCATTCAGTTGCGTAGAAGTTGGCAAAAGCCTTGGTCTAATTAATTGATATGTATGTATTGGTTCTATGGAGTCAATACCATAAAGCTCTGCAGTCTTCGAAATTTTTGAACTTTTTTCAAGTCCACCAGCTATAAAATATTTTCTTTTTCCAAGAAAGCTAATTGAAAATAATGCTTTATCTAACTTTTTGTTTAAACGATTAATTTGAATATTAGGAATGTCTAATTTATGAGCAGATAAAATAGTTTTGACTTTTTTTTCTATATCAAAATGTTTTTTTGAAGTGGGTTTAAGCTCAAAAAAAGAATTTGATCTTATTGAATATATATCTTCGCTGGAATAAAAATTCCTAGAAGATTCATCATGAGAATTTATCCCCCAGTTTGGCAATAAATAATTAGCTAGATAGTCTGTAATTAAAATTTCATCGGTGCTTATTCTTAAAGAAGCATGCCCTTGATGGGCATTTTTCATTTCGGGTAATTTGTAAAAAGAGCTCGCATGATTAAGAACTGTATTTCTATTAAGGAAATAAATAATCAATACGATTATACATATTATGATCCAAAACTGTATCTTTTTTATGCTCATGACAATTATTACCTTTGAGTTTTATGAACATTAAATATTTTTGATTTATTTGTATCTACTTCACGCTCAATCCTTCACTCCAGTGCTTGATTAAGGGATAGATGAGAAACTCAATAATGCGACGTTTGCCCACTTTGACTTCCGTGGTAACTCCTAGGCCATTGCTCAAGCGCTCCGTTTTGCCGTCCACGGTCAAAGTAGATTCAAGCGGTGCTACATCAATTTGGTAGATTTGGCCGGTTTGCTCCTTGGATGAATGGGCATTGGCTTGCCCTGGTGGATTGCCACTTTCCGGATGACTCACATAGCTGTCTTTGGGGATTTGGCTGACCTTGCCTTTAAGGGTGCCGTATTTCTGAAAGTCAAAGGTATCGACTTTAATAATCACCGGCATTCCCAGTTTGACATACCCAATATCTTTCCCTTCCACCAGGGATTGTATCTTGAGCGGTACACTGGCAGGGACAATGGATACCAGCTTTTCGGCAGGAGTGACTACTCCCCCAACAGTATGAATATACAACTCATGCACATACCCATCCACAGGAGAAACAATTTGCTGGTGGGCATTTTGGAAAGTCAACTGCGCCACATTGGCCTTTAACTCAGTAATCTTCTTCTCTTTCTCAGACAGATCCGTCAACGTCTCCGTCTTAAAGCCTTGCTGAATCACTGCAATATCCTGCTCGTTCTGTTCAATCTCATGCAAGAGCTGCTCCAGCTCATAATTCAGCGTCTTCACTTTGGTCTGGTCTTCCAGGATTTTATTAGTGACTTCCTGGTATTGATCCCGAGTAATCAGATCTTTCACTTCATCCAGATGGCCCTTTTTCTCTTCCTGAATAGCCAGATCACTTTTGGCTTGCTGTTTTTCAACTTTAGCCGCTTCGATTTTGGCTCTCAAGCTCAGAATCATGGCTTTTTTTGCGTCCAGTTGCTTTTGCAATTTTTGATTTTCCGCTTGAAACAAGGCCCGTTGCGTTTGAGATGAAGCTTGGGTAAAAGCCCCCTGCCCATTCACCGCATTGAGCCTAGCTCGCTCTTGTTCCAGATACTGTAAATTCTGCTTGGAGGATTCTAGTGTAGGTTCCGTGGTCGCTGGATCAATCGTCAAGAGCACTTGCCCTTTACGCACATAATCGCCCTCTTTGATTTGAATATGTCTTACCACACCCGTACTTAAGGGTTGAAGCACTTTCACATCCCCAACCGGAACCACTTTCCCATGCGAAGTCACCACAATATCCATTTCACCCCAGATGGACCAGGCCAGAAAAAAGCCAAAGGTGGCGATAATTAACCAGAAGATGGTTTTACCCAAGGGGCTGACCGGTTCATCCTCAATTTCAGCCAAAATGGGCTTAAACTGGTGGGCATCCGTTTTTTCCAATTTTTCGAGTAACTTAAGCGACATGGTTCTTTTCCTGTTGTGAAACCAACATGTGGTAATAGCCCCGTTGATTCATAAGCTCTTCATGGGTACCTGATTCAATCACTTTGCCCCGATCAAAAGCGATAATGCAATCACAATCCCGAACGGCTGAAAGCCGGTGCGCAATAATAATCATGGTCCGGCCCTGCTTAATTTTGGAGAGATTCTCCTGAATAATCCGCTCGGATTCATAATCCAAGGCGGAAGTCGCTTCATCGAAAATGAGAATACGAGGATTGGTAATCAAGGCTCTGGCTATGGCAATGCGCTGACGCTGTCCACCAGATAAAGTCGATCCCCGTTCTCCCACTTGCGTGTCATACCCTTCTGGTAGTTCCTTGATAAACTCATGGGCTCCAGCAATTTGAGCCGCTTGAATTACCTGATCCATGCTGGCATCCGGTTTGGGCAAGGCGATATTTTCCCGAATGGTGCCAGAAAACAGATAATTCTCCTGCAAGACCACCCCAATCTGATTTCTCAGCCAAGCGGGATTCATATGGCGAATATCCACATCATCGATATAAATGGCTCCTTCATGGGGTAAATACAGCCGTTGAATCAGTTTGGTGATGGTGCTCTTTCCGCTTCCCGATCTTCCGACTAGTCCAATACTGGTCCCCGCTTCAATGTTCAAGTTTAAATGCTCCAGCACATTGGGCGAATTCAATCCATACCGAAAGGACACTTTGTCCAACCGTATTGCCCCATTGAGTCTGGGCAAGGTAATAGCATTGCTGGTCTGAACTTCGGTGGGCTGGTTCAAGATATCGCTCAAGCGCTCTACCCCAAGCAGTGCTTGCTGGAATTCATTCCAGAGATTGACTAGCCTTAAGACTGGCCCACTGAACTGATTGGCAAACATTTGAAAAGCGATCAGCTGTCCAATGGTCAGTTCCTGGTCAATCACCATCTTCACCCCAAAGAACAGAATGCTGAGGGTCATTCCTCGCTGCAAGAATGATGCTATCGCGTTAGCCACATTCACCATGCTGGTCAGTCTGAAACTGGATCGTAAATACGTGCCCAGATTATCCTCCCACTTTTGCTGCATGGCTCCTTCCACCGCCAAGGCTTTCACCGTTTGAATGCCGGTGACCGTTTCCACCAAATACGAGTTCGATTTCGCGCCCATCTCAAATTTAGCTTGCAAGCGGTCCCGAAATTCCGGGGTAACAGAGGCATATAACACCCCAAGGACTACAATAAAGCTCAAGGCAATCAGACTGAGTTTCACGCTATACAGGAGCATCATGCCCAGGAATACGACTGAAAAGAGCGTATCAATAATCACGGAAACGGATTTATTGGTAATGAATTCCCGGATATTATCTAACTCACGAACCCGAGCCACAATGGTGCCCACTTTGCGGGATTCAAAATAGAGAAAAGGCAATGAAAATAAATGCCTGAATAATTTAGCCCCGAGTTTGGCGTCAATTTTGTTTGCCGTATGGTTAAAGATATAATTCCGGCTGATATTGAGTCCCAGTTCAAAAATCATAATGGCGAGAAAAGCTACCCCTAGGACATCCAAAGTGGTCATGGAATGGTGGACCACCACTTTATCCAGAATGACTTGGGTAAACAGAGGCGTAATCAAGCCAAACAGCTGGACCACGAATGAACCCAGCAGCACTTCGGTGATAATGCTTTTGTATTTGAGAATCTCCAGATAAAACCACTTGAATCCAAATTTCACGTTCGATTCCAGATTCCGGTGTTTGGCGATAATAAATTCCCCGGACGCATGTTCGGCAAATTCAGAAAAGCTGGCCACGGTGGCTTGCTTCTTCTGAGGGCAAAAGTAAAAGACCGTTTGCTCTTTGGGATTCATATTCACCAAAGCCCGGTATTCCCCGTTTTTCAGTACCGCAATAGCAGGCATGGGGTACTTCTGCAGTTTCTCAAAACTGGCCCGTTTGACTTTAGAGGTAAAGCCCTGATGTTTGAGAATACGCACCAGCTCTTCTTTGGAGAGTTCATGCTCGCCCACGTTGAATTGCCGCATGAGACCTCGAGTATCCAGGGGAACCCGGTTTAAGGCTGCCGTTAACTCCAGGGCAATCAGACCGCTTTGCATGAATCTTCTTCCTTTGTCACTTTTAACTTTGCCCGCTGGAATAAAACTGCAGTTTCTTTTGGGCCGCTAATCCTTGAATAATGGAACTTTCTACTTGAACTTGGCGTTGAATGCGTTGAATATGCTCTTTGACCGTTTGAGACTTTTCCACTACTTGCTGATCGGATAAACGCTGCAGCATGCTCATCTTATCCTGAGTCTTATTCAAAATGGTGGCTTTGGTCTGCAATTGCACGGAATACGCTTTGGCTTGAGTTTCCAGGACTTTGGCTTGATTTTTTAGATCAGCCAGTTTCTCATCCCGCTGGTAAGCGAGCTTCTGTTTTTCCAGTTGCGCTTTTAAAATGGCCGCGTGATTCTTAAACCCGTCAAAAATAGGGAGATTCACCGATAAGCCCAGGTTAATGGTTCGAGGTCCCATGTTATGAAGGGCTTTGCTTAAGTGATCAATGTCATAGCCGTAAAAATTGTAATAAGAATACCAGCTCACCTGAGGCAGATACTGGCGTTTGAGAAATTCCACTTCCGCTTGTTTTTGCTCAATCTGCAGATTAAACGCTTTGGCCTCCGGGGTCAGTTGCTCGTTGAAAACCGGCATACTCTCAATGGCACTATCCTGAAATTCTAATAACTCAATGTCCTGGGGCTCATACTCTTCCCGAGTAACAGCCGATAAAGCTTGCAGGCTTTCAGAAAGTTTTTGCTTATTGACTTCGATATCATCCATAGCTTGAGCCAGCGCTATGGCCTCTTCCGCCATTTCCACTTTGGGAATCGCAGAAGCCTGATACAGGCGCTTTTTCATTTGAAACACATCCTGATACAAGTGCAATGTGGCTTCACTGGCTTTTAAGGTTTTATAGCTGATTAAGGCTTTGGCATACGCATCCACCACGGAGCATTTCAGATCCCGGAGTTGCTGCTGATACGCTTGGGCTTTCACTTGTACATCTTTTTTAGCAATGGTCAGTTTCCGCTTGCGTACCCCAAAATCCAGCAAGGTATGATTTAACGTTAATCCCACCGTATTTTGATACCGGGTGCCCGTGGGTAAGACGTAATTGCCAATGGTGGTGACTGTGCCTGGCTGGCTTTGCAAGCCTTTCAAGCGTTCAATGCTGCCTCGCCCTTGAATGGTGGGGAAATATTCGGAACGAGCGCTAATCACATCCGCTTTACTGATGCCAATATCCGTTTGAGCGATTTTCAGCCCGTAGGAGTTTTGAATCGCCCGGTCCAAGGCTTGCTCATAACTTAATGGAGCCGTATACCCTGACACGCTCAAAGTATATAAAATGCTCAGCAGAACAATGCCAAGCACCAAACGCACTTTTGATCTCAACGATATTTCCAACCTAAGGATTATGGTGGTGGTAAAGCAACTAAACTGAACACTATTTTACCGGACAATTTTATCCGATGACAAGGCTTGATCTTTTTGAATTTACTAGACTTCCTGTAGAGCCTTGTTTTCTGTAAATTCTACAGACTTTGTAGTTATGGTAGAGCTGAAATAGAATTCAAGTGGGTAGAGTAGATAAAATTTAAGCTTGAGTTCTGGACTATTGTATTTCCTCCTGAATAAACGTCAACTGAGCTTAATTCTCATCGTGGATCAGTATTTCGCATTATCTCCCTCTATAGTGCTTGTGTCTTGGTTTTTCGGATTGAGAGTGAGTGCGCTGTTGCTCACTGCTAGCATTGTTCTGTCCTTGAGTTCGTAGTTTTTCCAATATGCTTTGCATGGTCTGATCTGCTAAGCAAAGATCCAGTCCCTGAGTGAGTGAAACTTGAATGACTTTCTCTTTAAACAATTCGGAACCCTTCACCATGATGGTTTGTCCTGGATTGCCTGTTGTAACCAACTTTAAAGCTAATAGCGTTGCCTCATCCGAGATTTTGGGAACTAAGATGCCATTTGAAGTATCCTCCACCTGTCCCCCATCCGGTAAATGGTAGACCAGATCCCCATGTTTATTGACTTTGGGTTTCAAATGAGTCTGAATCAGGATTTTCAGGGCATCCGAGCCATGAGCGTCCAAAAGATCTGTGGTCAATTGTTTTCGACGATCTTCACGTCTGCGCAGTATGCGTAATGCTTCCTGATTTCCCCAACTGACTTCTTTGTTCAGCCACTGATCCCAACTGAGTGTGGCATAGCGTTCCTGGATGGTCTGCCGTTGTTCAGATTCCAATTGCCGCCGCTGATGAAAATCGGTTTTCATCTCCCGTTTATAGTCCCGGTACAACTCATATTTAGATTTTCGGCTCAACTTATCATTGGCTTTGACCGAAGCTCGCTTTTGGCGATACCAGTCAGACACTTCCTTGCAATATGTCTGATGATGAGTCCGCAATTGAGCGTATGCCTGTTGTCTGGCCTGGGTTAGCGCATCCCGTTCCTGTTGATACCGAGCCCAAAGCGTCTGACTACCCTGAACTTTATCTTTTGGCCCTTGCTGATAAGTCTGCCCTTGTTTTAAAGCTGGATTGTTCAAAGGAGCTTCATAAGCGCCTAGCCGCTCTGTCAACGTTTTAAAGGATAACTGCCGATCAATGGAACTCGCTTTGACATGAAGCTTATCGTCCTGGGTACCAATCACCAGTCCTGCGCCTCGGAGTTTAATGACCAAACCATGCTGATTTAAAAGGTCATGCATTTGCGGCCAGCTTTGGGCTTGCAA
>Ga0157374_10000296_pt1 | contig 45952 bp, 45 predicted proteins | sample M25metaG_FD_115308 | JGI IMG/M metagenome (GOLD analysis project Ga0157374, IMG submission 115308) | Miscanthus rhizosphere microbial communities from Kellogg Biological Station, Michigan, USA - M2-5 metaG | ecosystem: Host-associated > Plants > Roots > Rhizosphere > Soil | place: USA: Michigan...
AACGAGCCGTCGGGATTGACCAAAAACTTCGGCACCAGAAATAGACTAATGCCCTTAATGCCGCTGGGCGCATCTGGCAACCGCGCCAGGACAAGATGAACGATGTTCTCGGCCAGATCATGCTCGCCTGAAGAAATAAAAATCTTTGTCCCGGTCAGTCGATACACCTCATTTGTGTCAGGCACAGCCTTGGTTCGCAGCATACCCAAATCGGTACCGCAGTGAGCCTCCGTAAGACACATGGTGCCACTCCACTGCCCCGATAAGAGGCGAGGCAAATAGAGATCCTTAAGCGCTTGACTGCCGTGTGCATGAATAGCGTTATATGCACCGTGCGTAAGCCCTGGATACATGCTCCACGCCATATTTGCGGAGCACATGATTTCGTTCAAGCTCATACCGAGCACGCATGGCAGCCCTTGCCCACCGTAGGCCGGATCGCCGTCCACCGCTGTCCAACCACCTTCACAAAAGGCCTTATAAGCCTCCTTAAAACCTTTAGGCGTTGTTACAACGCCATTATCGATATGACATCCCTCTTCGTCGCCGCTATGATTCAATGGGAACAAAACGTTTTCTGCAAACTTGCCGGCCTCTTCCAATACCTGCTCAATGAGCTCGGTGCTCGCTTCTTCGTAGCCAGGAAGGGATTGCATGACGGTCCCTACATCGAGCACTTCATTCAGAACGAATTGAATGTCACGTAGTGGTGTTTTATAAATTGCCATGCCGGTACTCCTTATGCTTAAACCGATGATGCTTCGGTGGTCGATGACGAAAGCGTTGACCCTCAGTTTGCCACCCTCGATCGCTCGCGGCAAACCAGAACCAAGAAATGGAAATTGCTGCCATACTTTATAGTATGGTAGTTTTGCGCAACCAGATCGTCAATACTGATAGGTATGGGATAACCAGATGATATGAATACAAAAAAAGAAGCAACCCCATCGCTTAGCAGCGAAAAATGGGCTACCGCTGCATTAGAAGCGATTGCCCTGAAAGGAGTTGCTGAATTGTCGATCGAATCGCTCGCTCGCGAGCTTGGCGTTACTAAAGGAAGTTTCTATTGGCACTTTCCTAACCGCAGCGCATTGATCAAAGCCGCAGTATCTTTGTGGGCGCAGCGGGAAACGGAAGACGTCCTAGCTCAAATAGATCACGAGCCGAATCCCCGCTTACGAATCGAAAAAATTGTCGCCGAAGCAATCGGCAATAAACGCAAAGCGTCTCTTTACCTCGCTCTCGCCGCCGCATCGAACGATCCTAATGTCGGTCCGATTTTTCAGCATGTAGTCGAACGTCGAATTACCTACCTGGCGGATTGTTTCGAAGCAATGGGCATCAGCGTACCGCGCTATCGGGCGCTTGTAGCATTCAGTCAATACGTCGGCATCATGCATACCATCCGCGACGCACCTAACTCCGTTCCTAAAAAACCGGAATTCGAAAAGTTCATTCAAATTACTATCGAAACCGTCATTCCCAAATAAACCTCGCGTCCGATGTCCGCTCAAAGAACGACGTGCAACTTGATGAGCATATCCCGGTTACCTCATCATTAATCCCAAATTAAGCATACATTTTTTATTGAAGAACAATTTCTCGCCTTGCCAGCAACGTTATCTCCGCTTAAACTCCAATAGATAAGTAGCCAAAGCCTTACCCCATCCGGTCCTATCCGTACCCTTCACAAACTGCGGAGCCTGTTAAGTTGCCGAACCCATTTTGGGCACTCGTCTCTCTACAGGCGTAAAGCATTTGAGATAGACCGGCATTCATAAGCCATAACTAAGCAATAACAGGGAGACAGCTCCAATGAAAATTGGTATTCCTGCCGAAACGCGCGCAGGGGAAAGCCGTGTGGCGGCAACGCCGGAAACCGTCAAAAAATTAGTCAGCGGCGGTCTTCACCAAGTCATCGTGCAAGCCGGCGCAGGCGTAGCTGCGAGTATTCCAGACGAACAATATCAAGCCGCCGGTGCAACCATCGTCAGCAGCGCTGTGGAGATTTATTCACAAGCGCAATTGATAGCCAAAGTCCGTGGTCCAAGCGAAGCCGAATTGGCGATGATGAATAAGGACACGGTACTTATCGGCCTGCTCGATGCACGTGCGCCCGGCGTTCCCGCAATGCTCGCAAAACAGGGCATCACCGCCTTCTCGCTCGAATTGCTGCCGCGCATTACCCGTGCGCAAAGCATGGACGTTCTTTCATCGCAAGCAAACATCGGCGGTTACAAAGCCGTCTTAATCGCTGCGAATACCTATCAACGCTTCATGCCGATGCTGATGACTGCGGCCGGTACGGTAAAAGCGGCGCGCGTATTGATACTCGGCGCCGGGGTTGCCGGGTTGCAAGCAATCGCTACGGCGAAACGCCTTGGTGCTGTCATCGAAGCATTCGATGTGCGGCCCGACGTGAAAGAACAAGTCGAGTCCTTGGGCGCAAAATTCGTCGAGGTGCCGCTTACCGACACCGAAAAAGAAATCGCCAAAGGTCAAGGCGGCTACGCCCGTGAAATGACTGACGACTACAAACAGCGTCAGGCTGCGCTAATCCATGAACGGGCAAAAGCTGCGGACATCATCATAACGACCGCGCTAATTCCTGGCCGCCCAGCTCCCGTGCTAGTTACCGAAGAAACCGTTAAAGCCATGAAGCCCGGCTCGGTCATTGTCGATATGGCAGTCGAAGCAGGCGGCAATTGTCCTATTTCGGAGCTAGACAAGATCGTGGTCAAACACGGCGTGACCTTAGTAGGCATCGCCAATCTGCCGGCACTAGTTGCGGCAGATGCCAGCGCGCTCTATGCCCGTAACGTGCTCACCTTCCTCGGCGTACTGCTCGATGCGAAAACCGGAGCGTTCACGATCAACCGCGAAGATGAAATCGTCGCCGGCACGTTAGTTTGCACGGCCGGCGAAGTCGCCAATAAATCCAAGTAAAAGGAGTTTTCAAATGGGTGCTGTCGATCCATTCGTCATCAACCTCACCATCTTCATACTGGCGATCTTCGTCGGTTATCACGTGGTATGGAATGTCACGCCGGCTTTGCATACACCCCTGATGTCGGTAACAAACGCCATCTCCGGCATCATCATCGTCGGCGCGATGTTGCAAGCGGTGGACATCGAAAGCCAAACCATTACGCTGACCAGCGTTCTCGGCGCAATCGGCGTTTTGCTTGCCAGCATTAATATCTTCGGCGGCTTTCTGGTAACGCAGCGCATGCTGGAAATGTTCAAGAAAAAAGAAAAGAAAGGTTAAGGGAAGACATTCATGGCAAATCTGACTGCACTTGCCTATCTCATTTCGGCTGTGCTCTTCATCCTCGCGTTGAAGGGTCTGTCTTCTCCCGTATCAGCCCGGCAGGGTAATCTCTACGGCATGATCGGTATGGCGATCGCGATCGGCACAACGCTAGCGGTTGCCCAAAAGCCTGTATTCGGTTTGATCGGCGGCGGCATTGTCATCGGCGGCGCAATCGGCGCAACACTCGCACGGCGCGTGCAAATGACGCAAATGCCGGAACTGGTCGCAGCAATGCATTCGCTGGTCGGCTTGGTTGCGGTATTGATCGCGGTTGCTGCGATTTTCCATACGGGCGAAAGCCATACCGGCGCGCAGCGCATCGAGCTTTTCATCGGCGCATTCATCGGCGCGATCACATTTACCGCCTCGGTAATCGCCTACGGCAAGCTCTCAGGCAAATTCGGTTCCAAACCGCTGGCCTTCAGCGGCCAGCACTTACTTAATTTGCTGTTGGGTTTGGCGATGCTTGGCTTCGGTATCGCTTATTTCACCACCGAAAACCCTGCCGCGTTCATGATGATGCTGGCGATTGCGCTAGTGCTGGGCATATTGCTGATCACACCTATCGGCGGCGCGGATATGCCTGTGGTCGTATCCATGCTGAACTCCTACTCCGGATGGGCAGCCGCTGGTATCGGCTTTACGCTGAACAATAGCGTGCTGATTATCGCTGGTGCCTGTGTCGGTTCGTCCGGTGCGATTTTGTCTTACATCATGTGTAAGGCAATGAATCGCTCGATCATTAGCGTACTCTTAGGTGGTTTCGGTGCTGAAGTCGCAACGGGCGGAGCGACGAGCGGCGCACAAAAGAGTTATCGCAGCGGTAGCCCGGAAGATGCGATGTTCTTAATGAGCAACGCAGAATCGGTTGTCATCGTTCCCGGCTATGGCTTGGCGGTGGCGCGGGCTCAGCATGCGCTGAAGGAGATGGCGGAAATTCTGCATAAAAAAGGAATCAACGTTCGTTACGCCATTCATCCGGTTGCGGGTCGCATGCCTGGTCATATGAACGTTTTATTAGCGGAAGCTGAAGTTCCCTATGACCAAGTACTCGAAATGGAAGAAATCAATAACGATTTTTCCAACACGGATGTGGTGTTAGTCATCGGCGCTAACGACGTGGTCAATCCTGCCGCAAAAAACGATCCGACGAGCCCGATCTTCGGCATGCCGATTCTGGAGGCGCATAAGGCCAAGACGATTCTTATCGTCAAACGCTCCATGGCCGCAGGTTATGCGGGATTGGATAACGAACTTTTCTATATGGATAAAAGCATGATGGTTTTCGGTGACGCGAAAAAAGTCATCGAAGACATGGTTAAAGCCGCTTAAGCCTAATCGATCTCATAAAAAGCCCAGCCCATTGCGCTGGGCTTTTTTATTGTTTCGACACCTATCGGCATACACTAGCATCGCACCAACAAGTGCACGATAGCCTCGACCATGCCAGAATCACACTGTCATACCAACAAGGGGAAAAAAGAATGGCGCTGAACAAAGTCTTAGTGCTTGGTCTGGGCAAGGTTGGTAGTCTAGTAGCCACTCTTTTGCAGCAGTCTGGATTCGACGTTACCGGCGTCGATAGTATTCAGCACACTGGCTTTCCTTTCACCACGCTGATGCTGGATGTAAACGACCCGCAGAATTATCAATCGGTGCTGTCATCATGCGATGCTGTGGTGTCCTGCTTGCCCTACTCCTTGAATATCCGCATCGCGCAAGCAGCGCATACAGCCGGCATTCATTACTTCGATCTCACGGAAGATGTACCGACGACCAACGCAATCCGCGATATGAGCCGCACATCGAAGGGACTGATGGCGCCGCAATGCGGATTAGCGCCGGGATTCATCGCTATCGTCGGCGCGCATCTTGCACACCGCTTTGAAAAATTACGCTCTATCGAACTCAGAGTCGGCGCGTTGCCAATGCATCCGCGCGGAAAATTAGGTTACGCCCTCAACTGGTCTCCCGCAGGTTTGATCAATGAATATATCAACGATTGCGAAGTCATCCGTATGGGACAGCAGCAAGCAGTTCCGCCATTGGAGGGGCTAGAAACCATTTTGATCAATGGATTGGTGTTGGAAGCGTTCACCACATCCGGCGGTCTAGGAACGATGTGTGAGACCTATGCCGGCACCGTGCAAGAATTGAATTACAAAACCATCCGCTATCCCGGTCATTGCGAGTTAATGCGCTTTCTCTTGGGCGAACTTTATCTGCGCCATGATCGAGATCTCATCGGCAAGATTCTGATCAACGCCTTACCGGCGGTAGATGAAGATGTAGTCTTTGTTCATGCCGCAGTCGAAGGCATGAAAAACGGCAAACTCTCCCGTGATGAGTATGTTCGCGCCTATCCATCTATGGCCGTCAATGGTACTTCGTGGCGAGCCATTTCATGGACCACTGCGACTAGTATTAGCGCGGTAGTCGAAATGGTGCGGGATGGATTACTGCCTCAACAGGGTTTTCTGAAACAAGAGGAAATTCCGCTCGATGCATTCCTCGCCACAAAAAATGGCTCGCTTTATTTGAAAGGCGAAAGAAAGGGCTTATAACAAGTGCCTTGGATCAATGAGTGGCCGTTTCCAACATCACTACCTTGAACAATTCCCCCATTTCGGCGGGACTTAACAAGCGCTGCACTTGATTGGCGAGCGGCAAATAGGCTGCCGCATCACTAGCATTCACTTCGGCAAGCAAACGAGTGATGCCGCAATCGATTAAAAATTTCGCCTGACTTGAAAATGCGGCTACTTCCAAATTTACTTCGGTGGCCGAGTCCATCACCGACGTGAAGTCCACATGCGCAGTAATATCCTGCAAACCAGGTAAATGAAATGGATCATCGAGAGCATGATGCCGGTAATGGCACATCAACGTACCGCGATTACGTTGCGGATGGTAATACTCCTCGCGGCGAAATCCATAATCGATGAAAATCGCCATGCCCCGCTTAAGCATTTTGCCGATAGAACGAATCAACGCCGGCACCGCGAGACTAATTTCGCTAAGGTAATCATCACCCGGCATAAGTCTCTCCGCAGCGGTACGCAACTCGCCGGATGGCATCGATTGATCACGCCAAACAAAAGCATTGCCTTCAACGCTCACTCCACGCTCGAAAATCTCGCCGTCACGCCAATACACTAGATGCACTGGCAACGCATCGAGCACTTCATTGGCCACCACAACGCCATCCAGTGATGCGGGCAATGTATCTAGCCACACCACTCGCTCGAGTAATTCAGGCGCCTCTTGCTCAAACAATCGACGTTGCCGGTCACGTAAATCGGCAGAGAGCTCGAGAATCCGATATTGGCGCGGTAATACATTTAAGGTCACCAGCTCGCGCAATAAATCCAATGCCAGCTTGCCCGATCCCGCCCCCAATTCGAGAATATCCCCGCCACCATTTTCCAATACTGCCGCAATCGGCTGGGCTAAGGTTCGACCGAATAGGGAAGAAATCTCCGGTGCAGTAACAAAGTCGCCATCGGCACCGAATTTGGTTGAGCCTGCACTGTAATAGCCGAATCCAGGCGCATAGAGGGCCAACTCCATAAAACGAGCGAACGTTATCCACCCGCCGCTTTCTTCGATGGTTTGTACAATAAGGCGAACCAGTTGTTGACTGTGGTGAAGCGCTTGCGGCGAGGGAAGTGGAAGCGACATAAGAATGAAATGCGAAATTGCAAATTCCCGGATTACGCCGCATGCGGCAAATCCGGGCAAAGACTACAAACCGAGGCGCTGCCAAATGGTGGATGAAGGACCGGCCTGATTGAGCGTATAGAAATGCAAACCGGGCGCACCGGCTGACAACAAACGATCGCACAAATCGGTAATAACATCCAAACCAAACGCTTTGATCGAGGCCGTATCGTCTCCGTAACCTTGTAACTTCAAACGCAGCCAGCGAGGAATTTCCGCACCGCATGCATCGGAAAAACGCGCCAACTGGGAAAAGTTATTGATCGGCATGATACCCGGCACGATTGGAATCGTAACTCCCATCGCTTCGCATTCATCGACGAAGTTGAAGTAAGCATCAGCGTTGAAGAAATATTGCGTAATCGCAGAATTCGCACCGGCGTCCACCTTCAGTTTGAAATGACGCAGATTGTCCTGCGCAGTTCTCGCTTGCGGATGAAACTCCGGATAAGCCGCAACTTCAATGGAAAACGCATTGCCGGTTTCCTCGCGGATAAATTGTACTAGTTCGTTGGCATAACGAAATTCGCCGGCATCCGCCATACCGGATGGCATATCGCCGCGCAGGGTAACGATATGTTTGATACCGTGCGTCCGATATTGATTGAGAATAGCGCGAATATTTTCTTTACTGGATCCGATACAAGAAAGATGCGGTGCGGCGGCGAAACCGTCTGACTGAATTTCAAGCACAGTCTCCAGCGTACGATCGCGCGTCGAACCGCCCGCACCGAAGGTAACTGAAAAGAACGCTGGCTTTAATTGAGCAAGTTGTCTGCGCGTTGCGCGTAGCTTCTCGATGCCTTCCGGTGTTTTAGGCGGAAAAAACTCGAAGCTGAAATTGCGTGAATTGGATTGAGATTGCATAGCTGCCCCAACGGAAACCCCACAAGGGAACGCTGCACTGTTCTGGATAAGAACAGCGCAGCGATGTCTGCGAAATCATATAGAGATCGTCTATCGAGCTAAGAGTGAGCCGGGCTTACCGGCTCCTCTCCATACCGGCGCGGATCAATAGCGATAGTGATCAGCTTTGTAAGGACCGTCTTTCGCTACACTGATGTATTTCGCCTGTTCATCGGTCAGCTCGGTGAGCACTGCATTGAGTTTCTTCAATTGCAGACGCGCCACTTTCTCGTCCAGGTGTTTAGGCAAGGTGTAAACGCCGACTGGGTACTTTCCCGTATTAGCAAACAACTCGATCTGCGCAATCGTTTGATTAGCAAACGAGGAGGACATCACATAGCTGGGATGGCCGGTGCCGCAACCTAAATTCACCAAACGACCTTCAGCGAGAATAATGATGCGCTTTGAAGGCTGCCCATTTTGCGCGGGGAAAATGACGTGATCGACTTGCGGCTTAATGTTTTCCCATTTGTATTCGCGCAGGCCAGCGATATCGATTTCGTTATCGAAGTGGCCGATGTTGCAAACGATGGACTGGTCTTTCATTTTCTTCATGTGCTCGGCAGTGATCACATGATAATTGCCCGTTGCGGTAACGAAAATGTCAGCCTTGTCGCAAGCGTAGTCCATGGTCACGACACGATAGCCCTCCATCGCTGCCTGTAATGCGCAGATAGGATCGATTTCAGTAACCCATACTTGCGCCGACAATGCACGCAATGCTTGTGCCGAACCTTTACCCACATCGCCGTAGCCGCAAACCACAGCCACTTTGCCGGCCACCATCACATCCGTAGCACGCTTGATACCGTCCACTAGCGATTCGCGGCAACCATATAAGTTGTCGAATTTGGATTTCGTAACGGAGTCGTTAACGTTGATGGCGGGGAAAGCGAGCTTGCCCTCTTTGTGCATTTGATACAGACGATGCACGCCGGTCGTTGTTTCTTCGGTTACGCCTTTGATCTCACCGAGACGCTTCGAATACCAACCGGGTTGTTCGGCTAGACGTTTTTTGATCGAAGCAAACAACGAGGTTTCTTCTTCGCTGGTGGGACGGCCCAGCACGCTAGCATCACGCTCGGCACGCGCGCCCAGATGCAATAGCAACGTCGCATCACCGCCGTCGTCTAGAATCATGTTGGAGTAGCCGTTATCGGGCCATTCGAAAATGCGGTGGGTGAACTCCCAGTACTCATCCAGGGACTCGCCTTTAAAAGCAAAAACCGGTGTTCCTTTAACAGCAATCGCCGCAGCCGCGTGGTCTTGCGTCGAATAAATATTGCACGATGCCCAACGCACTTCTGCACCCAGCGCCTGCAAGGTTTCGATCAATACGGCGGTTTGGATCGTCATATGCAGCGATCCGGTGATGCGCGCGCCTTTCAAGGGCTTGGTGCGAGCGTATTCCTCGCGAATAGCCATCAAGCCAGGCATTTCCGTTTCCGCAATCGCGATTTCCTTGCGGCCCCAATCGGCCAGTTTGATATCAGCGACGTGGTAATCGTTAGCAGCGGAATTTAATACAGCGCTCATGAAATTCTCCATTCAAGTGACAATTGAATGGGCGCCGTTACAACAGTGACTCCCGTTCCGAGCCTGGCAAAGGAAGCTGTCGCCTCCACTTGTCGCAGCGCCCCTCGGAACGAGATCCAATTTCAAGTTACATGGAGCGGGATTGTGTGTATTGCCGCCAAACCACTCATATAGTTTTCGGCAATCCCGCTTCGCATGCGACTTGGATAATTTAAAAAGCTTTCTTAATCCCCACCGACCGCCCGCAATTGCCCCAGTCCAGCGGCGTTGCGCAATGCAGCCGCCTTATCGGTCATTTCCCAGGTGAACTCCGGCTCTTCACGACCAAAGTGTCCATAGGCTGCGGTTTTCGCATAAATCGGCCGCAGCAGATCAAGCGATTTAATAATGCCTTTCGGACGCATATCGAAATATTCGCCGATGAGCTGCGCAATCTTGGCATCGGCGATCACGCCGGTACCGAACGTATTGACCATCAAGCTAACCGGCTTGGCGATACCGATTGCATAAGCCACTTGCACTTCGCATTTCTTCGCGAGCCCTGCGGCCACAACGTTCTTTGCTACATAACGGCAAGCGTAAGCAGCCGAACGGTCGACTTTAGAAGGATCTTTACCGGAGAACGCGCCACCGCCGTGGTGGGCTGCACCGCCATAGGTGTCGACGATGATCTTACGGCCCGTAAGACCGCAATCGCCCATAGGACCGCCGATGACGAAACGACCAGTGGGGTTGACCAGGTAACGCACATCGCCTGCCAACATGTTGGCCGGAATGACAGGCTTGATGACCTCTTCGATGACTGCTTCAGTTAATTGCGCGTGGGAAACGGAAGGATCATGCTGGGTCGACAAAACTACCGTCTCGACCTTAGTGGGCTTGCCGTCCACATAGCGCATGGTCACTTGGCTCTTCGCATCGGGACGCAAGAAAGGCAAACGACCGTCTTTGCGCAACTCGGCTTGACGCTGCACTAAGCGATGCGCGTAGTAAATCGGTGCGGGCATCAATTGCGGCGTTTCGTCGCAGGCATAACCGAACATCAAACCTTGGTCGCCTGCACCTTGTTCGAGATCCAATCCTTCGCCTTCGTTCACACCTTGCGCGATGTCGGCGGATTGTTTATTCAATGCCGTTAATACAGCGCAGGTCTGATAATCGAAGCCGATTTCGGAGCTGTTATAACCGATGCGGCGAATAGCATCGCGAGCGATATCGATGTAGTTCACATGCGCGTTAGTGGTAATTTCACCGGAAATAACAACCAAGCCGGTGGAACAAAGCGTTTCGCAAGCTACCCGCGCACGTGGGTCTTGCGCTAGAATCGCGTCCAACACTGAATCGGAAATCTGATCTGCAACTTTGTCTGGATGACCTTCGGAAACTGATTCTGACGTAAATAGGTATTCGTTCACGATGCTCACGCCTTTATGTGATGTGTTGTGATGTTTTGACCCGGAACAGTCCATTTTAAACGTATCGGCGTTAAGCCGCAAAGCACGCACCCGTCCCTCGTGGCAAACCCTCTTTTTCGACTCTTCGCGATGTTGTCGCTCCGCAGGAATCACCAAATCGGCGCGCTGCTCGGCCGATTGGTTTATCGGATCGATCCCATCTACGCACGGCGGATGCGCGATAATCTCGCGCAAAGCCATATCGCTCGCGATTCGCAACACTTCGATGAACTGTTGCGCGAAAGCGTCAAAGAGTCGGGCAAAGCCGCAACCGAAGTGCTCATCGCATGGTTGCGTCCTGCTGAAGAAGTCGCCGCATTGGTACAGGACTGCCGTGGATGGGAACATATCGAAAAATCGCTACAGCGTGGTCGCGGCACCATTTTAGTCACGCCCCACTTAGGCTGTTTCGATATTGCCGGCCGCTATTTAACTGGCCGTCTTCCCATCACGTTTATGTATAGCCCACCAAAACAAACGTGGGCGGCAAAACTAATGAATGAGGGCCGCTCGCGAATGAATGCCACGATGGCTCCCGCCGATATGCGCGGTGTACGCATGATGCTGAAAACATTGAAGCAGGGAGGCAATATTTGCATTTTACCGGATCAAGCGCCGAGCCAAGGCGATGGCGTATGGAGCGATTTTTTCGGTCGTCCGGCTTACACCATGACGTTGATCGGGCGATTACAACAAAGCACTGATGCGGATGTATTGATGTTCTTCGGAGAAAGACTGGCGGATAGCACCGGTTATCGAGTGTGGATCGACCCATTGGATAAGCCGCTCGACCCATCGCCGGAAAAAGCGGCGCGGCAGATTAACGCGGCGGTGGAAAAACTAGTACGCCAATGTCCAACGCAATATCTCTGGAGCTACAACCGATACAAAAAACCGGCGAATGCGCCGCATAAACCGGCAGTGGAGACGGCATGACACGCATCGGATTAGGCTTGCTGTGGCTGCTGCATTTACTTCCGCGCCCTATTATTGCCCGCCTCGGAGAAAGCCTAGGCGCGCTGCTCTACCACTTCGGGCGGGGCCGAATTACTAAGATCAATCTCAAACTTTGTTTTCCCGAGTTATCGGATGAAGCCCGCGACACGCTCGCTCGTCGGCACTTCCGCGTACTGGGTCGTAGCGCACTGGAACAATCGATTCTTTGGTTCGGTAACGATGAGCAAGTTCTCGGCATGGTAAAACTCATCGATCGCCACCACCTCGATCAACTGGCCGGTAAACCGGTGATCCTGCTAGCGCCGCATTTCGTCGGCCTGGATTTCGGTGGCGCGCGCATCGGCTCCGAATATCGTGTTTGCTCCATGTACAGCCAGCAAAAGAACAAAGTGCTGAATAACATGCTTCTACGAAGCCGTATGCGCTGGGGCAATCCGGAATTGGTAACGCGGCAAGACGGCTTACGTCCGTTGATTAAACACATCAAGAGCGGTCTGCCTTTTTATTACTTGCCGGACATGGATTTCGGCGAAAAAGATTCGGTCTTCGTTTCGTTCTTCGGCGTGCCGACAGCAACGGTAACTGCCTTATCGCGACTGGCTCGAATAACCGGCGCAGCAGTCGTGCCTTGCATTGCCCGCCAGTTATCCGCTGCCGAAGGTTACGAAGTTCGGCTTTATCCGCCATGGGAAAACTTTCCCGGCGCAAGCGTGGATGAGGACACCCGCCGCGTGAACGCCTTCATCGAGGAGCGAATACGAGAAATGCCGGAACAATATTTTTGGGTGCATAAGCGGTTCAAAACCCGGCCACCCGGCGAAAAATCCTTTTACAAATAAACACACCGTTTACAGTTACAATTCACCGATGCGACTCAAATTCACCAAAATGCACGGCCAAGGCAACGATTTCGTCGTGGTCGATGGCATTCGCCAAAGCGTTCAACTCTCAGCCGATCAAATGCGCTTTATCGCCGACCGGCATTTCGGCATCGGCTGCGACCAAATCCTGATCGTTGAAAAACCAACGCTGCCCGACGTTGATTTCCGTTATCGGATCTTCAATGCCGACGGCGGCGAAGTCGAGCAATGCGGTAACGGCGCCCGTTGTTTTGCTCGATTCGTCGTCGATCAAGGGCTTACGGATAAAAAAGCGATTCGCGTGGAAACCAAAAGCGGTGTCATCATGCCGCACATCGATGATGATAGCCTCGTGACCGTCAACATGGGCGCGCCACGGTTCGAACCTCGGGAAATACCGCTGGACGTGCTGGCTAAACAAGCGTCGTACTCCCTTAACATAGGCGGCGTAATGCGCCAGTTCTCTATTCTTTCTATGGGTAATCCGCACGCGGTCCAACTGGTTACTGATGTGGATGCTGCCCCCGTCGCCCTTGAAGGTCCGCTCATCGAGCGGCATGCCGCTTTTCCCGCTCGGGTCAATGCTGGTTTCATGCAAATAGTCGATCGCCGCAATATCCGATTACGCGTATACGAACGCGGCGCCGGTGAAACCCTCGCCTGCGGCACCGGTGCATGCGCCGCTGTGGTAGCGGGCATCAAACAAGGATTGCTTGATGTTGAAGTGACCGTACAAACCCGTGGCGGGCCATTGACCATTCGTTGGGAAGGCGAAGGCGAACCGGTTTTGATGACCGGCGCAACGACAACCGTATTCAGCGGTGAAATCGAACTAAATAGCCCGCAGTAGTACCGAAGAAGTAATACATTAAGGAGTAAGCGATGCCGTTTACTCCTTAGCCTCGACAAGTAAAGCGATGGAGCCCCAATGACCTTAGATGCAACCCAAATCGCCGAGTACCTCAAGAAAAACCCGGATTTCTTCGAAAACAATATCGCGCTGCTAACGGATGTGGCACTACCCCATCCGCACGGCGGCCGAGCGGTTTCCATTAGCGAGCGCCAAGTGCTGGCGTTGAGGGAAAAAAACCGGCTTATCGAAACCAAACTCGCCGAACTGATTCAATTCGGCGAAGAAAACGATGCCATTTCAGAAAAAATTCACCGGCTCTCTTGCGCGCTCATCGCATGCAGGAGCATTGACGATGTTCTGGCGACAGTTACTTCCCATATGCAGGAAACGTTTGTGGTGCCGCATGCGCTGATACGGCTATGGCATCCATCGCTAATCTCGGCCGCCCCTAGCGAAGCAACGCTTGAAACGACCACTGAGGTTCGTGATTTCGTCGAGGCAATGAAAATACCCTATTGCGGCCACCATCCGGTGTATGAAACCAATCGATGGTTCGGCGAAATGGCGCCGCATTTGAAATCATTCGCCATGGCTCGATTGACTGGCGACGAAACCTTGGGCGTATTGCTGCTAGCTAGCGAAGATGGACAGCGTTTCTATCCGGAAATGGGTACGCTCTATCTAACACGCATCGCTGAACTGATCAGCGCGGCAATAAAGGCACAAGTACCTTAAGTCCATGTCAGCCGCTAGCCAGCGTTCGAGTTTTTTGGCATTTCTCGCCACCGAACGCCGGCTTTCGCCCCTGACATGCAAGCATTACGGCCGAGATATTAACAAGTTGATCGAGCTTGCAGGCGAAACGCCTCTCGAAAAACTCCAAACCCATCATATCCGCCGCTTCATCGCTAATCTTCATGGCAGCGGTTTATCCGGTAAATCGCTTCGCCGCATGCTCTCCGCCTGGCGAGGCCTTTTCGATTATCTAGGTCGGCAAGGACTAGTAAGCAATAACCCTTGCACAGGCGTGCGAACGCCAAAAATCGAAAAACGGCTGCCGCAAACACTATCCCCCGATGAAGCGATCAAGCTGGTTGAGATTACCCATGACACCACCGCTGCTCGCCGAGACAGGGCAATGCTCGAACTGCTTTACTCGTCCGGTTTGCGGGTTTCGGAACTGGTAGGGCTAAATCTCGATTCGATCAACGCACAAAGCGGTGAAGTACGAGTCACCGGTAAAGGAAACAAGACGCGCATCGTACCGGTAGGCGAAGCAGCGTTAGCGGCAATTGGCGAGTGGCAAGCCGTGCGCGATCAGCTTGCCGCGTCGAACGAAATAGCACTTTTCGTCAATCGGTTCGGTAAACGCCTTTCAGTCCGCACGGTGCAAACCAATATTAAACGCTGGGCCATCAAGCAATCGGTAAATGCATCCGTACATCCTCATGTGCTGCGGCATTCATTCGCCTCTCATGTACTTCAGTCCTCCGGCGATCTACGTGCTGTGCAGGAAATGCTAGGTCATGCCAGCATTGCGTCTACCCAGGTGTATACCCACTTAGATTTTCAGCACCTGGCAAAAATTTACGATAGCGCTCATCCGCGCGCGAAAAAACGGTAAATTTGACAAGTAATGTAGAATTACCCCATGAGAGTTGCCCGTACTTATTTCGCCGTCTTATTAGCTTGCTTACTGGCATTTGCCCAGCAAGCAAGCATGACGCATGCGCTCTCGCACTTTACCGACGAACAAAATCAGCAGAAGCATTTACCGGGCGCTAAAGCCTGCGAGAAATGCGCGGCGTTCGCGGAATTAAACGGTGCCATTTCCGGAAAAACACCGGTCTTTTATCTACCCCATCTTTCGCAGTCTCAGACCGGCAAGATCTTTACCGAATCTACGCTGGTCACATCACTCTCCTACCAAAGCCGAGCCCCCCCCAGTCTCCTCTAAGATCGATTCTCCGTAGCAATCATTGCAACCCATAGCGGCTGTGCGCATACGACCGTGGATTCGAATTACGCATCCATGGTCAGCGCCCACTCGTTACTAGACGTCTTTCGAAACCGTAGCGAGCGAGTCCAGGTTGAGACGAGAAGCGCAACCGTACAACTAAGTACGGTGAGCATCGCCGTCTCAAGCTGAACACGCGCAGTAGGTTACGAAAGATGTCAATTGATTGCGGCGGATGGCTGCTCTATGCGCAGCCTATTCATCATCAGTCATCATCGAGGACACGAAGAATGCTAAAGCCCGTCATTTCGCTGACCGCGTTAACAGCCGCGATCAGTGCGCCGTTTGCCGCCCATGCGGCGGACAACAAAGAACTTGCGGAAATCCGTGAGCAAATCAAACAACTGAAGGACAGCTACGAAAATCGAATTCAAGCGCTAGAAACACGGTTAAAAGAGGCGGAAAGTAAGGCACAGTCCGCGCAAGCGAGTGCCGACCAAGCAAACGCAAAAACCGCGGAGACAGCCAAAGCCGCGCCAACGGCGCAAGCTGGCCAAACAAAGGGAGGCGGTATCGCCGCATTCAACCCCGCGATATCGGCCGTATTGCAAGGAACCTACACCAACCTATCGCAAGACCCGAACCACTATAAGCTTTCCGGTTTCATTCCCGGCGGTGAAATCGGCCCAGGTAAGCGCGGGTTCAGCTTGGCCGAAACGGAACTGACCGTATCATCCAATATCGATGATAAATTTTTTGGCCAGACCACATTATCGGTTACCCCGGATGACCAAATCGCAGCGGAAGAAGCTTACATACTGACCACATCGCTACCATCCGGATTTACCGCTAAGGCGGGTCGCTTCTTTTCAAACATCGGCTATCAGAACGAACAACATCAGCATGCGTGGGATTTCGTCGATGCGCCGCTGGTTTACCAAGCTTTTCTAGGCGGACAATTCGGCAACGACGGCATACAACTGAAATGGGTGGCACCAACCGATTTGTACTTAGAGTTCGGTGCCGAAGCCGGCAGCGGTGAAAATTTTCCCGGCACCAATCACAACAAAAACGGCAGCGGCTCCGGCGCATTGACGGCTAAATTAGGCGGCGATATTGGTTATTCCACGAGTTGGCGAGTAGGACTATCCGGTCTGCGCACCCGAGCGGAAAACCGTGAATTCACGCAAACGGATCTAAGCGGCAACGACGCGCAGAATAGCTTCACCGGCAAATCTCGGATAGCCATCGCCGACTTCGTCATCAAATACGCGCCCAACGGTAATCCTCTCGTTACCAATTTCAAGCTTCAAGGCGAATACTTTCGACGTAAGGAAGACGGCAATCTGACTTACGACAGTAACGGCGCGCTCACCACAGCCGGTCTCGGGATGACCAATACCGATGCCTATCGCTCGAATCAAAGCGGCTGGTACTTACAAAGTATTTATCAGTTCATGCCTTACTGGCGCGTCGGTTTACGGTATGACCGTCTCAGTCCTGGTCTAGTGGATTTAGCCTCAAACAGCCTCAATCTCGATGCGCCCGGCTTTAACCCGCACAAAACCACATTAATGATCGATTGGAGTCCATCGGAGTTCAGCCGCATCCGCCTACAAGGTGCGCGCGACCGAACACAAGCCGGCACTACCGATAATCAGATCTATCTGCAATACATCATGACCATGGGCGCGCACGGCGCCCATAAATTCTGAGGAATACACCATGAAATCCATTTTTCAAGGATTAGCGTTACTGATGCTAATCGCCGTAATGCCGGTACATGCAGCTATAAAAATATTCGCAACCGTACCTGAATGGGGCGCACTGGCTGAAGAATTGGGCGGCGATAAGGTCAATGTGTATACGGCAACCGGACCGCTGCAAGATCCCCATCACGTAGAAGCGAAACCAAGCCTTATTGCACGAGCCCGTAAAGCCGATTTAGTTATCGCCACCGGCGCCGAACTAGAAATCGGCTGGCTGCCGCTAGTTTTGCAGCAGGCCGGCAATCCCGCGATCACACCAGGCAAACCGGGCTACTTCGAAGCGGCTCAACAAGTTACGCTGCTCGAAATACCGACTCGGCTCGATCGCGCGGATGGCGATGTACATGCGTCAGGTAATCCGCATATCCAGCTAGATCCACGCAATATCGCTCAAATTGCCGATGCGCTCGCCAAACGCATGGCCGAGATCGATCACGCCAATGCCTCTATCTATCAATCGCGCTATCAGTCGTTCATTACTCGTTGGAAAACGGCAATGGCTAAATGGGAAACAGAAGCGCAGCCACTTAAAGGTGTTGCCATACTCGTGCAGCATCGTGGATTTCCTTATCTAACGAATTGGCTTGGTCTCAAAGAAGTGGGCGCGCTAGAACCCAAGCCAGGCATCGAGCCGACATCGGCGCATCTATCCGATGTGTTGTCGCTGACGCAGCGGCAACCCGTAAAAATGGTCATCCGGGCTGCGTATCAAGACCCTCGCGCATCGGAGTGGATCGCATCTCGGGCAAAAATCACGGCGGTAGCACTTCCTTTCACCGTTGGCGGCACCGACGGCGCAAAAGACTTGTTCGGTTTATTCGACGATACCGTCCACCGGCTGCTGGCCGGTCTCAAATAATGGGGCGCCAACATGACGATTACCAGCGATGAGCTTTCCATCATCATTCCTGCCTTCGTGGCAGGAATGATGGTGACCGCCACCCACGTTCCCCTTGGCATGCAGGTGCTATCGAGGGGCATCGTATTTATCGATCTCGCCATAGCTCAAATTGCAGGCATCGGCGTCATGCTGGCCGCTAGCCTAGGACTAGAGCCGGAGGGATGGGCCGTTCAAATAGCCGCATTTTCGGCAGCATTGTTAGGCGCACTGCTGCTCAACTGGACGGAGAAAAAGTATCCGGAGGTGCAAGAAGCCGTTATCGGCGTGATATTCGTTTTGGCAGCGACGGCAAGCGTTCTTCTGCTTGCCGGTAATGTCCATGCCGGCGAACACTTGCGCGATCTCTTGGTCGGCCAAATTCTCTGGGTGCAAACGGCCCACTTACCAGCCGAGGGACTCGTTTATGCGGTCATTCTCGCCCTGTGGTTCGGTCTCCGGGATAAAATCGGCAGGATTGGTTTTTATTTGCTCTTCGCTTGTGCGGTAACCGTATCGGTACAACTGGTCGGCTTGTATTTAGTGTTTTCCAGCCTCATTATCCCTCCATTAGCTACCCGTCATTTGCGACGCAATCGATTGTGGGCTAGTTATGGCGTAGGCATAGTCGGCTATGCCAGCGGATTGATCATATCGGTTATCTTCGACTTGCCCTCCGGGCCCGTGATTGTCTGGGCGCTCGCGATAACCGGAATACTGTTACACACATGGTCCTCGCCTAAGGCAAGGGAATAATTTTGTGAATAATTTCGCGATATGCAATCCATCGGTCCGGGCAAGAGGAATTTCGCTATTGTGAACAGTCCTCGTGTAGACTTATCATGACCAAAATTTTTGGAATCTCGTGAGTACCCTTGGCTTTCTCTATATTCAATAAATCAGGTTCTGCGGATAGCAAAGCGCCGACTACTGATACGACGAAGACTACCGTCAAGTCGCCGGTTAATGATCCTTCGACTAAATCGGGGAACGATCCAAAAACCGGCTTCCCACCGACGGCGTCTGTCGTATCTCGCCCGGGCGGCAATCCAACGGCAACGACAGTAGCACGCCCGGGTAGCACGGGCGGTACGCCTGAAATGATGGCATATGAAGTAGAAGATCTGCCTCTATTGCAAGAAATAGCCATTCTTTACGCCGCCGAGCAGTTAGATCCCGCTCAAGAGTTGCTTCGCAAAATCGTGGCGGATAAAAACGGTACTCCGCAGGCGTGGTTGATGCTTCTCGATTTATACAAGTCGCGCGGCTTGAAAAAAGAGTTTGAAGATCTGGCAATGACCTACACGGTCAAATTCGAGCGCTCTCCCCCTACCTGGAACGAGCAAGTTAATCAACCGGAAGCCCGCAAGGAAGCACGTCCCACCAGCGATTTCTTCAGTTTTCAGGCAAAAGATGGATTACAGGCCGACATCAGCAAGTTGATCGAATTTGCTAATCGGCTAGGCAGCGTTCGTATCGATGTGGTCAAAATCAAGACAATAAATCCGGAAGAAGCTGGCGCGCTAGCGAAAGCCCTAGTGGATTTTCGCAAAAAACAGCTCCCGGTTCGCTTCAACAACGTAAATCAGATAATCGATTTACTGAAAAAAACCATCGCAGAAAACCCGTCGAAGGAATTCGCCAATATTTGGGTTTTGCTGTTCGAGCTTTATCAACGGCAGGGAATGCAAAGCGAATTCGAGGATCTAGGGCTGGAATACGCAATGGGTTTCGAAATGTCGCCGCCCTCGTGGGAGGCAGTCCCCTTGCAAAGTGCCGGCACGGACAGCGAACCAGTCAATGAGCCGGACCCGCCTGCGGATTTACAGGGTTTTCCCTTGCGAGGCATTATCTCGCTCGAGAACACGACACAACTGCAGCAATTGATGAATCATGCATCAGCGCACAAGGAAGTGCATGTCAATATGGCAGGATTGCAAAGAATCGACTTTTCCGCAGCGGGCATTTTCGTAGACGCCTTAAACAAACTCGCCACTGCCGGTAAGAAAATTGTTCTGGTAGATGTAGGTGAGTTGATATTTCCTATGCTAGAAGCATTCGGCACCAACCGAATTGCAGTGCTTTTGCGCCGAAAAGCCCAATAGTCGCTGTAAACGCATCTAATCTAACAATAGAGCCCGCACAAATAACTTGATTGAGCATGAAAAGTCACGGCGATAACAATTCGAGGAAAGCGGATCAATTCGCTAATGCTTCAGTAGAACAGCGCGTAAGCCAAATGAAGCAAAGCTGTTCCAACAACGAAATGTAACGCGGTTAAAATCATTTAGTCATGCGCCCAAAGCGATCTCGATTCAAGGCGACGTAAACACCGAATAGCTCTAGAGCCTGTTATAAACTAGGCTGTCCTTTAAACTTAATCCTCATAATTTATCGATATGGATGTCTTTCACGGCACTACTATTCTCTCGGTTCGTCGCGACAAGCGAGTTGCGATGGGCGGCGACGGACAAGTCACTCTAGGCAATGTCGTGGTAAAAGCAACGGCGCGCAAAGTCCGTCGTATTTACCATGACAAAGTACTCGCAGGATTCGCTGGCGCAACAGCCGATGCCTTCACACTTTTCGAGCGCTTTGAAGCAAAGCTCGAAAAGCATCAAGGCAATTTGCTTCGCTCCGCCGTCGAGCTAGCCAAAGATTGGCGCACAGACCGCATTCTGCGCCGGCTGGAGGCAATGCTCACGGTGGCCGATCGGGAATCTTCGCTCATCATTACCGGTAACGGCGATGTGTTGGAGCCGGACCTGGGATTGTTGGCAATCGGCAGTGGCGGCTCCTATGCACAAGCCGCCGCGCGTGCGCTGCTCGACAATACCGATCTTCCTCCGGAAGAGATCGTGAAAAAATCGCTCGTCATCGCCGGCGACCTTTGTATTTACACCAATCAGCAACATGTGATTGAAGTATTGGAGTAGTAATGTCCCAAATGACTCCCCAAGAAATTGTCCACGAACTGGACAAACACATCATCGGCCAACACGCGGCCAAACGCGCTGTCGCCATTGCCTTGCGCAATCGCTGGAGAAGACAACAAGTTGCCGAACCACTGCGCCAGGAAATTACTCCAAAAAATATTTTAATGATCGGTCCTACAGGGGTAGGCAAAACGGAGATAGCCCGCCGCTTGGCCAAACTCGCTAACGCGCCGTTCATTAAAGTGGAAGCAACCAAATTTACCGAAGTCGGTTACGTCGGACGCGATGTGGATTCCATCATTCGCGACTTAGCGGAGATGTCCATCAAGCAGACCCGCGAGCAGGAAATGCTCAAAGTCCGTCACCGCGCCGAAGACTTGGCGGAAGATCGCGTTCTCGATGCGCTATTGCCGCCGCCCCGCGATCCCGGTTTCGGCATCGGCAAATTGCAAGACCATCAAGACAACGTCACGCGGCAGAAATTTCGCAAAATGCTACGCGAAGGCGAATTGCACGATAAGGAAATCGAAATCGAAGTTTCCGCCCCTGGCCCCGCCATGGAAATCTTCGCGCCGCCGGGCATGGAAGACCTGACGTCGCAGATTCAAGGCATGTTCCAGAATCTGGGCGGCGGACGCCGTAAAATGCGTAAGGTGAAAGTGTCGGAAGCAATGCAACTCATCACCGATGAAGAAGCGATGAAGCTCGTTAACGACGAAGAGTTGAAGATCCGCGCTATACAAAATGTCGAGCAAAACGGCATCGTATTCATCGATGAGATCGACAAAATCGCAAGCCGCTCGGAAATGCAAGGCGCGGATGTTTCCCGCCAAGGCGTACAACGAGATCTGTTGCCGCTAGTAGAAGGCACAACGGTGTCGACCAAATACGGCATGATCAAAACCGATCACATTCTTTTCATTGCCAGCGGTGCATTTCACCTTGCCAAACCTTCCGATCTCATACCGGAACTGCAAGGACGTTTGCCTATTCGCGTGGAACTGGATTCATTGTCCGTATCCGACTTCGAGCAAATACTTACCAACACGCATGCATGCCTCACTAAACAATATGAGGCGCTGCTGGATACGGAAGGCATTAAGCTCAACTTTCCACCCGAAGCGGTCAAGCGTCTTGCTGAAATCGCTTTCCAGGTTAACGAAAAAACCGAAAATATCGGTGCAAGGCGACTGTACACGGTCATGGAAAAACTGCTCGAACAAATCTCCTTCGATGCCGGCGGTCAATCGCCGGAAGAGATTACCATCGACGCAGCTTATGTAAATGAACGCTTATCGGCACTGGCGAAAAGCGAGGATTTGGCTCGTTACGTACTGTAATACATGCCGCTGACCGGATCGAGTGAAAATACAATCCGGTCAGCGCTTATGAATAGTGCCGCGGCATTACAAACGCAAAGACCATCCGCATTTATATAGACGTTTTACAAATTTAATAAATTAAAAATTGAGCAATTGCGGTGTTCGCTTAAAAGGCCACCCATACAGACAGCACCATCATGAATATCATCAACATCGCCGCCTATCGATTCGTCACTCTCACGGATCTACCTGAACTTCGCGTCCAACTGAAGGAAAAATGCCTTACTCTCGATTTGAAAGGCACGATTCTCTTGGCCCCTGAAGGCATTAATCTCTTCTTGGCCGGCACGCGCGAGCACATTAGCGAGTTCATCGAGTTTCTTACGCAAGATGAACGATTCACGGAAATGGAATTCAAAGAAAGCCCTTCATCCCATCGCCCATTCAATCGGATGCTGGTCAAGCTGAAGAAGGAAATCATTTCCATGGGTATGCCGGAAATTTCTCCGTCGACGAATCCAGCGCCTAGTGTGCCGGCAAAGATGTTGAAGTCCTGGCTCGACGAAGGCCGCGAAGTGGTTTTGCTGGACACTCGCAATGAATATGAAGTTCGCCTCGGCACATTTAACAATGCACATACACTGGACATCGATACCTTTAGAGCATTTCCTGAAGAGATCGAGAAATTGGACCCGGCGCTAAAAGAAAAAACCATCGTAGCCTTCTGCACCGGTGGCATACGCTGCGAAAAAGCCGCACCGGTATTGCTCAATGCGGGTTTCAAAGAGGTTTATCAACTTGCGGGCGGCATTCTCAAATACTTCGAGGAAGTCGGCGAAGAACACTACAACGGCGATTGCTTCGTATTCGACCGCCGTGTCGCATTAAACCCAAAACTTGAAGAATCAGGCGTCGTGCAATGTTTCAATTGCTTATCGCCGGTATCACCGGAAGAGCAAGCAACGCCGGCATATGTGCCTGATATATCGTGTCCCCATTGCATTCACAAAAAGCCGGCGAAGAAACTCGCATCGACATTACGCTGAACGCTAGCATGAAAGTCAACGGCGTCCACTATTGCAGCATTCAGCCAACCGCCGATGCGACGGCAGTCGATATCATCGGCAGCAACAAAAAACCAGAGGTCAAAATCCTCTTTTTATTCACTTCAAGCACCATTGGGCACCTTTTTACTCCGGCATCGATACCCGCAATCAATTGATAATTATTTTCGTTGAGAAGTCTCATTCGATATATAAAGCACCGTTGTCACTTTGCCATTTCCCTGATCAATTTGATCAGCGCTAATATTTGGAAATGAAGATGCAAAGCGTTGTGCAAGCAACGGCATCGTCTTTGAAAGTTCTCCCGATCCATCATCGACAATCTCAATTCGGCATGACTGCGATCGACATTCAACGCTCCGAGTTTCAGCACGAGTAACATCATCGATGTTAAGAATATTCTGCACCAAAGAAGTTGTTCTAGAAGACCATTTCGGATCACTTCTTTCTTTTCGGAAGTCCGACTCTACTGCTGCCATTTGCTTTTTACGATTATTTTCCGCTTCCGCCCGCGCTAAAGGATCGATACGCAAATTCTTATCAGGGTTATCCGAAGTGGCGTCAATGGATGCTGAAGGTTGAGATTGAGTTTGCGTTAACATCTGCCGCCTAAGAGAAGAAACTTCTGCCCTAAGAAGAAAAACCTCTCCTCTTAGAGCAGTTATGTCGTCTATCGGCTTACCGTTGTCCGATCCCATAGGCGTAATTGCGACTGACAAAGAGCTATTTAGAGATGGCTTTGATGTTTCCACAGAGCGGCTTTTGACGGCTTGATCAGTTGCTTGGTTTTGCAGCACGCCATAAAAAACACCTACTCCGATAATAAGAATGGCACCACCAGCTAATGCCGATCGTAATAACGTCATGAAATCGATCCCTTACTTTATTACGGAGGTCTTTAACGGAAAAGGATAGATGTCATAGTTATTGAATAACATCTATGTCATATATGATGCCAGCACCACCACCGGGAATGGTGCACAGTACACTGAGGGTTGCATAAGTAGGAGCTTGCGGAGCTGGCAATGATAAATATCGATCAAATGCTCCACTACCTGTTTGGGTGAATGAGACCGAGCCTAAATAAGTCCCGTTATAATTATAACTATAGAGAGTGCACGTAGTCGTCTGCGATCCTGAATGGTATCCATCTACGTAAACAGCGGCACTGTTGGTGCTTGTGGGAGCGCGTACAAGAGGGCAAATAATGGAACGTGGACTCGCATTAATGTTTCTTGTTCCACTCGCTAGGTAATCGATATCGGTAACTTGTGAAGCATTATAATTTTTGCAAATCGTTCCAGAATGGTTTGCATTAGTCGCCTGTGCCGTTAACGTTAAACATGATAGGCCTATGGTAACTACCAAGCTAAGCAATAACTTCATGAGTGTCTCTCCCTCTTTAGGATTATTGAAGCGATATACGTATTTCGCATCGTGCATCAGAACCGGCGGTAAAATATTGAAGTCATTTTGGACATTGTCTTAGTGCAACAATGTCTGCACTGTTCATTCAATTACCTTATTTTCACGCCAACCTTCCATCCGATTGCGAGTACATTAGCCAAATGCAGCAAATAGTCTTTGGCCCTTTCAACTTATAGATTATCTTTAACGATAAGAAAGCAATTCAAGGTTTTTAGAACCCCTATGCAAGGTTTTTAGAAATCAGATTGTTTTGGGGGCTCTGTCGCGACGCTATGCAAGCCAGTATTGGCGCGCATTACAAATAGGCAAACCGGTATTGTTATCGGACGATGAAATGGAAGTGGTATTGGAAAAATTTAAAACATATGGGCAGATTCAAACCCATTGAATTTTTCGAAGATGCGTAACGAAAGATCGGTTATCGCTCCTATGGGGAAATCGAAAAGCTGATCTTTCGTCTTCACAGAAATGAAAAAACAGTGTTATTCAGCAAGCATGGATCGTTAAACCTTACACTTGGCGCACCGCTTTCCTATTAAGTAGTCCAGCGCGATTTTTCCGGGGCCATGCAATAGAGGCACCAGCAAGAGTAATCCCCAATATTGGTGATCCTTTAGCCCAACCTCGCCCAAATCAGGATAGGACAAGACAGCGATAATGTTAAAAACGAACAACACGCCAGCCGTTAATCGCGTGCCTAAACCCAGCGCCAACAACACAGGAAAACACAGCTCCGTGGCGGTACCTGCATATGCCGCCAGTTCCGGAGGCAGTAACGGCACGTGATACTCGTTTTGAAACAGATACAGCGTGCCGTCCCAATTTTGTATCTTCGTCAAACCCGATTTAAAAAACACGCTAGCAACCCACAACCGTATAAGCAAATCCCCTGCAGGAGCAGCGCAATTCAGTAGTTTGACGAGTTGAGAGTAAAGTTGTTGCAATAGCCTCATGGCGATTTCTTTCCGGTGAATTTAAATTTATTAATGATCGTCGCCTATCACATTGAAATCGACGATGTCTCCTTGTGTGACCCGTAATGCCAAGCGCTCTTGCAACGGAAACGATTCGTCATTGGCCAACGCGGCAGTCACCGCGCCGATAAATGAATTTCCTTCGTGCAAACAGCGCAGAAAAATATATTCAGCTTGCGTAATCGGCTCGATCAAGCACTCCAACTCGCGTCGAGTAATCAATAGCCATACGGTACCCGCATGTAAATCGACGGTGCCATCGCCTTGATAATCCGATTGATGAACTCGCCAGATTTCCTGCAAAGGATAATCCGATTGGATCAGCCCTATCGACGGATGCAATGTAAGCCGCAAATCGTTATATCGCTCCGGTGGAATCATACCCAGCCGCGATAGTTCCAGCGGCCCATGATCCGCTGCGTAATAGGCTTTTTCCAATGCCCATTCGAGACGTGCGACATCGGGTAGATAACTCAACTCCGCTGCGGGCTGATACGCCGCGAGGAATTCGGCGAAGTGGTCCCCGTAATCATTGAGATCGCCGCTCGAAGAAGGACATTCGAGGATAAACTGCCGCACCGCTTGATCAAAAAAAGCGGCACCGACTAATTTGTCGACAATCGGATAAACCTGACGCATCGCGCCATTCAAATTGCTAAGTGTGTTGTTGCGGTAAATACTGAGCCGACGTTCCGGTGTGGAATTAGGCACGCAAAGATGCTTGGACATCTCGTCGAATTTACCCGACAGCACCGCTGAGGCAAACGCCAGTTGAATTTCACGCAACGCGGACATGGGTTTCTTCCATCAGCGCAGAGGCCTTCGCCGCCTCATCGAGCAATACATCAAGCGCAGGAATATCGGTATCCCACTCGATGAGCGTAGGCTTCGGGCCAAAACGCTCCAATGCTTTCGCATAAAGCATCCACACTTCATCGGCCACACGATTGCCGTGAGTATCGATCAGGCATTCGTCCGTCTTATCGAAACCAGCCAAGTGAATCTCGCCGATCGAATCAGATTCGATAGCGGCAAAATAGTCCTCGGGGTCGAACCCATGATTCACGCTATTCACATAGATATTGTTCACATCAAGCAGAATGCCGCAGCCGGCGCGACGGCTCACTTCCGCGATGAATTCCCATTCGGGAATAGACGATGCGGCAAACTGCAAGTAACTCGATACGTTCTCAATGAGAATTCGTCGCCCAAGATAGGTTTGCGCTTCGTCGATACGTGATACGACGTGCTGTAACGCTTCTTCCGTATAGGGCAACGGCAATAAATCGTTCAGATGCCGCCCACCGGCGTGACACCAGCAAAGATGCTCGGACACCATTGCAGGCTCGATGCGAGACGCTAAATCTTTTATCTTGGCCAAGTGCTCTATAGATAACGGATCTGTAGAGCCGAGGGAGAGTCCCACACCGTGCAAACTAATTGGATAAAGTTCGCGAAACCGATGGAGGATATTCTTAACCGATCCGCCGTTAGCGAAGAAATTTTCGCTATGGACTTCCATCCATCCCACCGCAGGCCGCGTTTCAAGCAGCTCGCGATAATGGGGCGAGCGCAGCCCGATACCAGCGCAACGAGTGCTTAACGGTTGAATAGCATGCAATGAGTCCCGGAAAGACGGCCCGACCATGGACGCCTCTGTCGAATGAGCAGATAAATTCACGATCAGGCCCGGCAAAAATTACTTCTTGCCTTCTTTTTTATCGGCGTTAGCGAGCTTGCCGCCCATTTTTTCGCAGGTGCCTTTGGGGACCGACTTCCATTCGGAAGCGTCATTATCCGCTTTGCCTTGACCGGCGCAGGAATGCTTTGCATTGCCGCAGTCGTTCTTACCGGCTTTGGCGACACCGAAGCACTTTTCTTGATCGGTAGCCGCTTGAGCAGGCGCAACAGCACCAAGTGCGAGCAGACTAATGATGGCGCCGTTGATGAGGACTGTTTGTTTCATAGCTTTATTCTCCATGTGGTTTGGTATTGCACAACGAACAGGAAGTGTACTTCCTGATTGCTTGGACGGATTTGCATTGTCGTCCTTACAAATTTTTTAACTTTTTTCATCACGCGACCGCAACTCGTCTCGATAACGCTGCATTGCGTGCCGCATGAATCGCAGTTGAGCAAACACACGCCTACAAGCGGGGCAAATTTTGAGATGCAACCAAACTAGGCATCGTTCACGCAGCGTCAAGAAGCGGTCGAACCGCGCCGAATTCAAATGCGATACATCCTTGCAAGACAACATGGCGAACCTATCTTATAGAGCGGATACTATGAATGAAGGGTATCGCTGTGTATGTATGGGGCGCATTGCGTCGTTGTTCGTCGCTTGCTTGGAATAACCAAGCGGCGCTCCTCTCGCCTAGCACTGCACCCCATCCATACACAGCCTTCCGGGTTGCTCCCCAATGCGTCTCCCGCGTTGTTGCGCTCCTTGCCAAGGCAATAAACATTGGCCGCGTCGCGACGCCTAGCGGGAGACGCATTGGGGAGCAACGATACCCTTCATTCATAGTAAATCCGCTCTAGGGCTGGCGCTATGAAACCAGCGCCGTTCTAAGCATTCGCGCAATCCCATGCGCGCCCGATACAGCATTACCCAACAATTTGACGAGGAAATACCCAATTCCTTACAAATGTCATCGGTATCCAATCCACCGATTTCGCGCAAATAAAATGCGCGGGCCGTCGTCTCCGGCAAATTATCCATACATTCGTCGAATGCTCCCCAGAACTGGCTGTTCTCGAAGCTTTGTTCCGGGCTACTCCACGCAGGAGGGGGTTCATGCCAATGACCATCCTGCTGAAAAAAAAGCGCATCGAAGTCTTCGATATCTTCTTCCGCATTCAAGGCGGCCGCCACATCGACGATCGGATTTTTTGCTTCGCGGCGTTTAACATCGATAATCTTGTGCTTGAGAATAGCTGTCAGCCATGTCCGGATCGAGGACTTACCTTGAAAACCGCCTGAAGCCTCGACTGCCGCCAGCAAGGTGTCTTGCACCGCCTCTTCCGCGGCATCATTCTCCCGCAGCTGAGCGATTGCGTAACGAAACAAATAAGCTCTGTGCTCGGCCAAGTCTTCCAGGCGTAGCGCGTCGTTGTTTTTTTCCGTCATGCTTTATTGAATTAGTACGGAGATATGCTTACCCGATATATATGAAGCAGGACTTACGCAAAATTGTCCCAGCAAGGCACGCCAACGCAGACAGTACAAATGGAGGCGCAACGCCGCTGGGACAATTTAGCGTAAGTCCTATGAGGCTTGAAATCTCGCTTCTCATCCCTATCTCAGAGAATAGCGGAATTCCCGCTTATCGTGCTGATTATGTAACAGAGGAGATCATCATGGCCAATTTAATGAGACTAGATCCATTCGACGACCGCTTTGAAGACTTGCTGCGGGGTTTTTTCCGCCCCGTATTGAATCAGAACAGCAGCAATGGAGTCCAGATTAAAATCGACGTTACCGAAGACGAGAAATCCTATACGGTTCAGGCCGAAATTCCCGGCGTAAAAAAGGAAGACATCAATGTCGCTATCGACGGAAATCAAGTATCGATAACAGCAGAAATCAAACGCGAACAAGAAGCCAAGGAAGGTAATAGATTACTCCGCAGCGAACGCTATTACGGCAAGACTTATCGCAGCTTCGTGTTGGGACAAGAAGTGGAAGACGCCAGCGCTGAAGCACGCTATGCCAACGGCATACTCGAACTAAGACTGCCGAAAAAAGCCGCGCAAAGCGCTCGCAAGCTAACGATTCAATAACCGCTTTTCAATTCTCGACAACGGGCGACTTAACCGTCGCCCGCCGCGTTTCATATTTATAAAATCGGGCATACCGGCACACCGTTTTGCTTTTTTACACTTTTTCATCTGCGGCACCGCGCCAATCGGGGTAAAATGCGGCCCATTTACGCATCACCTGTTTAAGGAACACCGATGTCCGCCGCCGACTCATCCACGCAAGCCCAGAAAGCCAAAATCCTGATCGAGGCGCTGCCTTACATCAAGCGCTTTCACGATAAAACGATCGTCATCAAATACGGCGGCAACGCGATGACCGAACAATCGCTGAAAGAAGGCTTCGCCCGCGATGTGGTCATGTTGAAACTGGTTGGAATGAATCCTGTAGTCGTCCACGGCGGCGGCCCTCAAATCGGTGAACTTCTGACCAAAATGGGCAAGAAAAGCGAGTTCATCCAGGGCATGCGCGTCACCGACGTGGAAACCATGAATGTGGTCGAAATGGTGTTGGGCGAACTCAATCAGGAAATCGTTGGATTGATCAACCAGCAAGGCGGCAAAGCGGTCGGCCTTACGGGCCAAGATGCCGGCTTCATTCGTTGCCGCAAACTGCTGGTCAAAAGCGAAACCAATCACAGCGAAATGCTCGACATCGGTTTTGTCGGTGAAGTGGAAGCAGTCGATCCTGAGCTGATCGCTCTACTTGATTCACGCGATTTCATTCCAGTCGTCGCTCCCATCGGCGCCGGAGAAAACGGCGAGGCCTACAACGTCAACGCGGACCTGGTAGCCGGCAAGCTGGCCGAAACGCTGCGCGCGGAAAAGCTAATTCTGATGACAAACATTACCGGCGTGCTGGACAAGGACGGTCAGTTGATTCATCACATCACATCACAACAAATCGACCGGATGATCGAAGACGGCACCATTGCAGGCGGCATGCTGCCGAAAATCGCCGGTGCACTGGATGCGGTTAAAAACGGTGTCAAAACCGCCCACATTATCGACGGACGCGTGAACCACGCACTGCTCTTGGAAGTATTGACCGACGCCGGTGTGGGTACGGCGATACGTGGTGCGGCCGCCAACCGCATGCCGGGGTAAGAGACGCAGCGCAGCGGCGATGGCTGTTGCGCAATTCGTCTTGTAACCGATGAGTAGGCTTACCTCTCTTGCTTATGCCGAAGCGGATTCTTTAAGCCGAGTCAGTTGCGCAGACTCTCATCGCACTTGGATTTTCGATCTCGATGACACGTTACACGACGCAACGACGCACATCTTTCCTTTCCTGCATCGCTCCATGAACGAATACATCCGCACGCATTTGCGGATAGACGAAACGGAAGCGGCTCAACTACGCAGGCACTATTGGCTCAAATACGGCGCGACATTAAACGGATTGATACGCCATCACGGCACCGATCCAGCTCACTTTCTTCGCTCCACACACCGATTGCCCGATCCGGCGCGGATGATTATGCACCCGCCGGGTTTACGCGATGCCTTGCGCCGCCTACGGGGCCGCAAAATTATATTTTCCAACGCGCCACGCCACTACGCTGAACTCGTCTTGGGCCAACTAGGACTGCGGCCTTATATAGATGCTGTATATACCATTGAAGACACCGGCTATCGCGGCAAACCCGATCGTCGGTCGTTCCGCGCGCTGCTTTCCGATGCGCGGCTATGTCCTGCTCGATGCATCATGGTAGAGGACTCGCTGACCAATCTTAGAACAGCAAAAACGCTAGGCATGAAAACCGTATGGATCAATGGAGGAACGAAATCGCCGGCATTTGTCGATGCGAGGATTCCATCGGTGGATCATGTCAGCCGATTAATTCATTTACTGAGATTTGCGTAACGCTTGATCGGTTGCCTTTGGTATCGAGATCGAGGCTGCTCCGTAGTTCACCCAGCCGACTCATCTCGATGATGATGATTCAATATTGCTCACCACACCGTAATTAATAGATAACTCTATTCGACAACTCACTACTCGCCGGTGTAGATCGTTACAATGAAAGGTGAGAATGCGTTTCACATTCTTACTTATAGCCGTATTAATTATCGCGCGCGTTCTCTTCCGCTATGGCTAAATCATGCTTCGCTGCTTGCACCGCAGCCTCCAACGCTTGCACACGCTCGGCATAGCCGCGATTGGGAACCGCGAAGTGGCGAGGTTTTCCGCCGTTGGCCGTTGTACCGCCCAACACAGCGACACCTGGACTTATATTCGCGACGGCGCTTGTAGCGAAACCCGTATTCGCGCTCGTTCCGCCGTTAGCGACGGAATTCGTTCCCCTGACAACGCCGCGCCACTCGTCTCCGCCAGGGTCCTTGCCGGCGGCAAGCGCCGCTTCCGCTTCTTTCAACGCTTGACGCTTGCGCGCCACTTCACGATCCAACGCGCTTTGTCGAAGTGCTTTGTCCGCTAAGCGTTGATCGATGCCTTGCTTCATCGCGTCGGCGGCGCGGACTGCCGCGTCGACTTCAGAAGAACTCGGACCTGGCGCAATTTCAACACGCTGGGCTTTTCCGCTTGACGATGGTTGATCGGAATAAATAGTACGACCTTTGTCGTCCACCTGTTTATATATGGCGGCAACGGTGTTGAACGATACGAGCACCAAGGTAAAACCAATAAGTCTTTTCATTTTTCTTTTATAGATTAAAAATTATTAACACATTTATCGATTGAACGAAACGCTCAATCGACATCGAACCGTAAGATCAATTTGCTTGAGAATTATTACGACAAAAGGCACGAATGCTTTTCACATTCGCATCCCATCAATAGACGCGAGCATTCTCCTCCGCAATCGCCAAATCGCGCTTTGCCGATTGCACCGCATTTTCTAAAGACTGGGCCGGTCTCAATACTCTCTGCATTTGTATAAGAACGCTGAAATTGAAGATCGAAATCACCGTTACCCAGCAAAGCAAGATCGACATGATGCATCTGTAGCGTTCCGGAGAACGGATCGATATGTTCCGTAACATGCTGATTCAGGTAATCGCGATTGGAGTCTAGGCCAGGCGCGGCGTAATAGTCGGGAATGACCTCAGCCCAAGCGATGGACGACAAAAAAACAACGAATACGGCCAATAGCCGTATGACTGTACTCATGTGATTTTTCCCCTCGGCTAGCGAATGCCGCCGATGCGATTCAAGCGGTGCTAGTTACTATTTATTTTGATGCCTCTACTTGTTTAATTTATTAATTCCGTCGTAGGGTACGTTCTACGAAAACTTTTCAGTTGTAAGCAAAAATTAAGCCTAGTGATTTCATCAACGACAATTCAATTACTTAATATGAAGTTTCAATTTTCGGATGCGGTCCATGTCAATTTTGTCGACAAGTAAATAATGGAACAGCGCCAATTCGCTATTACCTTGAAGAATTGGGAGTGTTATCGCGAAACGCATTTCATTCGGTGGCTCCAAAGATAGGATAAGATCGTGTGGCCGCAGTGCATTTAGAGAACTTGGATTAGCAAATTTAAAATTGCTTCATACCTCTCCAAATCAATAAACTCTTAATCGATGGAACTACAAAAATATCCTTGCTGTCATATTCGATCCGATAGAAGTGATGACCGCATATTTTTGCCGGCACAGCTAGACTTTATTTCGTAGATCGCTCAATTAATCCTTATCAATTAATCCTTATCAATTTTAAAAAATGGTTACGCACAAAATTACATCTAATCTTTAAGCGTGTGTAACAAGAGGTTTTAAGCGTTTAATCATGAAATCCGCATCCACTACCAAAGCCGTTGTTCACTCCTGGCCGGTTCGCCTCACTCACTGGGTCAATGCATTAGCGCTACTCGTTATGGTATTAAGCGGCTGGCGCATTTATAACGCATCGCCGCTATTCGATAACTTCCGATTTCCCGAAACATGGACGTTAGGCGGCTGGCTAGCCGGCGCACTGATGTGGCACTTCGCCATGATGTGGCTGCTCATTTTCAATGGTGCGATTTATCTTTTCTTTGGCATCATTACCGGACGCTTTGCAAAGCGTTTTTTCCCCATTACCAAAGCGCAATTATTTACCGATTTTCGACTTGCGTCTCGATTGACGTTAAAGCACGACGCGGGAACATATAACACCATTCAGCGCATCGCATATCTCGGCGCTATTGCGTTAATCGCATTACTTGTGATGTCTGGCTTAGCCATCTGGAAACCTGTCCAGTTGCAGGCGTTAGCTAATCTAATGGGTGGCTACGAAGGTGCGCGGCTCACGCACTTTGTGGCGATGTCGTTGTTAGTCGCATTCGTCGTCATTCATGTCTTCATGGCACTGATCACGCCAAAAATATTACTATCGATGATCACTGGCAATGCAACGATTGCGGCGAATGCAAAATCATCGCCAAGCGGCAGCAACATACCGAGCACAGAATCGGGAGATGCCTTATGAAAAAACCTTCACTCCTTGATCGCCATCTTTTAGCCGCTAACAAAAAAGAGATACAACTGATCGAGCGGCGGCTTTTTCTCAAAGGCACTTTCAGCATGGGTGCGCTGGCATTATTGTCAGGATGCGACCTCGCTGATAACGAGACGGTCAATAGAATGCTGCATGGCATGTCTCGCTTTAACGATGAAATACAGGCAAAGCTGTTTGACGTCACTCGGCTAGCACCTGAATATGCGCCGAACATGATTACTCAGCCTTTCCCGTTCAATGCATTCTATGCTCGCGACGCAGTTCCTATCGTAGATGCATCCACGTATCACTTAGAGTTGTTAGGCCTTATTCGCGATAAAAAATCTTGGACCTTAAAAGAACTCGGTGAATTACCCCAAGTGTCGCAAATTACCCGGCATGTTTGCGTTGAGGGCTGGAGTGCTATCGGCAAATGGGGCGGCGTGCGTTTTAGCGATTTTCTACAACGAATCGGCGCCGATACGACAGCACGATTTGTGGGCTTTAAATGCGCTGATGACTATTACACATCAATCGATATGGCAACGGCATTGCATCCGCAAACCTTGCTCGCATTAACGTTTGCCGATAAGACGTTGCCGACAGAATACGGTTTTCCGATGAAGGTTCGCATACCAACCAAGCTAGGATTCAAGAATCCGAAGCATGTAATGGCAATCTATGTGACGAATACCTATCCTGGCGGATATTGGGAAGACAAGGGTTACAACTGGTTCAGTGGATTATGAGTCATGAATACACGCTCAATAAAAACACGATTCAATCCTGCGCATAACCAAACAATCCCATAATCAAACGCGTTATACCGTAACACATCCAGGACAACATTCGATCGATAAGCGATCGCTCTTTCCAATGGGAACGTACAGATACGCTGCCTTCCATGATCGCTCGACGTAAACTATTGCGCAATGTATGAGCAAATGCATGATCCCGAATGATTACGTTTGCTTCGCGAGCTAACAATAAACTGAATGGATCGATGTTGCTCGAGCCAACTGTGGCCCATTCCCGATCGATTACCGCCACCTTGGCATGCAAAAAGCTTTTTTGATATTCGAGAATATGCACACCGCCTATCAATAAAGAACCATATAACGCCCGAGTCGCGTAATGAAGCAGAAAATATTCGACGCGCCCCTGTAACAGCAACACGACGCGCACGCCGCGAGCAGACGCATCAATGAGCGCATGGCGGAAACGCTGGCCCGGCAGGAAATAAGCATTGGCAATAATGATCTCATCCTGTGCCGTAGCCAACGCTTTGAGATAAGCCTCTTCGATATCACGACGATGATGCACATTATCACGAATCAAAAACGCGGCAGCCACACCACCTATGGGCTCAACAACCGGCAACAATCGAGACGGCGATTCGCTAATCCGCAAATGAGTCCAGTGCAAGTAACGCCACATGCGCATCGCTACCGGATAAATGTCACCTAATAAGGGCCCTTCGATGCGTACGGCATAATCGAAGCGAGGCGGAATTTGTTTAGGTGTATTTACGTCATCGATGATATTGATGCCACCGACAAATGAGACAGCACCATCTATCACGGCAAGTTTGCGATGCAAACGACGTAGACGGCGATGATGAAAGCGAAATTGGCCGACTTCCGGGCGGAACACCAAAATCTCCACCCCCTGCCCCGCCATCATATCGAGTAGCGTACCGGCCAAATAACGAGAACCGAAACCATCGACAACAACACACACCTTCACGCCCCGCGCTGCTGCTCGCACTAAAGCATCAGCAATGCGCCGCCCCGTTTGATCGTCGGCAAATATATAAACTTCTAGATAGACCTCTTGTTTCGCCTTATCAATGGCCGCGTGCAACGCTGGAAAATATTCCTCGCCGCTATGAAGCAACGTAACAACGTTGCCCGTGCAAAACCTACCGATCGTCATAGATCAAAGCGGAAGCAGCATTGCTGTTAGCGCGGCGTGATCCGATGCATGAATCCAGCTCGAATTACGATGCACGTTAGCTTGCTGAACACTAAAGCCACGTATGTATATACGGTCTAAGCATAAGATAGGTAAACGCGCAGGAAAGCTGCGTGCCGGACGACCATGAATAATTTCGAAAACCTCCATGACACCCAGCATGCCCAGCGTATCGCTGGCTTGAATCAGCCAATCGTTGAAGTCTCCGGCGAGTACAAGCGGCGCGCCGGCAGGCACCAGCGAGGCGATACGGTCGCATACGGCTTGTATTTGTTTACGACGCCCTCTCGCGAACAGCCCGAGATGCACACAAACACAATGAAGTCGCTCTTCCCAGCCGGGCACTTCCATTTCCGCATGAAGTAGCCCTCGCCTTTCCATCGGATTCGTCGAGATGTCTTCGTTATCGAACCGGACAATGGGAAAACGGGAAAGGATAGCGTTACCGTGATGCCCTTCGTCATAGACGGCGTTCTTACCGTAAGCGAAATCGGTCCAAACCCGATCAGCCAGAAACTCATGCTGCGGCTGGCTGGGCCAATCCTTATGCTGCTTCGCATGGCGAGCGTTGTGACCGACGACTTCTTGTAGAAATACGACATCGGCGCCCAATAAACGCAATCGGTCACGCAACTCATGCACTGTCATCCGCCGATTGAAGTGAGAGAAGCCCTTGTGGATGTTGTACGTGGCAACGTGCAACGCTGTTGTGGATTGCTCTGACATGGCGCTAATTATGCGCTAATGAGTGCGGTCTTTCCACGTTCTATGAGATTGCATGGATAGCTTCGAGACCTGCAAAAAAACGTTACGGAATACGACTTAAACGAAACGATTCTGGTTGGCGGCAAACCTTAAGGGCAATTCGAGAACCGCATCGCGATTGCTCCAAGAAAAACATTTCTCGGCCGCCTCTTTCCAAGGCAGCCAAATGAACCCTACATGTTCCCGTGGCGCCACAGTTACCGGCAACGGTTCGGGCAGCAGTAATCCGAAGACATGCTCCGTGTTGTGAGTCGTTCCAGGGGAATATCGATGCCGCCACACCGGATAGATACGATAAACATTTTGCCGCTTCCAATCGGTAAATGAATATTGCCTGGCATCGAGCCCAGTCTCTTCGAATACTTCTCGGATAGCGGTATCCCGCAAAGCCTCACCGTCATCCTGGCTACCGGTTACGGACTGCCAGTACCCCGGATGATCCGCACGCTCGAGCAATAACACTTGCAGATCCGACGTATGAATGACAATCAATGTTGAAATGGGGATTTTGTACAAGGGCTTTTACCTACTGCACGAAAAACGGTCTTCCCAAGAAGAGATAGCGAAGAATCCACTGTCACGGCTTTATTACACCGCGCACAAATTAGATTCTTCGCCTTGCCCGATATGACGAAATGCTATGCGAATGGGCCAATGTTATACAGCATGTATAAAGCGAATTTCAGAGAAAGCCGCCAATACACGTCAACCTCCGGATTCAGGACGATCTTCCTGCTTAGGACATTCCGGTATCGTGCCCCATTTACCCGGACAATACTTTGCACGGACCTCACCTTCGCAAAATGGGCGGACTAAGAACGATTTATCGGCACAAGCTTGCAGCTCTCTCACAAACTCGCTCTGGGCTTGCGTTTTGGCTGATACCGTCGATTGCAAAGAAGCCAATGCAGGCTCTTGCTTCAATGCAAGCGTCTTATTGGGTTCGGGCTTCGATTTGCGATCAAGGCGAGACGCTGGCACAGCTGCATCTTTTCGCGCTTTCGTCGACGCGTTAGCAGAAACAGCGACCGAATCCTCTTTATCGATTTTATTTTCAGACTTTTTGGCGTTGCTTGAAGAAGCTACTTGCTTGGTCGGCTGTCGAACCGGTTTCTTAGCGGGCGATACGGACTTTTGGGTGTCAGATGCCTTGCTATCCGGCGCATTGCTCTCAGATGCTTTGCTGTCAGCCGTAGACGCCTTCGTGGTCTTACTTGCCTCAGGAGTCTTAGCGACCATATCAGGCGATGGCGGTGTAGCGGACTTGCTTCCTGCTGTATCCAATGCAGGAGGAGTAGCCGGTTTCACGCCGCTCGGTGGTGTATCCAATGCAGGGGGAGCAGCCGACTTCATATTGCTTGGCTGTGCATCCAATGCCGGTGCCGGCGCAGATTTACCCCCCGTTGAAGGTGCGTCCAGTGCTGGTGGTGGAGCAGACTTTATCCCGGCTGCGGGAGTATCTAATGCTGGTGGCGCCGAAGCAGTTATCTGCGGGGCCTTAGCATCTGGAGTAGGTGGAACGGCTGATGGAGGCACTGCGGCGTCCAATGGAGGAGGAACAGAGGGCTGCGGGCTTGCATCTGGCCCTTTTGCATCTAATGGCGGCGGTGTGGCGGGAGTAGGACCGGGAGTAGCTACCGCTAATTGCGGTGCCTTAGCATCAAGCGGTGGAGGCGCGGCTGGAACGGGTGCCAAGGAAGGCGCCTCGCTAAGATTCGGCGGTGGTGTATTGCTGTGCTGGGAACGTCCTAGCAAAACCCAAGTACCGACACTTAAAGCGACCAGCACCACGACACCGAAAACAACCTTTTTTTTCTGGCGCGAAGCAGGTTTTACCAGTTCATCAACTTGGTCGGAATCTGTGTAGACTGATTCGGATTCATCATTTTCTTCGGATTGAGCAGATTCTTTACCGTCGAGCCGCTTAGCACAGGACCGGCAAAATTTAGCCCTATCTCGGTTTTTAGCCCCGCAATATGGACAATCCATGCACTTCTTCCTCGTCGTTAAGGTCTAACATGGATTGTATGCCAGTCGCGGGGGCGACTGGCAGCGAAATATCGCACTACACGCTTTTTGTTCCGTCCGGATTGCGTAATCGGATGTGTAACTCGCGCAACTGCTTTTCCTCAACAGAAGATGGCGCACCTGTGAGCAGGTCCTGCCCGCGCTGGGTTTTAGGGAATGCGATGACATCGCGAATCTGATCAACACCGGCCATCATCGCTACGATACGATCAAAACCAAACGCAAGGCCGCCATGGGGCGGAGCGCCGTATTGCAGCGCATCCAAGAGAAAACCAAACTTCTTGCGTTGATCTTCGATAGTAATTTTCAGCGCGTCGAATACCCTGGATTGCACTTCTTGACGATGAATACGCACTGAGCCGCCGCCAATTTCCCAGCCGTTGAGCACCATATCGTAGGCTTTAGCAATCGCCTTGCCGGGGTCATTCAACACATAATCCTCATGACCATCTTTCGGTGCAGTGAAAGGATGATGCCGCGCCGCCCAAGTGTTAGATTCATCGTCGTACTCGAACATCGGGAAATCTACTACCCACAAAGGACGCCAGCCAGATTCGGCAAAGCCTCGCTCATGGCCAACCTTCGCACGCAGCGCGCCGATTGCGTCATTGACGATTTTTTCCTTGTCTGCACCAAAGAAAATCAAATCGCCGTTTTCAGCGCTGGTCCGCGTCAGAATTTCACGCAGCACAGGTTCCGGTAAGAATTTAACGATCGGCGATTGCAGTCCTTCTTCGTTTACCTTGGTCTTATCGTTGACCTTGATATAAGCTAATCCTTTGGCGCCGTAAATCGCCACAAATTGCGTGTAATCGTCGATTTCCTTACGGCTCAAAGTACCGCCACCCGGCACACGTAGCGCGACGACCCGGCCGTTCGGCATGTCAGCGGCGGCACGGAATACTTTGAAATCCACCCCTTTCATCAGATCGGTAAGCTCGGTAAAAGCTAGTGGCACCCGCAAGTCCGGCTTATCGGAACCGTAAAGCCGCATGGCTTCGGCGAAGGGCATGATCGGGAAAGGGTTGGGCAAATCGACGCCTAGTGCTTCTTTAAATACAGTCCGGATCAGTCCCTCCATCAGATCTCTGATTTCTTGCTCGGTCAGAAAGGAGGTTTCAATATCGATCTGAGTAAATTCTGGTTGCCGATCGGCTCTTAAATCTTCGTCACGGAAACACTTAACGATCTGATAGTAACGATCAAAACCGGAGATCATTAACAATTGCTTGAACAATTGCGGTGACTGCGGCAGCGCATAAAATTGACCGTCATGGATACGCGAGGGAACCAAAAATTCGCGCGCGCCCTCAGGCGTTGACTTATACAGCACCGGCGTTTCCACATCGATAAATCCATGGGAATCGAGATAACGGCGTGCCGACATGGATGCCTTATAGCGCAACATAAGCGCCTTTTGCATATGCGGGCGGCGCAAATCAAGATAACGGTGCTCCAAGCGCGTAATTTCCGCCAGATTTTCCTCATCCATCATGAATGGAGGCGTCAATGATGGATTCAAAACCTCAATATCGTGTGCCAATACTTCGATTTCACCGCTACGCAATCCTGAATTAGTAGTACCCGCCGGACGTTCACGCACTATTCCGGTTATCTTCAACACAAATTCGTTGCGGATAGTTTCCGCAACTTTAAAAGTGTCAGCGCGATCGGGATCGCAGACCACTTGCACAAGGCCTTCACGATCGCGCAGATCGATAAAAATAACGCCGCCATGATCACGCCGGCGATGAGCCCAGCCGCAAAGCGTAACGGTTTGCCGCAAATAGCGCGTGTCGATCGCGCCGCAATAATCGGTTCGCATGGAAGTTTTCCAGTTCTGCTTGTCTGTTAAGAAATCCGCTGTTTACGCTACGGACTTATCCAATGGCTTTGAAGCGGGGAAATGAGCGGGAAGATACCATTTTCCCCGCTTCATATGAATTCACATCTACAAGTTTGCTAGCTCCGCGTGTTCCTGATCGGTCATTGGCACCACGACACCCATTGAAATAATGTATTTCAGCGCCATTTCGACTGTCATATCGAGTTCAATGACATCCTTCTTGGACATCATCAAAAAGAAGCCGGACGTGGGATTCGGCGTTGTCGGCACATATACGCTGACGTAGTCATCGCCTAAGTGCTTGATTAACTCGCCTCCCGGCTGGCCGGTTTGGAATGCGATAGTCCATGATCCTTGGTGTGGATACTGAACCAATAGTGCCTTCCTAAAAGCCTGGCCACTACTAGAAAACAACGTTTCGGAAACTTGTTTGACGCTTGTATAAATGCTTTTGACGACCGGAATTCGAATAAGTAACCGCTCGCCAAAGCGAAACAATTTTTTGCCGATGAAGTTTGCGGCGGCAAGACCGGTAAAAAAAACAATCATCACCGTTAATATCGCGCCTACGCCGGGAATATATCGTCCAAATAATAATTCAGGGCGATAAGCTTGTGGCAACAGTAGCAAGCTCTGATCCATGAAATCGATCAGCAGCTTGAGCACCCAAACTGTAATTCCCAGCGGAATCCAGACCAGGAGGCCTGTTATGAAATATTTTCTCATTACAAACGTCGCATAGCGCTAACCGCTTCGCGCCTAGCGGCCCCTCTGGTTAAATTAATTGGAATTACGCACACGTACCGCAAGCACCGGTACCACATGAATGAGCAGCGGGCTCTTCCTTTTTGGAACTAGTGTCTGTTTTTGAACTTGACTCGGCTGATCCGGTATCCGCAGAAACAGTATTTTCACTCGATTTAGTGCCGCCTTTGAAATCGGTGGCATACCAACCGTTGCCCTTCAATTGAAATCCAGGTGCGGTAAGTTGTTTAGCGAAAGTGGCCTTTCCGCACGTGGGACAATCGGTCAGGATTGGATCGGATATCTTCTGTAAATAGTCTTTTTGAAAACCGCAGTCGGAACACCGATATGCATAAATTGGCATGACACCCTCCACTACTATAACTGTTCGTCGATACCGTTGGATTATACTTTAACGGGCTGATTATTAGTGGTTTATATGGGTATTGCCGGAAAAATCAAGACTACTTTCGATTGTGTCGATCATGTGTGTCCATCTGAAACCCACACCGAGCAATAGGTACAAGCGCTTAAACGACGAACCAAATTTGGCGCTCATGCTAAGCGCCTCAAGCAAATACGGCAACAGCAGGTTGAACAGGCTTTATAAATCAGCTACTCAACCCGCCGTGAATGTACGCGACATTAAAAAGGAATATCGTCCTCGAAATCATCAAACCGCCCCCCGCTCTTACCGGCCGGGGCTCCGCCACCGCCAGAGTTGGACGGCATCGACCGCTCTCCACCTTCGCTCATTCCCATACCGGAACGCCCACCCAGCATCTGCATACGATCGGCAACAATTTCGGTGGTGTATTTTTCTTGACCATCCTTGTCCTGCCACTTACGAGTCTGCAAACGGCCTTCGACATAGACTTGACTGCCCTTTTTCAAATACTCCCCGGCAATCTCAGCCAGCTTCGAAAAAAACACCACGCGATGCCATTCGGTTTTTTCCTGTTTCTCGCCGCTTTTGTCTTTCCAAGTATCCGTCGTTGCAATCGATACATTGGTAATGGCGCCGCCATCGGGCAGATAACGCACTTCCGGATCACGTCCCAGATTACCAATCAAAATCACTTTATTTACAGAGGCCATCTCATTTTATCTCCATAGAACAGTTGTGCTACTACGCGGCACAACATTGTATTCAAATACCGACAAGTTTACGCTTGACCACCTGGACAAACATCACCCTTCGCGCACTGCACTGATTAAGCGCAATACTGCAGACTCATCGAAACCGCTCTTTTCCACTTTCAGGTGAGCAACACCTTCTTTCGCTAATACCACCGCCTCACGTACGCCAGTAATGTCCGCCAATTCGCTAGCTAGTTCACTCGCCCTGCCTTCCGGCAACTGCGGCAACGTATAAGTCGTCACTCTAACTGCCGGTAACGGCCGCATCGGCAAAGAAATCAATAACCATAGCAACGTGGCTATGGACGTGAACATAAAAACGGCGCTGCCGTCCCAATGCTGGGAAATAAATCCTCCCGCGGCTGCACCGCCGGCAGCGCCGAGAAATTGGAAACTGCTATAAATACCCGTCGCGGTTCCTTTGGCATGTGCCGGCGCGACTCGTGAAATCATCGATGGCAAACTCGCCTCCAGCACATTGAATGCGGTGAAAAAAATAACCAACGCGCTCACCAGGCCCCAAAAATTTTGTTGCGTCAAACTAAATACAATCTGCCCGCAAAACAGTATCGCCACCGACGTTATAAAAACCGCTTTAGCACCAAGCTTCTTTTCCCCAAAAATAATAGTCGGGACCATTAAGATAAACGCTGCCACCATTACCGGTAGATACACTTGCCAATGATGATCCGCCGCTAATCCATTATTAATAAGCGCAAACGGCACGACCACAAACATCGCCATGAGGACAGCATGCAAAATAAAAATGCCGAGGTTGAGGCGCGTCAATTCGAGGTTGCGCAACACTGCAACGAACTCATCGCGCCGCACCGTTCGTGGACGACTAACCTGCGGCGTAGGAATCACCTTATAAACGATTGCCATAGCGGCCAACGCCAAAACGCCGGTCAATGCAAAAATTCCTGGGACACCGACGAGTCCCGCAAGCCAAGGGGAAATAACTAAAGACAACGCAAACGTTAAACCGATCGTCATCCCTATAGTAGCCATTGCTTTGGTACGGTGCTGATCGCGAGTCAACTCAGCCACCATCGCGATGACGACGCCCGATACCGCCCCGGCGCCCTGTACGATTCTTCCGACGATGATCCAATGAAGATCATGCGCGTTAGCCGCAATAAAGCTACCCATCGCGAATAAGGCCAATCCCCAATACAACAATCGTTTACGACCGAAACGATCCGATGCCCATCCGAAAGGAATTTGAAGCACGGCTTGTGTAAGTCCATACGCGCCCAAGGCGATACCAATCAAGGTATGATCCTGCCCTCCCGGCAAATGGGCGGCATACAGCGCGAATACCGGCAAGATAATAAACATGCCCAGCATGCGCAGGGCAAAAATACTGGATAGGCCAATAGTGGCGCGCCTTTCCAGCGCAGACATTCGGTCAGGGATCATCGCTAAGGAATGTGAAACGACTTGCAAGTCGCGTATATTAGCAGATTGCCGTTATCTTCCCCGACGTAAAACGAACTTTGGCATTCGTTTTGCGTCTGTCCTGTAGAGCCCATAACAAAATGAAGCGAAGCGGTTCCGGCAAGGCGCGTCGACGCAGGCAGTACAAGTTAGTACAGCAACAAGACGCAACACCATCAGAATCATTTTGTTATGCGCTCTTAGTAACCAACTCGACTCTGGCTTCGTAATAAGAATGGAATACATCAAAGTACGTGGGGCACGCACCCATAATCTGAAGAACATTAATCTCGACATACCTCGCAACAAATTAGTTGTGATTACTGGTTTGTCCGGTTCCGGCAAGTCCTCGCTCGCCTTCGATACGCTGTATGCAGAAGGACAGCGGCGCTATGTGGAATCGTTATCCGCCTACGCAAGGCAATTTCTACAGTTGATGGAAAAGCCCGATGTCGATCTCATCGAAGGGCTTTCCCCGGCGATTTCTATCGAACAAAAGGCTACTAGCCACAACCCGCGCTCCACCGTAGGAACCGTGACCGAAATTCATGACTACCTGCGCCTGTTATACGCACGGGTCGGCGATCCCTATTGCCCCGACCACAATATTTTGTTGCAGGCACAAAGCGTCGCTCAAATGGTCGACCACGTGCTAGCGCTGCCGGAAGACACTCGTTTGATGATTCTGTCGCCGCTTGTGGTCGGACGTAAGGGCGAACAACTAGATTTATTCGATGAATTGCGGGCACAAGGTTTCGTGCGGCTGCGCATCGACGGCAAAGTATATGAAATCGACGCCATTCCGAAACTCGACAAAAACAAAAAACACACGATCGAGGTCGTCGTAGATCGATTGAAGATCAAAGCGGACGTTAAACAGCGTCTCGCAGAATCATTCGAAACAGCATTACGCCACTCCGACGGCCGAGCAATCGCAGTGGAAATGGATACGGGCCAGGAACATATTTTCTCAGCGAAATTCGCGTGCCCCATATGCGGCTATTCGCTGCCGGAATTGGAGCCGAGATTGTTCTCGTTCAATAATCCGATGGGCGCTTGCCAACGTTGCGATGGGCTCGGCAACATTTCATTCTTCGATCCGAAACGAGTGGTGGCCTTTCCCCATCTATCACTTGCCGGCGGCGCAGTTAAAGGTTGGGATAGACGCAACCAATTTTATTTCCAAATGCTCAGCAGCCTCGCTTCGCATTTCAAATTCAATCTCGACACACCATTCGAATCTCTACCGAAAAAGATCCAAGACATCGCACTTTTCGGCAGCGGCAAAGAATCCATTCCCTTTCAATATCCGACCGAAAAAGGGCGCACGGTGATGCGTGAGCATCCCTTTGAAGGGATCGTTCATAATCTAGAGCGGCGCTATAAGGAAACCGATTCGCTCATGGTGCGCGAGGAATTGGCTAAGTACCTCAACAATAAACCCTGTCCGGAATGCGAAGGCACCCGGTTGCGGCTCGAAGCACGGCACATCAGAGTCGCCGACAAAGCCATTTTCGAAGTCAGCACATTGCCGTTAAAAGACGCGCAAAACCTTTTTGACAACTTGAAATTGTCCGGTCAAAAGCAAGCCATCGCCGAAAAAATAATCAAGGAAATTGCTAGCCGCTTGCAGTTTCTTAATAACGTCGGGCTCGATTATCTACAGTTGGAGCGTTCCGCAGACACGTTGTCAGGTGGAGAAGCACAGCGTATTCGTCTCGCAAGCCAGATCGGTTCCGGATTAACCGGCGTTATGTATGTGCTGGATGAACCATCCATTGGATTGCATCAACGCGATAACGATCGCTTATTGGAAACGTTAAAACGACTGCGCGATCTAGGCAATTCAGTCGTTGTCGTCGAACATGACGAGGACGCGATT
>Ga0157374_10000298_pt1 | contig 45897 bp, 35 predicted proteins | sample M25metaG_FD_115308 | JGI IMG/M metagenome (GOLD analysis project Ga0157374, IMG submission 115308) | Miscanthus rhizosphere microbial communities from Kellogg Biological Station, Michigan, USA - M2-5 metaG | ecosystem: Host-associated > Plants > Roots > Rhizosphere > Soil | place: USA: Michigan...
AGATCGGTCGGATTATCCGTGACAAATTCGCGCCCGATCACCCCCACAACCTGATAAGGCTGCTGATTGAGCTGAATAGTGTTTCCGACGATGCCCCGACCTCCGCCAAATCGCCGCTTCCACAAACCGTAACTGAGCACGACCACATTTCCGCCGTGTGGGCTGTCCTCGGCAGCGGTAAAAGTCCGCCCTGCAAGCACGGGCGCGCCCAGAACCGAAAAATAGTCGGCGCTTACATGCACACCTTGCACCTGTTCCGGCTGATCGCTACCGGTCAGATTCAATCCGGCGCCTCCGCTGTCGTACGCTGCAGTCTGCTGAAAGATGCCCGCCTGCTGCCGCCAAATATTGAACTTGGGCACGTTCGCGTCGGGGAACGACCCCTGATCGCCGGTGTTCATCAGATGCACGAGCGATTGCGGATTAGGATAAGTGAGTGGCTTGAGTAGAACCGTATTGATGACAGAGAAGACGGCAGTATTCGCGCCGATTCCGACCGCAATCACAAGAATCGCGAGAACCGTGAATCCCGGAGTCTTCAGCAGCGATCGCACCGCAAAGCGAATGTCGCGCCAGGTAGATTCAAACGACACTAGCGACGAACCAGCCGCCACGCCTTGTTCCTTATCGGGCCTGTGCTGCCTCATGCCGCTCCCTTGCGGTTCAGAGAAGTCGCCCCTCAGAAATGAACGCAACCGCGTCCGGAAAGTTAGCCCGACAGCGCCCCTGGTATCTGCGCGCTACTCTTTGACACCGATGGTAGCCACGATCTCCATGTCCTCAATAGCTCATATGGGACCTTTTGCAGCCAACCGCGTGAATACCGCGGTCTCCGCAATAAGAACTTTGGAATAGCAGACGCTCACGTACCGAGACTCCTAGGTCGCGTTTGATCAAAGGACGGACTCCACGTGCGGCCGCATCACACCTTCGACGCCGCAGATGCGAGTATATTCCATCAGGTTGTTCAGGTGCAGTTTTCGCAACTTTCGTAGGCCTCTATCGCGATATCAAGCCCGATCTCGTTACGGCAATAAAAGGAGTCCGCGAAGCTGCGAAATGATTTGGCCATGCTCTCGCGAGCTTGCCGCCTCGCAGCAGCAGACGGAACGCGAGGAGGTGCATCCAGAACAGCGCTGGTACATAAACCATGAGGATCGCATAACCCGCCCCGAGCTGCCCAGCAACTGACGGCAGATTCACGCTGACTGCGCCCGCCGTGTCGATTATGAGGTCGGCAAGACCAACCAAGTTGAAAATCCAAACCAGTGGCCAGAAGAGGGAGCGCACGCGTACGCTCAGCAGCGCGAGGATTGCGAGCACTGCGGTGGCGAGGTCGCCGTAAGCCACCAGCGTACCAAAGGCTCGCGGCAGGTTGGGCCCCACAAAGCCCGGGAGCAAGAAGGCCAACCCGAGAAAGCGAAAACCGTTGAAGGTAGCGATCGCGCGGTGCGCCTCGACGGGCTCTATTGTTCGCAGGCGTGGCCAAACGTATGTTGCGATGAGCAGCGCGCAGGCGAGATAACCCACCGCCATGTCGATTAGAAAGATGTACTGTGCCGGCATGTCCGACCTCCTTGCCATCGCCGAATACCGATGGCCTGATCATGATGGTTGTATTTAATTTTTCTGTGCCCCTGTTCCCAGCAATGCCCGCAACGGCATCAGGGGTCCGACGGAAATGTACTGATGATCCATCAAATGTTCTTTTGCGAGCGGCAGCGCTTCCATTAGGTCTCGTGCTTCGTCCTCGGTCTTCGCGTCGACCAGGAAGACGACGCCCCTGCCATCTCCGCGCGAATACCACTCGCGGATTTTCCCGTCGAGGTAGAGCTTCGCAGTTGCTCGAATCTCTTCTGGTATCACGGCCATGATTTGTTGAGGATTTACGCCTTGCTTGGCAGTCTCAATGACCAACACCGCGGTGGTTTTAGGAATAGCTGCGCCGGGCACGACCGGGTCGGTTTTGGACTGTGTCTGTTGTGGCATGATGAATTTCTCCTTGTTAGAATTCGAGCCATTAACATGGCCTGCTCCTGTTTACTCGCGCGGCCGTGACAAGCTTCAGTCGCGGATCAGAACTGGGAATGGCACGCCTGCTCATCTTGTAACGTTCCTCGTCCTATATCAGCCCTAAGGCGAAGAGAGTTATTGCAGCGCACCTGGGTTCAATGCCCTCAGCGGCATCAAGGGTCCGACGGGAACGTATTGATGATCCAACAACTGTTCCTTCGTGAGCGGTAGCTTTTCCACAATGGCTCGCGCCTCGTCCTCCGTCTTGACGTCAAACAGGACAATGACGCCTTTACCGTCGCCACGCGAATACCACTCGCGGATTTTGCCGTCAAGGTAGAGCTTCACAGTTGCCTGAATCTCTTGGTATAACGGCCATGATTTGTCCAGGGGTCACGCCCTGCCTGGGGGTCTCAATGACGAGCACTGCAGTGGTCTTAGGTATAGCTGTGCTCGGCACACCTGAAGCGGCCCCAGATTGCGATTGCGCCGCGGATGCCCCCGGAATCGCCGCCATAAGAAAAAGCAAAATGAATTTCATGGTGTTCTCCTCTCGATCCAGCTTTGGCAAGTTACGTTCAGTCAAAGAGTACTAGCGTACTCTTAGTGGACAAAACAATTTATTCTTCAGCGAAGGACTTCAGGAAGAAGCTCCTCGCCTCTCTCAACCGCTGTTCACGCGTTTGAGGATCTGGAATGACACGGACCATCATCAACACTCCGGCCATGCTGGAAAACAACAACCTAGTCTTGGCTAGTTTTTCTTCTCGCGTCCGACCAGGAACAAATGGCAATAGCCGCTCACGATACGCTTCCAGCAACGCCTCAATCCGTTTGCGCACGAGCAACGGCTTTCGTGCCAGCTCCGGCCCGAGGGCGGCGTGCACGCAACCGGATCCCGGCGAATTCGCGTGGCTTACGCTCAGGTAGCGTTCGATAATGGCCCGCAGAGCTTGATCCTCGGGCGCGGACTTGGCAACCTCCACCATACTTCTTCCGGTCTCGTCTAGGGCCCGTGCTACAGCTTCGACGAAAAGGTCGTCCTTGCTCTTAAAATGCCGGTAGAAGCCTCCTTTTTTCAGCCCTACCTTCCTCATCACCGTCCCGATGCCGCTGGTGTCCCCGCCACGTTCGCGAAAAGAGCGGGCGGCCATCGAAAGAATCTTCTCGTGGCTTTGCGCTTTATGTTCTCGCGAGTATCGCATGGCTAAAGAGTACGACCGTCCTCTAGTGATGTCAAGGCACAATAAGACGCTGCTTTGCCGCTCGCCGTTACGGCCTTGGACCAGGCTCCACAAATTCCAGAGATCTCCTCGCTACTCGAAAGCTATGAACAACGACGCGAGGCTGCAGTTCGGTATGTGGAAGCCTACCGACAGTATTGTTGGACTGTTCATTCGCTCGCTGATCTTGAACTTGCACCCTTTCACCTCCTCGCAAGCGAAGGCGGAGTGCATTCAGGGAAGGATCACGTCTGGCACATGGAAACGCTCGCTGAGATCTGCCGCGCGGACTCGGAGCTTCTGCTGGCAACACCCTACCGGGTTATCGATCTCACTAATGCGGAGGATCAAACGAAGGGAATTCAATGGTGGGAAGAACTGACCGCGCGTGGCGGCGAAGGGATGGTGGTGAAGCCTCTGGAATTCGTTTCTAAGGTCAAAAGGGTTTGGCACAACCAGCCGTGAAAGTTCGCGGGCGCGAGTACTTGAGAATCATTTACGGACCCGAATACACGATTCCCGATAACTTGTGCAGGCTCAAGAGCCGGGGCTTGGGTGCGAAGCGGTCACTCGCTCTCCGTGAGTTTGCGTTAGGTATCGAAGCATTGGAGCGTTTCGTCCACAAGGAACCGCTTCGCCGCGTCCACGAGTGTGTGTTTGGAGTTCTCGCCTTGGAAAGCGAACCCGTCGATCCAAGGCTCTAGTCGTCGAGTAACCACTGCGTGGTCCGTCAGAAAAAAGGCTGGTGCCAGCGGAGAGATTCGAACTCTCAAACACCTGTTTCTAAGACAGGCCGCTATTCCAATTCGCGCACGCTGGCACATGGTGCACAGGGGAGGATTTGAACCTCCGTGTCCCACTTGGGGAAACCGGGTTACAGCCGGTCGTTTCGGCCTGGCTCACGCACCTGTGCAAACTTGGCGGAAGGCAGACGAATCGAACGCCCGTCGCTCATCACGACGCTCTGGCTTTCAGGGCCAGTTGCCGACCATTCAGCAGTACCTTCCGCGATGTCGGAGAGTGCGGGAGTCGAACCCGCTAACCTCTTTCGAGAACCCTTGTTTAGCAGACAAGTGCCTCACCGTCCGGCCCACTTTCTGTGGGTTCGGCAAGAATTTCCAAAAAGCGCTCGTTTCTGCTAAACGATTGTGATCCGTCGCTTAGATTTCAGTTACTTACGACTCATGGTATCTCCCCGTGACACCGCCGTTTGCGACGGCAATTCAAGTGCCTAGAAGGTCTCGGACCGATTGCTCTAGCTGCTGCGCCTCAAACCAGCTCGCAATCCGCATAAAAAAACTAATTAAAAAAAACTAAATGTGCGGTCCGTTTTCTTCTTGTCGAGCAGATTAGGTAGTGGAGAGGTCTTTCGGCGCCTGCGCCCCCGCGGGACGAGCGCGTGAACCGGCTGGGTTGCTGCACGCCAACGAGGGTTGCCGTACAGGTCCTTAGAAATGAATAGGCTAGCGCCCAAATGTGCGAGACCTGCAGCTCCTCCGGACCGAATGGACTCTTTTTAGGGCCATGGTAGTCCGCTTGGGCCCGAGGCCGCAAATTTTGTGTCAGATGAGCGGAAAGCTTTTAGGGTCGAGCCCTAGGACCGCAGAAAGGGAAACCCATGAAATTGGAAGAAGTCAATAAACGAACCAAAGAGGCTATAGATTTTCTCATTGCTGCGTTGGAATCCGGGCACAGTGAAGTCTACACCGCCTACCTCCGAGCAATGGCGAAGTTTCACACCTATAGCTTCGGCAATGTAATGCTCATCGCGCGCCAAAAGCCCGAGGCCACCCACGTGGCCGGTCTCCGTACTTGGAACTCGCTTGGCCGCTTCGTTAAACGCGGAGAAAAGGGCATTTTCATTCTGGCTCCCATGACTTGTAAAAAACGGGAGAAAAGCGAACGCGCACCCGAAGCAGACATGGGGCTCAACGACGAATCCAGACCATACGGATTCCGGGCGGCCTATGTTTTCGATGTCAGCCAAACCGAAGGCGAAGAACTCCCCGCGCTGACTGAAGTCAACGGAGATGTCAGCGGATACCGAGAACGCCTCTTCAAGTTCGTGGAATCCCAGAGTATCCAGCTTTGCTTCTCAGAACGAATCGCTCCCGCAAAGGGTCTTTCCCACGGCGGGAAAATCACGTTGCTTTCAGGGATGGAGCCGGCCGAGGAGTTTTCCACGCTTGCCCATGAGGTCGCACACGAAATGCTTCATCGCGGCGAACGTCGAAAGATGACGACGAAACAGATTCGTGAAACCGAGGCCGAAGCGGTGGCCTTTGTGATCTGCCAGTCAGTCGGACTACAGAACGGAAGCGCGTCCCAAGACTACATCCAGCTTTGGCATGGAGATGCCAACCTTCTGCGCGAAAGTCTGAAAGCGGTTCAGCAAATCGCTGCCGTGATCCTCGAGAGAATTGCCCCGAGCCAACAGCATGTCTCTGCTCTATAGGATTGCGTTTGCAGTTCATGGCGAGGGTTGATGGATCCAGGGATCCCCGAAGAAAGACGCAAGGCTCATCAGCTGCCCGGCACCATCGTTTCCTCTACCAAGCCGAACGACATCGCGAGGCTATTGCAAAGATCGTGAGTGCCGGCCCGTGACCGATCCCTCGATGCCGACATAGTTTTTGATAATTAGCGCTGAAACTTACTGGAGTTTAACAATGACTGAACAAGCGCTTTGGAGTCACTCTACGAGCGGGTCATCCTGCACGAGCTGAGCAATGCTGATCGCATTCTGTTCAGCGAAAACATTGCGCGGCAAAAACAACTCATACGAAGCGTTCCCCACATTTCTCACTGAGACGCTCACAAAGCGTTACGCTGGACCATTAATGACCGACCGAACAAAGCCTTAAATTTTACAGGGCGGGTGCTGTATCCGAAGATTAATTCGGGAAGTTGTTCCGAAAGTGTAACAAGGTATTGCTAGCTCCTCCTCTAGATCCAAGTTATGGTTGACATTCAGAAATCGACTGTATATCTTGTTCGCGACTCGGCGACACGAAGGATTGAGACGATGTTCGCCCTTCTCATCTTAGAGGCTTCTGTTGCCGCTTTCCCCAACAGGGCAGGTCTGCTTAGTAAGCGGAGTAATCCGCTAGAGGCTGGTTCTATTCTTGGTGGCGCTTGGCCACCTTTTTGAGAATTGGGGCGAACCGCACGCTTTTCGTGGACCGGCCCAGCTTTAGCTTGGTGTACACAGAAAATTTACAAAACTCGGCATGATGCCTAGGGTAATCGATTGTTCCCATCGCCGGAATTTTCACGTGCATCGTTGAGCGCTGAAGCCCGCAAGAGAGGAGCACAAAATGAGTTCCCCAGGTAGGAAAATCGCATATTTCGCCTTGCTTCTGGTGTCTGTAGGTCTCCTTCTAGTAATCCATGCGTGGTGGGCACACCGAGGGCCACAACCCGGCACAGTGCTTGACGAAGCTCGGCAAGCCAACCGCCCTGCGAGTTCTTTCTCAGCCGCCGATGAAGACTATTTCCATGACATGGATCAGAACAAGGATGGCGTGGTTGCACTGGCTCCAGAGGAAATCAAAGGGCGGAACACCTGGGTTGTTTGGACAGGCGGTAACGATCGTTTGTGGAACCACCTTACGAACGACAGCTTTGGCGCGCTTGATTTTCTGAAAACCCTGTCGTCGCATCCGACTCTGAAGTTCAGCAGAGACAATCGCTGGAGTTACCTGGGCTTGATTAACGAGCCCTGCTTCCAGAAGGCGACCGGACCGGACCCGAATCGTTTCGGACTTTGGCTGGACAAGCGGATTATTTCCAAAGACTGTCCTCCCGACCCCTTCGAGAATGAAGAGAAATATCAAGGCGTAAAAGTAGGCTTCCGCGGCATGGATTTGCCAGATGGTAGGCCCGACCAACATTTGCCCAAAAAAATGCCGGTTGGTTCGTATTACGGGTATGCAACTGGAATTGTGGGGCTGCGCTTGTTCCCTAATCCGGACTTCGACGCCCAAGCGGCCCGGGATTGGGATCCTGAAAAGTTCTATACGGATCCAAGCTACTACCGGAACAAAAAGCTGATTCGTCCTTACAGAGTTGGCATGTCATGCGGATTTTGTCACGTGGGCCCAAATCCCATCAAACCGCCGGCTGACCCGGAGAACCCCATGTGGGCAAATCTCTCAAACAATGTCGGGGCGCAATATTTCTGGGTTGACCGCATCTTCGACTGGGACGCAGATCCTTCTAACTACATCTTCCAGATGTTCCACACCTCGCGGCCAGGGTCACTTGATACTTCGCTGGTTTCTACCGATAACATCAACAATCCTCGGACGATGAATGCGATCTACAATCTCGGGCCGCGACTTCAACAAGCAAAGCGATTCGGCAAGGAAACGCTGGCAGGAGGAAGTCTTGATAACAAGCAACTCAATGACTTCGTCCCCCCCAATTCGCCCTTGGCGCAATTTTACATACCTCCTGCCACCGTCTATTCACCCAGAGTTCTGAAAGATGGAGCGGATTCGGTGGGCGCTCTTGGAGCGCTCAATCGCGTTTACCTGAATATCGGCCTATTCAGTGAAGAATGGCTGCTTCATTTCCGACCATTAGTCGGGGGTAAGAAAGTTACCCCGATCGAGATTGCGGTTGCACGCAAAAATTCCGCCTACTGGGAAGCCACAGAAGCGCAAACCGCCAATATGGCGCTTTTCTTCCTCAAAACTGCCACCCCGCACAAATTGGAGGATGCCCCTGGTGGCCGCAAGTATCTGGGTGATCCCGACAGGGACAAAGACTATGCGAAAAAACTCAATCGGGGCAAGATTGTTTTCGCGGAAAACTGTGCTCGCTGCCACTCAAGCAAACTGCCGAAGCCAGACAAACCAGAGGATGGTCTCGAACCTGGAGGTTGTGCCGGGCCTGATTATCTGAACTGCTGGAATAGATACTGGGCTTGGACGAAAACCGAGGAGTTCAAGTCGAAGATGCGGGACATCGTTCTCGCTCCCGATTTTCTTGACGGCAACTTCCTTTCCGCCGAGCACCGGGTTCCGGTCACACTGCTGAAGACGAATGCCTGTAGCCCGCTCGCAACCAATGCGATACGTGACAATGTTTGGGATAACTTTTCCTCCGAGACGTATAAGCAACTCCCGTCGGCTGGCACCGTCGCAGTAGTGAACCCAGTAACCGGAGAGCGAAAACAATATGAGTTGCCAGGCGGAGGACGGGGTTTCACGCGTCCTGCATCGCTCATAAGCGTATGGTCGACTGCTCCATTTCTGCTTAACAATAGTGTGGGTAAGAGCAGCGAACCCAAACGTGGTAAGTACGACTACGACTACAATCCCGAGCCGACAGTGCAAAAACGCATGGAGTATTTCGATGACGGGATTACAAAGATGCTGTGGCCAGAAAAGCGGGACAAAGATTCGGTGCTACACGACCAGGGGGTGATAGATCGCACGACCATCACCAGCTACCTGCGAGTAGCCTCTGGTTACGTTCCCGAAGGCATCCAAGGCTGGGGCAAGTGGCTGCTGCCGAGTGTATTTAAGAAAAGCGGACTTGAAGGAGAAAGCCCAAACACCGAAGAGGGCGGCATTGAGATTGGTCCGATTCCCAGGGGTACTCCTGTCGGTCTGCTGGCTAACCTAATGGTCAGACCCGAAGAAAAAGACTTGTGGGGACGACTGAATCACGATCGCAAACTCTTGCACCTTCTGCTCGAGATCAAGTCCGATTTGAAAAAGCTCGGTCCGAACCCAACCGATGACGAGGCTCGCAGAGTATTCTCCCCGCTCGCTACTCAGTTGATGGAGTTAAGTAAGTGCCCGGATTATGTCGTCAACCGCGGCCATTACTTCGGCGCCGGATACGATGGAGAACCTGCTCTCAGCGATGAGGACAAGAAGGATCTAATCGAGTTTCTGAAAAGATTCTGACTTTCATACTGAATGGCTGACACGGAATTTGAATACGTTGTCATCGGTTCCGGCGCAGGCGGCGGTCCGCTGGCGGCCAACTTGGCGAAAGCTGGCTTCAAGGTATTGCTGATGGAAGCGGGCGGTGACCCATGCTCGGAAAGCGAAAACGGTCGTCTCATGTATGAAGTGCCGATCTTTCATGGCTTGTCGACCGAGTACGAGGAATGTCAATGGGATTACTTCGTCCGCCATTATTCGGACGACACCACCCAAAGCCAGGATTCGAAGTTTGTCCAGCTCGATCCGGTGAGTAAGAGTCGTGTAAATGGCATCTGGTATCCGCGTGCCGGAACACTGGGCGGCTGTACGGCTCACAATGCAATGATTACTGTGACTCCGCAGGAGCAAGACTGGAACTACATAGCGGCTGTATGCGGCGATGAGACGTGGACTGCTGCCAACATGAACAAGTATTTTGCACGCCTTGAGAATTGCCAGTACATCGCGCGTCCCGGCAGCTTTAAGTACACTCTGTACGGACTCTTCTGGTCGATCATCGCGCTGCTCAAGCGGCGCAAGGAGTGGCGTGATTGGCGTCACGGCCATGGCTTTAGGGGGTGGCTGACCACCAGTGAAGCGAATCCACACCTGGTGCTCAAAGACAAAGCCATTCTGAAACTCCTCTTCAAGGCAATCAAGCTTGCGCTCAGAACCGGGCTTGAGCATCCATTTCTTGCCCTGCTGACACGGCTTGATCCTAATGACTCGCGTAGTGGCATTGACATGCGGGAGGGCTTGGCTTTCACTCCCCTAGCCGTCGCGAATGGAAAACGAAATGGTCCCCGAGAGCTTCTGCTGAAAACTGCAGAAAAGCACCCAAACCTCACGATCTGGAAGCATTGCCTTGCCACCAAGATTCTATTTGAGGCCCCGCAGGCACCCGAGTTATTTCCAAAAGCGATAGGCGTGGAGTTCTACCAAGGTAAGCATCTTTATGAGGCTGATCCAGCGGCTCGTAAGTCAGGTTCCGGCTCTGCACCTGCCGAGCCGACCCAAGTCCGTGTCTCCCGGGAAGTGATTCTCGCCGCCGGCGCTTTTAACAGTCCTCAGCTTCTCAAGCTGTCCGGGGTAGGGCCGGAGAAGGAACTTCGCGACCTTGGAATAAACGTTATAGCTAACCTGCCTGGAGTTGGCGAAAACCTACAAGACCGTTACGAGGTCGGAGTGATCGGAGAGTTTGACAAGCCTTTCAAGTTGCTGGACGGCGCGACCTTTGCTCTGCCTGTACAGGGTACTCCGCCTGATCCTTCCTTTCTGCTTTGGAAGAAGGGCCAGGGCCTGTACACATCGAATGGCTCACTGATCGGAATATTGAAACGTTCGGAGAAAACTCGATTAGAACCTGACTTGTACATCTTTGGCCTCCCCGGATTCTTCCGCGGATACGTCCCCGGTTATTCACAGCTGTTTGAACGGTACCGCACTCGATTCACCTGGGCCGTTCTAAAAGCATACACAAACAACCGAGCAGGTCGCGTAACGCTAAAATCCAAAGACCCTACGAAGTGGCCGCGTATTGAGTTTCATTACTTCTCCGAGGGTAGCGACACTCGGGGAACAGATCTCGATGCGGTCGTCGACGGAGTCCAATTCGTTCGCGAAATGAACAAAAGCCTGGGAAGTGTCAAGGAAATCTGCCCCGGTCCCCAATATGACACTCCACGAAGACTGCGGGACTTCATTCAAAACGAGGCTTGGGGCCACCATGCTTCATGCACTAACAAGATCGGCGCTGATGACGATCCAATGGCAGTACTTGACAGTCGCTTCCGGGTTCGAAAGACGCAAGCGCTGCGCGTCGTGGATGCCTCGGTATTCCCGAAGATACCGGGATATTTCATCGTGACGGCTATCTACATGATCAGCGAGAAGGCTGCCGACGTCATCATCGAAGATGCGGGGAAGAATTCATCCGCGTCCCTATCCCATTGAACTGGCCAAAAAAACGCCCGGTCGCCGTTTCAGCGGTGAAATAAGCAGATCCGCCGCCAAAGTGCGTTGCCTGAGCGGTAGAGACGCAGAATAGCGGAGCTCTTGACTCGTTTACGACCGGACCCAGCGGTCGAGCGACGCGTGGCCTCAGACATGCGTTTCTTGATAACCTCAAAAATACCGGGGAGCGTAGCCGTTGCCTGCGATTATCAACGTCCAAAATATCTCGAAAGCATTTGGTGCGAAGCCACTTTTCGAGGATGTCTCTTTTACAGTTTCTGGGACTGACCGAATTGGGCTAATCGGCCCTAACGGTTCCGGAAAATCCACACTGCTCCGAATTCTAGCCGGCACGGAACAGCCAGACAGCGGCAACGTGGCAGTACGAAAGCGCCTCCAACTGAGCTACGTCGAACAGGATTCTAGGTTTCTCGCTGGAGTGAGCATTCGGACCGTCATCGAGAGATCGATCGAACACTCCCTGACGCCCGATACCGAAAACGGCGCCCACTTTGCAGAGACCCTGGGCCGGGCAGGTTTTGAGGATCTCGAACTGGAGGCTGCTACATTATCAGGAGGCTGGCAAAAGCGGCTGGCGATCGTCGAGGCGGTAGTTCAGACACCAGATGTTTTATTGCTCGACGAGCCCACAAATCATCTTGACCTCGCCGGAATCGCATGGCTCGAAGATCTGCTGCGCCAGGCGCCATTTGCCTGCGTGATCGTAAGCCACGACCGGTACTTCCACGAAAATGTTGTAACCGACATGGCCGAGCTTAACCGGGTGTATCCCGAGGGTCTGCTGCGCGTGCACGGGAGCTACGCCGACTTCTTGCAAAAAAAACAAGAATTCCTTCACGCTCAATCGAAGCGTCAGGAGGCTTTGGAAAACCTGGTTCACTCCGAAATTGAGTGGCTTCGGCGTGGAGCGAAAGCCCGTACCCGGAAATCCAAAGCCCGCATCGATAAAGCCGGCGAGCTGATGAGCGAACTTGCCGGCCTGCATGCCAGAACCCGCAGCGCCACCGCGAAAATTGATTTCTCAGCAACCGATCGAAAGACCAAGCGATTGATCGAACTGCAGGGGGTCGCTTGCGAAGCTGGGAATCGCACCTTGTTCGAAAGCTTAAACTTCATCGTTTCCGCCAGGATGAGGATCGGCGTTGTCGGACCCAATGGCAGTGGCAAGACAACCCTGTTGCGCATGCTGCTTGGCGAAGTCGCTCCCAGGAGCGGTGAAATTCGCCGCGCCGATTGGTTGCGCATCATATATTTCGACCAGAGTCGCCAACTCGACCTGAGCTTGAGCCTGCGCCGCGCACTCGCTCCCGAGGGAGACTCAGTCTTATATCAAGATCGCGTGATTCATGTTGCATCCTGGGCCGCCAAATTTCTGTTCAGCGGCGAACAACTGGACCAACCTGTGGAGCGGCTTTCCGGAGGGGAACGCGCTCGGGTGTTGATTGCCCAACTCATGCTGCAACCGGCCGATATTCTTCTGCTCGATGAACCCACCAACGACCTCGACATTCCTACCCTCGAAATCCTCGAGCAGAGCCTGCTCGAATTCCGTGGTTCTCTCGTCTTGGTCACGCATGATCGCTACCTCTTGGATCGAGTGTCTACCGTCGTCCTTGGCCTCGATGGTCAAGGAGGGGTAGAAAGCTTCGCCGACTATGGTCAATGGGAAATTTGGCAGACAGAACGCAGACGCGCCCGGAACGAGACCACGACCTCATCGCCGCCTATTCCAGGCTCCATTGCTCCACCTGTTCAAACACAAACGAAGCTTTCCTACCTCGAAGCGCGAGAATATGCCGGTATTGAGCAGCGTATTACCGACGCGGAGCAGAGACTACAAAGCAAACGTACCGCCCTGGAAGATCCCGCGATTGCCAGCGACGGACCCAAGCTCGTTTCTGCTCAAGCTGAATTGGAGTCGGCACAGAATGATTTGGATAAGCTCTTTGCGCGCTGGGCGGAGCTGCAGGAGAAAGCTGAGAGTTTGTCCCGTCGATGACCGAGATGAAATCGCATTGCCATCCAAGAGGGGAGGAATGGCTTCACTACACGGTGGACCAATCCGGCCTCAACCAAGATGGGCATCGAGTGTTCTTCGTCGTGGAGAAAACGCTCAAGAACGCGAGACCCTCCATCCACCGCTCTGGCGGAGGCGAAGAATCGCAGCATTGCCGCAACGAGTTCCGCTGATCCAGTTTTGTGAGCGCCTAGTCCTGCACCGCCGCTGTGACGAATCCGATAAATCGGCGGATTCAATGGCAACCGATTGATTTTGCATCCCCTACAAGCCAAAAAAGAAGCCCGCTGACCTAGCGGGCCGAAGGGGGAGGGTCTTAACTTGAGCCAGAAAACGGCTAAGAACCGTTCTGGCAGACTCCCAGGGATTCACTCTGAAACGTGAATTCATTGTTCACGGACGTACTCGTCGGCGCTCCGAAGTACGGCAATGTCACCAGATCCTGCAACTCGTAACTGAATCCGTTGCTACCCGTAAAGGGAAAATCGCCGAAGTTCGCAGTGTTTTCGAGTGGATCTCCGTTCTCCAGAATCCCGCACGGCGTGTTATTCCCGTTAATATTCACAACCAGCGGATCGTCGGCCCATTCCCCGATTTCATGCGAAAGGGCCGAAACGTTCTGCGAGAAGGTGGGATGGTCTACGTATGTGGCGTGCGCATAAGATTGCGGTGCGCTCACCAGCCCGGTCGAGCTGTGATATCCCCCGATGCAGCACTGGCCGTTCTGCGTCAGATAGACGTCATAAGTCAAAAAGATCGGGAGGGTGTTCGGAGTAATCCCCAATTTCGTAATCAGCGCTTGGAGCTGGGAATCGAACCAGTTTATGTCCACCAATCCCGCTGTAAACCCGAACACGGATCCAGTTTTGCCGGAACGGGATGGAGGACTCAGCGTCTGTTCTGAGAGCACCGTTGGCCCTCCCAGCAGCAGGTGATACCCGGTGTGAGTCTGCACCGTGCCCCAAAAGTTTGCCCGCTGGTAGGCATCGATGTATTGAGTGGTCCCCATGCTCACGCCACCCGAGGTAAACGGGATTCCGCTGAACACTGGCGATTGAACGGTATTAGCGGTCACCGAGTTCCCGTTGGAGAGAACCTTTGCTGGATCGTATGTCGCTCCGCCATTCCGGCCCTTTCCGGCAATGACAATCTTGATCGGAATGATTTCTACTTGAACCGTTGTGGACGTACCCGTCGACGGCGCTGTCCCCACCATGTTGTAGTTGTAGGTCGTTCCCTGATGGGTGAACGATCCATTCCAGGTTTGAAGCGGGGTCGCCGCAGCTTCAATGGTATTTTTCGGACTGCGGAGCTTTCCCGGGAATCGGGTGAACATCGCTCGCTCGTTGCCGGGTGCCATCTGTGTTTCTTGCGCAGCCATGCTGACTGTTAGACCGAGCACCGCAAGCAGGAGCATGCCAAGTATTTCGATTCGTACTACTTTCATGAAATGAATCCTCCTTGAGTCTATTCCCCTCGAACAGACACTTGCGAGACCGAAGTCGGGTAATTGGAAAGCAAGTCCTCTCGGATTGGACGAAAGCGGCATCAGTCGGCCATTCTGAGCTCTTCGGCAAGAACTTGTCAATGTGGAAGTTTGACCGCGACAAACCTGTGTGCGGGGAAACCCTTTCATCCGAAATATACGCGTCGCCGAAACTGTGTAATCGGTCAAAAACTTTGCATCTTTTGCTCGCCTCCAGATAGGTGGCCTCACTTTCTGCGGGCTAGTGATGAAAAGAAATGCAGGGGCCTTATGCCAAACCGCATGTCTTGCGTGCAAACGAGAAAGCCACCCTTTACAAGGGTGGCTGCGCTTACTGTGGGTTCGGCAGCGCTCCAGTACTTCCGCATTGGCCTGTGCCGGTGCCATGAGTCAAAGCGAACGGCGGTTGCTCGTCAAAGCAGAGGAATGAGTAAACCTTGGCAGGAAGGATTAGTGCATTCCAGTTGCTGTTCAGAATCGCGAAGCTGTCATTGCCATTGATCGACCAGTAGGTCCAATTCAAAGGTGGCAAAGTATACCCAGGGTTATTGGAGGACGTTAAGGTGTAGCTGCTGTTGATGAAGTTCACCATGTCGGTGAACCACTGTCCCTGCGAGCCAGGACCACTCGAATTGATGTCGCTGCTGCTGGTTCCCGTACCAAATTCGCCGATCCAAACTGGGGTTGAATTGTAGGGGGTCGCGCCGGTGTTGCCCCAGGGATAGGAACTGTGTCCCGGCCACACGGGATTAATTTGCCCGAGATCGATAAAGGCCCAATGCGACGTCCATATGTCGGCCAAACTGTGCGGTGAGCAGCCGCTGACGTAACAAGTGTCCGTTGTAAACCAGGGCTGCTGAAACAAGCTCGGGCCGTAGTCGTGAGCGGAATAAGCGAGTTGGTTGCTGATCGCGGTGCCGAGAGAACTGGCATTGCCACCCGCGTTCAGAACGACTGGCGCGCCGGGATTGCTCGCGTTGCCATTGATTCCCTGCAACTGGCCGCCGTCCCAGTAGAAGTCATAGGGGCCGTTGGACGGTGTTCCGGTTGCTGTCGGATATTGCGAGATCCCCTCAACGAAAATGATCGGCAAGTCCCACCCGTGGGCGTTCGCTTCGCCGAGGATGTCATCACCCGCTCGTTCTGCCGCAAGGCGCCAGTCGTGGCAAGTTGAACCTGAAACGCATGTGACTGAGAACGGATTGGGATTGGGGTTGACGGTTGGATCAATGCCGTCACCGGACCCCCATGTCGAGCCGCCAAGGTAGTTGCACCCGCTGTGGCTGCACACCGTATGAGGTTCGTTGCGCAGGTCGTAACCGATAACGATCGGGAAACCGTCGGATGCCAAGTAATTCACCGCGATGGTGTCGGTCGCACCTTGGGTTTGCGCGGTGCCATGTACCCAGTCGATGACGTGGACCCAGTCGTTCGTCCAATTCGATTCCGGGTAGTTGTTGTTGCCGCTGACGAAGTACCAGAGTCCGTTGGCTTCGGTCGAATTGCCAGCCTCAGAGCGATGGTTGTCGATCACGAAATGGAGGCCGATCGAGCCGCCGTAGTTCAGGACCATCGCCAGAATGTCGCGGGCATGTTTGCCTTTGCAAGTGGGGCAAAGTCCTACATAGTGATTGGAAGGAACCGGATCAGTTTCCCACATCTGGTTCGAGTACGGCAGGCGGATAGTGTTGAACCCGTTCTGCTTAATTTCGTTCAGGATGAATTTGTAGTCCTGTGCCCAGAGGCCGCTGGGAGTGAACGCTGTGGTTTCGGCACCGTACCAGTTGACGCCGCTGAACGCGTAGGTACCACCGGAAGGATTCACGATTTGGGTTGCATTGGTGTGCCATCCAGTTGCGCTGAGCGGAGTAACTGCCAGCAGAAAAACAAGGACTGGGAAAAGACGCAGAAAGCGGGGGATCGCAACCGACGAGGTTTGCGGCATTTTCTTACTCTCCTTTTCTGTTTAAGATCAGCCCACGGAAGGAGATCACACCCAAAAAACGCCAGCAGCATACACCAGGAAAGTAGAAGATGCGCAAGAAAATGCAAGTAGTTCCATTTTTCGGAATTTCGTTTGCATATCCTTGCCCTGGCTGGTTGAAGGAGAAGAGCAAAAATCCGTTTGCGAGGTTTGCGCGACGAAAATACATTTCAGCACGTGATGAAGTGCCGCCATTCAAAGTGTGGCCCCACTTTGTTACAGCTAAACGAAAACTTCGCCGGGCAGAGCAGTCAGTGTACGGCTGGCGAGCGTGTTCTGAACCGTCCGCCTCGGCAGCGACGATGCAGGATCAAACTGCCTGCGCTCCATTCGAAGCTGAAGAGTACGCTCAATCGCTCTTAGGTCCATCATCTCGACCGGGGTGAAGATGGTCGAAGCGCAGCCCTGCGATCCCGCGCGACCAGTACGTCCGACCCGGTGGATAAAGTCTTCCGCCAAGGTCGGCAAATCGTAGTTGATAACATGAGCAACGTCGTCAACATGCAAACCGCGCGCTGCAATATCGGTTGCAACCAGGACTTGATATCGCCCTTCCTGGAATCCATTGAGTGCGTGGTTGCGTTGGGACTGGGAGCGATCTCCATGGATCATCGCCGCGCTGAAGCCTTCACGAATGAGCTCCCGAGCGACGCGTTCAGTGCCCCGTTTCGTGCGGGTAAAGATCAGGGTTTGTCCTACCTCCGTGCCCAGTAGTTCGCGAAGCGATTCCATCTTCTGCTGGGGACGGGCCTCGTAGGCTCTCAATTTGACACTCGTCGCCGGCTTTAGAACCGAGCCCAGAGCGATGCGCAATGGTTGGCGAGTGTACTCTTTCACCAGCCGGGCAACCGACTGTTCCATGGTCGCCGAGAAACACAGCGTCTGCCGATTGTCGGGCAGTACCGCCACAATGCGCCGGATTGCGGGAAGAAAGCCCATGTCCAGCATCCGGTCCGCCTCATCGAGCACGAGAACTTTTGCCCCGCGCAGATTGATTAGCTTGCGGTCAATAAAGTCCTGCAGACGTCCCGGGGTTGCAATAATTAGGCGCGATCCGTTGCGGAGCGCCTGAATCTGCTTCTTCTCGGGAAGCCCCCCAACGATCAAAGCTGCTTTCTCGAGGCGCTTGCCCCGCAGCTGCTCATATTGCTCCTCCACTTGGATCGCGAGCTCCCGTGTAGGCAGAAGCACGAGCGCACTCGGCAGTGGCAAGGCCTCACGATTCAGCATCTCGATCACCGGAATTAGAAATGCCAGTGTTTTGCCGGTGCCGGTTTGGGCGGTTCCGATGATGTCTTTGCCTTCGAGGGCGGGAGCTATTGCCTGCGCCTGGATTGGGGTTAAGTTTGTGAATTGGGATGCTGCCAGCTTCTGCTGCAGGGCAGCAGAAAGCGGCAGTTCTCTAAAAGTGGTCATTCGAATTTGTTTCCTTCTGGAGGGGCCTATTGTCACTCACACAGGAGTTCCCATGCCGCTCACGTTCCATTTAGCTTGGGCTCTGAATTTATCGGAAGGCAGGAAAGGCGGAGGTGAGGCTGACCCGAAAGAGAGGATCCCGCATGAACAAGCAAACCGTACAAAGCTTCATAAACAGTATACCAGACCAGTTTTTCGCCTGTGCCCAGACTTGAAATTGACGCCCGGCCCGTGCTGAAAAAGTGGTTTTCTAGTATCACGATAGGGTAAGGTTAAGTATTCAAATGTTGTGTGGAGGTGTTTCGTTGGCAGAAGTTCGACTGCAAGAAGGTGAGTCCATTGAAAGTGCTTTGCGGCGCTTTAAGCGGAAGGTGCAGACGGAAGACATCATTAAGGAAGTAAAGCGTCACTCCTTCTATTTGAAGCCCGGTGCCAAGCGCCGTGTAAAACAAGCTCTAGCGAGAAAGCGTGCCCGGAAAAAGATCCGCAGAGAGCCGGACTAAGCTATCGCTTCGCGTTTTCGACGATCTGAAGCGTGCGAAGTCCGCGGCGACAGGGACATCATTGTGATCGGCGGCTCATCCGGTGGCGTCCGGGTGATCTAGTCGTTTTCTTCGACTTTTCCGGGCAGACTCGTCAGCAGCGAAGGTTGCAGGATTCTTACATCCCATGCAGCGGGTCGACTTCCCTTCTTTCGCCGCTTGAACCGATGGCTCGATCTGTCGACGGTCCGGTGGGTTGCCCTTAAATAGCACGACGTCCGCACCTCGCGCGTTCTTGGAATGAAGCGCCGATCGGCACTCTGAAATTCCTTAAACCGCGCCTATCATTTCCAATGCGTTCTTCAATCGCGGCCCATTTGAACAAGACGGGCCTTACCTTCTTCTATTTAGCATCGATGTTCCCCGGCCCCCTCCCTTTGTGAATATTCGTTCTCGGGATGACATGATAGTTAGGGCTGGTTGAGCGCGCGGCTGCGACATCAGACACGAATCTGCCTGATGTTTGTCGCAGCCAAGCGATTGCCGGGGAGACATGCATGCTGGTTGAACTCCTAATGCCGGCTGAGAGGCGGAGCATGAGCAATCGATTGGGGCGGAAGTCATTCACGGGCGGTTTGGGAGCGGCAGTCGTAATCGTATTGTTGGGAATGGCAGCAGTTGCCCAGAGCGGTCCCCTGGTGCTGGAGCGGGATGGCCGCGTGATTTCGCTCGAGCCCTATGCCCCAAACATTCTGCGTGTGACCCTGAGCACCGACACGGCCGGTGCGACCGGGACTCCGGGATTTGGATTTGTGGCAACGCCGTCAGCCTCAGGGTGGACGCGCGAGCGGGATTCCGAAGGCGGCGACGTGTTCCGATCAGCGCGACTGGTGGTACGTGTAGCCCCAGGGGACCTCTCGGAGGAACAGCGACCTCGACCGATGCCTCTGGACGACCTCAATAATCAGCTGCGCGACGAGTACTTCGGAGGTGGAGCAGATCGCGGGCCGCATAATGATGCGCTGCAGGTGACAACGACCGCTGGCAGGATCCTGGTGCACATGCGTAGCTGGATGATGACGCCAGAGCATGCGGAAGGGGGACAAGCGGGCGCGAAAAGCTATCGAGTTACGGCCACATTTGATTCGCCGACCGACGAGCACTACTACGGATTGGGTCAGCAACAGAAGGGATGGATGGACCTCCGCGATCACCAGATTCGCTGCTGGCATGATTACGGCGCAATCGGCGGCGAAGACGTCTGTGTCCCGTTCATGGTTTCGACTCGCGGTTATGGACTTATTTGGGACAATCCATCGAAAACAACGGTGGATCTTGGATTCAACAATCGCAACGTGTGGTCATCGGATGTGGGAGACCGCGTGTCGTATTTTGTAATCGCGGGCGAGACCAGCGACGAGATTTACCAGGGTTACCGTCTTCTCACAGGTGCGACTCACCTGCTTCCGCGTACGACGTATGGATACATCCAGAGCAAGGCAATCTATCCGACGCAAGAACAAATTCTGGATGTGGCAAAAGGCTATCGTGATAGGGGAGTTCCGCTCGACGTGGTTGTGGTGGACTTCCTGAACATGACCAGGCAGGGCGAAATGGATCTTGACCCAAAACGTTGGCCGGATCCCGCCACGATGAATCGTCAACTGCACGCGATGAATGTAACAACCCTGTTGAGCGTATGGCCGCACTTCGCGCCGGGCACCCAGTTCTACGATATGCTCCTCAAGAATGGCTGGCTGATCCATACACCGGATGGAAAGCCGGACATGGGGTGGACCAAGGATGTTATCGGGCCGAATCTCGATACAACGAATCCTGAGGCGGCGAAGTGGTGGTGGGAGAAAATTCGCGACCGATACGTAAAGCCATATGGATTTGACTACCTGTGGCTGGACGAAACTGAGCCCGACATTGATCCGGCGAACGACATGTTCTGGGTTGGTTCGGGGACGCGTTTTTACAACGTCTTTCCCCTGTTTCACACCGCGTCCGTCTATGAAGGCTTCCGGCGGGATTTTGGAGACAACCGGAGGGTGATGATTCTTTCGCGCGCCGCTTACCTGGGTGCACAGCGCAACGGTACCGTCTTCTGGTCGAGTGACATCGTTTCAACTTGGGACATGCTCAAACGCTCGATCCCCGCAGGGCTGAATTTCACCGCGAGCGGTATGCCTTATTGGGATACAGATATTGCTGGGTTTTTCTCGCCGGCAATTCCCGGGGACTACCACGCCGAACACAAACCGCTGATCGAAGGCTCCGACGTGCGGGCCACGATTGGGAACTATGAGGACTACCCAGAGCTGTTTGTGCGGTGGTTTGAATGGGGCACGTTTCACCCGGTGATGCGTGCCCACGGAGAGAGAAATCACAATGAGGTGTGGTCTTACGGCAAGCAGGCTGAACCCATTTTGACGAAGTACCTCAAGCTCCGCTACCAGCTTCTTCCATACACATATTCCGTTGCATATCACAGCTACCAGACGGGCGCACCCTACATGCGGGCTCTGTTCATGGATTTTCCGGGTGACCCCAAGGCATTAAATATTCCCGATGAATTCATGTACGGCCCGGCTTTCCTCGTAGCCCCGGTGACGGAACAGGGTGCGACGAATAGGACGGTGTATCTGCCAGCCGGTTGTGACTGGTACAACTTCTGGACCAATGAGCGCTTGCATGGCGGCCAAGCGATTACGGTGAATGCCCCGATTGATATATTGCCGCTGTTTGTAAGAGCGGGAAGCATCGTACCGCTTGGATCAGAAGTGCAAAGCGCGCAGCAGCCGCAAACCATCGCTTCCGTACGGGTGTATCCGGGAGCGAATGGTAGCTTTACGCTTTTTGAGGACGACGGGAAAACCTATGCCTACGAGAATGGCGGCGGCTTCCTCACGACGTTGACCTGGGAAGACTCCGCGCACCAGCTGAAACACCAGGGCGCGGCGGCGTGGAACAGACCGGATCGCTCGGTCGTAACCGTCGTAGGCGAGTGAACGATCGTCGCCGTGCCTCGCTTGCCGAAGCGTTCAAATAATCCGCTGTAGAATCATAGTTGGTTCGGCTGATGCAGAGCTCAAAGCCCCTCACGGCGTTTGCCTTGATCCTGATGCTAGGATTTGGGGTTCCCTTGCCCTGCTCTGGATCGCTGGCGGGCAACATCATTTCTACTCAGACGACTATGCCGGAAAATTGTCACGGCCATCGTCACTTGCCCAGTCCTCCCCATCGGTGCTGCCACACCGGTGATCACATCCCGGCTGCAACCCCGGTTGCTTCCACCCCTGTGGATGTCATGGCTTGCACTGAATATGCCAGCGCTTTTGTAGCCATACAACCTGTGCACGCGACCAGTTCTGGAAGCGGCGAAAACGATTCTCCTCCCTCACGTCCTCTTGTCCTTCGAATCTGATCTTCTATCCTCGTCATTGTTGCGCGTGCCGCACGAACGTGTCGGCTCGAATGCCATGGTTCGCTAAAACACTCAACTAATTCCCGAGGAATGGAATGTCAGGCAGAAAGACCGTTTACGTTTGTGCCCTATTGCTCTTTGCAGGTCCTTTTCGCACCCGGGGACAGCAACTCCCGGTAAGCCAAGGTTCACAACAGCAGATGCCCGGAATGCAGATGCCCTCGCCGAAGTCGCCGCCGTCGGAACGACAGGCGAACCCACAACACGTGCATGGAAGCATGAGACCAAAACCAACCACATTTATCGCGACTATCACCCAACACGCCACATCGGGTACGAGCGCCGAGCCAAACTCGACGCCTATGCCGATGCTCATGACGATGAAACGCGATTGGATGTTGATGTTTCATGGTGAAGCCTTCCTAAACGTTTTGCAGCAAAGTGGCTCGCGTGGTTCAGACAAAGTCTTTTCGACTAATTGGTTCATGCCCATGGCCCAACGCGAACTAGGGCCGGGGACGTTCACCGCCCGCCTGATGCTGAGCTTTGAGCCGGGAACTGTGAGCGGGCAGTATTATCCCGAAGTTTTCCAGCAGGGCGAAACTGCTTTTGGCAAACCCATTGTGGATGGCCAACACCCGCATGATTTCCTTATGGAACTGGCGGCTTTGTACGATTTGAAGTTGGGAGAGAACGGTCTTTTTTCTTTTTACATTGCGCCCGTGGGCGAACCGGCGATGGGCCCGACTGCATATCCGCATCGCGCCTCAGCTTCGGAAGATCCGCTTGCCCCGCTTGGGCACCATTTGGAAGACTCGACGCATGTCGCCGACGATGTCATCACGACCGGCCTCACTTATAGGATTGCCCGCTTCGAAGCATCGGGATTTCACGGTCGCGAGCCGGACGAGTTCCGATGGGACATTGACTCAGGAAGGATCGACTCGTGGTCGATTCGAGCTACCTTAAACCCGGCCCCGAATTGGAGCGGGCAATGCTCGTTCGCGCATTTGACTAGTCCTGAAGCCCTGCATCCGAACGAAGATGTTGACCGCGTGACTGCGTCAGTGATGTATAACCGTCCGATCGGTCGCGGGAATTGGGCTAGCACCCTGCTTTGGGGCCGCAATCACAATTCGGATGGCTTGGCGTGGAACGGCTATCTGGCGGAAACCACTTTGCGATTTGCAGAACAGAACTACGTCTGGGCACGCATCGAAAACGTTGACCGCACGAACGAATTGCTCTTGCGGAACATTCCTGAACCGCCGAACTTCAAGGAGAGCATTATTGGTCGCGCCCAAGCCTATACGGCCGGATACGACCGCAATTTCATGCTTCCGCACCTAGCGATCGCGCCAGGTGCACAGCTGACTATTTACTCAACCCCGGACGCTCTTAAAGCACAGTACGGAGGCCATCCTGTCGGCGTAGTACTGTTTCTTCGCGTACGGCCGATGGGCCGGCAACATTGAAGGGGCAAACCGTTTTGTATGCGAGCCTTGGGACGAACTGTTGTTTGAAAAGTTCGCGGCATCTTACGAACATTTACGTTGCTTTACCAATTCTGACGTGTTGCAGGGCATGGAGATGATGTTGTAAAGCCAGAACTTAGGATATTGGGGGCCCACAGCAGCACCGCTCAGCGTCCAGGTCAGGCGACTGAAATACGGATGGCTTGTGCAACCAGGGAACCGCAAGGAGAGATGAGATGACAGTCAAACCATTGATGAAGGCCGCTTATGCCGTCCTAGCCATCGGGTTGTTGGGTGCGGCGGTATCGACGCCGGCACAAGAAGGGGGTCGAGGTGAGGGAGGTGATCATCGCCACGGGCACATGATGAGTCCGGAGGACCGATCGGAACGATTGACGAAGGCTTTGACTTAAGCGACGAGCAGAAAGGCAAAGTGCTCTCCATCCTTCAAGATGAACAGAAGCAAATCGAGGCGATGCACTCCGATTCCCAGTTTGTCGCGTGATGACCGGTGGTCGAAGATGCGGGAAATCCACGAGAACACAACCACTCAAATCAAGGGCACTCTCAATTCCGACCAAGCCAAGAAGTTCAGCGAGATGCAGCAGCAAATGGAGCAGCGGCGTGAACAACGGGGAAACAACAGCAAGGACAAGGCTCCACCTCCTCAGTAAAAACGATTTGAATTTGCCTAGGGCCGCCGCAGCGGCCCTCTTTTGCGAATGCAACACGCTCTTGAGTTCGTACACCGGCTCTCTGGATGTGCAGCCGAAATTGGATGTATACCCCCACGCGCTTTCAGAGCAAGAAAACGCACCGTGGGCAGCGGGATCATCCTCGCCTGCTTGCTCCTGGCAAATTCTGTTCCTCTACATGCTCAAGCTGCCAATCCTCCCTCCCCGGAAGGAACGATCCGCGGGATGGTGAAGTCCGGGAACATACCCGTTCCGGGCGTTACGGTCACGGCGACAAATGAATCGACAAACGAAAAAGCCACCGCGTGGACGAACGTGGATGGCAGGTACGAACTACGTGTGCATAGCTTTGGTCATTTTGTCATCAGCACTCAGATGATCGCATTTTCTCCGGCAAAACAAGGGGTCCTGCTGAATGCAAATGTCCGCGATGCAGCCGTCAATCTCGAGTTGGCCCTCGCGTCGCGGGTGCACACCCCCACAACTCCCTCCGAACACCCTGAGAGTGCCGCAACCCACCGGCCAAACCTCAGGAACAGATCTGGGTTTCAAAGTCTATCCGTAATGCAAAATGAAAGTGGCCAAGACACCACCGGCGAATCGGGCGCAGCCGCACTCGTCCCGGAGGGCTTGCCGGTTCCTGGGATGGTTGAGGCCGGCGCAACCGAATCGATTTCTATCCTCGGAAACAGCGTGAATTCTGGTCCTGCGATGAACGGAACGGAATTTCAGCAACAATTCGGAGAGAACCCTCTGCCGGATGCTCTGGGCGCTGGCGGCGGCTTCGGAGGCGGTGGTTTTGGCGGTCCAGGAAGTCTGGGCGGCGGTTTCGGAACAGGCGGGGGGAGAAGATCCGGCAGGCGAGGTTTGGATGTGAATCGCCCCCACGGGCCCATATATTACGGCGTCGGAGACTCAGCGCTGAATGCTACGCCGTACGCCCTCGGAGGTGAACCAGCCGCGAACCCGGAGTACGTACTGCACAGCTTTGGAGGGTCCGTCGGCGGACCGCTAAATATTCCGAAGATCTACCATGGTGGCCAGAAAACTTTTTACTTTGTGAACTACAACGGCCGCCGCGGTGAATCGCCGTTTGATCAATTCTCGACGGTGCCGACTTTGCTCGAGCGTCAAGGAAATTTCTCCAAGACGATCTACCCGTCGGACTTAAATGCAGGGCAGCCCGTGCAAATTTTCAACCCTGCAACCAACACGCCTTTTGCCAACAACACGATTCCCTCGATCAATCCGGTCGCACAAGGATTATTGCAATACATCCCCCAGCCAAACTTGCCCGGCACTTTCCAGAACTTTCATTACGTCACCGCGTCGACGAACAATAGCGATGATCTCAATATCCGGGTGAACCGGAACTTCGGCGCGGCTCCACAACGTGGACGGGGCCGGTTCGGCCAACGTAATACTTTGGCCTTCGGGCTTCACTTTCATAATGCCGACGCGAATCTAACCAATCCCTTTCCAAGCCTAGGAGGCGCGGCCGGCGCGAGAAGTTTCGATGTGCCAATCTCCTACGCGCGCAGCTTTGGACGAGTGACCAACATCGTGCGTTTTGATTTCAATCGCAGCCGCACACGTACGCAAAATCTATATGCCTTCAGTCAGAATGTGGCCGGAAGTCTGGGAATTACCGTTACCGGCGGATTACCGTCAGGCTAAAACGCGGCGACCTGAAGATACAATACCGCCGGGGTTACTATGCCCCGGCCGACTATAGACATGCGAACGGCGACGACCGCGAGCGACGGCTCGAGGGTGAGCTTGCATCCGAATTGCCAGCGACCGATCTCCCTCTTTACATGGGGTTAGCGTACTTCCGTTGGCAGGGTAATAGATTCGCGATTCCAGTTTCGCTGGTTGTCCCCGGTTCAGAAATTCCCTTCACTCGCAGCAGCGACCGCGACAAAGCAGCCCTTGCCGTAATTGGCATTGCGCTTGACGCCAGACAAACGGCAGTGAGCAACATTCGCGACACGGTGAAACTCGCAGTCAATGCCTCTGCCGAGGTTCGGCGCAAGAATGTTCAGTACAACACCGTGCTCCTTCTGCCTGCGGGGAAATACCATTTGAAATTCGTGGTCCGCGAAAATCAGACCGGTCGGATGGGCTGATTTGAGACCGATCTCAACGTGCCCGATCTAAAGACGGCGCCCCTAAGAATGAGTTCTGTAGTCCTGGCTAGCCAAACGCAGCCGGCAAAAACTAAGGGCAATAATCCCAATCCTTTGATTCACGACGGCGCGGAAATCATTCCGAACGTGACCCATGTTTTTTCCGTGGCACAGCACTTGCTCCTGTATTACGAAATCTATGATCCCGGCCACCTGAGGGAACCTTCTGCAATCCGGGATGGCAAACCAGGCATGCATCTACTGAGCAACGTGTCCTTCTTTCAGGGTGCCGTGAAGGCCTATGAAAGCTCCCTGGTTGAGGTCTCGGGCGCAAATGCGCACGAACGCGACGCCGCGGTATTCCAGTTAGATGTTCCTCTCAATTCTCTAAAGCCCGGATTTTACATCTGTCAGGTCAACATCATCGACGATGTCTCGGGACACTTCCTGTTTCCAAGGTTCGCTCTGCTGGTTAGGCGCTGAGCAATTCGTTCCACTTGTTTTTGCCGCGTCGAGTCGGCCACGATGCGATTTCTTAGAGCAGCTATAGAACCGCGATAGTCGGGAACAGACACTTACAGATATAGCTGCAGCAATCGGCAGAGCGCTTGAGGAAAGCGCGCTCTGACAAACTTTCCTGTTGCAAAAAATGTGAAGTCATGCCATGTTAGGAGATCTTCTTACGAAAGGACGCCCCACATTGGTGGATTTTGAAAGCAAATCGCTAAGCGGGCAACATCAGCCGACTACTCGACTGAGTTGCGATAGGGCGTCACTCCGGTCGCGCTAACCGATCCTCGGCGCTCTTTCCGCACAATTGAGAACTTAGCTGGGTGATGAAGGTCGCGGTTTCTTCGACTATCGACTAAGTCGCTGCCGCTCAATTTCCCAGCACTGACTACCTGTTCAGTGGTGATTGGCCACGAATACTTCTTCGGATGAAGTTGCCCTTCGGGGCTGCGGGTTCGAATCCCCATGGGCGAAAGCCCTGAGGTGGCGCTTGCGCCCTGATCAGGTTACTTGACTGCGAGGGCAAAATGTTGACCGCGCCAGGAATTGTATTGATTGACCCGAAGTTCCCGCACAACCTGGGAGCCACGATCCGTGCGTGTTCCTGTTTTGGATTCGAATCGCTGATTTGGACGGGCTCGCGGATCGAGCTTTCGAAATGCGACCGGCTTCCTCGCGAGGAACGAATGAAGGGATACAAGAGTGTGCGTTTCATAAATCACGCGCGGCCATTCGACCTGTTTGGGGAAGTCACACCCGTTTGTGTGGAGGTCTTCGAAAATAGCGAAGCGCTGACAACCTTCGTGCACCCCGAGAATGCGGTGTACGTGTTCGGACCGGAAGACGGCAAGGTGCCGCAAGTCATTCGGGGCCTATGCCATCGATTCGTACACATTCCGGCGCACTTCTGTTTGAACTTGAGCGCAGCGGTCAACGTAGTTCTGTCGCATCGCTTGATGTCGCGTCAGTTGTCGGGGGTGGAACCACTGTTACCTCTTCGTGAAATGCTGCACGAGGTCCGGGGAGAGGTTCTGACTCCCTCAACGGATGCAGTGGGATGGGATGGCAAGTAGTAAGTCAGCAAGCTTCGCCGGTGGTGAAAGAGAAGAGATACTTCGCCCAACTGAAGACGCGCAGGGAAGCAAGGCCCTGCGCCGGGGATCGGAACTGCTGGGAGCGAGGCGTAGGCCTCTAGGGGAAACTCCCAGGGGAGATCGCGCCCCGAGTCCTCTTCTCGTCGGTTCCCCGGCGAATTTTTTGAACTGGTTTGGCCGGTGATGAAGACTACGGTTACTTCGCCTTAAACGAGGGGTGGTCGCAGGTTCGATTCCTGCCACGGAAATTATGTCCGTGTAGCTCAGTGGTAGAGCACCTATATCCGTTGTCGTTTGTTCCCCGGCCAATGAGTTGGGGGGGTTCTTTAAGTCCGGTTTGTGCCGGTTAGAAAGCAAATATGTGGGGAATTCTGAAAAGTGTGCTCACCGGCCGGAATGAGTTCGCATCCGGCGGCCTGCTACTCATGGTCATCGGTGGGATCAGCGTTTGGTTGCGAGCCGTGCCTCAACGTATCTGGGACTGGATCGTCGACCAAACGACCATGACGATCACAGTGAAGGACGATGATGCGGCTTTTTCATGGGTCAAGGAGTGGTTTCTTGAGCAGAAATTTCTGCAGCGAATCCGTCGCGTGGACCTGGACACAACAGTTCGCAACGAGCGAATAGCGATGATTCCTGCACCTGGAAAACACTGGTTCTGGTATGGAGGCAGGCCTTTTGAGGTGTGGTTTTACCGGACCGAGAGCACACATGAACGGAGCGGCAGGCGAGTCGAGTCTCTGACGTTCCGAACCCTGGGAAGAAATCGAGTTTCTCTCGAAAGCTTCGTCGAAGATGTCGTGCATTGTCACCTTAAAAGGCAAGGCGTGCAGTCGTATCTGTACATTTACGACGATGGATGGGACTACGTTGGGGGCTACTCGCCACGTGGATTGGCCTCGGTGGTTTTGCAACCTGGGGAGAAGGAGCACTTGCTGCAAGACGCAGCGCAATTTCGAAGATCGAAAGAACGATATGAACAGCTGGGAGTTCCTTACCATCGAGGCTATCTGTTCTATGGGCCGCCCGGAACGGGAAAGACCTCTTTGGTCTCGGCGTTGGCGGCACACTTTGGGCTGTCGATCTACGTCATCAATCTCGCGGAGTTCAACGATCGCAGTTTGATGAAAGCAGTCAATCAGGTGCCGGCGAATTCTGTCATGTTGTTTGAAGACATTGACTGCATGCGCGGAAGTCAGTCTCGCGAAGGACCCGGCTCAGGAGAAGCAAATCGCGAAACAACAACTCTGAATGCGAAGGAGAATGCGCCCCCAAGCGGCGTCACGCTCTCTGGGTTGCTGAATGTGCTGGACGGTTTTCATGCTCCGCATGGTGTGCTGTTTGTAATGACAACGAATCACGTCGAGAAGCTGGACCCGGCGCTACTGCGTCCGGGGAGGATCGATTACAAGCTTTTCTTGGGCAAGGCAACCGATCCGCAAAAAGCGGAGCTCTATCGGAGGTTTTTCCCTGATGCATCGGAACTAGAAGCCCGAACCTTTGTCGAAGCTTCTCGATCCGCAGAAACGATGGCGGAGTTTCAAGGTTTGCTCTTGGCACTGGAGCTGAAAGACGATCGCTTGGATCCGGTGGCTGCAAGTCACGGAATCCTAGTGTAAAGAATCGCCGGTGGCGATGTGCAACCGTTCCTTCGAATGGGGCGGGTTGGAATCCCGCCTCGGCCCTACGCATGGTGTGGCGCAGTGACCGCCGCCGGTGCGCTCGAGAAACACTCCGGGAGTGTTCGCAGCGGATTACGCCGAGGTTTTGTCACAGTGAAAGCACCAGCTGATCGAGGATAGATCGCTCAGAGAACATCGAACGCTCTTTCGAAAGGAGGCCGCCCATGGCCCGACTCAACACACTGAATCTCAACCCTGCAACTCGTACGCATGAAGGCACGCCCGCACGGCACATCTCTGCCGCGATGCAACTGCGACGTTCGGTGCTCGCCTGCCTGCTTTGGGAGAGCCAGTTTTATGAGGATGGGGTCGAAATCACCGGTCGCATTAGCGAACTGGTTCCGAAGGTTGCGGCTGAACAAGTGGCCGGGCTCGCCATCGAAGCTCGCGAGCAGATGAAGCTGCGTCATGCGCCTCTTCTGCTTGTTCGCGAGATGGCTCGACACCAAACGCACCGTGGGCCGGTTTCGGAGACTCTCGCACGCGTGATCCAGCGTGCCGATGAACTCGCCGAGTTCGTTGCTGTGTACTGGAAGGACGGACGTGTCCCGCTGTCGGGCCAGGTGAAGAAGGGACTGGCGGCAGCTTTCCCGAAGTTTGATGAGTATCAGCTTGCCAAGTACGATCGCGGCGGGCTGATTAAACTGCGGGATGTGCTCTTCCTCTGCCACGCGAAACCTCGCGATGAGGCACAGGCGGCAGTGTGGAAACGTCTCATCTGGGGTCGCCTGACGACGCCTGATACGTGGGAGGTTGCACTCTCGTCCGGCCTCGAAAAGCGCGAGGCCTGGGAGCGAATGCTTCGCGAGCGGAAACTAGGCTCGCTGGCTCTGCTCCGTAATCTCCGCAACATGCGTGAGGCCGGGGTCAGTGACCAGTTGGTCGTGAGCGCTCTGCGGGAGATGAAGACGGATCGCGTTCTGCCGTTCCGCTTCATTTCCGCCGCACGCTACGCGCCTATGCATGAGGCCCATCTTGAGCAGGCAATGTTCCGCTCGCTTAAGAATCAGCCTCCGCTGGCGGGGGTGACCGCGTTGGTTGTCGACACCAGCCCCTCGATGTGGATGGCGCGACTCAGCCGAAATAGCGACATGGATCGCTTCGAGGCTGCCGCCGGGCTTGCCATTCTGCTTCGGGAGACTGCAGAGCGAGTGAACGTGTACGCATTCAACGAGAAGGCGTACGAGGTTCCCCCGCGACGTGGCTTTGCGCTACGCGATGCTCTGGCTGCAACCAGAAGCAACTGGAGTCGGGGCGGGCTTGCTGTGGCTGCCGCGAACCGCGATGGCTATGACCGGATCATCGTGATTACGGACGGCCAGTGGCACTTCTCGGACACCACCACCGTGCCAGGTTACGGTGAGGGCGATCCGCAAACCGTTGCGCCGGTGCCGCTCACGAAACAGGCGTACATGATCAATGTAGCCAGTTACAAGAACGGTGTCGGTTACGGCAAGTGGAAGAACATCGATGGCTGGAGTGATTCAATCATCGAGTACATCCGTGCGCTAGAAAAGACCCCATGGGTCAATTGAACTCCACGGGCTCGGCGTTTCGCTGGGCCCATAAAGTTTCACAAATTGTGATGCAACGCAGCAGGATAATCAGCTCGGGGATCTCGCCTCGTCCTCTTCAAAAAGCAAACCCTCTACACTCGCCGCATCCAAAAACTGGAAGGCCAGATGCGGTCGCCGTCGGCCGTGGGCACAAAGCGGCGCTTCGATTCCGGCATATCGCGATAGCTGTGCCGCCAATGGGGGAAGCACTGTTCGAGCGCCATTGGGTGATACGCCTGCATCGCGCTCGCTGCCCACAGTACCTCGAACTCTCGATTGAAACTGAGAAAGGCCTGAAGCAAGTACTGCTCCGACCAGAACCAGAGTCTGTTCAACACCGCGTCGCGGGGATAGTCGAAAGGTAAGAAAATGTCATGAATGTGGACCAATACGCCCGGGCGAAGCCGCGGCAGAATCTGTAGATACTCCCGAGTCACATCGCTCCCGGTCGCCACCACATGGCTAGAATCAATGAAGAGAATGTCTCCCCTCGTGAGCACATCAAAAAATTCCAGATCAACGTCCTGAACCGCGCACGGAACCTGCTCTAATCGATCGCCCCAATCGGCGCCAGGAAGTCTCTCCGGGCTGGGGTCGATGGAAACAAGTTTGCCCTCAACCCGATCCCAGGCAGCATTTCGCTCTAGCGCTGCGGCCAACACCCGGGTGCTGTAGCCAGTACCGATCTCCACGATATGAATGGGCTTCGAGCGGCGGACGAGGCCGTAGGCGACCTCCGCGTCCACTGACTCAAAATAGCCGTTGTTGTAGTGATAGGCATCGCCGCATGGGCCACTCGAGAAGTCGCACTCAGCTGCAAATCCTGCCAACTCCCGGCCCAACTGAGCTTGCTCATGCAGGGACACACCAGGCGGAAGCGGGTACTTGCACCAGTCACGTTTTCCCAATTCAGCAACGTCGGGGACGGGCCAATAGAAATGGTTTGGAGTTACGCTGATTCCCAGATATTGCAAGGCGCGAAAAACGTTCACCATCAGCGGAAAAATGAATGGTTCCTCATGCAGCCGTCGTACTCCGGCCACCAACCATCGCTTTGCTCTGCTCCCCTGATGCGCGGCCGGGGATCCTGCATGTGGCAGCGCATCCTCTCCGATGAGGCGAGTAGAATTTGGCGAGCCTGGACTCACACTGAGCATGAAGTCATCCCCACTCACTTTTGTTGGATGGGGAAACCCTTGCAATGGTGCACTGGGCGCGGAAGGCTGGGGAGAGCTCGTCTAAAGAGCCTTACACCGGGGTTGGTGAATAGTGGGAACCCCGGTCCGTGTACCCGACCACCAAGTACCTTGGGATCCTGAAGATGCGCTCTAGAAACTAAGTCTTGCGCTTAAGGTCTTCAGGTGTGCTGGCGAGAGCACAAGCCTCTAAGGAACAATTAAAAAAACCAGTCCTTCTACGGGAGGCCACAGACGGCAGCTGTGAGCAGGGAGACTGCGGCTTCGACTTCTTCGCGAGACGTTGTTCGTCCTAGGCTGAAGCGAATTGCTCCCATTCCTACCTCGACTGGGATCTTCATAGCCTTTAGAACCGGAGACAACTCAACCGAGCCGGAATGGCAGGCTGAACCCGTAGAAGCAGCAACATCTTTCATCCTGGCCAGGATCTCTGATCCCACTTTGCCTACGAAGCTGACGTTGAGGGTGTTGGGCAAACGCTCGTCAGGATGGCCATTGAGCACGACAGCCCGCCCAAAACGCTCTTGCAATTGCTGCCAGAACACATCACGCAATTGGCGTACAGGTTCCATCCCTACCCAACTTTCAGCAAGCGCACAAGCCGCACCGAGTCCAATCTCGAGCAGGATGTTCTCGGTACCCGCGCGCCGCCCGTTTTCGTGTCCAGCTCCGTGAATCAGAGGCTCCAATCGGACGCCGTCACGGACATAAAGTGCGCCCATCCCTTTCGGCCCATACATCTTATGGCCCGCTACCGACAGCAGGTCGACACCAAGTTCATCTACGCGAGTACTAATTTTGCCGACAGATTGTGCAGCATCCGTATGAAAAAGGATTCCGTGTTCTTGGGCAATCCGAGCGACGTCAGCGATCGGCTGAATGGTTCCAACCTCGTTATTAGCATGCATGATGGAAATCAATTTCGTGCGCGGCCTGATCCCTCGCCTCACGTCGTCGGGGTTGATCCGCCCGAAGTGGTCGACGGGCAGGTAGGTCAGTTCCGCGCCGAGGCGTTCTAGAAACCGGCATGGATTGATGATTGCAGGGTGCTCCACTTGCGAGGTGATGATGTGCACCCCAGATCTTTCGTGGGCAAAGAACACACCTTTGAGCGCATGATTGTTGGATTCGCTGCCCCCGCTCGTAAAGACGACCTCCTCCGGGGTGCAGCCCAAAAGAGCAGCGGCCTGAGACCGCGCTTTTTCAACGGCCTTGCGGGCGGGCTGACCCGCCCAGTGGTCGCTCGATGGGTTGCCGAACGGCTCTCGGAGTAGTTGCTGCATAGCCTCCGCCACTTCGGGAGCAAGTGGGGTACTGGCGTTGAAGTCGAGGTAGATGCGGTGCTGCTTGCGCGCAGTCATAGGAGAAGATTGCGGTTTGCGAGTGAATGAAGAGATCAGTGCTCTGCATTCTTAGCGTAAGACATTATCCGGAAACGCGCTCGCTAATCGCAATCGCACAAAACCTGAATCTCATCGTGGGCCGTTTGCAGAGGAGACTAGCCGAAATGGATCGCAGCCCGGAACATCTTCGAGCGCTGATGTAACGAACCCACGACTCGAATCTCAAGTCTTCCTCCCGTGCTTTGTTGGCCGGGCGGGGGAAGGCCAATGCTACAATCTCGGATAATTGGAGCGTATGCGGACACCGTACGGCCTCACCATTCTCGACGACTGTCTCACCTGCCCGGTGCGGGAGGAGCATCTTTTTTGCAACTTGCCTCATGCAGCCGTAAAAGAACTGAACGAAATCAAGTCCACTGCCACCTATCCCAAATCGGCGGTCTTGTTTATTGAAGGACAGCAGCCGCGGGGCGTATTCGTGCTTTGCGCCGGAAAGGCGAAACTGTCAACTACTTCCAGTGAGGGGAAGACTCTCATAACGAAGATCTCCCAATCCGGGGATGTTCTGGGCCTGAATGCTGCGATTTCGAATCACCCTTACGAAGTTACGGCTGAGATGATCGAGCCGGGCCAGGCGAACTTCATTTCTCGCGATGCGCTGATGCAATTCCTCAAGAAGCATGGGGAAGTCGCGTTGAGAGTGGCAGAACAGTTGAGCCGGAATTACTACACAGCTTATGAAGAAATTCGCACATTGGGGTTGACCACATCTCCGGCGGAAAAATTAGCCAAGCTCTTGCTCTCTTGGTATCCGGAAAAGCTGCAAACGAACCAGCAAGCGCAGGTAAAACTCACCCTCACTCACGAGGAGATAGCCGAGATGATTGGAACTACGCGCGAGACCGTCAGCCGCTTGTTCTCTGATTTTAAAAAGAAGCAATTGGTGCAAGTAAAAGGATCGACCCTGATATTTAACAATCGAGGCGCGCTTGAGAGAATGGTCCACGCCTAAGCTGGCGGCGCATAAGCGCAGCACGGCTCTTCAGAGAGCGGATCCCCACTTACTGCGAATGCTCGGGCTCGCGATCCCCCGCAGACATCTCTGAATTCACAGCGCCCGCACCGTCCTTTGAGCTGTGAGCTATCGCGCAAAGACTGAAAAAGCCGTGAATTTTGATAGATGTCCGCGAGAGGCTCCCGGAGGACATTCCCGGCTGACAGAGGAAGAAACCCGCTAGGGTAGACCTCGCCCGTATGGCTAATGAACATGAATCCATTTCCGTCGTTCACTCCTCGTGGCGCGCGACCGATCAATTCTTCTTCCGTTCTGGCATCCGGCTGACGGGCCTTCTGCTGAAGCACATAGCGGCGATAGTGCTGTCCTTCGGTTGTCTTGATATGGAACTTCACGTGTTTTGAGGCGTGGTAGAGCTTTGCAAACACCGCTTCGTGTTCATCAGAATTAAGCAATGCAGCAGACTGTCCTCTCCCCGTGGGTACAAGGAAGAATACGCTCCACAGCACGATTCGAAGCGAGGTGAGTAACTGGATCATGTTATCCAGATCAGCAACGTTATACTGGGAAACCGTCGTATTGACCTGAACCGGCAACCCCGCTTCGTGGCACCATCGGACGGCATCGAGGGTTTGCCGGTAGGACCCTGCTACCCGTCGAAACCCATCATGCAATTCGGCCTTCGAGCCATCCAGGCTCAAAGCCAGCCGCATCAAGCCAACGCTCTTTAACCGAGCAATGGCATCGCTCGTTAACAGCGGTGTAGCGCTTGGGGTGAGCGAAGTGCGCACACCTCGGCGGCATGCATATTGCACGATGGGCATGAGATCGGGACGCTTCAGTGGATCGCCCCCTGTCAGTACAAACAAAGGCACACGCATCCGCGAAATTTGATCGATCAAATGAAAGGCTTCCGCGGTGGAGAGTTCCGATGAATGCCGCTTCGGCTGTGCGTTGGCGCGGCAGTGCATGCAACTCAGGTCGCAAGCTTGAGTCATTTCCCAGATAACCAGCAGGGGGCGCAGGTCGAAATCACGAGGTCCAAGCTTCGCCCACTGTGTCTCGGGAGAAAACGATGACCGTCCCGCGTTAGAACCCGCGCAAAGATCGATATGGCGAAGATCTTCTGTCAAGGAGCAAGCCATGACGGCACATTATTCCTCGCCAAAAAAACACGATGTGATCTGGATCACACCCGTACGTGATGCCATCAGTATCCCGGGCAAAGGCAATCTGCCATGCTGAAGGCGATTGACGCAACCCCGCAGCTTGAAAAAGGTTGCACTGACAAGACGCTCGCGTCCGTAAACGTTTTGCCTTCGTTCGGCGAGTGAAAGCTTCGGGTTGAAAGAGGTAGTTATGAGCGAAAGCCGCAGAAATGTATTGGGACTACTCAAAAAAGAGCTGGCATTCTTGGACCGGGAAGGCTACCGACGTTCGCCGAGCTTTCCCTGGCGCTCGCGCTACATATTCGAAGAATCCCCGAGTTGTCCGAACTTCGCCGATCGTACGCGTCCGCACCGCTGTACAGACTGTTGGCTGATGGAATTCGTCGCTCCCCATCTGCGAACTGAACAAACACCTTGCAGGTTCGTTGAATTAGCAGCCAAGGGCCTCACCGTTGACTCGCTATACCGTTGCGGAACCCTGGCGGAGTCTGAACAAGCGTTGCGCCAATGGCTTCGTCAGCGTATTCGAGAGTTCGAAGCCGATCTCGAGGTCACAAGTGAACTCGGGACCCCAAATCAACTCAGAGCAGGTTACGCGACCCAGATCGAGGAACCAGCCGACAAGAAGGATTACGGTCGCAAGGCATCAGCTACTGGAACTCCAGCATCACGATTTCAGGATTGGAGCCCAAACGCAGAGGCGGGCCCCAGGTTCCCGCACCGCTAGAGGTGAAGACCTGCAAGTTGCCGAGACGGCTAAGCCCGTAGACGAATTGGCGATAGATTCGGCGAGCCATCCAACTCCAAGGGATGAATTGGCCGAGGTGGGTGTGGCCGGAGAGCTGGAGGGAAAAACCGGCGGCTTCGGCGACCTCAGGATGGTCAGGGGCATGAATCAACAGTACGCTGGCCCGGCTACGATCGAGACCAATGGCGTGAAGAACAGCGGCCAGATGGCCTCCTCGCGTGGCGTTACGGTACGGCACGCCCACGATCTGCAAGCCGTCCACCTCGACCTTCTCGTTGGTTAGGACGCGAACGCCGGCGGCTGCGACAGCATTCAGATACTGGGTGTCGTCGCCAAACTGTTCATGATTGCCCGCGACGAAGTACACACCTTGGGGAGCCGAAAGCTGCGAAAGGGGTGCAGCTGCCCGATTCGCATCGATCGCGGTCCCATCATACAAATCGCCAGCGATGAAAATCGCGTGAGGAGCTTCCTGCACTATCTTTGCGATCATGCGTCGCAGGAAAGAACCGTTGCGAACGTGGCCGAGGTGGAGGTCGGTGACCAGAGCAGCTGTTCGCCCGCGCCACGACTCGGGGAGATTGGCGAGACGAACAGTGGCGCGGGTGACTCTTGTCAGAGTCGCATTGAATAGACCCGCGATTCCCACGATAAAAGCGATGCCGAACAGAGCCTCGACAAGAAGACGGAAGTCCAGGGTTCGTCCCGACAAGAAGGCGATGCCGAAAATGACCCAGGAAAGTATCGCGGCGAAGAATAGAAAGCTCAAAAGGCCGAGCCAGATAGCGGCAATTCTATACAAGGTGCGAACGGCAAAGTTGGTATAGCGAAACGCGAGCAGGGAGGCGGCGATGAAGCTCATCGAAAGGAGGGCGAGAACGATCTCTGAGGCGACCGTTCGGGACACGCCGTGCCCCCCGGAAGAAAATGTCCAAGTTTTGTACAAGAAGAAATGAGCCAAGAATAAGACGGACTGAAAGATCGCGATGAATACCAGAAACCGTTTTTTGGAGTGCATAAATCGCGCTGAGCGCTTCCTTATGAGATGAGCGCAGAGCAGCGAACGATTCGATCGCAGCTTCGAAAGCGCGGCTGCAAGCAGGCTGTTGCCCGTCGCACAAGGTTCTGCTCATTGGCTTTCGTGAGAGCTTGGCTGTCGAAGCGCTGGTTTTCAAGGGGCTTTGAACGCCTTGGGTCGCGCCGGGAGTGATGCGCAGTCCCGTAGGTCGAGCTCGCTCCAACCTCGGCTAATCTAGGCGGGGCGGCGTTGGGGGGATGTTTTTTCCGAGTGCCGGTCATCCCAGGCAATCAGGCGAGTCAGCTCATAGCTGAAAGGGCCGTAGGCCCGAAAGGATCGTTCGTCGAATAAGCGCTTAATACCGCAGCCGAGGCACACCTGGTAGGAGTGTCCCTGGGCGCGAATGGGCCAGCTCATCTTGCCGTGCCAGCAGCCGCGAAACAGCAGGACGGCAGCTCCAGCAACGCCTGTTGCAAAGATTCCTAAGGGGAATTTCCAGCGAGACTTCGTTTCATCGGCCATCAGAACCGGGCACCCAACCTGTGGAGAGACTACTTTGGGGGGATTGTAACAGCGAAACCGGGTCCTGAACAGGCGAAACTGATCACCAAGGGCACGTCTCAGGCAACAGAAAATATTGCGGTTGCGCCTATTCCCTTGTAACGTACAACTTACATGGGGGAAAGCCTCAGCGGCCGGTCCGCTGATGGCAAAGGATTGCCGGCCTAGGTGTGCGAGCCGGGCAAACAGGAATGAGTGCAACTCCGAACAATGCTGCGCCGGGGTGGGACAATGCGCGCCCCCCGCAACCGGCAGCGGTAAAAGATACGGGGGAGGGCGACGGGCACAATGCCCTGCAAGGCCTCCTCGCGTTCGCCTGCATCCATCAGCAGGCTGCCCGACGCAAGCGTGAAGCACAAGGTCCCAACGACTCTCCACTTAGGTTGTCCCGCGAAGAAGAGCTGGCTCTGGACGAAATCCTGCAGCTGGTGGCGGTGCGAGCGATCGCAATCACTGGCGCGGATGGCGTTGCCATTGCCCTCGCTAAAGACCGCGCCATCACGTGCCGGGCGTCGGCGGGGAAGATCGCACCAGACCCAGGAGTAAGGCTCGATCCCAACTCGGGTTTTTCCGGAGCATGTTTGCGAAGCGGCGAGATTGTGCGGTGCGACGATTCGGAAAACGATGCGCGCGTGAACCCGCAGGCTTGCCGCACCCTGGGCGCGAGGTCAATGATCGCGGTGCCGCTGTCGGCGAAGAAGCGAGTCATTGGGCTGCTCGAAGCCTTCTCGGCAGAAACCTTCGGCTTCAACGACAGCGATGTGCACAGCCTGAACTTGCTCGGCGAACTGATCCTAGCGGCAATTCGCCCGGAAGAAGAACACCACCTCACCGAGATGGCGCGTGAAGTCCTACCCGACGCGGCGGTGCAGGATAAGCCAGAGGCAACCGTTCCCGGGGTTGCCCCGCCCGCATCGGCTGATGCGCCACGCGAGCTCCGACCGCCTGCCAGGAACGCTGCGGCCGATCGCGAGGGGGAGCCCTCGGCGCCGCGTGCCGGACAGGAGGCTTCGGTTCCGGTTATGGTCATCCCTGCGAATGGATATCCCAATGCAGGGGAGATCCCAACCACAGCAACCTGGGCGGGTCAAGCTCAGCCGGCTGCGGTCGCGTCAAACGTGCTTTCGGACGAGAAGTTCACGCCATCTGCTCCAGAGGTAAGCACTTCCCTTCCCGAAACGCCGGTCCAGTCTTCGACCGCAGATTCGATCGCAGAGAAGAAGAGCAAAGGCGAAAAGGCTTCGCTGCTCTCGGGAACAGCCCTGGACAGTACGGTTGCGGTCGCACTCCCGACACCTGTCGCCGTGGCAGCGGAGGCACCTGCCAGAAAGATCGAAGCTGAAGAGGCCCAGTCGGCACTTCCAAGCAAGACTCCGGCCGAAGACAGGCGGCGAATCCTCAGCGTGGTGGTAACGGCGACCGCCGCAATGATTGCAATCGGGTTGGCGGGTGTTCTGATCTGGAAAGCACAGCATCTCGGCCAGCCGATCAACGCGAGCACCGAGAGCCCATCCCAGGTGAGAGCGGAGGAAAATCTGCCCCAAGCGGTTCCCGCAACCCCGGCGCCCCCGTTGAAGATTGGTGATGCGGCCCAGGTGACCGGAATCCATCACACCTCGGCAGCAGATCGCAGCACAGTGGTGATTGATCTTGAAGACCAAGTGCAATATGAAGAGCACACGCTCGACAATCCGCCGCGCGTTTACTTCGATCTGCATGACACGAAGCTAAGTCCGACGCTCATAAACCAGACGATCTCTGTCGACGACGCATTTCTGAAACGTGTGCGAGTGGCGCAGCCGGTCGACGGCATTACGCGAGTTGTCCTCGAGACCAAGGGAAAACGGGACGCATCAGTGCCTTCGGTGAGCCTAGACAATAATCCATATCGCTTGACCATTGAGTTTCATGGACCGACGGCGCCTTCATTCGCCTCTCCAGCCCCGGGCCCTCTGCAGAAGCCGTCTCCAGCGGTCGGTGTTTCGCCGAACAAACCACGCGCCTCGAGCGAAGCACAGCCGAATAAGGTAGGTTTTGAAGTCGTGCTGGACGCCGGTCATGGCGGATGGGACCTTGGCGCAGTCGGCCGCAAGGGTCTGCTCGAAAAAGAACTGGTGTTTGATGTTGTGCAGCGGCTCGGCAACTTGCTCGAAAAAAAGCTGGGCGCAAATGTGGTCTATACGCGCCAAGACGACTCCTTTCTGTCGCTTGAGAAAAGGGCCGAGATTGCCAACCTGGCCCGCGCCGATCTCTTTCTCTCGGTACACGCAAACTATAGCGACCTTTCCACTGCGCGGGGCGTCGAGACCTATTACACGAACACATATTCGTCGCTGAAAGCCCGCACCCCGGACACGGCTTCGTTGCAGCAGGTGGATTGGAGCGGCGTGGTTGATATTCGCGCGAAGGTGAAAGGCGCGAAATCGTTCGCGTCCGAAATTCAGCAATCACTCTATGCTGGGCTGGCCGCAAGAAACCCCGGCATCAGAAACCGCGGAGTAAAAGAAGCGGAATACGTGGTGCTCACGGGGACACAGATGCCGGCCGTTCTCGCCGAAATCTCCTATGTCAGCAGCCCTGCCGACGAGGACCGCCTACAAGGATCCGAATATCGGCAGGTGATCGCCGAGGCCCTTTATAGGGGCATCGTGAGATATCGGGAAGAAGCCCAGAGAAAGATGGCGAGCCTACAGAAGATCTCGCAGTAACCGCCTCGGGCTGCCCCGAGCTAAGTCGTTTTGGGTTGATAAGGGGAAATCGCAAGAGCAGTTTCTTTGAATTTGAAGCCTGTATAGGCGCTTGCCGAAGCGGACCCCATGTGCAACACTGCTTTCCATGGCGCGTCCAAAAGGGGCAGAAAAGGGAGATCCACCAAAGCAGGCGCGTCCAGCCACCCTCAAGCAACTTGCCGACCATCTCGGGCTCGCTCCCGCGACCATCTCCCTGGTGATGAATGGCGCGCCGGTAGCAGACACCATTGCCGCAGACACCAAGAAGCGAATCCGCGAAGCGGCTGAGCGGCTTGGGTATCGCCCCAATTTCCTGGCGCGCTGCCTGCGCTCGCGTCGAAGCTTTACGATCGGAGTGCTCACTCCCGAGGTCAGTCACGGCTATAACACAACCGTGCTAGGTGGGATTGAGGACCACCTGCTGCGAGCCGGGTATTTTTATTTTGTCGCCAGCCACCGGTTTCAGCCGGACCTCATCGAGGAGTACCCCGAGCTGTTTCTTTACCGCTCAGTCGATGGGCTCATCGTGTTGAATGCTCCGTGGAACAAGGAGCTTCCGGTACCGGTGGTCACGATTTCCTGCCACCACGAAGTGAAGAACACCACCAGAATCGTGTTGGATCATCATCGCGCGGCAGAACTTGCGTTAGGTCATCTGTGGAAGCTTGGGCATCGGAAGATTGCGGTCATTAAGGGGCAATCGTTCACGCCCGACAGTGAAATTCGCTGGGATTCGATTTCGCAGGTGGCCGTCAAGGCATCGCGCCCGATCGATGAAGATCTCGTGGTCCAGATCGAAGACAACCTGGCAACGCCCGAGCTTGGATATCGGGTGACACAAACTCTGTTAGGTTCCGGCAAGCGATTTACGGCCCTGTTCGCGTTCAATGATATTGCCGCTGTAGGCGCGATCCGAGCGATTCACGAACACGGGTTGCGTGTTCCCGAGGATGTATCAGTTGTCGGATTCGATGACATTGATAGTGCGGCCTATCAACATCCGGGTCTTACGACGATTCGACAGCCCCTGCGACAGATGGGGAAAATGGCTGCCCAAACCGTGCTGAAGCGGATTGCGGGAAAAGATAGCCACAGCATGCGCGAGGTGGTATTCGAGCCGGAACTCATCGTGCGCGGCACGACCGGGACGGCGAAAGATAGCCGGCAACAACATTCTTCGTCCGTGATCGCGGCGCGCTGATCCCCTTCTCGGTTCCCCAGGGGTGAGTCAAATCCCTCGGCGGGGAGGTTTTGGGCCTACAGTAAGCACTGTATTTCGAAGAGCATAGCGGTTGTTGCATCTTTGTATTCAGGGGCAGTTGGGGAGCGGGCGCTCAGTCCTTCCTCGGTCCCATCAACACACCCAAGCATTTAATTCGCAATAGTGCGACGCTCGCGAAAGCTTGAAAGGTAAAGGATGAATCCACTCCAGATTCTGATTGCGGATGATCATGACTTTTTCCGCAACAGCTTGCGAACTCTAGTAGAGTCGCAGGAGGGCTGGCGTGTGTGCGGCGAGGCCGTCAACGGTATCGACGCGGTCGAAAAAACCCGGCTGTTGAAGCCAGAGCTTGTTCTTCTTGATGTCACCATGCCGGAGATGAACGGACTGGATGCCGCGCGAATGATTCGGCAGCAGGAACCCAGCACATTCATCTTGGTGGTCAGTCAAAACGATGCCGAAGGCATGGCTGCAGCTGCTGTGGCTGCCGGTGCCGATGGATTCGTTCAGAAGTCGCGGGTTTCCCAGGACCTGTTCGAAGCGGTGGGGGATCTTGTCGGTTCTCCAGCGAACGGAGCAGCGAATGCCAATGGCGGGAGCCAGGGTTTAAATCGAGCAGCGCTGCTCACCGCGATTGTCGATTCCTCCGACGACGCGATCGTAAGCAAAGACCTGAACGGGAAAATTACCAGCTGGAACCAAAGCGCCGAACGGATGTTCGGCTATAGCGCGAAAGAAGCCGTGGGTCAGCACATCACCCTCATCATACCCATTGGGCGTTGGGGTGAAGAAGACATCATCCTGGGGCGGTTGAGGAAAGGGCAACGGGTAGACCATTTTGAGACAGTTCGCAAGCGAAAAGATGGGACTCTGCTGGATGTCTCTCTAACGATCTCTCCGGTACGCAACTTGAAAGGAGAGGTGGTCGGCGCATCCAAAATCGCACGGGACATTACGACACGCAAAGCAGTGGAGGCCCAGCTCGCCAATGCCGCGCGCCGCCAGGCCGCTCTGTTCCAGCTGGCAGACGAACTGCACCGCGCGGAGTCTTTGGAACAGGTCTATGACGCCGCGCTCGACGCGATTTCCCAAGCGCTGCAGGTCGAGCGCGCTTCCATCCTGTTGTTGAACGACTCGGGGAAGATGCGTTTTGTGCGGTGGCGTGGTTTGTCCGATGAGTATCGCGCCGCCGTTGAGGACCATTCTCCCTGGAAGCCTTCGGACCAAAACCCCCAGCCGATCTGCGTTGAAGATGTCGCAACGGCTGGTTTGGATGAGACCCTCGCGCGTACGGTAGAACGCGAAGGGATCGCGGCGCTTGCATTCATCCCGCTGGTGTGGGATGGACGGCTTATGGGCAAGTTCATGCTGTATTCCACCGTCGCGTACAGGTTTGCTACCGATGAAATTTCTCTCAGCGTCACGATTGCAAAGCAACTGGCGTTTGCGATCGAGCGGAAGCGGGCTGAAGATCGCGAGCGCAAGATCTCTGCCGAAGCCATCGACGCCAAAGCAAAGTTCCGCGCCATTTTTGAACAAACGCCAGTGTTTGCGGGAATCATGACCAAGGAAGGCCTGCTCGTTGAAGCGAACAACCTTTCGCTCGAGGCATGCGGATTTCGACGGCAGCAGGTGCTGGGCATTCCTTTCTGGGACACCCCATGGTGGCGCAACTTTCCCGAGTCTCGGCAGAAGATCCGCGCTGCCACCCCTTTGGCCGCGCAGGGCTTTCCCTATCGCGAGATGCTGCACTATTCGTGGTCTGATGGAACCGACCGGCTGGTCGATTTTTCGCTGTATCCGATTCTGGATGATCAAGGCGAGGTTCTGTTTCTGCATCCCACCGGGGTCGATGTCACTGATATCAAACGTGTTGAAAACAATTACCGCAACCTGGCGGAACGGCTGGATGCGGAGGTCCGAGCGCGAACCACGGAACTTGAGGCACAAGCTGAGCAACTGCGAGAACTGTCGCGCCGGCTTCTGCAGATTCAAGATGAGGAACGTCGACGGATTGCTCGCGAACTCCATGACAGCGCAGGCCAAACCTTGGCCATGATGCAGATCAACCTGGCGCAAATCGTCAAACGGGCGCAGCAGACCGCACCCGAGTTGGCAAAGGGGACCTCTGAGATCGAAGAGTTGGCAAGACAATTGAGCCAGGAGATCCGGACAACTTCTTACCTTCTGCATCCACCGCTGCTCGACGAAACCGGTCTGTCAGGGGCGCTCAGTTGGTACACCGAAGGCTTGAGTGCTCGCAGCGGCCTGGAAATCTCCGTCGGCCTGAGCGAGGACATGGGCAGGCTCCCAAGCGACATCGAACTCGTGATCTTTCGACTCGTCCAGGAGTGCCTGACCAATATCCACCGGCATTCTCAAAGCCAGAAAGCCGAGATTCGCATTTCGCGTAAGGCCACTGAGCTGCTGCTGGAAGTGCGCGACTGGGGCAAGGGAATCTCTGCCGAGCGGTTGGCCCAAATCCAGTCGCGTGGCTCGGGGGTTGGCATGCCTGGGATGCGGGAGAGAGTGCGCCAATTTGGCGGAAGCATGCAAATTGAATCGGGGAACTCGGGCACTACCCTCTCCTTCAGGATTCCATTTTCAAACGAACGTCCGTCTGCTCACAATGCAAACGCGGCTCCGCTCCGGCCTGCTGTTTGATTGACTTCCGCAAGCATCTCGACACCTTCCCTCCATTCACCCCTTGCCCTGCCCGGTCGGCGTGGCCTGAAGGCACCGGAAACGGTCAAGGGCCCCGCAGGAATACCCCCATTCACCCAGAACCAGAGGCACGCAGGAAAACTCCCACGAGGCAAACCTACTTTGAAGACTTTGCAGTCCGGCTAAAAATACCTCGAAGGCGCTCGTAGGTTTGCTCGAGCGATTCCGGCAGCACCCGGCTCTCTGCGGTGACGGTCATAAAGTTGGTGTCGCCAACCCAGCGTGGGAGGATGTGCAGATGTATATGTCCGGCAATGCCGGCTCCGGCGGCACGGCCGATGTTCATCCCGAGATTGATGCCGTCGGGTGAGTAGACCTCGCGCAGAATGCCTTCCATCCTTTGTGACAGCGCCATCATCTCCTGAGCCGCGGATTCAGGCAACTTCTGAAGTTCGTCCATGTGGGCGAAGGGCACAACCATCACGTGGCCCGAGGTATAGGGAAAGCTATTAAGAATGATGAAACAATGCTCGCCGCGATAGACGATCTTTGCTTCGGGGTCAGACAACTTTGGAAGCTCGCAAAAAATGCAGCCCTCGGACTTGCCGTCGTGCTTGGCAGCCGTCGTGATATAGGCATAGCGCCAGGGAGTCCAGATGTAGTCCATAGAGCGGGTGATCGGCGATCTGAAAGCAATCCAAAGACACTCTCGTCAGCTCGCAAGCTGCCAGGCTGCTCTTCGCGCGGAACTCAGGTCCTGATAAGCCCTTGTAATGCTCCCGAATCAGCCTCGGCCGATCCTCCCGAACGGGAAAGCGTTCGTACCCAAAAGTTCCTCCGGTTTGCTGTCCATCGAGTATTTCGATACTTTCGGATTGCCCGATAATCGGGTTCCACCGATCGCCCGATTATACGATCACCGGATGGGGCTCGATTCCTCGAATGATGCTCACGTTAATTCTCGGGCGTTCGGTTTGACACCCTTTCCGAGCGGTTGTTATAGTCGAAGTTGTTCCCATTGGGATTCGGGTTCGATATTTCGGCCGCTGGAAAGTCTATCCGCCAGGGTAGGCTCAACACTAACTAACTTTAGGGTCACACCAGCAGTTCGCTAAACCAGC